>SKEM01000368.1_pt1 | contig 32085 bp, 25 predicted proteins | sample 4826731 | NCBI WGS metagenome assembly SKEM01 (sample SAMN11008809, study PRJNA524170) | human gut metagenome | biome: Human fecal sample; material: Feces; isolation source: fecal sample from pouch patient p37 | host: Homo sapiens | place: Israel: Tel-Aviv | collected 2015-07-27
GTGCGGGGGACTGGTGGGTGGCGCGCGTGCGCTTGGCTGCCATGCTCCGACCCTATCGTCGGGCGCGGAGCGTCCTGTCATTCCGAGGTGAGGCGTCGGGCACGGCTCGCGTCCGGCCAGGGCAGGGAGCGCCCGCGCATGTCGATTCCCGCGTGCGCGTAGGCGCGCGGCATCGCGATCCAGGCCCACGTGCCGGCGACGAGCCCGAGGGCGGCCGTGGCCCACATGCCCGCGGTGAGGCCGACCGTGGCCGTGAGGACGGAGACGATGAAGGGTCCGGCGGCGGCGCCGACGTTGCCGATGCCCTGCCACCAGCCGAGGAAGCGCTCGCGCCCGGGCACGGGGGCGAGGTCGGCGCCCATCGTCATGACGATGCCGGAGCCGAAGCCGTTGCCGAAGCCCATGAGGCAGGTGCCGACGACGAAGCCGACCGGCGTCGTCCACACGACGGTGACGACGACGGAGGCGCCCATGATGAGCAGTGAGGGGAGGATCCCGGCGAGGCGCCCGTAGCGGTCCATCCAGCGGCCCGAGGGCAGGAACATGGCGACGTCGAGGAGGGCTCCCGCCGCGAAGGTGGCGGAGATGAGGGCCTCGGACATGCCGAGGTGCGTGCCCCACAGGGGGACGAGGACGTTGCGGTTGGTGCGCAGGAGCTGCAGGCACGTCATGGCGACGGCGACGACGGCGGTGGCGCGCAGGTCGACCGCGGTGCGAGTGCGCTCGGGCGTCGTGCGCGTCGCGGGGGCCGGCGCCGCGACGTCACCTGGGGCGCCCGTGGTGGCGTCCTCGGGCGCGGTCACCGGGTCCGGGGCGGGTGCCGCGTCCGCGGCCCCGCCGCCGTCCGTCCCCGGTCCGGGAGCGGCACCCGGCTCCTGGCGGGTGGCGAGCCGCTCAGCCTCGGCGAGGGCGCGCGCCTCGTGCAGCTGCGCCGTCGGCAGGGCCTTGGCGAGGACGAGCCACAGCGCGGCCAGCGCCATGGCCGCCTGGAGGACGAAGGGGCCGCGCAGTCCGGCGACGACGATGACGGCCGAGCCGATGGCGGGTCCGACGAGCACGCCGAGGCGCATCATCCCGCCGAGGAAGGACAGGGCGCGGGCCCGGGCCCAGACGGGGACGGCGTCGGCGACGTAGCCCTGGCGGGCGAGGCCCCACAGGTTGCCGGCGATCCCCTGGAGCACGACGGCGGCGACGAAGCCGCCGACGGCCACGGCGGAGGGCACGGACACGGCGGCGACGATGCCGCTCGCGGCGCCGACGGCGAGGACGGTGCCGAGCACCATGGAGCGGCGTCCGCCGGCGCGAGCGACGACCATCCCGGCCAGAGGGGCGGAGACGACGCCGACGAGGCCGAGCAGGCCCATGACGGAGGCGGCGGCCGGGCGGCTCATGCCGACCTTGATGGCGGCGAGGACGAGGACGGGCTGGATGGCGCCCTGTCCGATCGCGAAGATCGCTGTCGGGGCGTAGACGCTGGCGCCGAGGGCGCGCAGTACCGGACCGGCGTCGTCGGTGCGCGGTGCGCCGCTGTCGGGGCGTCGACGTCGTGGGGTCCTCACCCGGCCATGATGCCCGTCCGCGAGCGGACGGGCGCGACGGCTCTCAGGAGTGTGCGCGAGTCGACTCGTGCGGCGAGTCCGGGCGGCCTCAGCGCTCGGCGGGCGCCCAGTGCCGCTCGATGTCCTCGAGCGTCATGCGCGACGTCTCGGGCAGGAAGCGTTGCGCAAGAAGCAGGGCGATGACGTTGAGGGCCGCGAAGACGAGGAAGACGGGCCCGAGCCCTGCGCGCGCGAGGAGCACGGGGAAGGTCGAGGAGATGATCGCGTTGGCGACCCACTGGACGAGGACGGAGACGCCGACGCCAACGCCGCGCACCCGCAGCGGGAAGACCTCGGAGAGCATGACCCAGGTGACGGGGGAGACGGCGCCCTGCTGACCGACGAGGAAGACGAGCATGAGGAGGAGCACGGGCCAGGTGGCACCGGTGCCGTCAGTGGCGAGCGAGATGGCCCCGATGCCGACGAGGGTGGCGACGATGAGGCCCTGCCCGACGGCCAGGAGCCGCTTGCGGGGCAGGACGCGGACGAGCCAGAGCCCGAGCAGCGCGGCGAGGACGGAGACGACGCCGTTGGCGATCGTGGCCGCGAGGGCGGCGTTCGTGCCGAGCCCCGTCGAGGCGAGGATCGTCGGGGCGAAGTACATGATCGCGTTGACGCCGGTGATCTGCTGGATGACCGACAGACCCATGCCGACGGCGACGATGCGCATCCAGGGGGTCGCGAGGTCGGTGAGGCGGACGCGGCCGACCTGCTCCTCCGAGGCGAGCGAGCGGCGCATGCCGGCGATCGTCTCCTCGGGGTCCTCGGGGTGGGCGTCGTCGGCGAGCTGGGTGAGGACGGTGCGGGCGTCGTCGTCGCGGCCGTGGGAGACGTACCAGCGCGGCGACTCGGGCATGACCCGCATGCCCACCCACAGGGCGACGGCGGGCAGGGTGGCGACCGAGAGCATCCAGCGCCAGGCGGTCGGGTCGTCGTAGGCGGCGGCGATGCCCGCGTTGATGGCGTAGGCGGCGAGCTGGCCGGAGACGATCATGACCTGGTCGACGGCGACGACGGAGCCGCGCTTGGCCGCGGGGGAGATCTCGGCGAGGTAGACGGGCACGGTGGTCGAGGCACCGCCGACGGCGACGCCGAGGACGACGCGGAACAGGACCATGACGCCGTAGACGGGAGCGAGGGCGGTGCCGAGGGCGCCGGCGAGGAAGACGGAGGCGAGGACGAGGAGCGCGCGGCGCCGGCCGATCGCGTCGGCGAGCGCTCCGCCCAGGAGGGCTCCGACGGCGGCGCCGAGCGGCAGGGCCCCGGTGACGACGCCCTTGGCGGCGGGGCCGAGGCCGAGGCCGCCCTGGTCGGCGGGCAGGGACATGAAGGGCAGCGCGCCGGAGATGACGCCCGTGTCGTAGCCGAACAGGAGGGAGCCGAGTGTCGCGATGAGGGCGACGAGCCGGACGGGGCGACGTCGGCGCGCGCTCCCGCGCACGGGCTGCTGGACCGCCGGGGAGGCGGCCTGGGACGCCTGCGTAGCGCTCTGGACTGACATGCGGGTTCCTCCGTGAGACGGGGACCGGACGGGCGGGGCGCCCGTCGAGCGGTGACGGGGAGACCCTAGACGCGACCACCTTCCTCAGACACCACAACCCTAGATCGTGTCAGGTGGTGTCGATCACGCGACCCGGGACCCCGAGACCTTGGCCCCGCGTTGCGGCCCCCGGGTGACGAGGCCCACGCCCCTCCTGGATGAACAGTTGGTGAACTCCCGGGATCTCGGTGTCGCCGCCCCTCCCACCCCGGTAACAATGATCGAGGACCGCCCGCCGGCGGTCCGGCCGCCCCGGCCGAGCACGCGCCCAGCGCGCGCCACCAGGGCCCGGCAGCTGTCGGAACCAACCGGAAAGCGCATGTCAGCAACCCTCTTCATCGTGATCGTCGTCGTGGTGACCGCCATCATCTTCGACTTCACCAACGGCTTCCACGACTCGGCCAACGCCATGGCGACCTCGGTCGCCACCGGCGCCTTCACGCCGCGCCGCGCCGTCCTCGTCGCCGCGATCCTCAACGTCGTGGGCGCGACGCTCTCCACGGAGGTCGCCAAGACCATCTCCGGCGGCCTCTTCGACGACAGCCTCATCCAGGCCGCACCCGCCATGGTCTTCGCGGGCCTGGCCGGCGCCATCCTGTGGAACCTGGCGACCTGGCTCTTCGGCCTGCCGTCCTCCTCCTCGCACGCGCTCTTCGGCGGCCTCATCGGCGCCGTCATGGTCTCCGCGGGCGTCCAGGGCGTCCACTGGGGCACGGTCATGTCCAAGGTGATCCTCCCGGCGCTCGTCGCCCCGATGGTCGCCGGCGCCGCCTCGGCGCTCGCCACCTGGTTCGCCTACCGCATCGCCAACCCGACCGACCCCTACTCGGAGAAGATCTTCCGCAACGGCCAGCGCGTCTCGGCCTCCATGGTCGCGCTCGCCCACGGCACCTCCGACGGCCAGAAGACGATGGGCGTCATCACCCTCGTCCTCGTCGCCTCCGGCTACCAGGCCAGCGGCACCGGCCCGCACGCCTGGGTCATCCTCGCTGCGGGCCTCGCCATCGGCCTGGGCACCTACTCCGGCGGCTGGCGCATCATGCGCACCATGGGCAAGGGCCTCGTCCACGTCGACTCCCCGCAGGGCTTCGCCGCGGAGACGGCCTCGACGGTCGCCATCCTCGCCTCCTCCCACCTCGGCTTCGCCCTCTCGACGACCCACATCTGCACGGGCTCCGTCCTCGGCACGGGCATCGGCCGCGGCACCAAGGTCTCCTGGGGCACCTTCGGCAAGATGGCCATCGCCTGGCTCATCACGCTGCCCTGCGCCGGCGTCGTCGGCGCGATCACCTCGCTCATCGCCGTCAAGGGCGGCACCCTGGGCACGCTCGTCGTCATCGCGCTCCTCGTCGTCGGCGCCTTCCTCATCGTCCGCCAGGCGAACCACAACAAGGTCGACTTCTCCAACGTCAACGACGCCGACCAGGTCGTCGTCGCCAAGCAGAACGACCCCGAGCTCGGCCGCGCCCCCCGCACCCGCGAGCAGGTCCGCCAGGAGCTCGTCGGCGTCGGCCCGACCGGTCGCCCCTCCCACACCGGCGTCGCCGGCTCCCTCCTCAACAGCGCGTCCGACACGAAGGAGACCCTCAAGTGAGCATCGACTGGGCGTCCCTCGGACTCGTCACCCTCGTCACCATCGTCGCGACGAGCTTCGTCCTCACCATCACCGCCGCCGCGGCCCGCATGCTCGACGACGTGCACGTCAAGCGCGAGACCGGTGAGGTCGCCGGCCTCCACGCGGCCGAGGTCGCCGCCGGCTTCTTCCTCATCCTCGCGGGCGCCATCGTCCTGTTCGGGCTCTGGCTCATCATCCCGTACTTCCACTGAGCGCCGACCGGCTCCTCGCTGCGGCCCCGGCGTCCCACGCGGACGCCGGGGCCGCTCTCTGACCGGACGCGGGCGTCGACTACCCGCTGGTCCACCTGGCACCGCCGGTGGGCAGGCTCAACGACACGAACGGCCTCCTCGTGGACCGCGGCACGTACCACGCCTTCCACCAGCTCGGCCCCTTCCACCCGGACCGCACGCTCATCCACCGGGGGCACGCCACCAGCCCCGAGCTGCGCGGCTTCACCAGGTGGCCCGGCATCCCTCTCATGTCCGACCGCCTGCCCGGCTGCACTCCGCACACGCGCGACCCGCAGGTCTGGCGGGACGCGGAGCGACCGGGGGAGTACCGGATGCTCGTCGGCGCGCAGCGCGAGGACCTCACGGGCACGGCCGTGCTCCTGCGCGCGACGGACCTGCTCAGGTGGGAGCCGGAGGGGAGCTGATCGACTCGGCGCGGTGCCACGTGGGCCTCATCCTCGAGCTGGGGGGGGAGGAGGAGCCGGCACTCGTCGTCGACCGCTCGACCTCCCGCTACGCCCAGCACGCCGCGGTTCGACGCGTCAGCCTTCCCGGCGGCACGGCTTCCCGCCTCGAGGTCCTCCACGACCGCTCCGTCACCGAGGTCGTCGGCGGCGACGGGGACGTCGCCCTCACCCTGCGGTCCTTCGGCGACCCGGCGACGGCGGGCGCGCGCCTCCGGCGACGGCGCGACGCGGGTGACCGTGGCCCGCGCCGTCGTCCGCGATGTGCCGAGGATCGCGTGAGACGATCGCTTGCGGCGAAGTTCGCGCGCCCGGTAGCCTGACGAACGTTTGACACAGGTCCGGACCACGGGCGTCACCGCTGACACCCCGACCCGCCGCGCGCGGGTCCCAGAGCGCGAGGCTCACGGTGAGCCAGCCGACCAGCCCCGACCCGCCGCGCGCGGGTCCCCAGCTCAACGAAGACTGGCCGGACACGGAGAAAGGAACCCGGGTGGCAATGGATCACGCCCGAGTGGCGAAGGACGTCCTCGACTACGTCGGGGGCGCCGAGAACATCAGCGCCGCGGCGCACTGCGCGACCCGGTTGCGCCTCGTCCTCAACGACATGGACAAGGTCAACCAGAAGGCCCTCGACAAGGATCCCGACATCAAGGGCACCTTCATCGCGGGCGGCATGTACCAGATCATCGTCGGGCCCGGCGACGTCGACATCGTCTTCGACGACATGATCAAGACCGGAGGCGTCAAGGAGGTCTCCAAGGACGAGGCGAAGCAGGAGGCCGCCAAGAGCGGCAACCCCGTCACCCGCTTCATCAAGGTCATCGCGGACATCTTCGTCCCGATCCTCCCCGCCCTCATCGCGGGCGGTCTCATGATGGCCCTCAACAACGTCCTCACGGCGGAGGGCCTGTTCGGCTCGCAGTCGCTCGTGGAGCGCTGGAGCTGGCTCACCGACTACGCCGACCTCATCAACCTCATCTCCTCGTCGGCCTTCGCCTTCCTGCCGATCCTCGTCGGCTTCTCGGCCACGAAGCGCTTCGGCGGCAACGTCTACCTCGGCGCCGCGATGGGCGCCGCCATGGTCTCCACCTCGCTCACCAGCGCCTACAGCATCGCGCAGGCCCAGGCGGACGGCACCATCGAGACCTGGCACCTCTTCGGCCTCACGGTCGACAAGATCGGCTACCAGGCGATGGTCATCCCGGTGCTGTGCGTGGCCTGGATCCTGTCCGTCATCGAGAAGTGGTTCCACAAGCGGCTCTCCGGCACGGCGGACTTCCTGCTCACACCGCTGCTCACGATGCTCATCACGGGCTTCCTCACCTTCGTCGTCGTCGGCCCGATCACCCGAGTCCTGTCCAACGACATCACCTCGGGCCTCAACTGGACCTACAACCACCTCGGCCCGGTCGGCGGACTCCTCTTCGGCCTCGTCTACTCGCCGATCGTCGTCACCGGCCTCCACCAGTCCTTCCCGGCCGTCGAGATCCCGCTGCTCCCGCAGAACGGCGGTGTCGGCGACTTCATCTTCCCGATCGCCTCCATGGCCAACGTCGCCCAGGGCGCCGTCGCCCTCGCCGTCTTCTTCAAGACCCGTGACGCCAAGATGAAGGGCCTCGCCGGCGCCGGTGGCGTCTCGGCCGTCTTCGGCATCACCGAGCCCGCCATCTTCGGTGTCAACCTGCGACTGCGCTGGCCCTTCTTCATCGGCATGGGCGCCGCCGCCCTCGGCGGCGCGGGCGTCGCCGCCCTCAACATCCGCGGATCCGCCCTCGGAGCCGCCGGCTTCGTCGGCTTCGTCTCCATCATCACGAAGAACATCCCGATGTACCTCCTCCTCGAGGCCATCGTCTTCGTCATCGCCTTCGGCGCCGCCTTCGCCTACGCCTCCACCAAGGGCGCCGCCTCCCTGGCCGGGGACGCCGACGACGCGGACGAGGACGCCCTCGCGATGGAGGCCGTCGCCGAGCACGCCGAGACCGCGCCCGTCGAGATCCCCGCCGAGGCCGCCACGGACCTCGCCATCACCTCGCCCATCGAGGGCCGCGCCATCCCGCTGTCCGAGGTCGCCGACCCGACCTTCGCCTCCGGCATGCTCGGCCCCGGCGCCGCGGTCCAGCCCTCCGAGGGCCCGGTCGTCTCGCCGGTCGACGGCGAGGTCCTCGTCGCCTTCCCGACGGGCCACGCCTACGGCCTGCGCTCGGCCTCCGGCGTCGAGCTCCTCATCCACGTCGGCATGGACACCGTCGAGCTCGACGGCAAGCACTTCACGCCGCTCGTCGCCGCCGGCCAGAAGGTCCGCCGTGGCCAGCCGCTGGTCGAGGTCGACTGGGCCGCCGTCGGCGAGGCCGGCTACCAGACGGTGACCCCCATCGTCGTCTCCAACGCCTCCTCCTTCGCGGGCGTCACCGAGGCGACCACCGGCGCCGTCAGCCGCGGGGACGCGCTCTTCACGGTGAGCCCGGCCGAGGCCGCGCAGCCCACCGCCTGACGCGCTGCAGCAGACGACGGAGGCCCGCCCCCAGGAACACCTGGGGACGGGCCTCCGTCGTGCTCGAGGAAGGACGCGACGAGCCGCGGCGGTCTGCGCGGGGGAGCGGCGTGAGCGCTCCCGCGCAGCGTCAGGCGGTGCGTCCGACGAGCAGTCGCCCGGGCAGCTCGATGGGGGCCACGGCGACACCGCGGGAGGCTCCGTCCGCGTCGGTGGAGCGGATCTGCTCCATGAGGGTGCGCACGGCGGTGCGGGCGATCTCCTCGATGGGCTGCTGGAAGGTGGTCAGCCCCGGCATGGCGCGGCGCACCGCGGCCGTGCCGTCGAAGCCGACGACGTGGAGGTCCTCGGGGACGCGACGCCCGCGCTCGTGCGCCCACTCGATGGCCGCTGCGGCGGAGAGATCGTCCGTGGCGAAGACGCCGTCGACGACGTCGGCGACGGAGTCGAGGCGCTGCGTGATGAGGGCGCCGCGCTCGGCGTCGGGGGTGTGGAAGTCGACGGTGAGGATGATCGGCTCGATGCCGGCCTCCTCCAGGACGGCGCGGTAGCCGGCCTCGCGGCGGTTGCGCGGGCCGGAGCGGGAGGTGAGCAGCGCCGGGCGGCGAGAGCCCCGCTCGAGGATGTGCGCCGTCGCCTGGCGGCCGCCGTCCTCGTTGTCGCAGCGCACGTTGGGGATGGTGGGGGCCATGTCGCGGTCGATCGTCACCAGCGGCATGCGGACGGTGCCGTACTCGCGCAGGTTCTCGTTGTGGGCGCCGGAGACGATGCCGTCGACGCGGTGGGAGACGAGGAGGTCGAGGTACTCGCGCTCGCGCTCGGCGCGGCCCATCGAGTTGCAGATGAGGATTCGGTAGCCGTGCTCGGCAAGGGCGTCCTCGAGGTCGGCGGCGAGCTCGCCGAAGAAGGGGAGCGCGACGGTGGGGACGATGACGCCGATGGTGTGGGTGGACTTGCCGTGGAGCGCGCGGGCGACCTGGTTGGGCCGGTAGTCGAGCTTCTCGATGGCCGCGGCGACGCGGTCCTTCGTGGCCTGGGAGAGGTAGCCGCGGTTGTTGAGGACGCGGGAGACGGTCGTGAGGGACACGCCCGCCTCGGCGGCGACGTCGGCCAGCGTGGGCTCTCGGCGGGGCGTCACATGAGCTCCTGGGTGGTCTGATGATCAGGGACGCCTCAGCCTATGCCCTCGTGAGGCCGAGCCGACCGTACGACGGGCTCCGGTGCCGTGACCCGAGCGTGTCGGAGCGGGGCCAGGGACGGGCGTCGCAGGCCCCTGACCGGCGGCTCAGTCCTGATGGCACAGCCCCGGGACGAGCTCCTCGTAGACCCCGATCATGGAGCGGGCGATGGCGGCGTGGCCGGCGTCGTTGGGGTGGATGCCGTCGACGGCGAGCTTCTCCTCGTCGCCGTCGATGGCGGTGCTCATGGAGTCCGTGGAGACGAGGCCCTCACTGGTCGCCGCCTCGTGGACGAGGCGGCGCACGACGCCGAAGCGCGGTCCGACGCCGAGCGCGGGGAAGTACGGGGCGACCACGATCGGCGTCCCGCGCAGCCGGGAGGCGAGGAAGGCGAGGTCGTGCTCGACGGCCTGCTGGACGAGGTCGAGCTGCGAGGGGAGGAAGCCGGCGTCGTTGAGGCCCAGGGCCACGGTGACGACGTCGGGCTCGGCACGCAGGACGGTCTCGAGCCACGTGGTGTCCCGAGCGCTGGGGGAGCGGGAGCCGCCGGGGAGGTGACCGCCGCGGCGGGCGAAGAAGCCCATGCCGTCGGCCGCGAGGTTGACCTCCCGCCAGCGCAGGTGCTCGCAGACGAGGGAGGTCCAGCGGTTGCGCGGGTGCGTCACCGCCTGCCAGCCGGTGGCCACCGAGTCACCGAGGAAGACGGCGGTCGGGAAGGGCGCGGAGCGCGGCACGGTCGGCATGTCCGCGACCCTAGTCGCGGCAGGGATCGGGCGCGCGGTGGCGGGCCCGGACGGTCAGCCGACCTCGCGCAGGCGCCCGTCCTCCATGACGAGGACGCGATCGCACACCGGCAGGAGCCGCTCGTCGTGCGTGACCATGACGGTCGCCTTGCCGAGCTCGTGGGTCTGCTCGGCGAGGAGGCGGGCGACGTCCTGCGCCCGGTGGGAGTCGAGGGCGGCCGTGGGCTCGTCCGCGAGGATGATCGCGGGGTCGTGGTAGAGGGCGACGGCGATGGCGGCACGCTGGCGCTCACCGCCGGACATCTCCTCGGGGTAGGCGCGCAGGCGCTCGGTGATGCCGAGCTCGGCGACGAGGTGGTCGCGCCGGTCCGGGTCGCCGGCGCGGCGGGCGACCTTGTCGTGCAGGGCGAACTGGTCCGAGAGGCGCAGGAACGGCACGAGGCCGGCGGCCTGGAGGACGAAGCCGAGCCGCTCGTGCCGGATGCGGGCGCGCCGCTTCTCGGGCAGCTCGGAGAAGGGCTCGTCGCCGACGCGAACCGTGCCCGTACTGGGCGTGCGCAGGCCGCCCATGATGGTGAGGAGGGTCGACTTGCCGGAGCCGGAGGGGCCGAGGACGCCGACGAGCTGTCCGGCGTGGAGCGTGAGGTCGGTGGGCAGGAGGGCGTGGACGGTCTCGCCGCCCTGCTCGTAGTCCTTGGAGACGTTCTCGAGGACCATGACGGGCTCGCCGGCGGCGGATTCGCTGGGCCGACGCCGCCCGGCCTCGGTCTGCGGTGCCACGGCCCGGCTGCGCGAGGGTTCCGCCGGGATGACGGGCTCAGCGGCGTGCCGGCCGCGCGGGCGCGCTCCGGTCGGCTCGGGGGAGACGGGGGGAGTGGTGCTCACGCGATCGCCTCCACGGGGTCGATGCGGGCGACGACGCGCACGGAGATGAGGCCGCCGAGGACGGCGACGAGGATGAAGGCAGTCGTGATCCCGGCGTCGAGCGCGGGGGACAGGCGGAAGGGGACGGCGTCGGGGAGCACGAGGCCGGTCATGAGGGTGAGCGCGAGGCCGATGAGCACGCCGGCGGCGGCGAGGATCGTCGTCTGGGCGCCGCCGGAGCCGATGAGGTACCTCGTGGGGACGCCGCGGGCCTTGAGGATCCCGAGGACGGGTCGCTTCTGCAGGGTGAGGACGTAGAGGAAGATCCCGAGGACGAGCGCGGCGATGAGGACGAGTGAGCCGATCATGAGGCTGAAGGTGAGGACCTGAGCCGAGTAGCCGGAGAGGGTCTTGATGAAGGCGCCCGGGGTGAGGAGCGTGAGCCCGCCGTCGGACATGCTGCTGGTGAGCGAGGCGGGGGCGTCGTCGTCCCAGTCGGCGCCCGTGATGACGAGGGCGTTGACGCTGGGGGCGAGGGCCTCCGCACCGACCTCCTGGAGGGCGTCGGCGTCGACGGTGAGGACCCCGGCGGCCTGGAAGGTGTCGGCGTGCGTGAGGCCGACGACGGTCCACACGTGGTCGGTGCCGGCGAGCTCGAGGTGGTCGCCGAGCGCCCAGCCGTCCTCGAGGAGGGAGTCGTCCAGGAGGACCTCGGAGTCCGGGTCGCTGATGGCCCGTCCCTCGGTGACCTCGGGGGCGAGGGCGCCGTCGAGGTCGATGCCGAAGGCGTAGACGTCGGACTTGAGCTGGTCGTCCTCAGAGTCCGTGCCCGGGTCGGCGTCAGGGGCGGGCTCGGCCGTGCCGTCGGCGTCGGTGAGCTCGGCGACGGCGGCCTGAGCGATGAGTGCGGAGACGGTGGCGTCCCCGGTGGCGGCGACGTCGTCGTCGGCCTGCTGGACCTGCTCGTCGCTGAGGCGGGAGGCCGAGACGTTCTCGTTGGAGGCGTCGGTGAGCACGACGGCGTCGGCGTCCCAGGAGTCGACGGCGGCGCGGTAGGAGTGCGCGAGCCCAGCCGCGAGGGCGGCGAGGAAGAAGGTGACGTAGGCGACGAGGGCGATGACGGCGACGATGAGCGCGAACCTCGCGGGCTCGTGCCGGATCTCGCGCAGGGCCAGGAACAAGCGGGCTCCTCGGGACGGGGCGGGTCGGACGCCGGTGCGTCCTCCCAGGTCAGGGAGCCCATAGCCTATCCCGGCCTGCGCGCGGGCGCCCCAGGACGCGGTGGCGGCTCACGGAGGCGGGCGTCGTCCGGGCGGGCTGCCCGAGACCCGGCCGGGGGTGCTGAGCGCGGGGCGAGAGGCGTCGGGACCCGATGGAGCCCACAGGCTCAGAGTCCTCTCAGGGAACGCGGGGGAGCGGAGCCGATCATGAGTTTGACATAATGTACATTATCGGCGGAACGGAGATCGTTGAGCGACGGCAGATGGTGCTGTCAGCGGGTCAGAGCACTCGCGCGCCGATCACGTCCGCGGAATCCTCTGGCTGAGGCTCGCGCGAGCACGCTCTGATCCGCTGAGAGCACTATGACGCACGTCCGGCGACAGACTCATGCGCTCAACGCGCGGCCCGCAGCACACGGTCAGCTCGTCGTCCGACGCGGGCGCTCCACCATGACACGCGTTCCGAGCCGGCGAGTGACGAGCCGCATGAGCGCGCACCGGCCAACTCGACGACGCCGACGCCACGGACCGACCGGAACGAGAACCGCTGGGTGCAGGCCGCCGTGCGCACGAGTCGAACCACGTCCGAGGACGGACGCAAGCTCCACACCCTCCCCGCCACCGCCTCGCGACCGGTCACCTCAGGCCGAGGGTGGGCAGTTCACGCTACGCAGGGATTGTGACATAAGTGCACCCTCTCGTGGTACCCACTCCGCATCGCGCCCTGCTGCGCCCTGTCCACGAGGGCGCCTCAGAGGCGGCAGCCCGTTCGGGGCGCGGCATGATCACGCCGGATTCTCCAGAGGATCTGGCGGCGTCGGAGGCCTGAGGCGCCCTCGTGGACAGCACGCTCTGTCGAAGGTGACGACGACCGTCTCAGCCGCGCCGGGCGTCCGCGCGAACCCGGTCAGGCGGACAGGCGCATGCGCACGAAACGGTGCACTCCCCCGTTGGTCTCCTGGTCGTACTCCCCCGTGCGCACGAAGCCGCAGCGCTCGTAGACGCGGATCGCCCGCTCGTTGAAGGCGGCGACGCCGAGGACGACCTCGTCGACGTCGGGCACGAGCTCCTGCAGCCGCGCCAGGCACGCCCGCACGAAGGACTCGCCCGTCCCGTGCCCGGTGAGGTCCGGGCGCATCCCGAGCCCGATCTCCCAGGCGTCGTCCTCACCCCGCTCGGCGGCGAGGAAGCCGACGAGCTCCCCACCGTCGAGCGCCTGCTCCATGATCTCGGGCCACTCCTCGGGCGTGACGAGCTCGGCATAGTCCTCGGGGTCCGCCTCGGCGTCGTAGAAGTCGTAGGGCGGCGGGTAGCGCCACTCGTCGGCGATGGTCCTAGCGGCAGATGGCGTCATGCGGGTGAGGCGCAGGGACGACGGCGGGATGGCGCTCATGCCCAGATCGTCCCATAGCCGGCGATGCCCCAGGAGACGTGCGCGATCCAGGGTCATGACCTGTGCGACCCAGGGCGCCTCAGCCGAGCCCACACGATGCCGTTGCCAAGCCGCACCGGCATCCTGCGGATGCAGCCTGCCCCTGGCTCGTGGACAGCGTGCCACCGCCGCGCACCCCATGGCGTCAGGCATGATCGCGCGGTGACCACCTAGGGCGAGCCTGTTTCAGCCGGCGCACCGGCCCGCTGAGTGGGCGCCCGTCTCATCCCCGCGAGATCGGGACATCCTGACCTCGAGATCGGGACGTCGTAGTGCTGGTCGGCTCACCGTCGCCGTCCTGCCCGCCCCTGTCGCCGGGGCCGGTCGATCGTCGCGCCGAGTTCGGTCGGACGCGACGTCACTCCCAGCCGGACAGGACGATCTTACCGAGCGTGCAACCGGCCTCGATCCGCTCGTGCGCCGCGCGCAGGGTCTCGGCGCTGATGGGGCGCACGCGCTCCTGGATGACGGGCCGCACGCGCCCGTCCTCGACGAGGTCGGCGAGGCGCTCGAGGATCGCGTGCTGCTCGGCGACGTCCGGCGTCCGGTGGACCGGGCGCGTGAACATGGACTCCCAGTGCCAGGTGATCGCCTTGGACTTGAGGGCCTCGAGGTTGCCGGGGGCGACGTCGATGGCGACGATCTCGCCGAAGGGGCGGACGATCCGCGCGAGGGTCTCGGCCATGTCCTCGCTGTGGGAGGTGAAGACCCAGTCGACGCCGTCGGGCGCGAGATCCAGGACCTGGGCGGCGAGGTCGCCGTGGTGGTCGACGACCTCCTCGGCGCCGAGCTCGCGCACGAGGGCGGCGCGCTCGTCGTCGGAGGCGGTGGCCATGACGCGGACGCCCGGCAGGAGTGCCTCGGCGAGCTGGAGGAGGACGACGCCGACGCCGCCGGTCGCGCCGATGACGAGGAGCGTGCCCTCGCTGGTCTCCGTGAGGCCGAGCCGGTCCATGACGGACTCCCAGGCGGTGAGCGTGGTCAGCGGCAGGGAGGAGGCCTCCTCCCAGGACAGTCCCGCGGGGCGGCGCCCGACGATCCGCTCGTCGACGAGCTGGAGCCGGGAGTTGGAGCCGTCACGGTCGACCTGGCCGGCGTAGGCGACCTCGTCGCCGACGGCGAAGAGCGTCACCTCGCTGCCGACGGAGACGACGGTGCCCGCGGCGTCGAAGCCGAGGACGCGGAAGCCGCCCGAGGGCTGGGCGCGGCGGACCTTGGTGTCGATGGGGTTGACGGAGACGGCCTCGACGGCGACGACGAGGTCGTGCGGGCCGGGCTCGGGGAGCTCGATCTCGCGCTCGACCAGGCTCGCGGGGTCGGTGACGGGGAGGTTGTCGGTGTAGCCGATGGCGGTCGTCGTGCGCGTCATGGGGTCATCGTGGGCACGGCGGGCGCGGCGCCGCAACAGGTTCCAGACTGGTGCTCCCCGCCATCGCTGAGTTCGGTCGATCCGCGCGCTGAGGTTGGTCCACCGCGCTGGGACGTACCCGGGCCCAGGCAACGCGCTCAGCGCGCCGCCGGGTCCTGCGCCTCGACCTTGAAGCGCCAGCACACGACCCGAGTGTCGTCGTCGATGACCGGCGGCTCAGCGCCCTGCTCGCGGAACCAGGCGGTCTCCTCGTCGCTGCGCCAGAAGCGCTCGTGGCCGGCCCTCCACTGCGCGACGCTCGTGTGCCCCTCGCCCTCGGCGACGGCGTGCTCGAGGGTGACGTCCCCGAGGCGGACGACGCGCGCCGCGGTGGTGCGGGTGACAGCGACGGCGCGCCCCTGGGAGTCGACGACGACCTCGCACGCGCCGACGTCATCGCCAGCCACCTCGTCCTCGAGCTCGAGCTCGGCGAGCAGGCCCGTCGTCGTGCGCTTCGCACCGGCGAGGATGGCGGAGACGAGTCGGTCCCGCAGCGGCCCTGGAAACGCGTAGAGCCCCTCGGGCAGGAGCTCCCAGCCATCCGGCAGCCACTCGGTGCCGACCTGGCGCTCGCGGTGGGAGCGGAAGAGCGTCGTCGTCTCGTCGTAGAAGTCACAGGACTCCCCCACGCGCTCCATCCCGATCCGCTCGGCGACGGCCTGGGACGCGGCGTTGTCGGGGTGGGTCACGGCGACGACGTCGGTGACGCCGCGGGCGTGGACGGCGTCGAGGACGGCGCGCGCCGCCTCGGTGACGTAGCCGTGGCCGCAGTGCTCGGCGATCTGGCGCCACCCGATCTCGAGGACGGTCGGCTCGCCGCCGCCCGACGGCGGGATCGGCTTGACCATGATGAGAGCGACCGGCTCATCGGTGCCGGCGAGCTCGACGAGGCTGAAGCCCTGGACCGGGTGCTCCGCGAGACCGGTGAAGCGCTCGAGCTGAGCGGCGACGACGACGTCTCCCACCCGGCCGTCGGGCACCGCGGCGGAGGGGATGAAGCGGACGAGGTCCGGGTTGGCGTGCAGGCGGCGGAGGAAGCGGGCGTCGTCGGAGTCGACGGGGCCGGGGCGGAAGGGGCGCAGCCGGAGGCGCTCCGTCGTCAGCGGGATCATGCGGAGAGAATCTCACGGTGCCACCGATCCCGACCGACCTCAGCGCGCCGTACGACCGAACTCAGCATCGCGGGCGAGCAGGATGTCCCGATCTCGCGGTCAGGATGTCCCGATCTCGGCGAAAGGGCCGGCCCCGGCACCGTCAGTCGCCGGTGCCGGGGCCGCTATCGCGCTCGCGGTCGCTGGAGCCTGCTGAGGACGCGGGCTCAGTCGCCCAGCGCCGTGCCGACGGCGCGGGCCGCCTGGATCCACTCGTGGTCCTCGGGCACGTACTTCACCTTGCCGGCCACCTTCTTCAGCGGCACCAGCTCGGTGCCCTGGGCGCCGCGGTCGCCCACCATGACGCCGAACCTGCCGTCCGCGATCGCGGTCGCGCCGGCGACGCCGAGGCGGGTGCCGGGGAGCCGGTCGGCGGCGTTCGGGGTGCCGCCGCGCTGCACGTAACCGAGGATCGACACGCGCGCCTCGAGGCCGGTGCGCTCCTCGAGCTGGGAGGCCAGCGTGAAGGTGTTGGCGCGGTGCGAGGCCTCGAGGCGCTTGACGCCGCGCTTGGCGGCGGCCTTGGCCTCGGGGCTGGAGGCGTCCTTGACGAGGGCCTCGGCGTGGTCGATCTCGAGGCGGTCGGCGACGTTGAGGGCGCCCTCGGCGACGGCGACGACGGAGAAGGTGGAGCCGTGGGAGCGGCGCCGCTCGATCTTCTCGACGATCGCGTCCACGGAGTACGGGATCTCGGGCAGGAGGATGACGTCGGCGCCTCCGGCGATGCCCGCGCCGAGCGCGAGCCAGCCGGCGCGGTGGCCCATGATCTCCGTGAGGATGATGCGGTGGTGCGAGTGCGCGGTGGAGTGGAGGCGGTCGACGGCCTCGGTGGCGATCTCGAGGGCGGTCGAGAAGCCGAAGGAGGAGTCGGTCTCGACGATGTCGTTGTCGATGGTCTTGGGAAGGTGGACGACGTTGAGGCCGGCGTCCATGAGCCGGCGGGCGTTCTTCGCGGTACCGCCGCCGCCGAGGCAGACGAGGGCGTCGAGCTTGTCCTTCTCGTAGTTCTCGACGATGGTCGGGATCATGTCCCGCTCCTCGCCGTCGACGACCATGCGGTGGACCTTGTCGCGGCTGGTGCCGAGCATGGTGCCGCCGGTGGTGAGGATGCCGGACAGGGCGGTGGCGTCGAGCTCGGTGTAGCGGTTCTCGGCCAGCCCGCGCATGCCGTCGCGGAAGCCGATGAGCCTCCAGCCGTGCTCCTGGATCGCCGCCTTGCCGAAGCCGCGGATCGCGGCGTTGAGTCCAGGGGCGTCTCCGCCGGCGGTCAGGATCCCGATGCGCTTGGTAGCCATGCCCGCAGTATGCCGGTCTGCGCGTCATCTCACAGACTCGGGGCGCTCGCCTTCCGCTGGCCGGGACGGTCCTGCCGCCACGAGCCGGTACACTCGGCGGCTGGAGCGGCTCGACCGCCCGGCGCCCGAGCACCCGTCCTACGGGAATTCTCCGGGGCACCTGGGCGTTGAGCCGGTCGGTGACTCGTCGTCGCGGGACTCCCCGCAGGCCGACGACCACCGTGCAGACACGTCCCCCGAGGAAGGCAGCACATTGGCAGACCGCGCACTGCGGGGCATGACCATCGGCGCGAAGTCGATGGAGTCCGAGGACGGCGTCGAGTTCGCCGAGCGCCAGAACGTCATCTACGAGTGCCCGCTCGCCCACGTCACGGTCGTCCCCATGTCGATCGAGGCCGAGGTCCCCCAGACCTGGGAGTGCCCGGAGTGCGGCCAGGTCGCCGCGATCAAGGGCGAGGAGGAGCCCGAGCCGGAGGAGCCCAAGAAGGCCCCCCGCACGCACTGGGACATGCTCCTGGAGCGCCGCGAGATGGACGACCTCAAGGTCCTCCTCGACGAGCGCCTCGAGCTCCTGCGCTCCGGCGAGATCTACCGCCAGCGCTTCTGAGCCGACGACGGCGCGCCCGTGCCACGGGCCGGCGCGCACCGCTCACCTGACGACGAGAGGACGCCGGCGCACCGGATGGTGCGGCGGCGTCCCTGCGTTCTACGGCACCGCGCCGGGGCCGACGCCGGCGCCTCCCGGTCGGGCGAGCCGACGTCGGCGGGCGGTCCGTCTCAGTGCCCGCGGCGCTCCTCGCGCAGGCGCTTGATCTCCTCCAGGCCCTTGCGGCCGGCCTCGGCGAGCTGGCCGCCGCGCTTGGCAAGGCCCCAGCGGGTGACGAGGGCGAGCTCCTCGGTGAAGATCCCGCCGTCGAGCTTGGACTCGCCGGCCTCCCGCTCGATGAAGGTGATGGGCATCTCGACGATGCGGCCACCGGCCTCGTCGACGATCTTGGTCATGTTGACCTGGAAGCCGTAACCGAGGGCCTCGACGTCGTCCAGGTCGATGCGGCGCAGGAGGTCGGCGCGGTAGACGCGGAAGCCGGCGGTGGCGTCCTTGACGCGCATGCCGAGCATCGCCGAGATGTAGAGGTTGCCGGCGCGGGACAGGGCGACGCGCTTGGCGTCCCAGCCCGGCGTGGCGCCGCCGGAGACCCAGCGGGAGCCGATGACGAGGTCGGGGTGGTCGGCCATCTCGGCTCGCTGGACGAGGAGGGCGAGGTCCTCGGCGCGGTGGGAGCCGTCGGCGTCCATCTCGATGACGAGCTCGTAGTCGTTCTCCAGGGCCCAGGAGAAGCCGGCGAGGTAGGCGGGGCCGAGTCCGTTCTTCTCGGAGCGGTGCAGGACGTGGACCTGCTCGTCGGCCGCGGCGCGCTCGTCGGCGAGCTCGCCGGTGCCGTCCGGGGAGGAGTCGTCGACGACGAGGACGTGCGCGGTCGGGACGGCGGCGCGCACGCGGTCCAGGGCGCCAGGCAGGGACTCGATCTCGTTGTAGGTGGGGATGACGACGAGTGCCTTCACGGGGCTTCCTCTGCTGGGTCGATGGTGCGGTCAGCGCCGACGGCGCGAGCCGCGGGCTCGGAACGCGCCCACGATACCCGCGAGGACCAGGGCGGCGGCCCCCGCCTCGAGGATGATTCCGGGCCACGGTCCGATCACGTCGGCGACGGTGCGCGAGGTGCGCAGGTCGACGTCGGCGACCAGCGAGGCCTGCGTGTAGGGCTCGGTCTCCTGCAGGACGGTGCCCTTGGGACTGATGATCGCGGTGATGCCGACGGTGGAGACCTGGACGACGCTGCGGCCGTGGACGACGGCCTGGACGCGGCCCTGGGCGAGCTGCTGCGCGGCCTCGGAGGACCGTCCGAAGGAGGCGTTGTTGGTCGGGATGATGATGGCCTCGCCCCCACCGTCGACGCCGGAGCGCAGGGTGTCGTCGTAGGCGACCTCGAAGCAGATGCCCATGGCGAGGGTGACGTCCTCGTCGCGGACGGCGGCGTGCACCGTGAGCGTCGTCGGTCCGGTTCCCGGGAGCATGTCCGTGCCGATGCGGTCCACCTGCGTCGTGATGCGCCGCAGCCAGGAGCGCAGGGGCACGTACTCGCCGAAGGGAACGGGGCGGTGCTTGCGGTAGTAGGCGCCGGCGCCCTGACCTGGGGTCCAGACCACCTCGTCGTTCCAGCGGACGCCGTCCGCGTAGGGGACGGCGCCGACGAGGACCGGGGCCCGGCCGGCCTGGGCCGCCTGCTCGACGAGGAGCGCGGCGGCGGAGTCCGTGCGGGGGTCGCGGTCGGCGGCGTTCTCGGGCCACACGACCATGTCGAGGGTGCCGGCCCCGGTGGCCTCGGCGAGCTTCTCCGTGGCCTCGGCGTGGTTGGCGGTGACCTCGAGGGCCTTGGCGAAGGAAGAGTCGCCCTGGGCGACGTTCCCCTGGACGGCGCCGACGCGGATCGTCCCGTCCTGGGCGCCGGCGGCGATGGGCAGCGCGAGGGGCGCGAGGACGACGGCGCAGGCGGCGATGACGGCGGTCGGTGCTCCGACGAGGCCGTTGCCGCTGCGCACCTGCAGGACGGCCTCCGCCAGGCAGGCCGCGGCGAGGGCGACGAGGGCGGTCAGGCCGACGGAGCCGCCGTAGGCTGCGAAGGACAGGGCGGGGGCGTCGGCCATGGCGAAGGCGAGCCGTCCGAAGGGGAAGCCGCCCCAGGGCCAGGTCGAGCGCAGCTCCTCGACGCCGCACCACAGGACGGTGAAGCCGAGGACTCTGGCGACGGCGGGGCGCCGGCCGGTGCTGAGGGCGGGCAGGCGGCTCGCGAGGGCCCATCCCGCCCCGAGGGCGGCGAGGTAGAGGGACTCGACGACGGTCAGGGCGGCCCAGCCCAGCGGGTTGCCCATGGCGTCCGCCGTGAACTGCAGGAGGGGCGTGAACACGCCCGCGCCGAAGAGGAGGCCGAGGCCGGCGCCCGCCCAGCCGCTGCGCCGGGTGAGGACGAGCTCGAGGAGCGCGACGCCGAGGACGGCGGCCCACCAGGCGCCCACGGGTGGGAAGGCGGTGGAGACGGCGAGGCCGGCGCCGGTCACGAGGAGCGCGAGGAGGAGACGGCGTCCGCGGGAGCGGGCGCTCAGGGGTGCGGACACCGCGCCCCTGCCGGAGCGTGCGCCTCCCCCGCGGCCCCTGCGAGCGGTGCCGGCGCCGGTGCGGCGCGCGCCGCCGCTGCCGCCGGTGCTCGTCCGCGCGCCGCGCGGCGAGCGCGCGGCGACCTTCCCGCGCTGCGCGGGCCGCGCCTGGTGCACCCCTCCCCGGGCCGGGGCGCGGGAGCGCGAGGTGCCGGCCATGGTCAGTCGGACAGGCGATGGAACAGGGCGACGCCGCCGGCGAGGACGAGGCCGATCGCGGTGCCGATGACGCAGGCGGCGCCGGTCCCGGCGATCCAGGATAGCGCGCCGTTCTCACTGAGCTCCTCGGCCCACGCGATGGCGTGGTGGAGCGGCTCGAAGCCGAGCTTCGCGAGGTTGGTGGCGAGGATGTGCCCGCCGACCCAGAGCATGGCGACCGTGCCGATGACCCCGATGACGGTGAAGATCCCGGGCGCGGAGCGTACGATCCCGCGGCCGAGCGAGCGGGCGCCGCTGGTTCGCCCGCGCTCCGCCAGGCGGATGCCGAGGTCGTCGAGCTTGATGAGGGCGCCGACCAGCCCGTAGACGGCGAAGGTGAGGAGGAAGGCGATGATGACGAGGATGATGACGCGCCGCAGCGAGGACTCCCCCGACACCTCGGCGAGCGCGAGCAGCATGATCTCGGTGGAGAGGACGAAGTCGGTGCGCACGGCGGCGCTGACGATCGAGGCCTCGTCCTGCGGGGCCCGCGCCTCCTCGACGTGCTCCTCGCCGCCGGTGAGCCGTTCGAGGATCTTCTCGCCGCCCTCGAAGCAGAGGTAGGAGCCGCCGACGACGAGGGCGACCGGGAGCAGGGCGGGGGCGACGGCGGAGAGGATGAGCGCGACCGGCAGGATGATGAGCAGCTTGTTGCGCAAGGACCCGAGCGTGATCTTCTTGATGATCGGGATCTCGCGGTCCGGCGTGATGCCGGTGACGTACTGGGGCGTCGCGGCGACGTCGTCGACGGCGGCGGCCGAGACCTTCGCGGAGGTCTTGACGGCCATGCCGGCGGTGTCGTCGAGCGTCGACATCGTCAGCTTGGCGAGCGTGGCGATGTCGTCGAGGAGGGCGAAGAAGCCGGACATGCGTTCCTGGGGGTCGGATCCGTGCGGTCGGAGGGGACGGGCCGCGTGAGCGACGATAGCGGTCCCTGTGGCCGCGTCCGGCGGGCCGCGCCGCTTGGGACGGAACCCGCCCGACGGGAGGCGCCGTCGACCTGCCACCGCCGGTCACGGCCGCGCCGTCGCTCAGACGGCGGACCAGGCGACGACGCCGCGGCTCAGGCCCATGACGCCCTCCGCGGCCGTCATCGAGAGCCGGGTCAGCTCGCGCGCGGTCTCGGCGTCGGCGTCCCGAGCGGGCGTCATCGTGGCGAGCTGGCCGAGGACGTCGAGGAGCTGCTTGCACCAGCGCACGAAGTCGCCGGCGGTGAGCTCGGTGGCGTCGAGGACCTCGGCGAGCTCGGCTCCCTCGCACCAGGCCTGGACAGCGCCGGCGAGCGCGGGCTCGGCGCCGCGGGTCGGCTCGATGCGGGCGAGGGACTCGAGGTCGTTGATGCGCCGCGACAGGCTCAGCTCCTCGCGCAGGACGGCGCCCAGCCTCGAGCCCGGCGAGACGGGCAGACCGATGGACTGCGCGGTGAGGCGCGGCTCGTAGACGCAGCCCGAGACGGCGCCGGCGAGCTCCTCCGGGCCCAGGCCGGACCAGGTCCCCCGGCGCAGGCACTCGGCGACGAGGAGGTCGCGCTCGGCGTAGACGCGGGCGAGGACGCGCCCGGCGTCGGTGACGCGCAGCTCGCGCTCGGGGTGCCCGCGGTCGACGGGCTCGAGGTAGCCGAGCTCGCGGAGGACCTGGCAGACGGCGTCGAACTGGCGGGCGATGGTGCCGGTGCGCGTCTCGATGCGCGCGGTGAGGCGCTCGACCCCGGCGGCCGCCTTGGCCCACTTGCGGCCGGTGCGGGCGTGCTCCTCCCGGTCGGGGCAGGCGTGGCAGGGGTGGGAGCGCATCTCGTGGCGAAGCGCCTCGACGCGCTCCGCGGCGGTGAGCGCGGGCTCGGTCCTGTCGGCCGCCCCCTCGATCGGCTTGCCGCCGCGGGTGCGGCGCCGCTGCCGGGTGGCGGAGCCGTCGAGGTCCCCGGAGCGGATGGCGTCGATGAGCCGGCCGACGAGGCGGTCGCGGTCCTTGGGGCGGCGCACGTCCACGCTCCCGACCACCCGCATCGAGCCGACGCGCATGACGCCGTCGGGGGCGGTGTCCGGGGTGAGGGTGAGGACGCGGGAGTCCTCGCCGAGGACCGTGAGGGCGGGCGTGCCCTGGCGTTCCTCCCCCACGGACAGGACGACGCCGTGCTTCTGCCTGCGACCCTTGCGGTAGACGACGACGTCGCCGCGGTGCAGGCCCGTCATCTCCCGGCTGGCCGTGGCGCGGCGGGCCTCGCGCTTCTCGCGGGAGAGGTCCGCCTCCGCGTCGGTGATGCGCTGGCGGAGCAGCGCGTACTCCCGGAAGTCTCCCAGGCGGCAGCTCATCTGCTCCTCGAGACCGGCGAGCGAGCGGCGCTTGCGGCGGGCCTCCGCGGCCAGCTCGACGACGCCGCGGTCGGCCTGGTACTGGGCGAAGGAGGACTCGAGGACCTCTCGGGCGCGCGCCCGGCTCGTGCGCCCCAGGAGGTTGACGGCCATGTTGTAGGTGGGGCGGAAGGCGGACACAAGCGGGTAGGTGCGCCGGGAGGCGAGGGAGGAGACGAAGGCTGGCTCGACGTCGTCGGCGGCGAGGACGACGGCGTGGCCCTCGACGTCGATGCCGCGGCGGCCGGCGCGGCCGGTGAGCTGGGTGTACTCCCCCGGCGTGAGAGTGACGTGCGCCGAGCCGTTCCACTTGCGCAAGGACTCGAGCACGACGGTGCGGGCCGGCATGTTGATGCCGAGGGCCAGGGTCTCGGTCGCGTAGACCACCTTGACGAGGCCCGCGGCGAAGAGCGCCTCGACGGTCTCCTTGAAGACGGGCAGGAGGCCGGCGTGGTGGGCGGCGACGCCGCGCTCGAGGACGTGGGCCCAGGAACGGAAGCCGAGGACGCCGAGGTCGCCGGCGGGGATCTCCGCGGTGCGGCGGTCGATGACCTCGCGGATGCGCCGCGACTCCTCCTCGGTGGTGAGGTCGACGCCGGACTCGACGGCCTGGCGGACGGCCTGCTCGCAGCCGTTGCGGGAGAAGACGAAGACGATCGCCGGCAGGAGGCGGGCATCCTCCAGGGCGTGGATGACGGTGCCACGCGAGGGCGGGCGCAGTCGGGCGGTGCGGGCGCCGTCGGCCCCGCGGCGCGGTGCGCGCCCGCGCCCGGAGGCGCCGGGCTTCCAGGGCTGGCGGTGACCGCCCCCGCCCTGGGAGGCGCGCGAGGTCTTCGAGGCGCCGCACTCCCCCGCCGCCGCGCGCCGGGCGTTGCGCACGGCCTTGAGCAGGTCGGGGTTGAGGGGCGGCTGCGCGGCGAGCTGCTTCTCGGAGTCGGCGTCCTCGATGGCGACGGGGACCGAGTAGAGGTCGAGGAGGAGTCGCCCCACCATCATGTGCTGGGTGAGCGGGACGGGCCGGTGCTCGGAGACGACGACGGCGGTGCGGCCGCGCACGTGCCCGAGCCAGTCGCCGAACTCCTCGGCGTTGGAGACGGTCGCGGACAGGGAGACCACCTGGACCTCGGGGGCGAGGTGGATGATGACCTCCTCCCAGACGGGCCCGCGGAAGCGGTCGGCGAGGTAGTGCACCTCGTCCATGACGACGAAACCGAGGCGCTCGAGGTCACGGGAGCCCGAGTAGAGCATGTTGCGCAGCACCTCGGTGGTCATGACGATGACCTCGGCGTGCGGGTTGACGGAGGTGTCGCCGGTGAGGAGGCCGACCCTGTCCGCGCCGTGGCGGGCGACGAGGTCGAGGTACTTCTGGTTCGACAGGGCCTTGATGGGCGTCGTGTAGAAGGTCTTGAGGCCCTTGGCCAGACCCAGGTGGACGGCGAACTCGCCGACGATGGTCTTGCCGGCGCCGGTAGGGGCGGCGACGAGGACGCCCTCGCCGCGCTCGAGGGCCTCGCACCCGGCCACCTGGAAGTCGTCGAGTGGGAAGTCGAACTGCGTGGCGAAGCGCGCCAGCTCGGTCCGGGAGGCGGCCTGCCGACGTCGTGCGGCCGCGAAGCGTTCTGCGGGCGAGCTCATGGCGCCACCCTACGTGCGAGGCGGTCGGGGCTCCCGGCAGCGGCCGGGTGCTGCGCGCACAGCGCAAGCGGCTCAGCCCTCCGGCGGCGTCGACGGTCGGCACCGGACCGTTGCCAGACGCCGGCGTCGAGGCCGCCCGGGCGCCCTCAGCGCCCGGGGCGCGCCGGCGCCAGGAGGCCCAGGGCCCCGGGCACGGCCTCGAGGTGCAGGGGCAGGTCCGCCAGGGGGTCGCCGTCAGCCATCGGCAGGGGCGGGCGGCGCCAGCGCCCGGGCGAGGGCGTGAGGGCCTCGATGGTGGCCCAGCGGCTGCGCCAGCAGGTGACGCCCTCGTGCTCGAGGTGTCGGCCTCGGGCGAGGCGGACCAGGTGGGGGACGAGCCCGAGCGGGCCGACGGGGTCGAGGCGCAGCAGCTCGAGCTGCCCGTCGACGGCGCTGGCCGTCGGCGCGATGCGGATGCCGCCGCCGATGCAGGAGGTGTTGGCGGCGGCCATGAGGAGCGCGGGCCCCTCCCAGGTGCCGGCCTCGGTGGTGACGCGGTAGCCGTACGGGCGCACGCGCCGCGCCTCGTGGGCGATGGCGCGCAGGTAGCGGGCCTCGCCGCGCGGCCAGGAGGTCGCGTTAGCACGGGCGTTGACGGCGGCGTCGAGCCCGGCGGAGACGACGGCGAGGGCCCAGGCGTCCTCGGTCCCGACGGCGGGGAGCCCGGCGAAGCGCGGGCCGGCGGGGCGGGTCATGCGGATGGCGTCGACGGCGCCGGGCCGGCGGCCGTCACGCAGGTCGGCCAGCTCGCCCAGGAGGAACCGGGTCGCCGTGGCGGGGTCGCGGTACGGGATGCCGAGGTGGCGGGCGGCGTCGTTGCCCGTGCCGGTGGGGACGATACCGAGGGGCGTAGCGGTGCCGGCGACGGCGCCCACGCCCAGGTGGACCATGCCGTCGCCGCCGACGACGACGAGGGCGTCGGGCCGATCGCCCCCGGGGCGCTCATGGACGAGGCGGTGGGCGGCGCGCCCGGCCTCGGCTCCGCTGGTCGAGCGGATGTCGAGGCCGCGGTGTCCGGCGTCCTCGAGGGCGCTGACGACGGCGGCGGAGGCGGTGGCGCGGTGCCCGCGGCGGGCGGTCGGGTTGCCGAGGACGGCGACGGTGAGGGGACGGCTCATGGACGCACCGATGTCGCGGGGGTACCTGGGCTCGGGGGCGCTGCTGCGCGGAGGGTGCTCAGGCCTGCGGCTCGGCCGGAGGGAGCTCGCCCGTCGTCGCGCCGGGCTGCTCGGCCGCGGGGAGCGCGGGAGCGGCCTGGGCCTGCGGGGTCGAGGCGGGCAGCGCGGAGACGCCCGTCGGCTTCGGGGTGCTGAGGGCGGCGTCGAGCTCGGCGTCGAGCCTGGCCCGCTTCTTCTCCTGCCGCTTGTCGTGGCGGATGGAGAGCCAGCAGGCCCCGAAGTAGAGGCCGCAGATCGGCAGGGCCATGAGGATCATCGACCAGGGGTCGGGCAGCGGGTTCGCCACGGCCATGAAGGCGAAGATGAAGACGACGGCCCAGCGCCAGCCCTTGAGCATCGTCCTGCCCTTGAGGATGCCGAGCTGGTTGAGGGCGACGAGGAGCTCCGGCAGGAGGAAGGCGATGCCGAAGACGAGCAGCAGCCTCATGACGAAGGAGAAGTAGTACGAGTACTGCAGGAGGCCGGAGGTGGTCGTCGGCAGGAAGTCCATGAGGATGAGGACCGCGTGCGGCATGATGAGGATGCCGAGGGCGACGCCGCTGGCGAAGAGCAGGACGCTCGCGATGCCGTATCCCCAGGCGTAGCGCTTCTCCTTGCGCGTCATGCCCGGAGCCATGTAGGCCCACAGCTGGTAGATCCAGATCGGCGAGGTGCCGAGGAGGCCGAGCCACAGGGACACCCTCAGGCGGAGGTCGAAGGCCCCGGTGAGCGTGTCGAAGTTGAGGTTGACCGTCCTCCCCGTGGCCCTCACGGCCTCGAGCGGCGACTGGAGCAGGTTGATGGCCTGGGTGGAGAAGAAGTAGCCGACGACCGCGCCCACGAGGATCGCGCCGACGGCGATCAGGAGACGGTTGCGCAGCTCGCGGAGGTGGTCGCCGATCGACATGACCCCCTCGGGGTTCGTCTTCCGGTTGGCCTTCGAGACCTTGGGCATGTGCGGCATGCCGTCTCCTCCTTCGCCGGGTGCTCGTCAGTGCTCACGACGGCACGGGCGCGCCCTGGCGCACCCGTGCCGACTCGTGGACATGGTCCAGGTGGCCGGTTCTCGGACCGGTCACCGGGGCCGGTTCAGCTGGCGGGCGTCGTGGGGTCCGTCGGGTACTGCTGCTGCGGCTGCTGGTTCTGGACCGGGGCGGTCTGACCCTGCTGCGTCGGCTGGGTGTAGTAGGTGCCCTGCTGCGGCTGCTGGATCTGCTGCGGCGGGACGGCGGAGGCGCCGGTGGAGGGCTGGTCCTCCTCGCGGAGCTCCTTGACCTCCTTCTTGAAGACCTTCATCGACTGGCCGAGGCTGCCGGCGATCTCGGGGAGCTTGTTGGCGCCGAAGATGAGGAGGATGAGGATGAGCAGCACGATCCAGTGCCAGGGCTTCACGGCTCCCATGAGGATGTCCTACTTCCGTGTAGACGTTGGTTCGGTTCGGAACGCGTCGAGTCTAGCGGCAGGTCAGGAGGGGTCCAGACCACCGGCTCACGTGTTCACCCGTGGGCGTATGGGACGCCTCACTCGGCGGCGTCGTCCGCTCCCCGACGGGGACCTCGGTCCGCGGTCCCGGCGGCGTCGGACTCCTCGGTGCCGTAGGCGCGCAGCGCCTCCCGGGCGCGGCGGGCGACCTCGACGGCGAGGCCAGGCGGCTCGACGGCGAGGAGGTGCCGGCCGGCCGAGAGCGCGAGGCCGACGAGCCAGGTGCGGTCGCGACCGGTGACGGTGACCCGGGCCGTGCCGTCCTCGTGCTGCTGGACGGCGTCGCAGGGGACCTGCTCGGCGAGCCAGCTGCCGCCCGGGGCGAGCAGCAGCGTGGCGGTCTCCGGGCCGGCTGCCTCCTCGGTCTCGGTGCGCGAGCCGCGCCGGACGCGGTGGGCGGTGGCGCGCTCGCCGGTGAGGGTCGCGCGGTGGATCCGGTCGAGACGGAAGGTCCGCTCGCCCTTGGCGCTCAGGCACCAGGCTCGCAGCCACAGGTGGGACCCGTCGCTCGTGAGGCGGACGGGGTCGACGTCCCGCTCCGAGGGGGTGTCCGTGGCGGAGACGTAGGAGAGGTGGAGGCGTCGTCGGCCAGTGAGGGCCTCGCGGACGACGGCGAGGACCTCCTCGTCCACCGGCGCGGCGGCGGTCTGCTCGGCGAGGGCGCCCCCGAGGAGCCCGGTGAGGACCTCCTCGCAGGAGGCGAGGGCGGCGGCGGCCTCGGCGTCGGCGCCGAGCAGCCCGCGCAGGACGCGCAGGGACAGGAGGAGGGAGGAGGCCTCCTCCCGGGAGAGCCTCACGGGGCGTTCGAGGCCGAGCGGGAGGGTGAGGCTGAGGCGGCCGGCCTCGAAGGCGTCGGCGGAGAAGTCGACGAGGTCGCCGGGCATGCCGCCGGGCAGGCCGGAGACCCACAGGGTGGAGACGTCGGCCTCGATGGTCTCGGCCGGCACGCCGAAGTGGGCGGCGGCCTCGGCGAGGGTGGTGCCGTCGTGCTCGGCGACCCAGGCGGGGAGGGCGAGGAGGCGGACGAGGCGGTCGGTGGAGCTGGGGCGGGCCACGTCAGTCCTCCTCCGTGCCGGTACCGCCGACAGCGAGCGCCGCGGCTCCCCGCAGGTGGGCGAGGACGTCCTCGCGCAGCTCCGCGGGCGCCAGGACGACGACGCCGTCGGCGAGGGAGGCGAGCGAGCCGGCGAAGCCGAAGGGGTCGGAGTAGGTGACCTCGAGGACGTCCCAGTCCCCCGACGGGACGGGGGCGGCCGCCACGGGGAGCGCCTCGGGGTGCCGCGCCCGCTGTCGCAGGCCGAGGCCCCGGCCGGGCGCGAGGGCGAGCACGGCGACGCGCTCGGTGACGCGGGAGCGGGTCGGCGGGGCGAAGGCCCCCGCCTCGCCGAGAGGCTCGATCGATCCGGAGATGCGGGCGAGGCGGAAGGTGCGGGGCTCGCCGCGGTCGACGTCGAGGGCGTCGAGGTACCAGGCGCCCTCGGCGAGGCACAGGGCGTGGGGCTCGACCGTGCGGCGGCGCGTCGTGGCGCTCGAGGCGGTCGTGTAGTCGAAGGCGACGCGGCGGCGGTCGTGCACGGCGCCGACGAGGACGTCGGGGATCTCCTGACCGGGCAGGTCGACGGAGAGGTCGGGGAGGACGCCGGGCTCGGCGTCGTCGTCGGTGACGGCGCGGAGCTTGGTGAGGGCGTGACGGGCGGTGGTCGGCAGAGTGCCGTCGCGCCAGGCGGAGGCGGCGAGGTCGAGCGCGGCGGCCTGCGCGCCCGTGAGGGTCACCTCGCGGAGGGCGTAGTCCTCCTCGTCGACGCGGTACCGGGTGCCGGACGGGGTCTCGAGGGCGACGAGTGGCACCCCCAGGCGGCGCAGGGTCTCCTTGTCGCGCTCGAACATGCGGCGGGCCGAGTCGGTGACGGCACCGGGGGCGACGTCGTAGCCGTGGACTCCGGTGAGGATCTCGCCGAGATCGAGTCCCACGGCGGTGTTGCGCAGGGCGAGGAGCAGGTTGACCTGGCGCTCCTCGGCGGGCACGGCGGACGGGGTCTTCACGTCGCACAGCGTAGGGGGTCGCGGCGGTGTACGCGCCGAGGAGTCGAACACGTGTTCGTCACGCCCAACGGGCCGCGCCCTGGCGCCCGTGCGCCCCAGCGTCCCTGCGGCCGGGCGCCGAGACCCCGCGGTGCGCGCCGCGCGCCGCTCCCGGGCGGGGGACGGGGCGAGCGCCCCGGATAGGGTGACCTCCATGATGTGGCGCGACGGCGAGGTGCTGGCCCTACGACGGTCCTGGGGGCCGGAGGGGCGCCGATGCGCCGAGCTCGCCGTCCACCTCACGGCGGCGCCCGAGGGCGCCGGCTCTCTCCTGCCCGGAGAGGAGCGCCGTGCTGTCGCCTACGAGCAGGTCACCGGCCTGCCCGAGCCGGGCGAGCGCGTGCGCCTCGAGGTCTCCGCCCTGGACCGCGCGCTCGGCACCGGAGGGCACGCCATGGTGAGCGCCCGGCTCGACGTCCTGCCGGTGGACGGTCCGCGCGAGGGCCACCTCGTCAAGGCCCGCTACATGCCGGACCAGGTCATGATCACCGGCGTCGACGAGCAGGGCACGGCGCACCACGAGATCCTCAGCGCGCCGGTGGGCGAGCTCGGGCTCGACGGCGCCCCCGTCGTCGTCGCGGACCTCCACTCGAGCCTGCCGGCGGTCCTCGCGGGACTGCGCTCCCCCAGCACGAGCACCATCCCTCGCGCAACGGACGGCGCGCACGGGACGACGCCTCCGCGTGTCGCCTACGTCATGACCGACGGCGGAGCGCTCCCCCTCGCCTACTCCCGCGCCGTCGCCTCCCTCACCGGGGCCGGGTGGCTCGACGGCACGGTCACCGCCGGCCAGGCCTGGGGCGGCGACCTCGAGGCCGTGAGCCTCCACAACGCCCTCCTCGCTGCGGTCCACGTCATGCACGCCCAGGTCGTCGTCGTCATCCAGGGCCCGGGCAACCTCGGCACGGACACGCCCTGGGGCTTCTCCGGCGTCGCCTGCGGCGAGGCGGTCGACGCCGTCGCGACCCTCGGCGGCCGCCCCGTCGCCTGCCTGCGGGTGAGCGACGCGGACCCGCGCGAGCGGCACCGCGGCGTCTCGCACCACTCCCTGACCGCCTACGGACGGGTCGCCCGGGCCGCCGCCGACGTCGTCGTGCCGGCCCTGCCGGGCGCCTTCGGGCAGCGCGTGCGCGCCGAGGCCGCCCCGCTCGGGCAGGCGCGCCCGGGCGCCGAGCGCCACCGGCTCGTCGAGGTCCCCCCGACGGGCCTGCGCGAGGCGCTGGAGGAGATGCAGCAGGAGACCGGTGTGCGCCTGTCGACGATGGGGCGGGACCTCGACCACGACGAGCCCGCCTTCCTCGCCGCGGCGGCCGCGGGCCGTCACGCGGCCGACCTGCTCGGCCACGGTGCGAGCGCGCCGTCCGCGGTCCGGTGAGCGCGCCGTGACGAGCAGCGGCGGCCTCACCCCGCTCACGTCCCGCGATCACGAGGCGCGCTCCTACGCCACCGACTGGCGCCGTCAGTGCGCTCTCCTCGGCCCCTCGGACTCGTCGTGGTCCGTGCCCGTCGTCGACGTCGTCATCGGCGTCCTCGTCCTCCTCGTCGCGCGCGTCGACGCGAGCCTCATCAGTCGCTTCGGCCCGCACTGGGCCTACGTCGGCGCCACCGCGCTCACGCTGGTCATCGCCGCCGCGCAGCTCCTGCGGCACCGCCCGCTGCGCGCCTCGCTCGTCGTGACGGCGCTGTGCCTGGCGGCCTACGGGCTCCTCATCGCGGTCTCGCCCGTGTCCCTCGGCTTCTCCCCCGTCGTCCTCACGGCGCTCCCGGCCGTCCACGCCGTCCTGCGCTGGGACGGGTCGCGCGGCTGGTCGGCGTCGGCGGTGGTCCTCGCCGTCCTGGGCGGCCTCGCGAACCCCGTCGTCCTGCACCGCCTCTCCCCCACGGCCGCCGGTCAGCGGGCGGCCGCGATCGACGGCTCCGGGGGCACCGGCGTCACCATCCTGCTCGCCGACGCGGTCTGCCTCCTCGCCGTGGCCCTCACGGCGCTCGACGGCTCCACGCGGCGGCGCCGGCTCGAGGGCCGCTACCGGGAGCTCGACGCCGAGCGCGAGGGGGCGCGGGAGGCCGCTGCCGCCGAGGAGCGCCTCCGCCTGGCGCGCGAGCTCCACGACCTGCTCGGTCACTCCCTCACCGCCATCAAGGTCCAGGCCTCGACGGGGCTCGCCGTCGGGGGCGGAGCCAACGGGGCCAGGGCCCTCGGCCTCATCGAGTCGACCGCGGACTCCGCCCTTCGCGAGGTGCGCGAGCTCGTCCGCCTCCTGCGCGGGGTCGGGGACGTGGAGCCCACCGCGAGCCTGACGGCGCTGAGGACCGCCGTCGACGGCGCCCGGGACGCCGGGCTCCGTCTCGACGCCGCGCTGCCGACGGAGGAGCAGCTGGCGCGCGCCGACGCGGAGTGGACGCGCACGCAGCGCCTCGCCGTCGTCCGCGCAGTCCAGGAGGCGCTCGCGAACGCCCTGAGGCACGGGACCGGGAGCGCCCGGCTCGGCGTCACCATCGACGCCGGTCGCTGCGCCGTCGAGGTCGTCAACCCGCTCCCCGAGGACGGCCCCCGCCCCTCGCCCGGATCCGGCACGGGCCGCGACGGGCTGCGCGAGCGCATGCGGCGCGTCGGCGGCTCGCTCGAGGCCGGCGCCCGTGACGAGGCCGGCAGCCGCGTCTTCGCGCTCACCGCCACCGTGCCCGTGAGCACAGCC
>SKEM01000369.1_pt1 | contig 31982 bp, 29 predicted proteins | sample 4826731 | NCBI WGS metagenome assembly SKEM01 (sample SAMN11008809, study PRJNA524170) | human gut metagenome | biome: Human fecal sample; material: Feces; isolation source: fecal sample from pouch patient p37 | host: Homo sapiens | place: Israel: Tel-Aviv | collected 2015-07-27
GCCTAAATGATAATTTTTTAATTGAGGGCAAAACTTTTTTACTTGACCATAGAATAATTTGACGATTTTTGACATCTTTGAAATTTAAAACCTTTTTGTTATGTAAAGAATCTTTTCTTTTGAGCATGACTGAAAAACCCATCTTTTTAAGTGGAAGAAATTTAATGTCTTTTGCGTTATAAAAAGCATCTTCCTCGAAACATAAAATGTTCAAGTATTTTTCACGTAGCAAGTTTATTAATCCGGTTGGTGTATTTGGATCTATAACTTCCACATTTACAGAGACATGGTTTAATTGACCAATCTGATCAATTGCTTTAGGTAAAAATTTGCTCTCTGTAGGAGTATCCGTAAAGCCTAAAGTTAAAGACAAACTATTTTCTCTTAAATCGCTGATCGTGTCATCTAATTTCTGAGCTATTGGTTTAATTATTTGGTAAAAATAAGATCCTTTATTTGTTAATTTAATATGCTTATGACTACGATCAATTAATTTAAAACCTAATTCTTTCTCCAAACGACTTATATTTTTAGATATTGTCGATTGAGATAGAAAGAGCTTAGTAGCACTTTTAGAAAAACTATTATTTTCAGCAACTGTAATAAAACATTTAATTTGATTAGTATTCATTAGAAGTATTCCTTTTTGTCAACTTATCATTCTGATTATGATGATTCTTTGTCATATTAGTAGTTTATATTAAAAGTGTAAGCGCTAGCAAGTAATTAGGAAGAAGAATTTAAATGAGTACGAAACAAAAAGTCTATCCTTGGTTAATGATTTTGTTAACCGGACTATTAATGTGTGTGATGGTTGACACCTATACAGGTACAATTAGTTTATTCTTACCGCCGTTGGTTAAATCAATGGGGGCAAGTTTATCAGTAGTTACCATGTTTTTCCCGGTAATGATTATTTCAATGGCTATCGCGGTTTCTCAAGTTGGATCTTTGATCCAAAAAGTAAACGTTAAATGGTTTTTGACAATATCTATTATTGTTGGTGGCATAGGATCTATTATTATTTCAAGAGCCACTAATTTAATTGTTTTTTATGCTATGGCTATCTTACTTGGCGTAAGTAGTGGCTTTACCGGCTTGGTTGTTCAAGGAATTGTCATTAATAATTGGTTTGCTAAAAGAAAGAATTTTGCATTTTCTGCAGGTTCGTATGTACAAACGATTTATTTGGTTATACTAACGCCGATTATTAATAAGTTAATTCAAAGTATTGGCTGGAGAAGTTCATTCTTCGTTCTGTCAATGCTGACTTTAGTAATAGGAATTCCTTCAGCTTTGTTCATTAGATTAAGACCTGCTGATATAGGTTTAAAACCTTATGGTTATGATCCAAAAAATCTTCAACAAAGTTCCAATAATAAACAAGTAAAAATTCCAAGAAGAACGATTATTTTCTCAGTTGCCTTCTTTATTACTTTGTTGTTCTTTATTAGCATTCAATTTGCTTCAAACGTTTTACAATTATTCCCAACTTTTGCTTTAGCAGTTGGCTTTGGCCCTACAATTTCAGGTATGATGCCTACTATTCAAACAGCTTCAGATATTGTAATTACCCCACTGTTTGGTGTGACTACTGAAAAATGGGGTGGTAAAAAAGCTTTACCATTCTGGGCTATTATAGGTATTACTTCAATGATTTTATTGATCATATCTAACAATATGCATCAAGTAACATTCGCTCTTATAGCGGCTGGACTTGCTGATATTTTTACGGTTTTACTTGGTCCAGGTTTACAAGTGTTTGCTCGTGAGATGTTTTCAGGTGAGTCGTTTGATTTAGGAATGTCTTATGCAGGTTCTGTCTCTTATGTCGTAGGTGCTTTTGCTGTACCTGCTTTAAGTAGAATCTATGAAGCTACGAAGAATTTTAATAATGTCTTTTACTTTGTTATTGCATTGTTAGTATTAGTGATTATTTTGATTTGGATTGGTAGTAAAAATACTTTTGTTTACAAGGTGAATAAAAATGAAAAATAAATATGATGTGATTATTGTTGGTGCTTCTAATGCTGGCGGTCTGGCCGCCGTTGGAGCCTTACAAAGAAAAGCTAAAGTTTTAGTAATTGATAAAGCAAAAAGCGCGGGCTTTCTTTATCGTGATACTATTGCTTCGATAGGAAGTAAAGCACAGAAAAACGCAGGTCTTAAAATTGATAAAATGAAATTACTTAATTATTTGACTGCTTTTGCGCAAGGCCATGTAGATCAGAGATTACTTAAAACATGGATGGATCATAGTGCAGAACCTGTAGACTGGATTGATGAAAATATTTTGCGGCCTAAAGGAGCTTATATGAAAGCTACTACTGATGCTCACTATGAAAGCTTAATTAACACGGCGTTTCCAACAGGAAACGAAGTAACTAATAGTAAAGGCGATTTTTGGGAATGGAATTACGGTAACTGGTTGCTGGAAAAGCTTAAAGATCTAGGTGTCGATTTTGCATGGCAAACAAAATTAGAACATTTAATTAAGCAAGACGGAAGAATAGTAGGTCTTGAAGTTCAAGATCAGAAAGATAATTCAATTCATAAATTATATGCAAAAAAAGGTGTAATTCTTTGCACAGGAGGTTATGGCTCTAATAGTGCTTTAATGCAAAAATGGAATCCTCAAGGATTAAGAACAAATGCTTACAGTGATAGCCAAAGAGACGATGGATCTGGTTTGATGGCCGCTATTGAAGTAGGTGCTGAAAAGGATGATCAACCGGCTTCTATTGTTTTCGATAGAGCAGCTATTCCAGTTGGTACAAACGTTAATGATTTTTACAGAATTGATACAACTCCACCTAATGACCCAGGTTATTTATGGTTAGGTTCATATCCTTTCCTGAAAGTAAACCTGAATGGCGAAAGGTTTATGAACGAAAGTCAACCATATCAATTTGATATGAATGGATCTTCTTTACAACCGGGAAGTGTTGAAGTAACCATCTGGTCAGAAGATACTATGCAAGAGAAGGTATTAAAGAAATTCCATACTTTAGGTTGCTCTAGACTAGGATTCCCAGGTATTTATAAAGCTAGTGAAGCTCGTAAAGAAGTACAGGATCGAATTAAAGATGGATTAGTTAAAAAAGCTAATACCATAGATGATTTGGCTAAGCAATTGCATTTACCTGTTGACAACTTGAAGAAGAGTATTACAAGATATAATCAAATTTGCCAAGATGGAAATGACAGTGATTTTGGTAAGGAACAATATCGTTTATATCCAGTTAATAATGGGCCATATTATGGAGCTTGGCTAAGTGGACGGTTACTTGCAACTCTTGATGGTTTAAGGGTAAATACAAAGATGCAAGTTTTAAATAAGCAAGGCCAAATTATACCTGGCTTATATGCCGCAGGAAATTGCTCTGGAGGGTTCTTCTGGGGATCATATCCGGATCGTGTCCCTGGTTTAACAGCAAGTCATGCTCAAACTTTTGGGATGCTTGCTGGTAGGTATGCTGTTGAAAACTAAATTTCTTCACTTGTTTTTACAAACAAATGTTGTATGAATTCAACTACTAATAATCTATAAATCGTGTATTTATAAAGACTATGTCTTGATATTTAATTAAGATATGGTCTTTTTCTGTATGAATCAAATGCTTTTGATTTAAAAAATTATAATGAATATTTTTGCCTAAAAAAAACAAAGGCATTAACTAATGTCATTAAGTTAAGACATTTATGAGTTCGAAGCTTTTGGAACCGAATCATTTGGATTCGGTTCTTTTTCTCTTTACAATAAAAATAAAGGTGAGCAGATATAGACATCTGCTCACCTTTTTGTCTCTTATCAGGTCTTTCATAGAAAGGTTGTGTTTCTCATGAAATCCCTTCACTCAAATATTTTAAAGCTGATGGATCAGATTATCAATCAATTCGCTGCTAATATCCATAAATTTACCTTTTCAGATCAAGCTTTTACTCGCTGTCGCAAGCTTAATGTGATCGATTTGATTAAAGTGATTCTTAATATGGGAGTCGGCAGCTTAAATAATGAATTGCTTAATGCATTTCCCAATGTTAATTATAGAATGACTGCTTCAGCTTTTGAGCAACAGAAGGCTAAATTAAAACCTGAGTGCTTCAAAGCAATTATGGATAAACTTAGCCATGCCAGATCTGAATTGAAATTGCTGGATAGTCAATACTTAGTGGTAGCGATAGATGGCTCGGACTTTAACCAACCATTTAATCCTGAATCAGAAAATATCTTTAAGGACAAAGATGGACGGATATATTGTCAAGTTCACGTGAATGCTCTCTATGATGTTTTGAATAAATTGTACTTAAATCTAATTTATCAGCCACGACAGCAGATGAATGAACGCGAAGCCGCTTTAACGATGTTAAAGGACTTAAACAAACAAGAGCAGGATTTCTTAGTCTTAATGGATCGCGGCTATAGCAGCTTTAATCTGATTGAAAATTGTAATCGCCTTAAGCATTGTCATTATGTAATCCGAACTAAAGCAAGCAAAGGCAATGGTGGGGCAATTAAAGAAATAGCTGCGATGCCTGACCATGAATGTGATATTGACTTATCTTGTCAAGTCACTTCACTACATCGTTATTACATAACTCACAAAGATACTGAAAAGTTTTTACACTTAGTTTTGCATAAAAAACGTCATTACAAAACTGTCAGATCAAAGAATACACAGGATGCGCGTTGGGATTTTGAAGATTTATGTAGCGTCAAATTTAGGGTATGTAAGCTCAGGATAAATCCGCCAGGCGCAGATAATGAGTGGGAAGTCCTTGTTACTAACCTAGATTGTAAGCAATTTCCTCTAGAACGTATGAAAGAAATTTATCATCTTCGTTGGGGCATAGAAACTTCTTTTAGAGACCTTAAATATGACTTGGGTGGTGTACAATTCCATTCTAAGAAAGATCAATTTATTTATATGGAGCTTTACGCTCATTTTGCCATGTATAATGCCGTAAGCTTGTCAATAGCGGCTTGTTCAGTGCCAAAAACAAAAAGAAAATATAAGTATCAAATTGACTTTAAAATGGCTTGTTGTGTCTGGCGACAACACTTTTGCTCGAATGATAATTCAAAGAATAATTTTATTGATCTGCTAACAAATTTGGTGTTTTATTTAACCCCGATTAGACCAGGAAGAAAAGATAAAAGGAATTTAAACGCGCTATCTTAAGATAGCCTATTTGTGCTGCAAAAAAAGCATTTATCGAATATTTTTAATTCGATAAATGCTCTAAAAAGCTTAGTCTAACTAAAACAATGTCTTAACTTAATGACATTGCTCATCTGAGTCGCCTTTTTTAGTTGGATAATCTGACTGCGATCATTATTTCATCAGGCAGATTTTCACAGGTGATATTCTCCTTAGGATAAGCAAAGTAAGGAAAAACTTCGTAATTTTCAGGAAGATGAGTGTTGATAAATCTCTTGAGTTGGTGGTGAGTGATAGTTTCATTTGCCGCCAGGTTAATTCCAGAATAAGTGCCAACCATGTTGCCTTCAGGATCGTAATAGTTGATAGGCAATTGGTAGTTTGGAGTGTTAGTTGCCTTAGTAGGAAGAATTTGTTGGAATATTTTTTGAGGAACATAAATTAGTTTGTTTTTTAGCATATATATACACCTCTATCATTTTTTGTGACATAGTGTCATTTTACTAAAAACATAGTTTTAAGCTACTTTTTAATTTTGACTACAACATATAGATATAGTTTATGCTAATAACACAATATTTGGTTGAATTCAATCTTGTATAAAATTTATCTTTCTATTAGGATAGATATCGATGTGCTTTTTTACATAGCACGGATAAGGCACAAGATCTTGTATTTTGCGACCTAAAATAAAAAAGGGGAATGTTGAATAGGATGGAAAGAAAACACGAAAATTATTTTGTTTGGCTATTTAATCAATTGAAAGGCTGGCCAGTTCAAAATTACTGTTTATGGTTTTTTGCGTTTGGATTTCAATTAGCTTTGCTGATTCAAGGCAAAATTACAAGCGTAACTTTGATTACTTTTATTGGTACGCTTTTGGGTACACTTTGTGTATTGGCAATTAACGCTACTAAGGCAATTAATGGTTGGTTGGGGTTGATTTCAGCTGCTTGTTTTATCTATGCAGGTTGGTCAGCTAAGAATTATCTTTCCATTTTTGAACAGATTGCTTATATTGCAACTTTAGATTTACCAGTTATCATTGCCGTTAGATCATGGAATGACGATACTAAGAATCATTTGAGAAAATTTGGTTCAAAGGAATGGCTTATTGCTATTGTTGGAACTTTACTTGTTTATGTTGTATCCGGCTTTTTGATTGGTAAATTTACCAATGATCCTCGTCCTTGGATTGATGCTATTAGTTTTGCTATTTCATTAACTGCTGGGATCATGTGCTTTATGCGTTACAACAATCAATACTTTTGGTGGACTGCTAGTGGCGTCTTCCAGTTGATTCTTTGGGGCGTAACTTATGCTCAAGGTGATGCAAACTTAGCCATGGCAATTAATTCATTGATCTATGTAATTAATGATGTGTTAGCCTTCACTGTTTCACCATGGTTTAACATGGGCCGTCGCAAAGCTGGATTAAAAGAAATTCAAAAATAATTAATAATAGTGAAAAGTGAATAATTTCTAGTAAAAGTAGTACGAAAGTGCTACTTTTTTTCTGTGTTAGAATGAAAGAAAAATATGAAGGGTGAGGTAGAGCATGACCTTTTATACAATGAAATATATTCAAAATAACCAGAATACTAATCAGGCAGTATTATATGCTTTGATGTTGGTGGCGGCGTTAGCAATGATAATTTTTGCTTTGCTATATTTACATAACCGTTTTGCAACCAAGTATCGCGATTTGGGTATTATTGCCTTATTATTTTTGCTTTTGTTTGCCGGTACGCAATATGAAAAATATGTGCAACTTAATACGCAAAAATCACAGGCGATTCAAATCGTGCCATTCATCAAATCGATTGCTAAAGATGAAAATGTTTCGACTTCTGATGTTTTAGTTAGTTCAACGGTTTTAACTAATGGCATGATCGTAAGGATTGATTCTAAAAATATTGATTATCAGTTAAACCTTAATGATGATCGCAATACTTACACATTAACGCAAGCCCATGTAATTGATCATAAAGTAGAGGTAATAAAATAATGCAGCTAGATTACACACAATTATTCATTAAGTTTGCTCTCGGTATCTTAACTTTAATCATTCAAATCAATGTCTTTGGTAAGTCTAATCTGGCTCCTACGACTGCATTAGATCAGTTGCAGAATTATGTTTTAGGTGGAATTATTGGTGGCTTGATTTACAATCCTAGTATTACAATTCTTCAGTTTTTCCTAGTTCTAATTGTTTGGACGTTGGTTGTTTTTATTTTGAAATTCAGCCGTGATCACAATAATTGGATTAGAGGGATTATCGATGGTAAACCCGTTCAGGTAATTAAAAATGGCAAGGTGTTAGTGGGAAACTGCATGAAAGCAGGAATCTCCGCTAATGAATTAATGTTTAAATTGCGCAGTCGAGGTATCTACTCTGTTGAAAAGATTAAGAATTGTATCTTTGAGCAAAACGGGCAATTAACTATTATTGAAAATGATGAAGCTAACATTCGTTTCCCAATAATTAGTGATGGTCAGGCTAATATTGATGTCTTAGAGTTGATTCACAAAAGCGAAGCTTGGTTACAGCAACAAGTTGAAGAGGCAGGTTATAATAGTATCAGTGATGTTTTCTTAGGAGAATACATTAATGGACAATTACGCTTGACAGGTTATTCAAAGGGAAAGAGATAAAATGGCAGATTTAGTGACAGCAAAAAAATGGCTGAAAAATGCTAACACGGTGATCGTAACGGCTGGTAATGGCATGGCCAAAGAAGAGGGACTAGATATCCTAAGTGAAGAAGGCTTTGATGATCAATTTGGCAAAATTGCAGATAAGTATGATGTGCATACAATTGGGGATGCATTAGATAAGAGGTTTGATACTTGGAGCGAGCAATGGGCTTTTTGGAGTGAGCTAATCAACGAATATTCCTTACAATATGAGCCTAGTGAGACGATGCTTGCTCTAAAAAAGCTAATTCGTGATAAAAAATATTTTATTGCGACCAGTACATTCGGGCACTTTTTTGAAAATGCAGGCTTTAATGAAAATCGAATTTTCAATGCCTTTGGTGATTGGACTAAAATGCAGTGTTCTAGCGGGATTAATCATGGTCAAAAGGATAACCGTGAAGTAGTAGAACGCTTTATGACGGCAATTAAGAACGGCAACGTAACGGCAGATTTAGTACCAAAGTGCGAGGACTGCAATAGTCCAATGGAATTGCATATGCCGCTGAATGCTAACTTCTTCCCTGATACCGATGCTAATACGCGTTTTCGTTGGTTTCTAACGGGAGCCGAGGACAAGAATGTCGTAATTTTGGAATTAGGCGTAGATGAGACCAGTCCTCAATTACTTGATCCAATGGTAAAGCTAGTGCAGCAATTTCCTAATTGGCATTATATTGCCGCTGATTTAGCTGATGCAGATTTGCCAGCTGATCTTAAGAAACGAGCAATGGGTTTTGATAGCAATTCGCACGAGATGCTGATGAATTTGATTAAATAATTAAATAGGTGAAGAATGAGTATTTACATAAAAAATGGAATTTTACATGTAACCGGTGCGCAAGACAAGTTGCGTAAAAAAGGACAGGAAAAGCCTGACTTTTTGACCAATTATACAATGCTTGATATTGAAACAACGGGCTTATATCCTTACCGCGATCGAATTACTGAATTAGGTGGGGTTAAGGTACGTAACGGTCAAATTGTTGATCAATATACTAATTTGGTGAAGTTTTCCAAGAATAATTCTGTTCCTGCTTTTATTACTAAGCTAAATGGAATTACTGAAGAGCAAATTGTGAAGGAAGGGATTCCGGCTGAGCAGGCTATTCGTGAATTTCGTGAGTTTATTGGTGATGACGTTATCATTGGGTATAACGTCAATTTTGACTTGAACTTTTTGTATGATTTAAGTCAAAAATATGGCTTACCAGTGCTTGATAATGATTACGTTGACGTATTGCGTTTGGCGCGGACATATTATCCACGCGAGCGCCATAACCGTCTGCTTGACTGCATGCAGCGGGCTGGAATTGCTCAAGTTGAGGCTCACCACGGTTTGCAGGATTCTCTTGATACGATCAAGGTTTATGATGACTTTGCCCAGCACTTTACTGATGATTTATTGGAAAAGGCACAAAGCAAGATTAAGAATATCGACCTAACTACTGGCGAATTGGATTATGTTGACTTAGGTTGGCACAATCCGGTTCAAAATAAGAATATCGTTTTGTCTGGCAATATTCATATGAACGAAGCTGAAGCGGGCAAGATGATCAACAATATGGGCGGCCAAGTTGACAATTCAGTGTTAGCAACGACTAATTACTTAATCATGGGTGATCAAGATTTCTTTAGAAAAGATAATCAGGATTTGAATGCAGCACGTGATTTGATCAAAAATGGTGCTAAGATTAAACGTTTCTCGGAGACCTTTTTCTTAAGCATGCTTGATGATTGGGCTCGTAGTTAGAGGAAAAAGATGACACGAAGAAGACGAAAAAAACAAGGAACGGTTGTTTCATCATTAATTGTCTTAATCGCGATTTTATGGGGAGTTTTTACTAAAGCTGGCAGCGATCCAAATGGCAGCCAGTTTTTGCGTGACTTTACTGGCAATAATGATGAACATGTAACTAATACAATTAGCGATGCATCAAAAGCCAAGACCAATTATGGAGGTCTATCGCCAACTGATTATCAAAAATTAGCTAATTTGAATTTTAAGAGTGGCAGTCGCGCTTATACCGAAGTCAACCATGATAAGTCGACTTTGGTCAAAGGCGCATGGAAGATAAATCGGGTGATTTACTCTAACCTTGATTCATTGAATCGAACATCGCGCTCTAATACAGCCTTTTTGGAAAAGCGCAATGTGGCTAATGATAGCTTGCGAGTAAGGCAATATGTTGAACCGACTGGCTGGCACTATAATCACCGTAACGGTACCCAAATCTATAATCGGGGCCACTTGATTGCCTATTCAGTCTCAGCTGGAATTGATCAAAGCGGCAATTATGATCCACGCAATCAATCAGGGGACCAAAATAATCCTAAGAATTTATTTACGCAATCCGCTTATTCTAACCAAAAGATTCAGACTATTTTTGAGGCTAAGGTTAGGAGAGCACTGCGGCAGAATAAGCGTGTAATTTATCAAGCAACTGCTGTTTTTCGTGGTAATGAGTTAATGGCCCGCGGCGTGAATTTGCAGGCCGTTTCAACTGATGGCAGTTTAAACTTCAATGTCTATCTCTATAACGTGCAGCCCGGTTATGTTTTTAACTATAATAACGGTCGAGCAAAAGTTGATCGGCAAATGCAGGTTAATGAGTAGTAGAATTAATAATATGAAAAATTATTACTGAAATAAAAAAGGAAGTATAAACAATAATGAAAAAAGATAACTGTACTGCAATGCTAGTTGGTAAGGACGCTTCAATCGATGGATCAACCATGATTGCGCGTGACGAAGACGGTTATGGTGGCATTAACGAAAAAGTTTTTGTGGTAAACCCAGCCCGTCATTATGATGAAGATTATGTATCAAAATATAACGGCTTTAAGATGCACCTTGAGGGCGATGGCTGCAAATGGACTGCTGTCCCTACTGCTGATGATTCAGAAGGTCGCTGGGACGAGCAAGGCATTAACGAATATAACGTTGCCATGTCAGCCACTGAAACTGAAGCTACTAATGCTCGCTGCTTAGGACATGATCCTTTAGTAGCAAATGGAATCAACGAAGACTCAATGGTTTATATTACTTTGCCATTCGTGAAGACTGCTCGTGAAGGTGTTAAGCGCTTAGGGCAATTAATCGAAAAATATGGTACCGGTGAAAGCAACGGTATTGCCTTTTCAGACAACAAGGAAGTTTGGTATCTGGAAACTGGCGCGGGTCACCAATGGGTTGCGGCTCGTGTTCCTGATGATTCTTACGCAATTTGTCCTAACATCATGGTGATTCAAAATGTTGACTTTGATGATCCAGATAACTTTATGTATTCAGCTGGTATTCGAGAATTCGTAGAAAAGAATCATTTAAACAATAGTACTGACGGTAGCTTTTCTTTCAGAGATATTTTTGGTACTAAGGATGAAGCTGATGCTTTTTACAATACTCCAAGAACTTGGTATGGACAGAAGTTGTTTAATCCAAGCATTGAACAAGACCCAACTAGTCAAGAAATGCCATTTACGCGCGTTCCCGAAAAGAAGATTGGTGTTGAAGATGTGCAAAGATTTTTAACTAGTCACTATAACGGTACACCATACGATCCAATGGACACTTTTTCATCTGGTTCAGAAAAAGAACAAAAGATGTTCCGTTCTATTGCTTTAGACAGAAACCAAGAATCAAGCATCTTGCAAATTAGAAATGATGTTCCTGCCAAGATGGCTGCAATTCAATGGATTAATATGGGCTTTTATGCATATTCACCATATGTTCCTTTCTACACCAATATTGAGGATACACCACTTAACTATAAGGTGGCAGATCATATGGTTGATCCAGATAGTAGTGCTTACTGGTTGTATAAAACTTTACAAGTGCTTGTTGAACCACGCTATCACCAATATATTTATGAGATAAACGCCTACCGTGATGATTGTCAAAGCTACGGTATTGGCCGAATTGATCTTATTGATGAAAAAGCTAAAAATATGGAAGGCAGAGAGCTTATTAAATATTTAACTAGCGCTAATGATGAAACTGCTGGTGTGATTACCAAAAAGACTAAGAGCTTGATGAGCAAGTTGGTTCGTCAAGCCTTGAATAGTTCAAAATATCAATTTGAACGTGGAGATAACTTATGATACAAAAAGCCATGACTAATTCATGGCTTTTTTGGTACCTACCACAATATTTAGTAAACCCGAATTTTAAAAAAGAAATAAGTGAAAAATAAAAGTAAATGCGAACAAAAGCCGAATACTTGCTGAGAAGCATTTCACAAAGTCGTTGAAACCCCGAATTTCAAATGAAAATTATTTGTTATTTTCGTATATTTAGCTTAGAATTAATAGAGAAATTTAAAAATTTAAATCAATATATAGTGGTGCGTGAAACTTATGAATGATGAGAAATTCGTGGAAGTAAAGAACCTTAAAAAGGTTTATGATAACGGTCATGAAGCAATCAAGGATGTTAGCTTTTCCGTAAAAAAAGGTGACCTTGTATGTTTGCTTGGCCCATCTGGTTGTGGTAAAACAACCATCTTAAATATGCTAGCTGGTTTGCTTAATCCAACTAGCGGTGACATCCTTTTTGATGGCAAGTCAGTTGTTAACGTAGCACCTAAGGATCGTCAGATCGGCTATGTTTTCCAGAACTATGCCTTATATCCACATATGACTGTACTTCAGAATGTAATGTTTCCTCTGACTGTGGGCAAGCAAAAGATGCCTAAGGATGAGGCGAGGAAGATTGCTGAAAAATATATGGCAACGACCCAGATTACCGAACTTGCTGATCAAAAGCCGGGCAATTTATCTGGTGGTCAACAGCAGCGTGTAGCTATTGCTCGTGCTTTAGTGCAACAACCTAAGATTCTGCTGATGGATGAACCATTGAGTAACTTGGATGCACGTTTACGGTTGAAGATTCGTGAAGAAATTCGTGCTTTAGTTAAAAGTGTGGGTATTACCACCTTGTTTGTTACTCACGATCAAGAAGAAGCCTTGTCAATCGGTGATAAGATTATTCTCTTTAATAATGGTGTGATCCAACAAGATGACTTAGGACAAAACTTCTATCTTGAACCAAATAACTACTTTGTTGCTAATTTTGTTGGTAATCCTGTGATTGATAACTTTAATGTAAAGGTTAATGGCGGCAAGATTACTGGCTCAGATTTTGAAATTAACGTGGACGATTTAGACAAGGATCGTTTTAAACGTGACTTAACTGACGGCGAGTACGTTTTATCCGTTCGTCCAGAAAATATTTTGCCAGTCGAAGAAGATGGTGCAGTTTCAGCTAAGGTTGATGATGTCGAATTAATCGGTCGTGAACGAATTTTGAAGTTTACCCATGATGGGGTACAAGCTCGTTCATTAGTCAACCTTGAGACACCAATTAAGCCTGGTGATAATATCAATTTGAAGATGCGTCTTGATCGAGTATTCCTGTTTACTAAGGAAGGAGAGCGTGTCTACTAATGAAGAGCAATCAGAAAAAGGCGTGGCTCTTTTTAGCGCCAACAATTATCTTTGTTACTTTCTTTAGTATTTATCCAATTTTGCGGGCCTTTGTAATGAGTTTTCAAAGCGGCTCGTTAATTAATCTAAATTGGAGTGGCTTCAGCAATTATCAATATATCTTTAGTGATCCAGAATTTTGGCGGGCAATCAAGAATACTATTTTGTATGCCCTAATTTCTGTGCCAGTTGCTTTGGCTATTTCAATCATGTTGGCCTGGTTTATTTTCAGCAGGATAAAGCATAAGTCATTCTTTGAAACGACTTTCTTTATGCCATATGTTACGTCAACTATCGCTATTGGTATCGTATTCCGTTATATTTTTAACGGTGACTATGGTTTGCTTAACTTCTTGCTCAAGGCGGTTCACTTACCAACACCGAACTGGATTGATGATCCAGCGATGTCATTGACGACAATTATCATCTTTGGTGTTTGGACTTCTTTAGCTTTTAACATCGTTATCTTGATGGGGGCTTTGAGAAACATTGACCCTAATTACTACACAATTGCGGATATGTATGGCGCAACTGGTACTGAAAAGTTCTGGCGTATTACAATGCCGCAGCTTGTGCCAACGATCGCCTTCTTATTAACAATGAATATCATTGCTGCATTTAAGATTTATACATCTGTTTATGCCTTATTCAATGGACAAGCAGGTGTTGGTAACTCAGCCACAACTGCAGTGTTCTACATCTATAACAAGTTCCAAATTGTTGGTACTCCAGGTGTAGCGATGGCCGCAACGGTTGTCTTATTTATCATCATTATGTTTGTCACATTCTTGCAACGCAAGATGATGAAGAAGATTGGAGGACAGTAAAGGATGAAGAAGATTCGTTGGGGCACTTTGATTGCTTATATTATTTTAGCGATTTTCGCAATCATTACTGTCTTTCCATTTATCTACATGATTTTGGGTGGATTAATGAGTTTTAGAGAAACAACCACTATTCCACCAACAATCATTCCTAAGCATTTTGAATGGTCAAATTATGCCAAAGTATTCGCCCAAGCTCCATTTGCTCGTTACTTCCTAAACACTTTTATCACAGCTAGTGTAACGACAATTGTGAGTTTGTTTAACGCCTTGCTTGGTGCTTTTGCCATGGTTAACTTGAAGTTCAAGGGTAAAGGTGTTGTTCAAATGGTACTTTTATCATTATTGATGGTGCCTGGTGAAGCAATTATCTTTACTAACTACAATACCATTGCCAGAATGGGCTTGTTGAACACTTATATTGGTTTGGTATTGCCATTTTTAACTTCAATTTTCTACATGTACTACTTGCAAAGCTACTTCGGTTCAATCTCACAGACAATTTATAAAGCTGCGATGATTGACGGAGCGAGTGATTGGGAATATATTTGGAAAATTTTGGTGCCAATGTCTAAAGGTGGCTTGTTCACCGTTGCTTTATTAAGTTTCATTTCTGGTTGGAATTCATTCCTCTGGCCATTATTGGTAACTAACGAAGACAGCATGAGATTGTTGAACAATGGTTTAACTTCATTTGCATCTGATGCAGGTAGTGAAACTCAACTTCAACTTGCTGCTGCCACATTGACTGTTTTGCCAATCTTGATTTTGTACTTCATCTTTAGAAAGCAAATTATTCGAGGAGTAGTGCGCAATGACCTTAAAGGATAAAACGACAGTAACTTTTTATAATGGTTTAACCACAATTGGTGGACCGATGATTGAAGTGGCCTATAACAAATCGCATGTATTGTTTGACTTGGGGGAAGTTTATCGGCCAGAGTTAAAATTGCCAGATGAAAGTTATCAAACTCTGATTAAAAATAAATTAATCGGGGATGTGCCTAATTTTTACGATCCTAAATTGACGGGTAAGCCAATTGATACTGACCGCTGGGAGCATGCGGCGGCCTATATTTCGCACCTACATTTGGATCACAGTAAGGCAATGAACTTTTTGGCCCCAGAAATTCCACTTTATGCAGGTCCAATTACAGCTCATTTATTGCCAGCCTTGAATGAAAAGGGCGACTTCTTGCTTCCTACTGCAGGTCATGATCGGACTTATACTCGTCCAATCATCGCGGCAGAATACAAGAAACCAATTAAGGTGGGCGATATTATCCTGGAAATATATCCTAGTGATCATGACGCTTACGGTGCAACTGGCTTACTAGTTAAGACACCGGACAAGCAAATCGCCTACACTGGCGACATTCGCTTGCATGGTTATCATCCAGATTGGGTGCGGGACTTTATGCAGGCAGCTAAAAATAGCGATATGCTGATTATTGAAGGCACTGGCGTTTCTTGGCCAGAAGAAAAGCATGATGAAAACAGTGAAGAGTTTACTGGCCCTAAGAATGAAGTAGAACTAACTGAAGAAATCGTGCGCCTGCAAAAGGCTAATCCTGAACGCCAAATCACTTTTAATACTTATCCTACTAATGTTGAACGATTATTGCGAATCATTGCCGATTCACCAAGAAAGGTCGTTTTACATGCTCAGCGTGCCCATTTGATTAAGGAAAGTTTGGATGAAGACTATCCTTACTATTACATGCCTAATGAGGAGCACTATGCTGACCTTAAGCCAGAGCTAGAAGTTAGCTATGATGAGCTTTTAGTAGATAATCATAAATACATGTGGCAAGTTGTCACCGATTATGATAAGCTGCAAAAGGGTGGTTTGTATATCCACTCAAATGCTGAGCCATTAGGGGATTTTGATCCTGCCTACAAACCATTTGTAGAGGCTTTAGCTAACAATGATATTGAGTATAAGGCGTTGCGCTGTTCAGGCCATGCCGATGAAAAAGAACTCAAGGAAATCATTGCTGGGGTTCAACCAGCTGTTTTAGTACCGGTGCACACATTGCATCCGGAGCTGGAAGAGAACCCATATGGAGAACGGATTTTACCTAAACGTGGTCAAACAATCACGCTTTAGTAAATCAAAAACATATTGTTGTTTAGTTTTATTTTTTGGGAGGATTTATCCAAATGAAGTTTAGTAAGAAACTTACTATGGCTGCCGTTGCTACTTTGGCCCTAGTTGGCACTGCTGCTTGTTCAAAGAGCGGCAATTCTTCTTCATCAAGTTCAGAGAAGATTCCATCAAAGATTACTAAGAAGACTACAGTTGTCTTCTGGAACGCTATGCCGGGAGTACAAGGTTCTACTTTAAAGCAATTAACTAATGAATTTGAAAAGAAGAACCCTAAAATTACTGTTAAGCTTGAAAACCAAGGTGCATACAATGATTTGCAAGCTAAGATCAACTCAACTTTGCAATCACCAAATAACTTACCTACTATTACTCAAGCTTATCCAGGTTGGCTTTGGAACGCAGCTCAAAACAAGATGCTTGTAAACATGACCCCATATATCAACAACAAGAATGTTGGTTGGGGCAGTGCAAAGGCATCTGACATTAGAACTGAACTTCTTGATGGTGCAAAAATTAAGGGAACTCAATACGGTATCCCATTTAACAAGTCAATTGAAACTTTGACTTACAACAAGACCATGTTTAAGAAATATGGCATCAAGAAAGTTCCAACTACTATGGAAGAACTTAAGGATGTTTCAGAAACTATCTACAAGAAGAGTAACCACAAAGTTGTAGGTGCTGGTTTTGATTCACTATCCAACTACTACACTCTTGGTATGAAGGACGAAGGCGTGAACTTTACTGATAAGATTAACTTCAGTGGTTCAACTTCAAAGAAAGTTCTCAACTTCTATGCAGATGGTATTAAGAAGGGTTACTTCAGAGTAGCTGGTTCAGAACACTACCTTTCAGGTCCATTTGCTAACGAAAAGGTTGCAATGTTTGTTGGTACTTCTGCAGGTGAAGGCTTTGTTAAGCAAGGTGTAGGTAACAAGTTTACTTATGATGTTGCTCCACGTCCTGGCAAATACACCATGCAACAAGGTACTGATATTTACATGTTTAACCACGCTAGCGCTGAACAAAGAGCTGCTGCATTTAAGTACATTAAGTTCTTAGTATCTAAGTCAAGCCAAATTAAGTGGGCTAATGCTACTGGTTACATTCCTGTAAACAATAGTGCAATCGAATCTAGTGAATACAAGAATAACAAGAGCATTAAGCTTCCTGCTAAACTTCAAGATGCTATGAAGAACTTGTACAGTGTTCCTGTTGCTAAGAATTCAAATGCTGCATACAACCAATTGAACAGCATTTTGCAAAATATCTTTGCTGCAGCCCAAAAGGGTCAAAATACTAACAGCCAAATTAATACTGGTAAGCAAAAATTTGATGCTGCTTGGAAGCAATAAAATTAAATAGCAATTAGATTTCAAAGAGCAGACCGTAAGGTCTGTTTTTTTGTGGAAAAAGAATTGAGAAAAATGGTACCATTTACTAGGTAATAAAATAAAAGTTGAGGTGAGCTGGTTGATTAGACAACAAAATTTTCCGGTAAGAACAAAGTATAAGTGGTATGACATCAATAATTTAAGTGAAGAAGACAGTGAGAGATTGCAGCAGGATTTTAATTTTACGCCTGACATTATCTCTTATATTTCTGACCGTCACGAACGTCCTCACTATGACTATGACGTCCATACTAAGAGCCACTTGCTTGTTTACGATGTGCCAATTTGGCCGACCAACACGATTAAGCACTTTACCTCACACCCAATCACTTTTTTAGTAGTGGGTGAAAATATCTTTACTTTCCATACAGAATCAACCAGCTATGTGTTTGATGAATTCAACGATGAACATATGCGGGAGCGTTTGTCTGAAGCTAAAGATGTTACTGAGTTGTTGATGCTCTTTTTCCTATATTCATCACAATACTTCCAGCGTGCCGTAACGCAACTTGATGTTGAACGTAACAGCCTAGATCAGAAGTTGTCTGATGACATTAACAATAAAGATTTGGTGGAACTTTCGAATATTGAAAAAAGTTTAGTTTATTTATCAAGTTCAATTCAGACGGATTTAATCATGTTGCATGGCCTGAATCACAGCAAATTAGACTTCACTAAAGAAGCCAGTGAACGCTTGGATGACGTCTTGATTGAATCAAGCCAGTCTGCAGAAATGGTGCAGATTTCCCAGCAGGTAACTAAGACTTTATCAGCTACCAGTAATAATATGATGAACAATAATTTGAATGATACCATGCAATTCTTAACTGTGTGGTCATTGGTATTAACTATTCCAACTATTTTAACCGGTTTTTATGGGATGAATGTTAGTCTACCAATTTTAAAAAATTCATTTGACTGGGTTTTAATCATTATTTTGATGGTTGTTTTAATGGTTTGGTTAGTCATTTTGATGAAAAGGCATCATTTCTTCTAAAATTGAGGCGTTTTAATGAAACATAAAATATTAATTGGTTCTTTAATTGTGACTTTATTTGCATTCATTTTGTATACATCAAACATAAAGCGGGTGGAAAACGCGCAGTTAAAGATTGTTGAACCAAATAACAGCAAGGTCGCTAAGAATAAAAAGAAGACCAAGGAGCCAAAGGTTAAAAAATTAGAAAAGCCTAAGGAGCCCAAGGTTAATTCGATTGAATATTCTAACCATGTTAAAGCTCAAAAAGGCAGTAATCAGAAGCTAGTCAAGCAAATCAAAAAAGTTATGGGCATTGATAATAGCTTCCAGGTAGTAGCACAGGATTTAACTAACTCTAGTCACTTTGCCGTAGTTTTTAATACTAATAAGGCTCATGACGCAGGAAAAACAATGCGGTTATTTTTACTGATCGCCTTGTATGAGCAAGAACAAAAAGGCAAGATGGGGTCGCGAACTGCGATTAAGATTAGCAAAAAAGACAAAGCCAAGGGTGATAAGATGTTTCAAGTTGGTATTACCTATGGTGTAAGTTATTTGCGCAGCGCAATGCTTAAAGGTAACAAAACTGCAGCTAGTGCCTTAACTAGAAAAATTGGAGTTAATAATATTGACCAAGTTGCTAAAAAAATGGGTGCCACTCAAACTAAGGTCAACTCAAATATGACTGGCCAGACAACAGCTAATGATTTAGCTAAAACAATGATTGGCTTGTATCAAGGTCGGGTATTAAATCGGCAATATGCTAGCCGAGTTTTAGCAACCCTAGCTAAAGAGCGACCAAGTTTAGTTTCTGGCTTAAGTGGCGGCATTTATGCAATTGGTGATGATGATTTTGCTGTCGCAATTGTTCAGACTAACGGACGTGCTTACTGTATGTCTGTTTGGAGCACGCAACACAAGAATTTTAATAAATTGGGCAAAACGGTTAATGCTTGGTTTATAAAAAAGCATAAGTAACGGAAATGATGAAGTCCGAGAAGGCTTCATTATTTTTTTATAGAAAAAATAAATTATTTACACTATGTAGATTGTAATCTTCACACTGTAGGTGTATATTATTTACTATGCTAAGACAAAGGAGGGATGAAAATGGCACAGAAAAGAAATCTTGATCTGGATAAAATAATTGATCAAGCTACTGAATTAATTTCTAAAAAAGGACTGACAGCTACAACTTTGCCAGCATTGGCTAAGGCGCTCGATGTCCGCTCACAGTCGCTTTATCATTACGTTTCAGGACGCAAACAATTGCTATCACTAGTTGGTGCAAGACAGATTAAGATCTTACGTCATGAGTTGATGAACGATCTAATCGGTATGTCAGGTAGGGATGCGTTGCTTAAGTTTGCGGATGTTGTGCGCGACTTTTTATTAAGTGATCCGGCTTTATCAAGTATTCTGTATCATTTGAACGAATATCCAAAGGATGCGGCCATCAATCAAGAGATTTTGGATTTAATTAAAATGGGTGAAAGACTTAATTTTAAGAAAGAAAGTGTCATTTCATTTCATGCTTTAATTGGCGCCGTATTAGGGTATGTTTTTCTGGATAAATCGAAGTCTTTTGGAGATGAAACAGAAGATGAATCTAATCGTAATTATCATGAAATGATTTTACGACTTGTAGAACCAGTACCTGATTTACAACAAATAGGGAGGAAATAGGAAAGTGCAGAAATTTCTGAAGAACCATGTTTTCGAACTGATTGCGTGGATTTTAATATTGATTATTTCCGTTGTTGCTTTGCCTAACATTACGCAGCTGACTAATGATCACTCTAACATTACGTTGCCAAGTAATGTGCAAAGCAATGTGGCACAGTCAATAGAGAACAATTGGGGCTCGAAAAAGAAAAACACTTATGCAGTAGCACTTGTTTTTAACAAAAAGAGTGGCAAGCTAACTGATGCCGATAAACAGGCTATTAATAATACGCTTGATAAGTTCACTAATGATAAAGGCAAGTACGGAATCAAGGATTCATTACTTCCAGATTCCAATATTGCTACAAGAAAGAAACTTCAATCAAAAGATGGCACGACTTGGGTGGCACAATTTAATGTGGCTAAGAGTCATGGCACGATTGAAAAAGTTTATAACGAAATGAACAGGGCCGCGAAAACGCAAGGGCTTCGTACTTATGTAACGGGTGCGGATGTCTTGCAGCACGACTTCTCCGCTTCAATTCAAGAAGGAATTAAGAAGACTGAAGCCATTACAGTTGTCTTTATCTTTATTGTTTTGGTTATCGTATTTAAGTCACCAATTATTCCACTTATTTCATTGTTGACAGTTGGTGTTTCATTCCTTACTTCCTTCTCAATTGTTACTAATTTAGTTAAAAGCGCCAATTTCCCGTTTTCAAACTTTACGCAAGTGTTTATGGTTATCGTGCTCTTCGGTATCGGTACCGACTACAACATTTTGCTGTATGACAAGTTTAAAGAAAATCTAGGAAAAGGGATGGACAAGTATAAAGCCATGCATGACGCTTTGCGCAATGCTGGTAAAACAATTCTTTACTCAGGTTCATCCATTTTAATTGGTTTTACTGCTTTAAGTTTAGCTAAATTCTCCGTTTACCAATCAGCTGTTGGTGTTGCGGTCGGCGTTGCTGTTTTATTGGTAGTGCTTTTAACACTCAACCCATTCTTTATGGCTACGCTTGGTAAGAAAATGTTCTGGCCAGTTAAGAAATTTACTGGTGAAAGTGATGACAAGTTATGGCATGGTATTTCATCTGCCACATTGAAGCATCCAATTATTTACTTGGTTGTGTTAGCAGTTGTTGTTGTGCCATTCATGTTAATGTACTCAGGTCACTTGAACTACGATGACACTGATGAAATTGCAGATTCAGTTCCATCTAAGCAAGGTTTGTTGATAGTACAAAAGCACTTCTCTAAAGGGATGGCTGAACCATCATACTTGTACATTCAAAGCAAGCATAGATTAGACAATGAAGAAAATTTGAAGTTAATTGATCAAGTGACTAAGCAACTTCAAGCTTCAAAAGACGTTTCATTTGCGACATCTGTTACAGAACCTTACGGCGAACCAATTGATATGCTTTATGTCAACAATCAATTAAACACGGTTAACGACGGTGTTGATCAAGCTCGTTCAGGTTTGGGTAAATTGAGCAAAGGCTCAAACAAGGTTGCTAACGGTGCTAACAGCTTAAAAGATGGTGCTGATCAACTTCAAAACGGTACCAGTCGTCTTCAAAGTGGAGCTAGCCAATTAGTTAGTGGTACTAGTCGTTTACAAAACGGTGCTAGTCAATTACAAAGTGGTGCAACTCGTTTGCAAAACGGTTCAGGTCAACTAGTTAGTGGTGCTGATCGTTTACGCAGTGGAGCTAGCCAATTGCAAAGCGGCGCTGTTCGTTTACAAACTGGTGCAGGTCGTTTAGAAAGTGGTACTCATGCATTGCAAAGTGGTGCAAGCAGCTTAGTTAGCGGTGCAAATCGTTTGAAGAATGGTGCTAACAGTTTGCAAAGTGGTACCCAACAAATGGTTAACCAATTGCAACAATTGAGTTCACAACTTTCAACTCAATTGAGTGGCTCTAACAAGCAACAACTTGCCCAACTTCAAACTGCTTTGCCACAAATCAATAGCGGTATTCAACAGTTGAATCAACAAGTTAGTGGCTTAGATATTTCTGGTTTAACTTCACAACTATCTGGATTAAGTGACAAGATTTCAGCAGCTGAAAGCTCAGCTAAAGATCAAGCAGCAGGTGCTGTAAAACAAGCTTCATCAGCCGCTGGAGATGCAGCTATTGCTGCTCTTGAAAAGAGTGGTGTAAAGATTGATTCTAGCCAAGCAGCAGCTGCCAAGGCAGCTGCAAATGCTGTGGGTGATCAAGCTTCTGGTCAAGTTAAGAATTCATCTTCATCTGCTGCAGGCAATATTGATACTAATTCGTTATCATCAATGACTAGCCAAGTTTCACAATTGAAGCAAGCAGTAGCTCAATTAGCCCAAGCTTCAAACAAGGCCCTTCCAGGTGCAGCTACTGCATTGAACCAATTAAGCTCAGGCTTAACTCAAGTTCAATCTGCTGCTTCACAAGGTGTAGCCGGAGCACAAAAGCTTAATAACGGTGCTGGTCAATTGAGTAACGGCCTTGGTTCACTTTCATCAGGTGCTAGTCGCCTTGGTGCAGGTGTAAACCAAGTTAATAATGGTGCCGGCCAATTAAATAATGGTCTTGGTACTCTTGCAAGCGGTGCAGGTACGTTGAACAATGGTCTTGGCACTCTTGCAAATGGTGCTGGAACTTTGAACAACGGCTTAGGTACTCTAGTCACTGGTGCCGGTCAGCTTAATAGTGGTATCGGCCAATTAGCTGGTCAAGCTCCACAACTTATTTCAGGTATCAGTCAACTTAACACAGGTGCTGGACAACTCAGTGCTGGCGCTGGTAAGTTGGCAAGCAAAGTTCCACAATTGACTTCAGGTATTGACACTGTTAATAGTGGTTTAGGTCAAGGTGAAACCTACCTTAGAGGTTTAGGTTCATCAGCTGCCGCTGATACTTTCTACATCCCTAAGGAATTCTTGAAGAACGATATGTTCAAGAAGTCAATGGATGTTTACCTCAGCCCAGACAAGAAGTCAGCTCAAATTATTGTTGTCTTTGATTCAAACCCAAGTGCAACCGAAGCTACTAAGAAGTCACAAGAATTAAGTGCTATGGCTAAGAAGTCATTCCAAGGTACTGCCTTGAAGGATGCTAAGGTAGCTATGGGTGGTCAAAGTTCCAAGATTGAAGATACTAAGACAGTTGCCAGTGGCGACTTCCTTAGAACCGCTGCTATCATGTTAATCGGTATCGGTATTGCCTTGATGTTCGTAACTCGTTCATTATTGCAACCAATCTACATTCTTGGTACTTTACTTATTGCTTATCTCTGCTCACTTTCAATCAATCAATGGATTGTTAAAGCAGTTCTTGGTAAGTCAATGCTTACTTGGAACACACCATTCTTCAGCTTCATTATGTTGATCGCTTTGGGTGTTGACTACAGTATCTTCCTGATGACTCGTTATCGTGAACTTGAGTCTAAAGGATACACTACTCCAAGTTCAAGAATCTTGAAGGCATGTGCTATCATTGGTACGGTTGTTATATCAGCCGCAATTATCTTGGGTGGTACTTTTGCAGCCTTGATTCCATCAGGTATTCCAACTTTGATTGAAGTTGCCTTAGCCGTGGATATTGGTTTGCTCATCTTGGTCTTCATTTTGCCAATTACTTTATCAGCCGGAGTTAAATTGACTTATGAAGGCGTCAACTTTGGTAGGTTGTTTAAGAAAAACAATAAATAATAATTAATGAAAAAGACTCTACAAATCCTGTAGAGCCTTTTTTATGTCCATAAGTAAAGAATAATTAATTACTAATAAAATCCGCTCATATCGTCACTGTTTGCCTTCATCTGCATGTTATAATTGTTGTTAAAGAACCAAGAAGAGAGGGCTTTATATGACTACGTGTCCAAATTGTGGTCAAGCAATTAATGAAAAGGATAATATTTGTCCAAATTGTGGTTTTAATTTAAAGAAGTACCGTGATAACTTTTTTACAGATCAACATATTAAGACTAAATATGAATCTGACGATGAGGGACAACAAATTATCAGCCGTGCCGCATATCGGGAAGAATTTTATCCTGAAAAGCAAAATACCACTGTTCAACGGATGATCGCATGGGTTAGAAAAAATGCAACTATAGTTTTTCTATTGGGTGTATTTCTGTTAATTTTGATGAGTTTTTCAAGAGCAGCCGGCTGGATTAGTTTTTTAGTCTTAATGATTTGGCTTTATATAGTTTGTGATCGTCAGGAAAAGATCGAGCAATATACAGCCGATAAACGATTAACGCAAAAAATTAATCAGATGGGATCTAAAGTTTTCAATCGGGTTGATAAACGTGAAGATCAAATAAAGAAACGTAACGCAGTTTTTGCACAAAACCATCCTCGCGTTGAAAATCAGGTGCGTGAAATAAAAAAGCAAAGACAGAATCGATTTAACTATGTGCAACTATCAGTTATTTTGACAGCATTAATTAGTTTGATTGTACTTTTTACTGATTCAGGTGCCGCTGTTTCAGCTGTCAGTTATACGCAAAAAATGTCGATCTCTAACGTGATTTTTAGCTTGGCAGGAAGACTATTGTCATCTGGTGCTACATCTGTTTATTCAATTGTGCTTTACCTAGTTTGGCTATTTTTATTCCTGTTCCCAATTTTTATTATTTACAACGTATTGAAAAATACGCGAGCTAGTCAGGTTTTAGCCTTTGTTTTATCGCTGATTGAGACGATCTTTTTAATCTATTTAATTTACAAATTATCAAGTTCTAGTCGTGCGGCAACTGGCGTCATGAGTCAGTTAACCAGTCAGTTGATTACTTATGCTGTGTCATTAGGTGCATCTGCATACTTCTTGATTTTATCAAGTGTGTTAACTACGGCTTTATCTGGATATAACTTATTTAAGAAAAAAGAAAAATAGTAAGAAAAAAAGGAGCGATCTGCTCCTTTTTTGTGTATTCAATTATTGATTATTTTTAGTAACATCGATAACTAAGTGTTCGTTGACAAAAGCCATCATGCCTAAGTCGCTTAATTCACGACCATAGCCAGATTTTTTAACACCGCCAAATGGCAATTCACCTGAAGTAATCCAGCGACCGTTGATAACCGTCATTCCAGTTTCGATTTGGGCAGCAACTTTTTTAGCGCGTTCAATATCACTACTAATAACTGATGAGCCTAAGCCATAACTTGAATCATTAGCTAATTCAATAGCTTCATCATCATCTTCAACTACATAGATCTCTGCAACAGGGCCAAATAATTCTTGATCAAAGATAGGGTTGTTTTTATCAATATTAGTTAAAATCATCGGTCTAAAGAATGAACCTTTAGCATCAATTTCTGGGTATTGGTAAAAGACTTTAGCACCGCCATCGATTGCTGATTGAACCTGCTTTTCTAATTTGGTCTTAGTTCTTTGTGAGTTTAATGGTGGCAGGGTTGTACTATCATCAAGTGGATCGCCAGCTTTTAATTCAGAGAAGATACTCTTTAAGTCGTCTAGAACTTCATCATAACGGGATTTTTCAACGATAATTCTCTTAGATGAGGTACATACTTGACCGCCATTATAAGTTCTAGCATCCCTTAAAACATTGCGTAATAATTTTGGATCAGCATCATCTAGTACGATAAAGGCATCATTACCGCCTAATTCCATTGTAGACTTCTTTAAGTTCTTGCCAGCTTCTTCAGCTACAGCACTACCGCCGCGCTCTGAACCAGTTAAGGCAACACCTTGAATGCGTGGATCAGCAATAATATTTGCCAATTGATCATAGCTAAGAAAGAGATTAATCAAACTTCCTTCTGGTGCACCAGCTCTTTTAATAATTTTAGCAATTAACGCAGCTGAGCTTGGAACATTATGAGCATGCTTAAGTAAAACTGGATTACCCACAACGAAGTTAGGAGCAAATATACGTACAACTTGATATACTGGGAAGTTCCATGGCTCACACGCCATGATTACACCAGTAGCTTGTTTTAGATAATATGCATTTCTTAAATCACTTTTAATCGGAGTAGGCTCAAGCATTGCAACAGCGTTATCGGCATAATAATCACAAATAGAAGCACATAACTCGACTTCTTCTTTTGATTCACGCAGCACTTTCCCCATTTCCAGGGTCATCATCTTAGCTAATTCGTCTTCATGCTCGCGAAAAGCATCAGCAATTTTATGTAAAAACTTAGCGCGTTCACTTGGGTCTTCATGACGCCATTTTTTGTATAAAGTATGTGCTAGATTAATAGCTTCTTCTACTTGCTCAGCAGTAGGGTTATCATAGCTAGCAAATTCTTCGTTAGTGTATGGATTAATTGATTGATATTTAGACATTTTATTTTCTCCCGTTCAATTAAAAGTTTATCCGCATAAGCTCTGTTTTTATTATAAAACGTTTACATTAAAAACTCAGCTATTTTACATCTTCTAAATTTTTAATTAGCTTTCGGGCCTTGTTTAGCGTGATATTATTACGATTGATACGAGCAAAAGCACAGGCATCATACAAGTGCTGGCTAATGATTTCTTTATTTTTATTTTGGGCTATATCATTGACACCTTGTTGCAAAAGAATTCTTGCCATGTAAAAAATTACGTGTTTTTCAGTTCCGATCTTGTAGGCATAACGCAAAAGTGAATTAGATTCTTTGTACATTTCGCGTTGACCATAGAATTCACTGGCATCGCATAAAATGGCAAGGGCATGCAAAGTGGTCAGTGGATTGTTGATTTCAACGCTTTTTATATTTTTGAGTACTTGGCTGTAATAATGCTCTGCTTTTTGCATTTCACCTTGCTTTGCATAAATCTGACTACAACCATTGAGTGCGAGCAAGTGATAGATATCGTTTTTAGGTAAATCTTTAGTTGTCAGAATATTATTGAAATAGAACAAGGCACTTATTTCGTTGCGATCACTTTTCAGAGCATATTGTCCCCGTAAAAATTGATAGTGTACCTGATCTTCTTTACGTTTAAGCGTATCTTCACTAACTTCGGACAATAAGTTCAAAATTTTAGTGTAGTCAAAGTTAATAAATGCAAAATCTGCATCAAATAATAGCTGCGTGATTCGCTGCTCATCACTACGGTTAATAATGTAGCCAACTTCAATGTGCAGACGATCGCATAATTGATTGAGAATTTTTAGGGAAGGTACTTGCCCATTATTTTCAAATTTACTTAAAGTTGATTGCGTACAGATGCCATGACAAAGATCAGTTTGTGATAGTTTCTGTGCTTTGCGTATTTGAATGAATTTTTTAATATCGATTATCATTATTTTTGTCTCTTAATTGTTTGATACAAAAAGTCGAGGGATTCATCAATGTAATCCTGACTATAATCCATGGCATGACCATGTCCTGGAATAACCAATAATTGGACGCCATGATTTTGCTTAGCTAAGAATTTAATAAAATCTAGCGTAGTGGATAATGGCGTCAGTTCATCTGCAGAGTTAATCATCATTAATTTATTTAAATTAGAAAAATCATATGATTGAGCATCAAGCTTTTGTAAAATATCAGATTTATCTGAGCCGGTATAAGTTAAAGTGAAGTATTTGTAAAAGGAGGCTCTAATTTGAGTAGGATCAGTGATACCAAAATCTTCTTTTGCTTGTGGTGAAGGTTTAACCTCCTGATGGTTTTTAATCCAATTAGTGTATTCAACAGGAGCAGACCAAGTTACAGTTGGAAAGCCATACTTACCAGCTACGTATAATGCCATTGTCCCGCCGACGCTAGCACCGATCTGGACTATATTTTTGATATCATCATTATCAGTGTAATCAGAGTCTAATAGCCAATCGACAAAATGAAGTGCATCATCATGAGCAGCTGGGAAATGAGCAGCTGGAGCTAAGCTATAGTTAGGAATAAAAGTCATGAACCCTGCATTAGCTAAATTAATGCCGATCTTTTTAACGTCTTTTTTATCTCCGCGGAACCAACCGCCACCATGCCAAAAGATTAAAATTTTAGTCTCAGAAGTTGTATCATTTGGGTAGTAGATATCAGTTCCTAATTTTTTATTCTCGTCATAAATAATATTATTTTTAATGACAACCATGATTTGTGTTCCTTTCATTTGTACTATCAAGAATATTATATATTAATTAAAAAGCAGATAAGTTAATAAAGGCTTTTTTAGTTTTTTGATAGAATTAGTGCATTAAAGTTCTGAAAGAAGGCGAAAAAGATGCATCATTTGTCAGCTAAGGCGAGTCGAAAATTAATTAATATTGCTACAGTGGTTTGTGGATTAGTAATTATTCTGTTGGTCATCTATTGGTATCGATTAGGGATATTTACTGATCAAGATAAAATGCGTGCTTATTTAGCCAATAAACAAATTGTGGGACCGATTATTTTCGTATTGATCCAGATTGTTCAGGTGGTAATTCCTATTATTCCAGGTGGTGTGTCGCTACTAGGCGGAGTAGTCTTTTTTGGACCAATTGCCGGTTTTATCTATAATTATGTTGGAATTTGTATTGGCTCGATTATTAACTTCTTTTTGGCACGGCACTATGGTCGTCCATTCATTTTGCATATTGTGTCGGAAAAAACGTTAGACAAATATATGAAGTGGACTGAAAATCAGAAGAAGTTTAATTGGTTCTTTGCCATTTGTATTGTTGCACCTGCTGCGCCTGATGATGTGCTTTGTTTGCTTGCGGGCTTAACTAAAATGAAGTTCTGGACTTATTTTTGGATAATTGTTTTAGGCAAGCCGTGGACAATTATTGCTTATAGCTTTGGCTTGCAGTATGGTGCCGAATGGCTGCTGAAGTTGATGGGTAAATAATGCTGGAATCAAAGAGAATATATTTAAGAAGATTTGAAGAAAAAGATGCAGAACAATTATTGAAGTGGGGCAGAAATGCCCGCTATCATAATCTGGCTGCCTTTGAGAATTATCAAAATATAGAAGAAGCCCAGCGGGGCGTAGAGCAGTATATGGCCCGTCCAGAGAGCTATATTATTTGTCTGCGTCAAAATGATCAGACGATTGGCTTGATTGAATTATATGAACGTGGTTTAGATGAACAAAGCGGCTTATTAAAAACAAAAGAAGTTGGCTTTTTGCTAGATCAGGCCTTTGAAGGCCATGGTTATATGACGGAAGCGCTGCGTTTAATTTTAAATTATGCTTTTAAAAAGAAACGACAAAAAGAAATTTGGGCAGGCACTTTTGTAAATAATGAAAAGTCGCAGAAACTGTTGGAAAAACTAGGATTTCAGTATGTTTATACCGTAGATTATTCGCAGATTAGTACACTTTTTTCGTATCAAGAAAAATATTATTTGCTCAAACAAGCAGAATGGCTTAAAATAGACGCAAACATGAAATCCTAAGACTGCTTCAGAGAGTTCACGGTTGGTGCGAGTGAATGGATGTCGTTTCCAGATTTCGTTAAGATGGGCAATTAATAGTTGCACGGTTTGGCGTCGTTATCCGTCTATTAAGAGGTGCAGTCTATATTAGACTGAAGATGGGTGGTACCGCGAAGCTGTGTAAGAGCCGATTCGTCCCAAGCAAGGGATGAGTCGGCTCTTTTTTTGCATTATGGAGGTTTTTTAATGCTTGATATTAAGGTGATTCGTGAGAATCTCGATTGGTCAAAGAAAAAGTTAGCTACACGTGGCATTAAGCCAGAAGAATTGGATGAATTGGTAGAAATCGATGCTAAGCGTCGTAAGGATTTAACCAAGAGTGAACAATTAAAGGCTAAGCGTAATGACGTTTCTAAGCAAATTGCTGAAAAAAAGCGCAACAAAGAAGACGCAAGTGATGCTATTCAAGCTATGCGTGAAGTAGGTAAGGAAATCAAGGATTTAGATAAAGAAGTTGCTGAATTAACTGAAAAGCAAAACTACATTTTGCTTAGATTGCCTAACTTCCCAGCAGATTCAGATCCAATCGGCCCTGATGATAGCTACAACGAAGAAGTTCGTAAGTGGGATGAACCAACTAAGTTCAACTTCAAGCCAAAAGCTCACTGGGACATTGGTACTGACCTTGGTATTTTAGACTGGGATCGTGCTTCTAAAGTTTCAGGTGCACGTTTTGTTTACTACATTGGTGCAGGTGCACTTTTGGAACGTGCTGTCTTTAATTTCTTCCTTGATGAAAACACTAAGGATGGCTACACCGAAGTTATTCCACCATACCTTGTTAACGATGCATCAATGCAAGGTACAGGTCAATTCCCTAAATTCCACGAAGATGTTTACACTATCGTAGATAACGACGATCCAGATAAGCCACGTGATTTGACTTTGATTCCAACTGCTGAAGTTCCTTTGGTAAACTATTTTAGAAATGAAATCATTCATGAAAACAAGTTGCCAATCAACGTAACTGCTTTATCACCAGCATTTAGAAGTGAAGCAGGTTCAGCTGGTCGTGATACTCGTGGTTTAATCAGAATGCACGAATTCCGCAAGGTTGAAATGGTTAAGGTATGTAAGCCTGATGAGTCATGGGATGAACTTGAAAAGTTAACTCACAATGCCGAACACTTATTGCAAAAGTTGGGCTTGCCATACCACGTAGTTGCTTTGTCAACTGGGGATGCAAGTTTCACTAGTGCAAAGACTTACGACCTTGAAGTTTGGATGCCTGCACAAGACAAGTATCGTGAAATTTCAAGTTGTTCTAACTGTACTGACTTCCAAGCTCGTCGTGCACAAATTCGTTACCGTGACGAAGATGGCAAGCTTCACTTAGCACACACTTTGAACGGTTCTGGTTTAGCTGTAGGTAGAGCAGTAGCTGCAATTTTGGAAAACTACCAAAATGAAGATGGCTCAGTAACTGTTCCTGATGTTCTTGTACCATACATGAATGGTATGAAGAAGATTACTAAAGAATCAAGTTTGATTTAGTAGAAGAAAATAATTAGAAAAAGGCCTAAGAATTAGCGTTCTTGGGTCTTTTTGTTCGCCCTGAAATAGCAAAAATGCAAAAAATCAAAATTTTTTTGAAAAAATTTTGATGAATTTAAGACTAAAATACAGCAAAAGACGAACTATTTATTTGAAAAGTAATTAAATTAACAAGATATATGAGATTTGAAAAAGACAATATAAATAGTAATTGTTACAACGTTACCTAGCGTTTCATGTTTAATTCGAACAAAAACTAGGATTTGACGAATAAGGATTGACCGTGTAGTATATTTAACTGTCGTCGGGTGATAAAGAAATCGCCTGATGATGAAAAAAACAAATCAAAAAAGTTCTTGACAAAGGATTTGAGATTTGATAAAATATAAAAGCCGTCTGGTTCAGCCAGACGGAGGTAGTACTTTGAAAACTGAACAAAGTTTCGCTAAAAGTGTGCGGGTGTAAAACCCAAACAAGAAGCGAAGTCAATTCGCAAGCAATAAATTTGAGACAAAGATCTTAAATAATCGAATGAGCAATCATTCAAACTTAAATTTCAAAATGAGAGTTTGATCCTGGCTCAGGACGAACGCTGGCGGCGTGCCTAATACATGCAAGTCGAGCGAGCAGAACCAGCAGATTTACTTCGGTAATGACGCTGGGGACGCGAGCGGCGGATGGGTGAGTAACACGTGGGGAACCTGCCCCATAGTCTGGGATACCACTTGGAAACAGGTGCTAATACCGGATAAGAAAGCAGATCGCATGATCAGCTTATAAAAGGCGGCGTA
>SKEM01000374.1_pt1 | contig 31904 bp, 28 predicted proteins | sample 4826731 | NCBI WGS metagenome assembly SKEM01 (sample SAMN11008809, study PRJNA524170) | human gut metagenome | biome: Human fecal sample; material: Feces; isolation source: fecal sample from pouch patient p37 | host: Homo sapiens | place: Israel: Tel-Aviv | collected 2015-07-27
ATATCAATCTATGATACAATATATATTGAAGTTACTTAGAAAGATGGGGTTATATGGCTACTATTAAAGATATCGCCAAACTTGCAGGCGTTTCACCAGCAACCGTCTCTCGTGTTTTAAATTATGATGAATCGTTATCTGTTGGTGATGAGACTAAAAGAAGAATTTTTAAAACTGCTGAAAAGTTAAATTATTCTAAACATAAAAAAAAGAATAAAGAAGAACATTTAAATAAGATAGCAATTGTACAATGGTATACTGAAGCCCAAGAATTAACAGACTTGTACTACTATTCAATTCGTCTAGGAATCGAAAAAAGAGCTCAAGAATTGGGATATGAAGTTGTGCGTATTTTCCATGATGATCCTTTAGATGCAATCCAAAATGTCGATGGGATCATTGCAATTGGAAAATATAGTACTAATGAAATACAACAACTTGATAATCTAAATGCTAATTTAATCTTTGTTGACAGTGATTCCTTAAGCAACGGTTTTAGTTGTGTCGTAACTGATTTCCAAAATTCCGTTATCACTGTTTTAGATCACTTCTTAGAAAAAGGTCAAAAAAATATTGGATTATTAGCAGGCGAGGAACATACCTCGGATAATTCTCAAACTTTGATTGATCTACGTTTTACCATATTCAAAGATTATCTTAGTCGTTTAAATCTTTATAACCATCAAAATGTATATGTTGGAAGTTTTAATCCTGAATCTGGATATAAAATGATGAAAAAAGCTATCGTAGAGTTAGGCGACAATCTTCCAGAAGCATTCTTTGCTGCTAATGATGCTATTGCTATCGGCGCAGTTAGAGCACTTCAAGAAGAAAAGATTTCTATTCCTGATCGAGTAAGTATCATTTCTTTTAACGATACCTCTATTACTAAATATGTTTACCCATCATTAAGTAGTATTAAAGTATTTACTGAAGAAATGGGCGTTGAAGCCGTTAACTTACTATTGGATTACATCGCTCATCCATTTAGCGTTGCAAAAAAAGTTACCTTAGGAACAAAACTAGTTCTTAGAGATAGCACTATCAATTAATTATTTATCTTCACAAAAAAAGTATGAGTTCAATCGAGCTCATACTTTTTAATTAATCTCTATTTCTTTATTTCAATAGCTGTATTTGTATTAACAACTTCTGAACCAACTGGTACTTTCACATCAAATTCTTTAAATAAATCCGAATGTGTAAAGGTCATTAATACTGTATCATCTAAGCCAGCTTTCTTAATTGCTGGATCCCAGAATTCAAGAATTTGTTGCCCTTTCTTGACATGTTGTCCTTCTCTGACATATGTTACAAAACCTGTACCCTTCATAGAAACAGTACCAATACCCACATGAATTAGAACTGGAATTCCGTTATCAGAAACCAAACCAATAGCGTGACGAGTTGCAAAGACTGTCTTAACTTCAGCATCAAATGGGGCATATACTTTACCATCTGTAGGTTTAATTGCAATACCTTGTCCCATCTTACCCGTTGAAAATACTTCATCAGGTACATCTTTCATAGCAATAACTTTACCTGCTACTGGAACCATTGCAGTTAATTCGTCAGACTTAATTAACTTATCGTTTTCTGCATTAGATTGATCAAATTGATCGCCCCAAGTCTTTTCAAGTTCTGCAACGATTTCTGCATGTCGTTCTTCAGTTAAAGTAATCTTCTTCCAGAAAACAAACATCCCAATTAAAATGAAGATTGCTGGAACACCAAACATCATAAATTTGAAGACCATTTGTTGATGCATAGTGATAGAAGCAGCAGTTGCACCAGTAGTCATTCCTGCTAAAACAGCAATTTGTCCTACAACACCGTTAGAAACAGCTCCACCGAACTTATCAACTAAAGGACGAACTGATAAAGCAAGTGATTCGTCACGATGCCCTAACTTCCATTGACCATATTCAACAGAGTCAGTAATAATCATTAAAACAACTAAGAAAACAATTGGTTGAGGAATGTAGAATAATTCAGCGGCAATCAATACAAGTAATAAGCTCTTGCCAGCGACAGTGAATAAACCGATTCCAATTAACATAGTTACTAAACACCAAATAAATAATGGCTTACGATTTAATTTATCTGCTAATTTAGGAAAGGCACTTACAGCAAAAATACCTACAAACATGTTTATAAATTGTAGTAAACTGAAACCTTTTGGATCCCCCATAATATATTGGAAGTAGTAAAGTTCTAGAGCATTTACTAAGTTAATTCCTACACCATATAGTAAGTAAGCCAAAGCTACCCACATTAATTGATCATTCTTAACTAACATTTTGAAAACTGCACTTACACCAGCTGTATCTTCTTTGTTTTCACGTAATTTATTGTCAACTTCACGTGTTCCAATACCAACTGCTAACGCTGTTACAAAAGCAACTGCAGCTACAATAAAGCCAAACCAGAACCAACCTCTATCATCACCTGTTCCTCCATTACTTTGAAGGGAGAAGAATAATACAAGAGGCATAACAACAACACCAACTAATGAACCACCGATTGAAGAACCGATACGAGCAAAGGTAGCTGTCTTTTCACGTTCTCTTGAATCAAATGATAGCGCTGGCAACATAGACCAAAAACCAACGTCTTTAAATGAATAGAATATATCCATTGCAATATAAAGAAATGCAAAAATTACTAAATATAACCATGGATGTGTTTTAGTTAAACCACCCATATTTGAGAATAATGCCAATAAAGCAATTGATGAAACAGTACCACCAATTACTACCCAAGGACGAAAGTGTCCCCAGCGAGTCTTGGTACGGTCGATAGCGTTACCAATAAATGGATCAATTAATAATTCAACAATACGTAAAACCATGATAATCAATGTAACAGCACTAACTAAATGGTTATTTAACGTTTTATCTCCTGTATCAAACAAATGAGATGTAATGAAATTAATTAAATATGTAGACATCGCTGCATAAAACACATCGTTACCAAAGGCACCAAAGGTATATGCAATACGAGAAGTAATCTTCTCACTTTTACTTTGTGAATTTCTTATTTCCATATAACGAAATCCCCTTTACTATTTTTTACAACTTTATGGTAAACGATTTCAACGATTAAGTCAATAATATTTAGTAAATTTTTCAGGATATTTTTTATTAATTTTTACTAAAGTTATTTTGGTGACATCATAATATTTACCACCTGTTTTTTTGTATCAAAAAAGTCTCATACTTCATAAGAAATACGAGACTCTATTTTGTTAAATTGTTGGTTCAATTGTAAATGATACTGTCAAATCTTTGTTTGATGGAATCCAAAATTGTTTTTGTACAGGTGCACCCCAAGAATCATCTCCACCTACACCCATTTGAGCAGCTAATAATCTTACCCAAGTATAATGAGGATTACTCAATTCTTCTTGATGCATCGCTTGTTCTATTTCATATTCGCTATATGGAAGTACTGAACTTTCGAAAGTATCACCGTTTGCCACAAATCTTAACCCTTCTCCATATACATCAGTTACTTCCAACCATCTAGTGCCACGATGATTCCCTGTTTCTTGTGGTACTAAATATGGAGCTAAATTAGTATCAGCATCACCTTCGTATATGCCTAGTTTTACTCCATTATCTCGATCGATATAGTTTTCATCTGGACCTAAGCCGTAGAATTTATACTGATTGTATTTACGTTTTAATTTTAACTCATAACCATATGCAGGTAATGATGGTAGTCCGTCAACTCCAAAATATTTAGCAGTTACTTTTACTTTTCCATCTGGTGTAACTGTATAACTTATTACGTTATATACTTCTTTAGCTAATGGCAATTTCCATTTAAATGAAACAGTTATCTCACTTAATTCTTCCTTTACATTAACATCAACTAATTTTTGATATAAACCTGCTTGCAACCATACCCCACGATCGAAACCATGCTTAACACCACGATCATTATCAGTCATCGCTCTCCAAAATGTTGTTTTAGGTGTACGTGTAATATACTCTTTACCATTATAAGCCAAAGATACTATTCCACCTTCAGCTCTAGAAAGTAGCACACTAAACCCATCACCATTTATACCAATATTAACATCACCATGCACAACATTTAATTTCCCAGATACTATTTCATTATCCTTAGACGATACTTTAGTTACTAACTGTCCGAATGATAATTCATGTCTTTCATTTGCCCAAGCAACGCTCTCTTTTAGACAAACATTTACTTCAAAAATATATTCTCCTGGGATTTTTTCAATGTTTGGCCAATCAATGACTTCTTCTTGTTTTGTTTGTGATAAAACGTTAAATGAATAATCTTTCTGCCATATTTTTTGACCATCACGTTTTACAATAGTTTCAAAAATATACGCACTTGTGTCAATGAAGAGATTGTCATTCTTTATAATTACTCCTTCTTCAGTAACTTTCACTTTAACATTAGCATACAATTGCTTAACTTCAGCAGCTTTAGGAGACGGTGTACGATCTGCAAAAACAATACCGTCTCCAGAAAATTCATAATCAGTTGCCCTCTCATCAAAATCTCCACCATAACCTAAAACTTTTTCGCCAAAGTCATCAGTTTTTAACATTGCTTGATCAACATAGTCCCATATGAAACCACCTTGATATTGTGGATATTTATCTTCTAAATCTGTATATAACTTCATACCACCTGTGGAATTTCCCATTGAATGCATATATTCACAAGATATATATGGTTTTGAAGGATTTCCTTGCAAATACTCTTCAATTTCTTGAGGTTTAGCGTACATTCTACTTTCCATGTCAGTTGCTTCCTCAAAATCACGATTCCAAGTTACACCTTCATAATGTACTAAACGTGAATCATCTACTTTATGGAAGAAATCATGCATTTTTACGATATCATCACCAGCATAGGATTCATTACCACATGACCATATAATTACAGATGCATGATTCTTATCACGCTGAAACATTGAATTTGCCCTATCTAAGACATTATCTAACCATTCTTCTTTGCTTCCAGGCACATTCCAAGATGGTTCACATTCACCCAATTTTTGCCATGAACCATGACTTTCTAAGTTAGTTTCATCAATAACATAAATACCGTATTCATCACATAGTTCATACCATCGTGTTTGATTAGGATAATGTGAAGTTCTTACAGCATTAATATTGTTTTGTTTAAAAAACTTAATATCATGTAGCATTACATCTTCAGAAATTGCTCTGCCATGGAGATAGTCAAATTCATGACGGTTAACCCCTTTAAAAATAATTCGCTTCCCATTGATTAGCATGATTCCATCTTTCATTTCAAATCTACGGAAACCTATTTTTTGAGTTGCTACTTCAATTACTTCTCCATTCTTTACCAATGTAATCTTCAAATCGTAGAGATAAGGCGTTTCAGCACTCCATTTTTTTATATTTTCCAGTTTTATATCTATAAATGTTTTCTCGCGTGCTTTTTCTTTTTGAGACCAGACTACTTGATCTTCATCATATAACTCTACATTAATTTCTGTATTTTCTAGATTTCCTTCTAACTTAGTATCTAATAGCAAAATTCCATCCTTATAGCTATCATCTAAAGTAGTTTTCGCAAATATATCACGCACATGAACTTCTGGAATTGCATAAAGGAATACATCTCGGAAAATTCCAGAAAATCTGAACATATCTTGATCTTCTATCCAACTTGCTGATGAACGTTTATATACTTCAACTGCTAACCTATTTTCTGAATCTTCCCTAATGAAGTCAGTAAGTTCAAAGTCATGAGGCGTAAATGAATCTTCACTATAGCCAATAAATTTTCCATTTAACCAAAGATACATCGCCGTTTCAACACCCTGAAACGAGATAAAGATGCGCTTATTTTTTAAAGATTTATCTACTGTAAATGTTTTAACATAGCTTCCAACTGGATTATATTTTCTTGAAATATATGGTGGTCGTAATTCATCTAATCCATCCCATGGATATTGTGTATTGATATACTGCAAATGATCATATCCCTGAGTTTGAATGTGACCAGGAACCTTTATCGTATCAAACCCACTATCGTTAAAATCTTCTTTATAGAATTTTTTTACTCTCAAGTCTGGATTTTGTGCATAAGAAAATTTCCATAATCCATTTAAACTTTGTTTTAAACTTGTTTCCTTATTTTGATATTCTTCTTGACTAGCATAAAATTTATGACTTGAATAAGCCTCCAAACGATTTATTGCAAAAACATCGGGTTTCTCTAGCCAACTTAACTTTGCTTTTGTATTTTCCATTAATATCAACCTTTCTAAGAAAATGCTTACATTATTGATTATAACTTATAAATTTTATATAACCAATTACTTTTTACTAAAATATTAGTAAATTTAATGAAAATTTTACTTAGAAAGTATCTTTATAAAATAAAAAGCCATTAGAAATTTTTTCTAATGACTTAATTATTATTATAATTTAGCTGTTAATTTGACATCTGGATATTTATCCATAAACCATCTTTCAGCGAATTCATTTTCGAATAAGAATAATGGCATACCAGCTCTATCCTTAACTAGAAGATTTCGTGAACTAGACATCTTTTCATCTAATTGTTCTGGATCAATCCAACGTGCAATCTTATGTCCCATTGGAGTCATAACAACTTCAGAGTTATATTCATTTGCCATTCTAAATTGGAACACTTCAAATTGAAGTTGTCCTACAGCACCTAAAATATAATCTCCAGTACTGTAACTTTGATAAAGCTGAACTGCACCTTCTTGTACTAATTGTTGAATTCCCTTATGGAAAGATTTTTGTTTCATAACATTCTTGGCAGTCACACGCATAAATAATTCTGGTGTAAATTGTGGCAATTTTTCGAATTTAACAGCTTTTTTACCTGTATAAATTGAATCTCCAATTTGGAAGTTACCAGTATCATATAAACCAATAATATCCCCAGCAACAGCGGTTTCCAATGTTTCACGTGTATCAGCCATAAATTGAGTTGAATTAGATAATCTTAGTTTCTTACCTGTTCTTTCCAGGAATACATCCATACCTCTATCAAATTCACCAGAACAAATTCTAACAAAAGCAATGCGATCACGATGGTTTGGATTCATATTAGCTTGAATCTTGAAGATAAATCCAGAGAAATCTTTTCTATCTGGCTCTACTTCTGAACCATCTTCTGTTTTATGTGCTGCAGGCTTTGGAGCGTATTTTAAGTATGCATCTAAGAATGTCTTAACACCAAAGTTTGTCAGTGCAGATCCGAAAAATACTGGTGTCAATTCACCTTTAACGATTTTTTCTTCATCAAATTCACTACCTGCACCTTCAATAAGTTCTATTTCTTCTAAAACTTGTTTGTAGATACTTTCATCTTTTAATGGGTTATCTCCTTTTATTTCACCATTATCGTCTAATTCTAAAAAGGCTTGACCTTCATCTTCAGAACGGTACAATTCAATGCGATGATTATAAATGTCATATAACCCCTTCAAACCTTTACCCATACCAATTGGCCAGTTCATAGCATAAGATTCAATTCCCAAAACATCTTCCAATTCTGCTGTTAAATCTAATGGTTCTCTACCATCGCGGTCCAATTTATTAATAAAAGTAAAAATTGGAATACCTCTCATACGACAAACTTGGAATAATTTCTTTGTTTGTGGTTCAATACCCTTAGCTGAGTCAATAACCATGACAGCTGAGTCAACCGCCATCAAAGTACGATATGTATCTTCGGAAAAATCTTCGTGCCCAGGTGTATCAAGAATGTTGACTCTTTTCCCAGCATAGTCAAATTGCATTACCGAACTTGTTACAGAAATTCCACGTTTCTTTTCAATTTCCATCCAGTCAGACTTAGCAAAATTTCCACTTTTTTTAGCTTTAACAGTTCCTGCTTTTCTTACAACTCCACCAAAAAGTAATAATTGTTCAGTTATCGTAGTCTTACCAGCATCCGGGTGAGAAATAATCGCAAATGTACGACGATTATTAACTGATTCTTCTAATTGTTTTTTATCCATTTTAAACCTCTCTAATTAATTCTTTTCAAATACCATTTTCTATACTACATAAGAAAAGAGCAGGTTTCAACACCTACCCCTTATATTTCTAATTACTATTTGGAACTCTAATAGTTTGTCCAGCCGTTAATGAGTTACTTGTCCCCATATCATTCAAATCTTGAATAGCTTGTGCTGTCGTTCCATATTGGCTAGCTAACGTTGCTAAAGTATCACCATCATTAACTGTCACTTCCTGTGAGTTTGATAACATAGAAGCTTTACTTTCACTGGCAGCACTCTCACTAGCTTTTCTAGCACTTTCACTTGCAGCGGCAGCACTTGAGGCTGCTGCTTCACTTGCGCGTTTACTTTCTGCTAAACTTTGCTCTTTCTTTGAACTCTCAATCTTACTTTGCTTGCTTGCTTCCTCAGCTTTAGAGATAGATACTGATTTGCTATAGCGTTTCTTAGCTTCAACTTTTTTACTAGATTCCACTTGTCTGTTTTTTGTTTCATGGTGTGAATGCAGCACCTTACCTACACCTAGTAATAAGATTAGAACTAGTACAACACCTACAACTCTAACTAATCCCTTATTACCTTTTTTCTTTTTATGTCCTTTAACATTCTTATTCAGATTGTTATTTTTTACTTCTTTCTCTGCTTCAGATATTACTGGGTCTTGGCGATGATTGTGATAAAATGCTTTTTTCATTCTAGGTTCATCGCGTCTAGTATATCCATGCTCAAATTGTTCAACTTTGAACTCATTATACACTTTAGTAATATCAAAATTTTCTTGTTCTATTTGCTTTTCTTTTAAGTATTTATTTTTTTCAGGTAATGTTAGACCATTATACCAATCATTTTGATACTGGAATTTACTCATTACAATTTGAGTAGGACCTAATTCTTTTACTTCACCAAAGTCTAACCACATCGAACGTTCACATAGAGTTTCTAATACTAAACCAGTCGTAGCTGTAATAATAAAAGATACTCCATGATCTTTTAAATCTTGAATTTTTCGAATAACTTTTTCAAAGAATGCTCTTTCTAACGATGCAAATACTTCATCCAACAAAACTACTTCAGGTTTGTTAAATAAAGCTATCGATAATGCTAGTCTAGACAACATTCCTGTTGAGTATTCTGATACTGGTCGATATACCCATTGCCCGATTTCAGTAAAATCAATAATCGCTTTAACTACATGATCAGCTTCAATTTCATCATCGTATGCTTGGTCTACTTGTTTTTTTATATTTTCAAGTCCTGTTAACTGAAAATTAATAGAATTTGTCATTGATGCTAAATATATATGGGACTTTGTTGATATAAATCCTGTAGTAGGTTCTTCTAGCCCTGCTAATATTTTTAGTAACAAGGCTTTTCCAGAACCATTCCTCCCAATCAAACCTATCGCTTCGCCTTCAGTTACGCTAAAAGTGATCCCTCGTAAAGACCAAAAATTATTTTCTGATTTTTTATTCTTATCGCTTAAAAGCGGACTTTTTTTAGTTAAATACTTTATACTTATCTTTTCCATGTCCACTACTCACCTTTTATTTTAATAATAACTATTATCATTATACCTGTAATTTTTGATTATTAAAATACTCTAGTTTTTTATCGTTAACTTATATAAAAAAGGTAGCCTCAATCAGACTACCTCAAAAAATAATCATTTAATTTCTTCTTTTCCTTCGCGTTGCATCAATAAACTAATTTCATCTTTAATATCTTTACCATTATAAAGAACATTATAGATAGCTTCAGTAATTGGCATTTCAATATTTTTTTGTTGAGCTAATTCATAGGCTGCTTTACAAGTATTGATACCTTCAATAACCATGCCCATATCTTGAATAACTTCATCAAGTGCCTTACCCTTACCTAGTTGATTACCTGCACGCCAGTTTCTTGAATGAACACTAGTACATGTAACGATTAGATCACCTACACCTGATAAACCGATAAATGTTAGTGGATCAGCACCAAAAGCAACACCTAATCTACTAATTTCAGCCAAACCACGTGTCATTAAAGCGGCTTTAGCGTCATCACCATAACCTAAACCATGCAAAGCACCTGCACCAATCGCAATAACATTCTTAAATGCTGCTCCTGTTTCAACACCTATTACATCTTTATTTGTATAAATTCTTAAATAATCATTCATAAATAAAGATTGTACCTTCTTAGCTGAATCTAAGTTTTCACAAGCTGCCGTAATTAAAGTAATATCTTTACGTGCTACTTCTTCAGCATGACTTGGTCCAGATAAGACTACTACATCTTTACGATATTCACTTGGAATTTCTTCTTCTATTACTTCAGAAATTCGTTTGTGAGAACCTAATTCAAGCCCTTTACTTGCATGAATAATTAATGGCTTTTGTCCTAGTTCTTTTAAAACTTCAACTAATTGTTGAGCAACTAGTCTTATTACTTTAGTAGGTACTACGAATAAAACTGCTGAAGCTCCATCAACTGCCTCTTTAAGATTTGTTGTAGCCTTAATTGTTTCTGAATACTTGTGTCCTGGTATGTAATGTTCATTAGTATGGTTTTCATTTAATTCTTTGGCTTGTGATTCTTTATTAGTCCACAACCATACTTCGTTTTTATTTTCATCTAAAACACCAGCCAAGATACTTCCCCAAGATCCAGCACCAAGAACTGCAATTTTTTCTGTCATCTCGCTCATCCTTACTTTTTAGAGTTCTACTCTTATATGTTATCACTAATCATTAATAGTTTCAGATAAATCTTAATATTTTAATTATTTTTCAATTTTTACTTCATCTGAGGATTCATTCTCTAAAATAATAACTTCCCTTACATGTTTAACAATTACCTTGATGATTGCATAAAATGGTATACATAAGATAATACCTAGTAGCCCAGCAATTTTTCCAGCTACCAACAACAATAAGATAATTGTTAGAGGATGGATATCGACTGATTTTCCGATAACATTTGGATATATCAGATTACCATCAATTTGCTGTACGATAATGCAGACTATTATTGCCATTACTGCAGTGTTAAAAGAATCAGTTAAGGATAGGATCAAAGCTGGAACTAATCCAATATAAGGACCTATATATGGAATAATATTAGTTGCCCCAGCAAATATTCCTGTCAATAAGGCATAAGGTACACCGGCAAGTCCATAACCAATAGCTGTACAAATACCAACAAAAATACATTCAATTGCTTGTCCACTAATATATTTTGATAAAGTATTGCTCATATCTTGTAACATTGCTTCAACTTGAGCAGTACGTTTACGCGGTACAAACTTTAAAATACTAGGCATTAATTTATAACCATCTTTTAACATATAAAATAACATAAATGGAACAGTTAAAACTGTAACTGTGATATTAGTTATTGCGGAGATAATACTTCCTAAACTATTAGTTAATGACTTCATAAATTTAGCTATCATCTCACTACCGGATCCTTCAAAACGGTTTAAGTAAGATTGCAAATCAATATCTTTCAACCAACTACTTCGACTATCATATTTCAAAAAATGTTGGAAATTCTTCTCCAACTGAGAAACATAGGTTGGAGATTTTGTAATTAAATTTTCTACCTGCACAATAATTTTGGGTAAGAGGAAAGCAATTGACATCGCAATAATCGCAAACACTGCTATAAAAACAATGGCGACTGCTCCAGTTCGATTAATTTTAAATTTCCCAATCTTAACCTTCATTAGTAACTTCACTAATGGTAGTAGCATGTAATACAAAAATCCTGATATGATTACCGGGATAAATAAGGTTGAAAAGAATGCTGCTACTGGTTGAAAAACAAAATTTATCTTCATACAAACCCAAATTAATGTTGCAACAATCAAAATTTCTAACGACCAAAACATCAAATTCTTTTTATTAGGCATAGAAACCTCCTCAAAAAACTATTGCTAAATAAGAGAGAGGCTGTGATATAACATCGCAACCTCTTTTTACTCCTTAGAATATATTACATTACAGCGGTAATTCACTGTTGACGCGACAATTCTAAATAACGGTTATACCAAATTTCAACATATTCTTTTGAAAATGGACCTTTACCATTATTTATCCAATCAACTAAAACCCTAACGTTATGTTTCAAAATCTTATCAATGTCTGCCGAATAATGCCACTTATTTCCATGATCCTCATATTCATCGACATCTAGCAAACGTTTTTCACCATTAGGAAAGACTTTGACATCTAAATCATAGTCAATATACTTCAAAGCCTCTTTATCTAATACAGCAGGTGAGGCTAAATTACAATAATATGATACTCCGTTCTCACGAATCATTGTCACAATATTAAACCAATAATGTTTATGAAAATAAACTAAAGCTGGTTCTCTTGTAATCCATCTTCTTCCGTCAGATTCTGTTACTAAAGTATGGTCATTGCAACCAATTAACGCATTCTCACTGGTTTTAAGTACCATTGTATCTCGCCACGTTCGATGTAAACTACCGTCATGCTTATAACTTTTAATAGTTATGAAATCGCCCTCTCGCGGACCAGATATATTCATCATAAGAAAATCCTCCGCTTCTTCATAAACACGAATGTAAATTACACCGATATTCATTGATATTATACCAGATATTTCTCTAAATACACAAAAAGAGCTAATTAATTTACAAAAAATGTATATTATTTAATTACTTTTTACTCAATTTAACAACGGCTTCTACTCTTGCCGTTTGTGGAAACATATCTACTGATTGAATGTACTCAACATTATATATTTTGACCAACTTCACTAAATCTCTAGCTAAAGTTGACGGATTACATGAAACATATACAAATTTATTGGGACGATACTTTAAAATAGTCTCTATCATCTTATCATCCAGTCCAGTTCTTGGAGGATCAACTACCAAAGCATCTGGCACAAAATTATTTTTAGTCCATTTGGCAAAAAGATCTTCTGCCTTCCCTACTTCGTAATGAATATTCTTTCTACCTGATAATTCTGCATTTTTCTTAGCATCTTCTATTGCTTCAGGAATAATATCCATTCCTCTTACTTCTTTGGCGTCTGGTGAAACAAATAAACCAATTGTTCCTACCCCACAGTATGCATCTACTAGTGTTTCATCTTCTTTTAAATCCAATGCCTTTTTCACTTCTGTATATAATACTTCAGTTTGACTAGGATTTAATTGGAAAAATGATCGTGCAGATAGTTCAAATTTTATGTCTCCTAATTGTTCTAGTAATCTATCCGTTCCAGCTAACTTAAAGGTTTCTTCACCCCAAACCAAGGAAGAACGGCTTGGATTAATATTTTGCATGACTGATACGATTTGTGGATATGCTGATATAATTTCGTTTACAACCTGATTTAAGTTAGCACAATTATTTCTTGCCGTTACAAATACTACTTGAACTTGTTCTGTCTTTAGAGTTTGTCTGATTACAACCGTTTTTAAGATTCCAGAATTTCTTCTTTCATCATAAATTGAAATATTCCATTTTTCTAATAGCTTAACTATCTTTCTCATTATTTCCATTGTTAATGGCATTTGAGTTTTAAAAGTTGGTAAATCTACTAAGATATGGCTATTAGGTTTGTATAATCCGGCAATTACCTTATTTCCCTTAACTTTTCTTACTTGAAATTGGGCTTTATTTCGATACTCATAAGGTACTTCCATCCCTAAGGTTGGACGTAATTCCATATTTTCATAATTGGTTGGTTTGAATTTTTCTAAAGATTGACGAATAACATCTGTCTTAAATTCTAACTGCTTGCTGTATGCTAAATGTTCAAGCTCTATCCCACCAACATCATAATTATCAACAGGTTCTACCCTATCAGGACTTGCTTTTCTAATTTTCTTTATTTTCGCATTTAAATACTTAGGATGAACTTTAGTTACTTCAGCCAAAATTACTTCACCAGGAAGTGCTTGCGGAACAAATGTTATCTTGCGCTTAAAGTATCCAATTCCTTCACCATTTATTCCTAGTCTTTTAATTGTTAAAGGAAACTTCTGTCCAACTTTTATTTTTATATCATTCTTTACCTTTTGCATGAATAATCTTAACCTCTCGAATTTTTCTCTGATTTATTATAACATGATAATAGTAAATATTAGTTGATTTAGGAAGGTTGATTGTGTGGTTAAGAAAATAACGATGATTCAAACTCAAAAAAAAGTTGGACGTTTCAATATTTATATTAATAATAAATATGCATTTCCAGTTAGTGAAAGTGTCCTAATTAAGTATCGTTTACATAAAGGGCAAGAACTTGACGAAAATTTAATAGAAGAAATTAAATTAGCTGATGACATTTCTAAGGGCTATAATGCTGCTTTAAATTATCTATCCTATCAACTCCGTACTAGAAAAGAAGTCGAAGATAAATTACGCTCTCTTGATATTCATGAAGATTATATTCCTGAAATTATCAACAAGCTTATTGATCTGGATTTAATTAATGATAAAAATTACGCTGAAAGTTATGTTAGAACTATGATGAATACTTCTGACAAGGGACCTAAAGTTATTAAACTTAATCTCTTAAAAAAAGGAGTTGATGATAATATAGCTGAAGATGCTTTAATTCTTTACACTGACAAGTTACAAGTAGAAAAAGGTGTCACTTTAGCTGAAAAACTAGCTAATCGCTATAGTCATGATTCATATCGTAATAAACAAAATAAAATTAAACAATCATTACTAACAAAGGGATTTTCATATGATATTATCGATACAATCATTCAAGAGTTAGATTTAATTTTCGATGATGATACAGAACATGAGATTTTATTGGAAAAAGCCAATAAACTTTGGTCACGTTATGAAAATTTAGATATTAAGAAGAGAAAATTTAAGATTCAACAAGCTCTTTTTAAGCAAGGATTTTCTTTTAGCGATATTACATCAGCTTTAGACGAAATAGAAGATACTAACATTTAATCATGTAAAAAAGTATACATCATTATATTTTTATATATGCTATATTCTTCTATAAAGGAGGATATAGCGTGAATTTAAATTTAGATAATATTCTTTTAGAGAACTTTAAAGAACAGCCTAGCGATGATAATTTTAACAAACTATTTCAAAAATATACTCCCCTTGTTTTTAAATTAATAAATAGTTATCATTTTACTTTTTACGAACGAGACGATTTAATTCAAGAAGCTAAAATTGTTTGTTATTCCTCAGCCTTACGGTATAGGTTGCCATCTAATATTACTTTTGGATATTATTTTCAGATTAATCTTCGCAATAAATATAATTCCCTCTACCGACTAGAACATGCCTATAAGCGTAAATCCGAAAAGGAATCAACCTCCTACGAACAATTGTCTTCTAACTTAAAAGAAGTCGTCATTGGTTCTGATTATAAAAATCACGCTCCTGATAAGAATATTCTGGTGAAAGAAGCTATTCAGGCATTTCTTCACTCTTTAGATGAAAAAAATTGTCGCTTATTTAGAGATATAATTTCTGGTAAAGTTCAAAAGAAGGATATTTTACAAGACTCCAAATTACGTTATCGCTATTATAAGCTTAAAAATCAATATAAAAATAATGTATTTGATATTTTTTTCAAGTAAAAAGCACCTGCTTTATTAATCATAACTAGATTAATAAGTAGATGCTTTTTTACTATCCTAATTTTCCTACAACTTCTAATTTTTCTAATGTTGACTTACCATGTGGTGCTTTGACGATTCTATCTGAAACATCATTTCCAGCATTATTTCCATGATGAGTCCCACCTTGCCAAGCAGCAACGTTAGTAACATCATAAACAACACCATCAACTGCAATATATGCTTTGCGACCTTCCTTACCATCATAATTCTTTAACTCGTCTAAAGTGAAAATTTTTTCTGTCATATTAAACGCTTCCTTCCTTTATATTTCTATGTTTATATTATCATAGATATGATTTTTAGTATTGGAAAAAGACTAAATTTTCTTTTGGTTATACTATATTTTTTCTTGTCCAATTAAATTTTTTACTATATAATAGCTTTATGTGTATTTGGAGGAAAATATGATTGAAAAAAAATATTTCTTTATTATCAATCCTATCGCTGGCAATGGTCGTGGACTAGCAGCATGGAAAAAAATAAGAAAGACATTACAAGAACAAGGTATTTCTTATACTCATAAATATACTTTTCCAAACCAAGAATCTAATCAAGAAATGATTTTAAACACTGTTGATGAAAATCATATAATTGTTGTACTTGGTGGAGATGGAACAATTAATGAAATTCTAAATATTTTAATTGATTGTCATCTACAAAATCCTTTAAGCTACATTGCCTGTGGTTCTGGAAATGATTTTGCTAGAGCAATTTCACTTCCTTCCAATCCTCTCAAAGCTTGGGAATATATTCACCATCAAGCCACTATTAAAAATATTTGTGTTGGAAAAGTTAAAATAAACGATATAGAATGCTACTTTTTAAATAATGTTGGTATTGGTTTCGATGCTAGAATTGTTTATTCAGCCAACCATTCTAAATTAAAAATGTTGTTGAATAAAATCCATTTAGGAGCTTTAGTATATGCATCTTTTTTCTTAAAAGCACTTATTATTCAAAAATTTTTTCCCACATTATTTAAAAATAATGGAACCTCTGTCCAGAAATATAAAAATACTTTTTTATGCACGATAACTAATCACCCTTTCTTTGGCGGTGGAGTTAAATTAGTTCCTGAAGCTAGTGTTTTTAACCCAAGTATCGATGCAATTATTTTAGAGAAAAGTACTAAATTAGGCTTTTTAATTAATTTTCTTCGTACAATCTTACCATTAAAAAATCCTAGTAATAGTAAAAATTGGCATCATCAATATGGTAAAGAGTTTAAAATAACTATCAACTCTCATCAGCCTATTCATATTGACGGTGAAGCAAGTATTATCGACTTAGATACTGTTTCTTTTGATACAATTACTTTTCCATTCCTAGCTTAAAATCCCTTATATCATGGTAGTTTTTTCTCCATAATATAAGGGATTTTATTATTTAGCTAAATAAACTTGATCTTTAATAAAATCAAATGGCTTATGATGTTGATTCAAGTTAACTGGTCTTTCAAGATGAGCCTCTTTCCAAAAAGCTTTCGAGTTTGTAGCACCCTGTTTTTCTCCAAGTACTATCAAATTTCCCTTCCATTTTTTCTGACGTAGATAATGCAATACTTTGATATCTGTATCAGTACTATCTGGACACCATTCTATAATGATATTAGACACATTATTTAAATACTTTTTTACTGCTTCTAAAGCGTCCAACTGCTCTACATCTGTCCAAGGATTAGGACGTTCGTTGTCTTGATGATGCCAATCTAAATTGTCAGTACAAATAATATTTTTCAAAAACTTCCCTAACACTGCATTTCCAGCCATAATCATTAACGTTTGTTCATCCGCCAAAAAAGCTTTTAAATCTTGTAACCACTCTTGCGAATATATATGCCAGATTCCATATTCTTCAATTATATATTCTCTAAAATCTAGTAAATGACTCTCTAGTTCCATAATATTTGGGAATTCTGTTAAATGTTCTAAAATCTCTGTTTCCGTAAATTCTAAATTAGGCAACGATTTAGTTGGAATATTACCTTTCTTATAACAGTTATCCGCTTCAAGTAAAGCAGTTATTTTCTTTTTAGCTATTGGTAATTTATCGAATTCCACTAAATAGTTTTTCAAATTTTGAATATATTCTTCTTCCATCACATCTAACCTCTTATATGCCGTTTACTTTTCTTTAACCAATATAACCCAACTTTTGCTATAATAAAATAGAAATACGCTAGAAATGGGGTTTACTCATGATAAGAGATATAAATCACGATGTTAAAATTCTTTCTAAAAAAAGTACACCTGCTTCAAAAAATGATATAGCAATCGTTCAAGATTTAGTTGATACTTTAACCTATCATCGTGATCATTGTGTTGGCATGGCCGCTAACATGATTGGTAAAAATAAATGTATTATTGCGTGTCAATTCGGTCCTTTAATTGTTGCTATGATTAATCCAGTAATAACTAAAAAATCTCAAAAATATTCTACTTCTGAGGGTTGTCTTTCTTTAACTGGTGAACGTGAAACCACCCGTTTTAATAAGATTGAAGTTAGCTACTTAAACCAATCTTTTCAAAAAGTTCATGCTACTTTTGAAGGCTTTAATGCACAGATTATCCAACACGAAATAGATCACTGTAATGGTATCTTAATTTAGGGGGAGACTTACTTTGGTAAACAAACAACATATTAAAATTTTTTCTCATAATGATTTAGATGGTTTTGGTGCTCCAGTTTTACTTAAAACACTTCAACCATACTTATTTAAAAATGCTACCTTTGACCTAACTACTTGTTCAGCTGGAAATTTAGATAGAGAGTTATCTTACTGGTTTCGTCAACCTTCATTACACCAATATACCGATGTTTTCATCGCTGACATGACACCTGATAGTGACTACTCATTCCAACAACTTGAACAACATTTTCCAAATCATTGGTTAATTTTTGATCACCATGAGAGTGAAGAAAAACTTCGCCAAAAATATCGTCAAAACTGTATTATACCTACTAATACAGATATTAATCCTAGTGCAACAAGTTTAGTCTGGGATTGGGTAAGTCAAAATGTTAATTTCAGTAATATTCCTAGTAAACGTCAAAATGACTTACATTACTTAGTAGAACTTATCCGCGCTTATGATACATGGGATTGGAAAAATGATCCTAACATGGACAGTGCTACACGTTTAGCTGCTGATGAATTAAACCAATTATTCTGGTTCTATCCATTAAGTCGTTCAGAAATGTTTGTCACTGAAGTCTTTGGGACTAGTTGGGAACAATACCGTCAAAATAACAGTCTTTTGATTAATACCTTAAATGGTAGAAGACAACGTTATTTAGATAAACACCTCAAAAGTGTACTTACCTTTGAACTTGATGGCCACAGTTTTGGAATTGTCTATGCTAGTGATTATAAGTCTGAAATTGCTCATGCTTTATTAAAGAATCATCCAGTCGATGCCGCACTAGTAATAGACAATCGCAGTATTTCCTTACGTAGTAACGGTAAGTTAGATGTTGCTTCCTTCTCTGAAAAATATTTTAATGGTGGTGGCCACTCAGATTCAGCTGGTGGCACCTTAGAATTCAATCCTGTTGAAACGGGAGAACAAGCTGTAATTGATGCTTTAAAACACCAATTTGAAATCAATAAAAAACTAGAGAAGCAAGAAAAAGAAGAAAGTAGCAGTACTTTCGCTGATAATCTTGATCCTGAAATGGCTGCTAAATTGGCTAGTCTATTTAATAATAATTAAGTAAAGAATGTGATTATTTGATAACATTAGGTCTAACAACTTGGAATGAACATCCTGCTTTGATTCACAATGAAGATCGTCCGGTTACACTTTCCGAATATTCTGCTTACTTTCCAACAGTAGAATTAGATACATTTTTCTATGGCATTCCTAGAATTTCCACTGTTGAAAATTGGCAGGCTCAAGTTCCTGAATCTTTTCAATTTGTTGTCAAAGCTAACAAAGTTCTAACCTTACATGAACAAAGTGATATTCAGCACATTAATTTAACTTTTCATAATTTTCTGGAGAGTTTACAACCTTTAATAGACAAAAATCAATTAAAAACTGTACTATTTCAATTTCCGCCGTACTTTACTTTAAACAAGAAAAGTACTAATTATTTACGTTATTTAAGGCAGAAATTGCCAAATATTTCTATTTCTCTGGAATTTAGACATAAAAGTTGGTATAACGATACTAAAAAATTAGTTAATTTTTGTCGAGAATTAGGTTTTACTTTAGTTATTGCTGATGAGCCATCTCGTCTAGACTCTTCGGTTCCTTTTCTCCCAGTTATAACTAATCCTAATCTAACATTTTTCAGATTACATGGGCGTAACATTGAAGGTTGGGAAAATCCCGGAAAAAATTGGCGTGCCAAACGTACATTGTATCGCTATTCTGATGATGAGTTGTTGGAACTTAAACAAGTAATTCAAAAATTACAGAGCGATACTAAAGAAATTTGTGTAATCTTTAATAATAATTCTGGTAAAGATGCTGCTCCTAATGCCTTAAAATTACAAGAATTTCTAAATATTACTTTTGATAATTTGGGACCAAAACCACCTGAACAACTTAATTTCTTTTAAAACAAATAAGAGGATGATTAACCATAAAAGATTAATCATCCTCATTTTTTATGTATAGAGGCCAACCCCACACTGATTTTCAGTGCGTTATTGACTCTCTGCATTAATTTTTCATCTATATGTGTTACTTTATCTTTTAATCTTTGCTTATCAATCGTTCGTAACTGTTCTAGTAATACTACTGAATCTTTTTCCAAACCAACTTCTTTAGCAACTAATCCTATATGTGTAGGCATTTTTGGCTTTGAGATTTTTGAAGTTATTGCAGCAATTATTACTGTAGGACTAAATTTATTACCAATATTATTTTGAATAATTAATACTGGCCTAACTCCCCCTTGTTCCGAACCAACTACAGGTGATAAATCAGCAAAAAAGATATCCCCACGTTTCACCTCAAAATCACTCATATCATCGACTCCACTCTATTCTTTTAACTCATCTGCATGATCTGAAGAACACTCACAATTCCAAAATTCACCACAAATTTCTTGATTTAAAGCTCCCATTTCCATATAACCAGCTATCAGTTGTTCCAAGCTAGTCTGGTTTTCTTGGATGTGATTCATCAAACTATCATCATTTACAACTTCATTGCTGTCAACAGAATAAAAACTACAATATTCTACAAAATTCTTATCTTTAATAATAGCTTTTACACTTTTCTTAATCATAAAAATTACCTCGCCTTACATTATAATTAAGATATTCTTTTACCTACTACTTGTAAATTCTTGGAACTCTCTCCGTTATATTACACATAATTTCATAATGAATTGTATCGGCATAGTTAGCCACATCTTGAGCTGTAATAACTTTACCATTATTTTCCCCAATTAAAGTTACTTTTGTACCAAGATCATACTTTTTAGGTAGTCTAACCATAAATTGATCCATACAAACTCTACCGACAATTTTACAATATTGACCATCAATCAAAACTTTAAAACCTTGCATTCTTCTTAACCAACCATCAGCATAGCCAATTGGAACAGTTCCAATCCATTCTGCTTGAGAACTAGTATAAGTAGCACCGTAACCAATGGATGAACCAGCTTCTACTTCTTTAACTGCTACTAATTCACTTTCCAAGCTTAATGCTGGTTTCAGATTCCAAGTTTCATCAATCTCGTCGCCTGATGGATTTAATCCATACATTGAAATTCCCATTCTTACTAGATTTCCTTCAAAATTTGGATGCCATAGAGCTGTAGCTGAGTTAGCTTGATGAATATATTTTGGTTTCTTTTTCAATACTCCCACTAACTCATCAAACTTTTGAGATTGCTTTTCAAAATATGCTGGGTCCTTACTATCAGCAGTTGAAAAATGTGTAAATACTCCTTCACACTTTAATTGATCAGAATGTTTTTCAATAAAATCAACAGCTTCTTTCAAATCTTCAGTATTTCTAAAGCCAATTCTTCCCATACCTGTGTCTAATGCTAGGTGGATCTTTAATCTTTGTTTTTCTTCTTGAAGTAGCTTTTGGGCTTCAGTCAAAAATTCTAAAGTCCCTACAGCCACAGACAAATCATGTTTAGCCATACAAACTGCTTCACTCGCTGGATTTACACCTAAGATCAAAATCGGATCTTTTATTCCACTTTCTCGTAAAGCTATTCCCTCATCAATAATAGCCACACAAAAGCCGTTAGCTCCTGCTTCTTTAGCAGCTTTGGCTACAGGAATCATTCCGTGCCCATAAGCATTTGCTTTAACTACTGCAAATAAAGATTGACCATCCTTTAATTTTGAAATTTGGGTTGCTACATTATGCTTAATTGCTTCTAGGCTAATTATAGCACGCGTATTGCGATGTCTTCCAATTACCATTCCTACACTTCTTCTCTCTTACTTTTGCTTAATTAAGAATTTTTTCATCTTAGTCTGCCATGTTAATTTTTCTAATATTACTTCTGTAACTACATATTCACCAGAGTGAGAAATCGAAATCTTGGCTTGCAATTTATTATCTCCAGGAAATTTTACAATTTCTGGTCTTCCAGTTTGACTATCATTTAAAATCTCAATATCTTGAAAACCAACCTTTTTCCCAATTCCAGTTCCATATGCCTTACTAAATGCTTCTTTAGCAGAAAAACGTCCGGCTAAAAATTCATACTTTCGATTTCCTTTATATTTTTCAAATATAGCTAACTCATTTACAGTTAGTATACGTTTAGCAAAACTCTCACGCTTCTCTTGCGCTTTTTGAATTTTCCTTATTTCTTGTATATCTATTCCATTTCCATAAATCATAGTTATCGTTAGCTCACCCCTCAGAATATCACACCTATTTTACCAAATCATCTAAGAAGTTTCATCAATTACTACAAATAAAAACTGACATATACTTTTTACTAGTATACATCAGTTTTCAAACTTAATTAAGCTTTCTTTGTTCTGATAGTAAATCTATTTTTCTTGCCACTTCTACGTTTATTATCTCGATTTTTTCTATCATGCTTGTTGAATCTCTTACTACGCTTAAAGTTATCATTACCGCGACGATAATTTCCGTTACGACGACCTTTTTTACGGCGAGGCAGTGGTTTTTCTGGTGTAATCTTAACAGGAACGTCAGAAGCATCCTTCTTAGTCATATTATTCAAAAAGGCTGCTACTACTTCAACTGCATCATATTGTTCCAATAGTGCTTGTGCTTGTGCTTCATAGCGTTCTGTATCTGTATCAGCTATTAAATCTTTAATATCATCTAAAGCACTTGAAACTTGTCCAATAAATGCTTCATCTTGAGTTGGTGGCTTCAATGGATCCATGCGTTTCTTAGTTAATTTCTCGATAACACGTAGGTAATCCATTTCGTTAGGTGTAACAAATGTTACGGAAGTTCCATGGTGTCCTGCACGACCAGTTCTACCAATACGGTGAACATAACTTTCCGGATCTTGTGGAATATCATAGTTGTAAACATGAGTAACTCCTGAGATGTCTAAACCACGGGCTGCGACATCAGTTGCTACTAAGATATCCAAATCTCCATTTTTAAACTTACGTAATACGTTCATACGACGTTGTTGAGTCAAATCACCATGAATGCCAGCTGCATTGTAACCACGTGCTTCTAAACCTCGAGAAAGTTCATCAACACGACGCTTAGTTCTACCAAAAACGATTGTTAATTCAGGAGCTTGAACATCAATCAATCTAGTCATAATATCGAATTTTTCGAATTCTTTTGTCTTCACAAAATATTGATCAACTAAATCTGTTGTTAACTCTTTAGCTTTGATTTTTACAATTTGTGGATTAACCATAAATTTTTCGCCAATCTTCAAGATTTCTTTAGGCATAGTTGCTGAGAATAATAAAGTTTGACGTTCAGCTGGTACTGCTTGGATAATCTTTTCAATATCATCCAAGAATCCCATGTCTAGCATTTCATCAGCTTCATCTAAAATCAAATGTTTAACATGAGCCAAGTTAATTGTTCCTCTTTGAATATGATCAAGTAATCGTCCTGGTGTTCCTACTAAAATATGTGGTGTATGTTGTTCAAGTTGCTTAATTTGACGTCTAATGTCAGCTCCGCCATACACAACTTGGACCTTAGCTCTTTTTTCTTTTCCTAAATGAAAAAGTTCTTCTTGTGTTTGAATTGCTAATTCACGAGTTGGTGAGATTATTACTGCTTGAATTTGTCTCAAATCCAAATCTAATTGTTGTAATACTGGCAAACCAAAGGCTGCAGTTTTACCGGTACCTGTCTGTGCTTGTCCAATTACATCATTACCAGCTAAAACAAGTGGTATTGTTTCTGCTTGAATAGGAGTAGCTTCTTCAAAACCACTTCTCTTTACAGCCTTTAACAAACTTTTATCTAATCCTAATTCGCCAAATTTCAAAATTCTTCCTCCTAAAAACAATAGAAACCGAAACGGTCTTGTGCGTCATGACCATTCATTCGGCTTCTATTAACGTTCAGCCATTATTACGGCATCTTTCTCATCATAAATTTACTCTAGATTGGCATTCAATGCTTAAATTAATTCACTTACAACGTTTTCCAAATGAATTCCGTGACTAGCTTTTAATAAAACAATATCATCAGACATTAATTCATTTTTTAAATCAGAAGTTAAAGTTAGTAAATCATCTTTTTGATAGTGATGAATTTGAGTTTCATCAAATTTCTCTCTTAATTTTTCAGCTAAATGTCCCATTAATTCTCCACATAGATAAACACTGTCTATTCTATCAGGATTAATAGCTTGGGCTAAATCACTGTGCATTTCAGCAGCTTTCTCACCTAATTCAAGCATATCACCTAGAACAATAATTCTCTTTCCTTCAGTTGGAACTTGTTCAAAAGCGTATAAAACTTCTTTAACTGCTGTTGGATTTGAATTATATACATCGCTCAAAATCTTTGCACCATTTTTAGCTTCTAACCATTCTGTTCGATTGGCTGTTAAATCAAATGATGCTAAAGCTTTTTGCATCTTATCTACTGGTATATGATAAATATTACCCACACTTAAAGCTGCTAAAGCATTGAAAACATTATATGCACCAATCATATTGATCGTGAAATCTACTTCAGGCCAAGTTGCTACTTTAAAACTTGTCTTAGTAGCATCACTAACAATATCTATTGCACGCATATCATTATTATCAAGGCTACCAAAGGTTAGTACTTCTTGACTAACTTCTTTAGCTTTTGTAGTCAATAATGGTTCGTCACCATTAATTACCAATTCTCCATCTTCTTTTAAACCATGTGTAATTTCCATCTTAGCGTCAGCAATATGATCTCTTGTTCCAAAGAATTCTATATGCGCTTCACCAATCATAGTAATTACTGCAACATCAGGTTCAGCTAATTTACTCAAAAAATCCAATTGACCATAACGATCCATACCCATTTCTACTACTAGAACTTCTGTATTAGGTTCCATACTTAAGATTGTCATAGGTACTCCAATTTCATTATTGAAATTAGCAAAAGTCTTATGAACATTGAACTGTGTAGCCAACACTGCTGCTGTCATATCTTTTGTTGTAGTTTTTCCGTTACTTCCTGTAATAGCTACTACTTTAGGATTAATTTTCATTAAATAATGCTTACCTAATTGTTGTAGAGCAACTAAAGTATCAGAAACAGGTAATACTGCAATACTATCTGGGATATTTTCAGAATGATCTTCTTGCCATAGTGTAGCAACTGCCCCACCATTGATTGCAGCTTCTACATACTTATGACCATCATTTTCAGCCACCAAAGGAATAAACAAAGCACCAGACTCGATTTTACGGCTATCGAAGCAAACACTTGTAATTGAAATATCTTCCCATTCTTCTTTAGCTTCGATATTGAGTGCTCGTGCTACTTCGGCTAATTGCATTTTCATGCTCAAACCTCTCCCTTTCAATATTATCAATTTGCAGGTATATTTAACCTCTTAATCATTATAATTATAGTAATCTACCAATTTAGAGTTCTAAATCATTGTAACATATTAACCAGAGTAATGCTTTAGATTTATCATCAATCTTTCAAAGTATTTTCAAAAATTTTCAAGACTTGTGGATTTTTCATAATATCAAAATATATTTCTTCAAATACGCCCTCGAACTCTGATCTATCTAGGACTTGCTTAAATATTTTTGCTACCATCTGTGGATCGTTTCCAAATGCACCACAACCAAAAGCACCTAATATTAAAACTTTAGTTTCATGATTTTTGAAAACACGCAAAGTTGCTAAAACTTTATTATATATATCTTCAGCAATCTTTTCTGCCGGTAAAACTTTATTATTTTCTCGCATTGAAGTTACATCAGGTGCTGCCACAGATACAACATCAGCAAACTTTCCTTTCAAGATTTGGTCTTCTTTTTCATCGCGAATAAATTTAATATCACTAGCATAAATTAAATATGGACTAAATAAAAAGTCATTGGGATTTTGGATGTTATGATAATAATATGTCCTGCGGTACTTCTTTAACTCTGGGTATAGAAAACTATTTCGGCAAATTGTTTGTTCTTGCGCATTTACACCATATTGAAAATTTCCGCCAATTGTAACCGGACTTGCAAAACTCATTACTCCTAGTTTCTTATCTTCAGGAACCTTAAAAATTCTATAAAGTAAATTTTCATCCTTTACCACTATCTTAGTTTCATATTGATTTAATGTTTCCGTTTCTACAGGTAATTCTGTAATTAATTCCGAAGATTGTGGTAGTTGTCGCATTTCTACCTGATATATATTCATCGTTTTATGCGCTAATAATTGTAATCTCTCTTTATTCATCATTTCACCCCTCTATTTTTTAATCTAATTTTAATTTTATCATATAAAAAATAAAACTCAAATTTCTTATCTTAGTAGCAAAAAAACAGCATTAACAAGATTATTCATCAAGTTAATGCTACCTTTTAATATTCATTTAAATTAATTATTCGCCTGTTTGCAAAATCCATAAGAAGATTAAAAATACGAAGAATAATACATACATCAAAGGTGGAACTTCTTTACCTCGTTTTGCAGTAATCATTGTGATTGGGTAGAAGATAACACCTAATGCAATACCGTCAGCGATACTATATGTCAATGGCATAGTTGCAAGGATAACGAATGATGGGATAGCAATTTCTAACTTATCCCAGCTAATACGTGCCATGTTACCTGCCATTAAAACACCTACCATGATTAAAGCTGGTGCTGTAACGTATGATGTAACTACTGTTAACAATGGTGAGAAGAACATACCTAAGATGAACAATACACCAGTTGTAACAGCCGTTAAACCTGTACGTCCCCCTACCGCAATACCAGCAGATGATTCAACATAAGCACCAATTGGAGATGTACCTAAAACAGAACCCACTAACATAGCACTGGAGTCAGATAGTAAAGCCTTACCTACACGAGGCATCTTGTTATCTTTCATAAAACCGGCTTGTTGTGCTAAACCAACTAATGTACCAGCTGTATCAAAGAATGTTACCAATAAGAAAGTAATAACAACAACTACTAACTGCATTGTATTAATATCTGTAACATGCTTGATTGCTTGACCAAATGTTGGTGCTAAACTTGGAGCAGATGAGATGAATTGATGTGGTGCTGGAATTAAACCTGTTGCCATACCAATGATTGCAGCTACAAGCATAGCGATAAAGATTGCACCTGGAACGTTTAATAACATTAATACTGCCATTAAAACAAAACCAATAATTGATAACCATGTTTGACCTTGGAATGTTCCTAAACCAACTAATGTAGATTTGTTAGCAACGATAATGCCTGCACTCTTCATACCGATAAAAGCAATGAATAAACCAATACCAGCAGAGATAGCATATTTCAAGTCTTGCGGAATAGAGTCAATGATCATTTCACGTAACTTAAATACTGTAATTAATAAGAAAATAATGGCTGCAACGAATACGCCAGCTAATGCTGTTTGCCATGGAATACCCATACCAATAACAACTGAATAAGCGAAGAATGCATTAACACCCAATCCTGGAGCTGTTGCAATAGGATACTTAGCATAGAGCCCCATCATTAAACATCCAAAGGCACTAGCTAATGCCGTAGCTGTAAATACGGCCCCCTTATCCATATGAGCAGCACCTAAAACTGTTGGGTTAACAAATAAAATATAGGCCATTGAAATAAATGTAGTAAAGCCGGCTAAAATTTCGCGTTTGATAGTAGAACCGTGCTTATCAATGCCAAAGTATGAAATAACTTTATCTTTCAAAATAATTCTCCTCTTTCGGTTTTAATAAGAAATAAGTACATTAGACTTAACTTACAATGTAAATATACACTAAAAACCGAATATTGTAAATAGTATTTAGCAAAACATTCTAAAAAAATAATGGAAACTCTTTTTTCATTGAGTTTCCATTATTTTTTATAATTAATTCGATGCCATGATCGGTGTCTCAGGTGAGAGATTCCAATTAATATCCTCTGTAAAATTAGTTCTAGGGGTTAAAGGATTGTGATACCCCCTAAAACTTACTTTAGCATTTAATGGTAAATCCACTAGACCATGCTTAGATATACTTGCAACTTCTATCGGTGTAGCTGATAAGTTCTTACCTAAAATATTCAATTGTCCATTTATTTTAGTAATACTATTATCATCATTTTCTTTAATGCTAGATGTAACTTTCCATGTACTTTTACTTGTATCTGGAATGGACAAAGAAAGCTTATCACTATCCTTTGTCAGTGATTCAAAACTTCCACCATTATATATATTCTTTACTGAGATAGTACCAAAATCTATTTTATCAGGTACTTTTAAAGTTGGAACTTGAATTTGAACTAAGATAGGATTGGTTAATGTACTTAGTTTCCCATCTACATATACTTTCATCATTAAATATGTCTTTTTTCCTTCAATTGCCTGCTTCATTAAATACTGTGTAAAATTATTTTTAGAAGATAGTATCATCCAATTTGTTCCTAAATTTCCATCTGGCTTAAAGTCAGTATTACTAGGAAATTCTGCTGACACTTTCTTTAAATCGTTAATTTTATCACTAGTTGAATAAAACCAACTATATGTTAAAGTATGATTATTTTTTAAATCACTGATGATTTTATCAATAAATGAAGCTTCTAAGAAATCCTTTGTATTTATTGGTGTATTATCCAAATTATCTACTGACATTACAATTGGTTTTAGTCCACCATAAACTAATGGTATTGTTAAATTATCCGAAGGAATCTCGTAAGTTAATGTAGTATCTAAGCCATATTTATTTGTATTAGAAGAAACTAAACCTTCAACTATATTATCTAATTTAGTAACATCAGTCGTTATCTCGTAAGTTGTTCTTATCTCATTATCAATGACATTTTGAAGATAAAAATTACTTTCAAAAGCATTATTTAGAACTTCATTATTAAATTCTCCAATATCACTATTTTGAAGTTTAGGTGCATTCATTGTTAATGTTGTATTTCTTCCGACATAAAATATTCCGTCTTTTAAAGATTGATTAAAGTTAGTAACATTATTCCAGCCTAAAACAGGTGTACTCATAACAAATGGATAAGTACCATCATCTGCTACACCATTGGTTCTCCAAAAACCATATGATCCGTCATCATCATAAATACAAATCTGAATTTTATCAGCTGTAATATTACCTACTGTAACATCCAACATCCATAATGCTGTTCTACTATAATCTTTGATTTTAGTCCTTATTACATTACTACTAGATATCTCTTGACCCGAAAATGTACTTCCATTTTGCATCACTACATAATATTTCGTTTTAGTACTCTCATTCCAACTTTTATAAGCTATCATAGGAATCATAACGTGAATATTATTAGAATCCTTATATTCTTCCATATAATATCCTTCATCTTTATTAACCATAAAACCATACTTATTTCTCGTTAAACCTCCAGCTTCTTTTGTCCCCTGTGTCCAAGTTGCAAATGAAGTTGTCGGCCAAGTTACCGCTGCTTTAACAGTATTGGTATTCATTATAGTAAATAGCAATATTAATGCCATACCTGAAATAAATAATAGTAATTTTCTCTTAGTATTCATTTGTATCACACTAACTTTTTAATTTTTTTCTCTGCCACATAATAACTGCAACTAGGCTTGCAATAATCAAAATTAAAATTATTACTACTATCCACAGCATCATTGATATACCTAACCATCCTGTTTGCTTAGTCAATGGTGCTCCTTGTTTTGATGTAATTACAAAATCTTTTACCAGATGCCATTTTCTTTTTCCTGACTGCAGATGCATATCTAATGTGTATTTACCTGCTCCAAGCTGATTACTACTATCAGAAACTAAATAATCAAAACTAGAATTAGGAGCTACTTGATAATTATTTACTTTCTTATGTACTAATACCGTTGAACGATTCTTTTTTGTTATTTTTGAATCTATCGATAGTTTCCCAAACATTACTGGCTTTACATTATGTAATTTAGCAGTTATTTCTGGTCCTTTTTTTACAACCACATTATCTAACTTCATTTTTGCAATTCTTTTAGCTTTTGCCTGTTCAGTTATGACAACTGGTAATGTCATAGAAAAATGATTCTTAGTATTCACACCATTTTTAGTATTGTCATAAGAATTGGTTAACCGTTCTACATAAATTCCTCCAACGATTACCCCAGCAAAAGCTTGTTTGGGTACATTTAAATTTACTATAGCTTCTGTACTTTCTCCTGCTTTTACCGTAACTTTTTGTTTCAATTCTTTCTTGGATACTAAATCAGTAAGTTGATATTTTGCAGTTTTATCTTTTTTATTTTTAAAATCTGTGTAATTAATCGTCCCATCATTGTTTGTAATTGCATTTCCAACTTTTACAACATAATCTATATCTTGATTTTTATTTAAATTAGAAATTTTTACTTTTACAGGTACCTTCGTTGATTTTTTTACATTTAAATCAAAATATCCTGCATCATCCTCCTTTTGTTCACGAGGATATACAGGACTTATCGTAAATTCAGCCGCGTTGTTAGCTATACTATCAGCACTTACATTTGGTACCTTGAAAAAACAAATACATAGTACAATACACAGAAATAGTCTTACTATTGAATTTGTTTTCAATCTTACCATACCTTATCTATTTATTATTATTCACTCTCAGTTGATGAATCTTTTGTTGCTGCAGTTAAATTCCATGTCAAATTAGCTGTGTAGCTACCAGGAACAATTGCATCATGCCCATTAAATTTCAAAGTTGCATGTTGAATTGTTGAAGTTGCTGTACCTTTTTTAGCACCTGTTGAAGTTGCTACTTGATTAGATACGCTACTTGGTAATTCCAAACTAGTTTGTGCTTTAGACCAAGTCCAGCCTTCTGCCGCACCGTCACTAAACTGGAATGCTGATGGTGTAAATTGAATAGTACCATTAATTTTACTATCACCATTCACAAACGCTGTCGTATTAGTAACTGCCAAATTCCATCCAATATTGCTTAAACGTGTGTCAGTAACTACTACATTATTATTGTTAGTCAATCCTTGATCCACTGATTGACCACTAAAAATAGTACCTGCTTTAACATTATTAAATGGAAAACTTGGTACTTTGTCTAATGATAATTTAGCAGTTGTATCTGTATTCTCATCTTGAATATTAAGAGTTGCTGTACTCTGTTGATTAGTAGTATCAGCTTTTACCATTGGTACACTCAAAACCAAAGTTCCACCAAGTACTAACGTTAATAAATTTAACTTTGAAAATAACTTCATTGTGTTAATTCCCCCAAAAAAATTATATTCTTTACAGTCATATTATAGCACTATTTATAAAAAAATTGATAATACATTTTTTTATAAATGTTTTTTATTATCTTCATTTATTGAATTAATCTAATAGAATTGTACAATTCCACTCTTTTAATTTAACTTTTACTGATATTCAATAAGCCTTTTAATTAATGATATTTTTTATAATTTAATTAATTATTATTTAATGATAAAGTTATTATATTCAAAAAGGGCAAGCAGTTATAACTGCTTGCCCTTTCTTAGATTCAATCTAATTCAACGATATTTAGGGGGGATTATCGTTTATTAGTCTTTTTTCTTCTTAGCTTTCATTAATGCTAAGCTTGTCAATACGAATAGTCCACCTAGAACTCCTGCATTAGTTGAACTATCACCTGTTTGTGGTAATTCTTTACG
>SKEM01000378.1_pt1 | contig 31646 bp, 23 predicted proteins | sample 4826731 | NCBI WGS metagenome assembly SKEM01 (sample SAMN11008809, study PRJNA524170) | human gut metagenome | biome: Human fecal sample; material: Feces; isolation source: fecal sample from pouch patient p37 | host: Homo sapiens | place: Israel: Tel-Aviv | collected 2015-07-27
TGGCGTCTGTAACATAAGGAAAAACACAGTAGACTATGCTTAGTTTTCTGTGTTTTTTTCTAATTTCATTTAGAGGTGAATTAATTGGTAGTTATTAGAGGTGCCCTTTAGTGCTATGGTATAAGGTAAATAAAACAGAAGAACTTCATCAAAAATACAAATTTGATGGGGTTTTTCTAGTATATTTTTTGTAAGGAAAATGTTTCTCTTTTTCGTATTTAGTGAGGAACTAGTATTGATTCTCAAAACTAGATGTTTGATACAATAATAATGGATTTTGGGGTAGAAAAAATATAGAGCCACAATAAGATATTTATAAGTTGTTAAAACATCAAAAGTAGTTTATAATAATCTAGCGGAACCGCTTACGAAAAATATGTAAGTGGCGAAAATAGGAGACAAATGAAACAAGAGAAAACACGCAAGTTTGGCCTTTTGATGTCGATTGCGATGATTATTGGGATTGTGATCGGCTCAGGAATTTTTTTCAAAGCGGATGATATTCTAATTCAAACTAACGGTAATGTCATGATGGGCTGTCTCGTCTTGTTATTAGGGGCGTTCGGTATTATATTTGGTGGGATTACCATTTCAGAATGGGCTAAGCTGACTGATGATGCAGGAGGGCTTATTTCGTATGCAGAAAAAGCTTTTGGTAAATTGTTTGCTTTTTTACTGGGTTGGTTTCAGAGTACGGTTTATTTTCCAGCCTTAGTTGCGATTGTTGCCTTTGTGGCAGCCAACTATACTTTGGCGCTTTTTCCTTTCTTAGGTAGTGCTACATATGGTATCTGGCTGATGACTTTAGTCTATTTAATAGCTATTTATGGCATGAATCTTTTGTCGAGTAAACTATCAGAGATTTTTCAGACATCATCCATGTTTATTAAGTTGATTCCTCTCTTTTTGATTGCAATTTGTGGCTTAATTTTTGGGGACCCACATACTATCTCATCACATACGATTACTTTGCCAGTTGTGTTATCGTCAACAGGTGCCATCGTAGCTGTTGCTTTTTCTTATGACGGTTGGGCAGTTGCGCCGTCCATTGGTCATGAAATCAAAAACTCGAAACGCAATTTACCCTTGGCACTCATCATTAGTCCTCTTATTATTTTGACAGTCTATGTCAGCTATTTTGTCGGCATTTCCTTGATGATTGGGCCTGGTGAGATTATGAAAATGGGAGATTTAGCTTTTTCTGCAGCGGCTGAGCGTTTGTTTGGACCGGTGGGGGAGCGACTTATGCTGGTTGCGGTGATTATCTCTGTTCTGGGGACGCTCAATGGTCTGGTGGTCGCAAATATTCGTGCGCCTTACTTTCTGGCTCTGCGTAAGGAGCTGCCGTATAGCAATAAAATCGGTGTGCTACATCCGAAATTTAACTTGTCTATTTTATCCACTTTGATGAGCTTTATCATGACTCTGATTTGGTTGGGGATTCATTGTTTATCGCTCACTGTGCCAAGTATCAGCAAGTTTGGGATTGATATTTCGTCAATTCCGATTGTTATTATGTATCTCTTTTATACAGGGCTGTATGTGGGTGTGATGATGCGTACGGCTAAAGGGCTGATTCATAATAAGCTCATCGGCTATGTGTGTCCGATATTTGCGATTCTAGGGTCTTTCATGATTTTATATGGCGGCTTGACTGCCGCCAATGGTGTTATCTATTTAATCGTATCAGGTTTGATTTTAGTGAGTGGATTAGCGCTCTATCAATTTGTCGTTTGCAAGAAACCTAAAAATAGCGTATAATAGGTTTATGCGATGAGTCGATTTGGAACGCAAGTTCCTTATTTACGCTGAGAGATTCGGGGCTTAGCCCGTCAAGGATTGATGGAATCTTGTCAAGAAATGTGAACTTTTTGGCACGGCTATTGTAAAATAGTTGCTCTGGGGATCCCCTTTGTCTTTGACAGAGGGGATTTTTTTAATCAAAAAGGACTTTCATTTTGTTTCAAAACGTGATAAAATAGGGCTATTAAAATTTTTTAGAAAATTCAAACGAGGATACCCACATGTCAAAAGAATACGTTGTTGCAGTTGTCGGCGCCACTGGTGCTGTTGGTAGTCGCATGATTGAAATGCTTGAATCATCAACGCTCCCAATCAAACAAGTGCGCTTGTTTGCGACCATTCGCTCAGCAGGCAAAGTCTTGACTTTCAAAGGTCAAGACATCACCGTTGAAGAAACAACAGAAAACTCATTTGAAGGGATTGACATCGCCCTCTTTTCAGCAGGTGGAGGCGTCTCAGCCAAGTTTGCGCCCTATGCCGTTAAAGCAGGTGCAGTTGTCGTTGACAATACCTCAAACTTCCGTATGAATCCAGACGTGCCACTTGTCGTGCCAGAAGTGAATGCCCATGCGCTAGACGCGCATAATGGTATCATCGCTTGTCCAAACTGCTCTACGATTCAAATGATGGTAGCACTCGAGCCTATTCGCCAACAGTTTGGTTTGGAACGCATCATCGTGTCAACTTATCAAGCAGTATCAGGAGCTGGTGCTAAAGCCATTGCTGAAACAGAACGCGAAATCAAAGAAGTGGTCAATGATCAGGTTGATCCTAAAGACGTTAAGGCAGATATCTTACCAGCTGGTGGCGATAAAAAACACTATCCAATTGCTTTTAATGCCTTACCACAAATTGATGTTTTCACTGACAATGACTACACATATGAAGAAATGAAAATGACCAATGAAACAAAGAAAATCATGGAAGATGATAGCATTGCAGTTTCAGCGACTTGTGTTCGGATTCCAGTTATCTTGGCACACTCAGAGTCAGTTTACATCGAAACCAAAGAAGTGGCACCCATTGACCAAGTGAAAGCTGCGATTTCAGCTTTCCCAGGTGCAGTTTTGGAAGATGATCCAAGCCAACAAATTTACCCGCAAGCAGTTAATGCTGCTGGGCATCGTGAAACCTTTGTCGGTCGTATCCGTAAAGACTTGGATGCAGAAAAAGGCATTCATATGTGGGTTGTTTCAGACAACTTGCTCAAAGGAGCTGCTTGGAACTCAGTTCAAATCGCAGAAACTTTGCATGAACGTGGTTTAGTCCGCGCAACAGAAGACTTGAAATTTGAGTTGAAATAAGGGATTGAAAATACTATTCATTTAGAGATAAAGAGTAGTATTTTTTTTGTTATTTTTTAACTACTATGCTCTACAAACTAGTTAAAAGATGTTAAAGGGCACCTCTAAAAACTGCTTTTGATAACTTTTGAGATAAATTTTTCTAGCGCTAGGCATTGCGACAAAGCTTACTGCTGTAAGGTGCGGAGCAATAACGACGCGATAGGTAAATTCAGCCAAAAGTGGTAAATTTGAGTTTTTAGAGGTGCCCTAAACTAAATTTATCAAGTAATAGGTAATACAATCTAGTTGTCAAGAAAGGTGAGATATGAAAGAAACGCAATTATTAAAAGGTGTCTTAGATGGTTGTGTCTTGCATATCATCGCTAATCACAAGATATATGGTTACGAATTAGTTCAAAAATTAAAGCAGTACGGCTTTGATACAATTGTCGGTGGGACAGTTTATCCACTCTTACAAAAGCTAGAAAAAATGAACCTGATTGAGGGGAAAATAGAAAAATCACTTGATGGTCCAGACCGAAAATATCTTTATATAACACCTGAAGGCAAAGCATATTTAATGCAGTTTGATGCACAATGGTTAGCTTTAGTAGGCAAAGTTGCTGAAATTATTAAGACAGAAGATGGAGAATCCTATGAAAACTGATAGTGTAACCATGTTGATTGAAGAAAATAATCAATTAAGAGAAAAACTCAACGCAGAAAATAAAGTCTACTATGATAAAATTTTATTGTATATGCGCAGTACCTCTCTGTTTAAAACTGACTTAGAAATTGAAAATATTTTACTTGATTTATTACGAGATCTGATGGAAGTCCCAAAAAATGGTGAAAGTGCCAGTGAATATTTTGGGAAGAATCCACAAGAAATGTGCCAAGAATTACTAGATAATACCAGTCAAGTATCCTTCAAAAATATACTGAAAACACTTGTGCCAATAGTAGGAGGGGGCCTTTTAGCTTCTACCTTTTTTGGTGTGTTCAATCCAGTATTGACGATTAATTTTTTCCACCTAATTCTGGAAATGATCGTCGTATCCGTTGTGGTTTGGTTAAGCTTTAGATACATGAAAAAAACTGCTTTCAAACGTCAAGACAAGTTTAAATTGCGAGATTTCGTACCTATCTTTCTCAATTATAGTTTAGTTGTTCTAGTTATTTCTGGTATCTTCTTACTTTCGATTCTTTTTATGTCTGATTTTCTTGTTGTGACAATTCCTGCACCTTATGATATGTTCTTGATTATATTTTTAACGGTTATGTTATTCGTTTGGGAAGTGATGACTAAAAGTAAGTGGTTCAAAATTTTATTACCTGTATTTCTTATCATGGGAATTTTGACGACATTAGCTCGTACGGCTTTAGGCAAGGGCTTAATACTTTATTTTAGTGAGTCAGAGATGCGCATGGTTGTCGTTTTAATCATCGTCTATATTATTGTGATGTTAGCCTTTAGTGTTCCTATCTTATTGTCTATATCAGGAGAGAAAAAGCGTCGAAAATCAAATGTTTGTTAGAAATTACTTTACAAGCTTTTAAACAATATGTTACAATATAAACTATATTAGAGGTTGCAGATACGAAGAATGATAATCGAGTGGTGGATACGATGACATTATCAGGCGGCGTAGATGCCGAAAGTCACATTTCACCACAGAAATTTGTCTTGGGGCGTTGGGTTAAATCCCGCGAACTGTCTCTTGTCTATCCAGACAAGAGGTGAGCTAATCAAATGACAATTTGACTAACTTGACAGCCTTTAATTTTTAAATGAAGGCTGTTTTTATATCTTCTAAAATATTGTTAACTGCCACAACCATCTTAAACCTCACTTGAGATGCCTGCCCACCCAAAAGAAAAGAGCGCTTATGTCATTAGAACAATTAAAAAATGCCCAAATTATCACTGCCTTAGTCACGCCATTTAAGGCAAACGGTGATATTAACTTTGAGGTCTTACCAAAATTGATTGAACATTTGCTTGCGCATCACACGCAAGGCTTGGTTCTGGCTGGGACAACGGGTGAATCACCTACCTTAACACATGATGAAGAGTTAGAGCTTTTCAGAGTGGTGCAAGAAATTGTGGCAGGGCGCGTTCCACTAATCGCTGGCATCGGAACTAACGACACACGTGATTCAGTGATCTTCACACAAGAAGTTGCAGCCTTTGGTGGTTTTGCAGCAGGTCTTGCGGTCGTGCCATACTATAATAAACCAAGTCAAGAAGGCCTTTTCCAGCACTTTACAGCCATTGCGGATGCCTCAGACTTACCGATAGTCCTTTACAATGTACCAGGCCGTACCGTCGCTCAGCTCACACCAGAAACAAGCCTACGTTTAGCGCAACATCCAAATATCATTGCGATTAAGGAATGCACGGGTGTTGAAAACCTGACCTATCTTATCGAACAGGCACCTGAAGATTTTCTTATTTATACAGGTGAAGATGGTCTCGCTTTTCATGCCAAAGCCTTAGGCGCACATGGTGTCATTTCAGTTGCGGCGCATACCAATGGTGATGATTTCTATGAGATGTTTGAACAACTAGAAAAAGGTGATATTAAAGGCTCAGCACGTATTCAACGTCAACTCTTACCTAAAATCGATTCTTTGTTTTCACTGCCAAGCCCTGCACCAGTCAAAGCAGTACTCAATCATCAGGGGTTTGAAGTTGGACCTTTAAGATTGCCACTTGTGGCAGCAACGCTTGACGAAGCCAAGTCCATTATTCAGGTGATTGAAGGTGGTAAATGATATTACGGTGGTAAATAAGTAAAGTTTGATATAAAACCAAATAAATGGTACACTAATTGTAAGTGTAACTGTACAAGATAAGTCGGAGCTGCACGGTTTCGACTTTTGATTTGCAAAAATATCAATTATTGGAGAAAAATTATTTATGAGTAAGATAAAAATAGCCGCGCTAGGTGGCGTGCGCGAATTTGGTAAAAATATGTATGTCGTTGAAGTTGATGATGTCATTTTTGTTTTGGATGCGGGCTTGAAATACCCAGAAACTGAGATGTTAGGGGTGGATTTTGTCATTCCTGATTTGAGTTATTTGGTGGAAAATGCAGACCGTGTAGCAGGTGTTTTTGTGACACATGGACATCCAGACTCTATCGGTGCTTTGCCGTATCTTGTGTCTGAAGTTCCGGTTCCTGTTTTCGGTAGTCAGTTAACAATTGAATTGGCAAAAATCGGCGTGAAAAACTTTGATGGTAGTAAGAAGTTTGATGATTTCCATGTTGTGGATGAGTCTACTGAAATTGACTTTGGTACAGCAGTCATCTCATTCTTTGCGACAACACATACAATTCCAGAAAGTTTGGGTATCGTGATTGGTACGCAAGATGGCAATATTGTTTATACAGGTGATTTCAAGTTTGACCCTGCAGTTGGCGAAGGCTATAAAACGAATATCAGCCGTTTAGCTGAAATCGGCTCTCAAGGCGTTTTGGCACTTTTAAGTGAATCAGCAAATGCGTTAACTAACCTACAACCAGCCAGCGAATCGGAAATTGCTGATAAAATTTTCGATACCATTGCTGACTGGGAAGGTCGCGTTATCATCGCCTCTGTAGCCGGTAACTTGGCGCGGATTCAACAAGTTATCGACAGTGCCATTAAAGTCGGCCGTCACATTGCATTTACTGGCCATGATTTGGACAGAATCGTTAAAACAGCCAGTGATTTAGGCAAATTGCGCATTGATGATGAAAAAATGATTATCAATCCTAAAGACATCAACAAATATGAAGACCGTGAAATTTTGATTTTAGAAACTGGTCGCATGGGTGAGCCACTTAAAACCCTTGGTGACATGGCGACAGGCCGCCACCGTGCAGTCAAAATCAAAGATGGCGACCTAGTCTATACAGTGACAAGCCCAACAATTTCTTACGAAACAATGGTCGCAAAAACAGAAAACATCGTCTATCGCGCAGGCGGTATCATGAAAATGCTATCTAGCGATTTGACCGTTTCAGGCCACGCTAATTCTCGAGATTTACAATTTTTACTAGACATCTTACGTCCTAAAAACTTGATGCCAGTTCAAGGTGAATACCGTGAATTACAGGCGCACGCAGAGCGTGCCATGGAAGTGGGGATTTTACCTGAAAATATCTTCTTGGCAAAACGTGGGGAAGTCATTACTTTTGATGAAAATGGTAATTTAGAACCAAGTGGTGTGATTCCAGCTGAGAACGTGATGATTGATGGCTCAGGTGTTGGTGATATCGGTAATATCGTCTTACGAGATCGTAAAATCTTGAGTGAAGATGGTATCTTTATCGCGGTAATTACCATTTCTAAGCATGAGAAAAAAATCATCAGCAAGACAAAAGTCCACACACGTGGTTTTGTCTACGTGAAAAATTCGCGTAACTTGATGAAAGAAGCAGCAATCAAAGTAGACGAAAAAGTCAAGACTTACTTGGCAGGCGATAACTTTGATTGGGCTGAAATCAAGTCTGAAATTCGTGATACACTTGGTAAATTCTTATACGACCAGACAAAACGACGTCCAGTTGTTTTGCCAGTTGTCATGGAAGTTCGTCAAAATGATTTCCGTCAAAAACGCCATGGTAAAAATAAGAAAAAAGTTTAAGAAATCGAAAAATAATACAAAAGCAAGACGACACATCTGTCAGTCTTGTTTTTTTAGGTTTATAAAGTTTGATTTTTAATATTTTGAAAGTTAAATTATCAGAGGACGAAAAACTATAAGTTTATTTTTTATCTCCGGAGAGAACGTTCCTATTTTGACATGGCGATATCAATCTGAGAAAAAAGATAGCCAAAACTTAAAAAATTTGATATAATAATGACAATCAACAACAGAAACTAGTTATCATCCCTTTTGAAGGGGATGGTCTATCAAATAAACCTTTAAATCGTCCAGAGAGGCGGCAAGGCAAAATGACTGTTTTTTATCATTTCCCTGCCCAAACTGGCAGGGATTTTTTGTTGAAACTATAGGAGAGAATATGTCAAAAACAAAAGAAATCATTGATGAAGTGACAATGAAACGTGCGATTACGCGAATCACTTATGAAATTATCGAGCGTAATAAAGAGCTAGATAAATTAGTAATTGTTGGGATTAAAACGCGTGGTGTGTATATCGCAAAACGTATTCAAGAGCGCTTGAAACAGTTAGAAAATATTGACATCCCGCTTGGTGAACTAGATACAAAACCATTCCGTGACGATAAAAAAACTGAAGAAAATACGACTGAAATTCCGGTTTCGATTACTGACCGTGAAATTATCCTGGTCGATGATGTCTTATATACTGGTCGTACAATCCGTGCTGCGATTGATGGACTTGTTGCCCTTGGTCGCCCGTCAAAAGTCAGCTTAGCCGTCCTTGTTGACCGTGGTCACCGTGAGTTACCAATTCGTGCAGATTATGTCGGAAAAAACATTCCAACTGCGCGTGATGAAGAAATTATTGTTCATGTTTCTGAAATTGATGATGCCGACAGCATTTTGATTAAGAAAGAGGACTAAATGACTGCCAATAAAAATGACGTGATTTATGATGTACACGATAAACCGCCAGTTGGTATGTGGATAGGTCTATCTTTCCAACATCTTTTTGCCATGTTTGGCGCAACGGTATTAGTACCAATTTTAGTCGGTATTGACCCAGCCATTGCCCTATTTTCAAGCGGTCTCGGGACACTTGCGCATTTAAGTGTGACCAAATATAAAATCCCAGCTTACATGGGGTCAAGTTTCGCCTATATTCTTGCCATGCAAAGCCTGATGAAATCTGACGGTATTGCAGCAGTTGCGCAAGGTGCAGTAGTTGGTGGCTTTGTTTATCTGCTAGTCGCCCTGATTGTCAAGTTCGCTGGTAAAGGTTGGATTGATAAAGTCTTGCCACCGATTGTTGTTGGTCCAATCGTCATGGTCATCGGTCTGAGTCTCGCTGGGACAGCCGTGAACGACGCCATGAATAAAAATGGCGAATATAACCTGACCTTCCTGATGATTTCACTCGTAACCTTGTTCTCTGTCCTTGCCTTTAACATGTTTGGCAAAGGATTGACAAGCCTGATTCCGATTTTACTCGGTATCATTGTCGGCTACATCTTTACCCTTATCGTTCAACATTTCACCGGTACAACAATCATTTCATTTGATGAAATTGCTAAGAGTGCTTGGCTACACGTACCCGATTTTGACATCATGTTTGTTGATTATCACTTCAAACTCTATCCGTCAGCGATTCTGACAATGGCACCAATCGCCTTTGTTACCATGACCGAACATTTCGGTCATGTCATGGTTCTGAACTCTTTAACTGGCAACGATTACTTTAAAGACCCAGGATTAGAACGCACTTTAACAGGTGATGGTGTTGCACAAATCATTGCCGGATTCTTTGGCGCACCGCCAGTGACATCTTATGGTGAAAATATTGGCGTTATGGCGATTACAAAAATTCATTCAGTCTATGTCATTGCTGGCGCTGCCTGCTTTGCAGTTGTCCTTAGCTTTATTGGAAAAATTTCAGCGCTTATTCATTCTATTCCAACTCCGGTTATTGGAGGTGTCTCAATCGCACTCTTTGGCGTGATTGCATCAAGCGGCTTGAAAATTTTAGTAGATAGTAAAGTAGATTTTGATGATAAACGCAATCTCTTGATTGCCAGTGTCATCTTAGTTTCAGGTATTGGTGGTTTGACCTTGAATGTTGCGGGTATCTCTATTTCAGGCGTAGCCTTCTCAACGATTCTTGGTATTCTCATGCACTTAATTTTGCCTAAAACTATTGAAAAGTGACTGAAAATTTGCTACAATAATAAAAACGAATAAAAATCCTTTAACAACAGTCCCGTGAGGCTGTGAAGGTTGTCCACGAAAACGTCCGTCTTTTTTTGAGCGCGGACGAGGCTATGGCTACCTTTAGGGTAGCCATTTTTTTGTCTGTTTATCTGAAAAGCTTTGCTGTGATACAGTTTAATCAGACAAATAGTTTTGTGAAAGGAATCTAAACTTGACAATATCACCTGACGGTATCGTATCGATTAAACATTTGACAAGTATGGCGTTACTTAGTAATGATGAGGTCTTGGGCTTAATCAAACGCGCACAAGATTTCAAATATCAGCGGATTAAACCCGTGTTTAAACGTCAATTTTTCGTAGCCAATCTTTTCTTTGAAAATTCGACACGAACTCACAAATCTTTTGAAGTGGCTGAAAAAAAATTAGGCCTAGACGTGATTGAATTTGATGCCTCAACCAGTTCAGTTAAAAAAGGCGAGACCTTGTATGATACTGTCTTGACCATGAGTGCAATTGGTGTTGATGTCTGTGTGATTCGACATACAGATGAACATTATTATCAAGAGTTGGTCGATAGTCGAACCATTCAGGTTGCCATTGTCAATGGTGGTGACGGTTCAGGACAACATCCGAGTCAATCCTTGCTTGATTTAATGACAATATACGAAGAGTTTGGCACATTTGAAAATCTGAAAATTATGATTGCTGGAGATATTATGCACAGTCGGGTTGCGAAGTCAAATATGCAAATGCTGAAACGTCTTGGTGCTGATATTTATTTCACAGGACCTGAGAGTTGGTATTCAAATGAGTTTGATGTTTACGGTAAATATGTCGCCTTGGACACCCTCATAGACAGTGTCGATGTGCTGATGCTACTTAGGGTACAGCATGAGAGACATGAATCTGGCGAATCATTTTCAAAAGAGGCCTATCATGAGCAATATGGTTTGACACACGCAAGGTATGGCCAGATGAAGGCGTCTTCGATTATAATGCATCCCGCACCGGTCAATCGCGGTGTAGAAATCTCAAGTGACTTAGTTGAAGCACCAAAATCGCGAATTACGGCACAAATGACAAATGGCATGTTTATGCGAATGGCGATTTTGGAAGCCATACTTAACGGTAAGGCTTAAGGTAATGTTGTATGACTCCGTTTTTACAAAGTGAAAGCGCAGAAAGACTTTGAGCGTCAGCGTAGATCAAGTTTCAAGATTTCAGATAAGTGAAATCGCAGAAAGAGGAAATAATGAAACGACTTTTAATTTTAGAAGATGGCACGATTTTTGAAGGGACAGCCTTCGGTGCGGATATAGAGGTAACGGGAGAGGTTGTTTTTAGTACAGGGATGACAGGTTATCAAGAGTCCATTACTGACCAATCTTATAACGGTCAAATTTTGACTTTTACTTATCCTTTGGTTGGTAATTACGGGATTAACCGGGATGATTATGAATCGATTGTTCCTACTTGTAAAGGTATTGTTGTGCGTGAGAATGCGCGATTAGCGAGCAATTGGCGGAATCAGATGTCCTTGGATGAATTTTTACAACGTAAAAATATTCCTGGGATTTCTGGTATTGATACGCGTGCTTTGACGCGAATTATTCGTCACCATGGGACGATGAAGGCAACGCTTGTGAATCCTGGTGATGAAATTAAGCACATTCAGGACCAGCTCCGTGCAACGGTTTTACCAACGAATCAAGTCGAACAAGTTTCGACGAGCACTGCTTACCCAAGTCCGGGTACTGGGCGTAATATTGTGGTTGTTGACTTTGGGTTGAAACATTCTATTTTGCGCGAGTTATCAAAACGTGAGTGTAATTTGACGATTGTGCCACATACGATTACCGCTGAAGAAATCATTGATATGAATCCTGATGGCGTCATGTTGACAAATGGTCCTGGTGACCCGACGGATGTTCCAGAAGCTTTGGAGATGATTCGTGGCATTCAAGATAAATTTCCAATTTTCGGGATTTGTCTAGGACACCAACTCTTTGCCATGGCTAATGGTGCAACGACTAGCAAAATGAAATTTGGACATCGTGGCTTTAATCATGCTGTTCGTGAAATTGCGACAGGTCGTGTTGATTTTACCTCACAAAACCATGGCTATGCTGTAGATGCTGACTCAATTGACAAGACTGATTTGATGGTGACACATATCGAGATTAATGATAAGTCAGTCGAAGGCGTCCGACATAAATACTTGCCAGCTTTTTCAGTTCAATTTCATCCTGATGCTGCACCAGGTCCACACGATGCAGATTATCTCTTTGATGAATTTATGGAAATGATTGATGCAACTAAGCTTGAGAAAGGTGACTTCTAATGCCAAAACGTAACGATATCAAAAAAATCATGGTCATCGGCTCTGGACCAATCATTATTGGTCAAGCAGCTGAGTTTGACTACGCTGGTACACAAGCCTGTTTAGCACTAAAAGAAGAAGGCTACAGTGTTGTCTTAGTCAATTCAAATCCGGCGACAATCATGACAGATAAAGAAATTGCGGATAAGGTTTATATAGAGCCGATCACAGTTGAGTTTGTCACACGGATTCTTCGTAAAGAACGCCCAGATGCTTTGCTACCAACTCTTGGTGGGCAAACTGGTCTGAACATGGCTATGGAATTATCTAAAACAGGTATTTTAGAAGAGTTAAATATTGAATTGCTAGGAACAAAACTCTCGGCTATTGACCAAGCAGAAGACCGTGATTTGTTTAAACAGCTTATGGAAGAGTTGGACCAACCTATTCCAGAATCTGAAATTGTTAATACGGTTGAGGAAGCCGTGACTTTCGCAAATACCATTAGTTACCCAATCATCGTTCGTCCTGCCTTTACCCTTGGTGGTACTGGTGGGGGTATGTGTGATAATGAAGAAGAGTTACGCGAAACAGCTGAGAATGGCTTGAAACTCTCACCTGTGACACAGTGTTTGATTGAAAAATCAATCGCTGGTTTCAAAGAAATCGAGTACGAAGTGATGCGTGATGCAGCTGACAACGCGATTGTCGTTTGTAACATGGAAAACTTTGACCCAGTTGGGATTCATACAGGTGATTCAATTGTATTCGCACCGAGTCAAACCTTGAGTGATATTGAGTATCAAATGTTGCGCGATGCGTCTTTGAAAATCATTCGTGCGCTTAAAATCGAGGGTGGTTGTAATGTTCAGTTAGCGCTTGACCCGGATAGTTTTAATTATTATGTGATTGAAGTGAATCCGCGTGTCTCACGTTCATCAGCACTTGCCTCTAAGGCAACAGGTTATCCAATTGCCAAATTAGCGGCAAAAATCGCAGTTGGCTTGACCTTGGATGAGATGATCAATCCGGTAACTGGTACGACATATGCGATGTTTGAACCGGCGCTTGATTATGTGGTCTCTAAAATTCCACGTTTTCCATTTGATAAATTTGAATCAGGCGAGCGTCGTCTCGGCACGCAGATGAAAGCGACTGGCGAAGTCATGGCGATTGGTCGTAATATTGAGGAATCTTTCCTCAAAGCGGTTCGCTCACTTGAAGTCGGTGCTTACCACAATGAAATGCCTGAATTGGCAGACGTGACAGATGATGCCTTGGTTGAAAAAATCGTGAAGGCTCAGGATGATCGATTGTTCTACTTGTCAGAGGCAATTCGTCGTGGCTATACGATTGAAGAACTGCACAGTCTCACAAAAATTGACCTCTTTTTCTTGGATAAATTGCTGCACATCGTTGAAATTGAGCAAGCTTTGGCTGTTAATGTTTTCAGTCCAGAAGTCTTGAAAGACGCGAAACGTCATGGCTTTTCAGACCGTAAAATTGCTGATTTATGGCGGACAGATGCGGATGAAATCCGTAAACGTCGTCTAGATAACAATATTGTCCCTGTTTTCAAAATGGTGGATACTTGTGCGGCTGAGTTTGAGTCAACAACACCTTATTTCTATAGCTCATATGAGTTTGAAAATGAGTCAATCCGCTCTGAAAAAGAGTCTGTCCTAGTCCTTGGTTCAGGTCCGATTCGGATTGGTCAAGGGGTCGAATTCGATTATGCCACGGTGCATTCAGTCAAAGCGATTCAAGCAGCAGGCTATGAAGCGATTATCATGAATTCAAATCCAGAGACTGTGTCTACTGACTTTTCAGTATCTGACAAACTTTACTTTGAGCCACTGACATTCGAAGATGTGATGAATGTTATCGACCTTGAGCAGCCTAAAGGTGTTATTGGTCAGTTTGGTGGACAAACGGCTATCAATTTGGCTGAGCCTTTGTCTAAAGCGGGTGTGAAGATTTTAGGGACGCAGGTTGAGGCGCTTGACCGAGCAGAGGACCGTAAACTCTTTGAGGCTGCCTTGCAAGAGCTTGATATTCCACAACCAATCGGTGCAACGGCAACAAACGAAGAAGAGGCAGTTGCGAACGCTATTGAGATTGGCTATCCAGTTCTTGTTCGGCCGTCTTATGTTTTGGGTGGTCGTGCTATGGAAATTGTGGATAATGAGGCTGATTTGCGCAACTACATGCAAACGGCGGTTAAAGCGAGTCCAGATCATCCCGTTTTGGTCGATTCTTACTTGCTTGGTCGTGAGTGTGAAGTGGATGCGATTTGTGATGGTGAAAATGTCTTGATTCCAGGTATCATGGAACATATTGAGCGTGCGGGGGTTCACTCGGGTGATTCGATGGCCGTTTATCCGCCGCAAAATCTGTCAGCTGAACTGCAAGCAACGATTGCTGATTATACAAAACGCTTGGCACTTGGCCTTAACTGTATCGGCATGATGAACGTTCAGTTTGTTATTTTTGACAACACGGTCTATGTCATTGAAGTCAATCCGCGTGCCTCTCGTACAGTGCCATTCTTATCTAAAGTAACAGGAATTCCGATGGCACAAGTCGCAACGCAGCTTATTTTAGGAAAAACTTTGACAGAGTTGGGCTACGAAGATGGTCTCTATCCTGAAGATGATAAGGTTCACGTTAAAGCACCAGTCTTCAGTTTCACGAAATTACAAAAAGTAGATGCTTACCTTTCGCCAGAAATGAAGTCAACAGGTGAAGTTATGGGCTCAGACACGACACTTGAAAAGGCCTTGTATAAAGCTTTTGAGGCATCATATCTCCACTTGCCAACCTTTGGGAACATCCTCTTTACAGTTGCGGATGATGCCAAAGAAGAGGCGCTGGCGCTAGCGAAACGTTTCCACGACATTGGCTACGGCATATATGCGACTTCTGGCACTGCTAAGTTCTTTGCGGCACATGGTGTCTATGCTGAAGTGATTGCTAAAATTGGTGAGAGTACAGATAGTCAAGCCAATATCGTAGATAGTATTCGTGCAGGACGTATTCAGGCGGTTGTTAATACCATGGGTAAAGACAGAAACGATCATAATACAGACGGTATGACGATTCGACGCGAATCAATTGAGCATGGTGTACCATTATTTACATCACTTGATACGATTGCTGCCATGTTGAAAGTTTTAGAAAGTCGCTCATTTGTGACACAAGCGATTTAAGTTGAATTATAATAAAAAAATTAAAAATCCATGAGTTAGAAGTCATACGTTTTTTAATGTAAAAGTGTTTTGACTTATTTTCAAAAATTGTCAAAACGTTTTGACTTTTTATGTTGATTTTCAAAAAATAGGCGTAAGAATTCCGTTTCTGGGGCTTTTATGCTATACTAGTCTAAGAGATTTTTAGAAATGAGATATTATAAATTATGAAAAACTGGCAAAAACTATCCCTCACATTTATCGTCGCAATTATTGCATTAATATTAGATTTTGGCTTTAAGCAACCAACGATTTCACGTTTACTCGTGACAGTGGTTGGTGTTATCTTGGCGATTTCGATGTTCATTGAGATGATAAAAACATTGCGTAGTGGCCGATATGGTGTTGACCTGTTAGCAATTATCGCGATTATTTCAACCCTAATCATCGGTCAGTACTGGGCAAGTTTGATTATTATTGTGATGCTTGTCGGAGGCGAAAGCTTAGAAGACTATGCAGCGAATCGAGCAAGCCGAGAATTGCACAAATTACTCGAAAACTCACCAACCTTCGCACATAAAAAAGTTGGTGATAACTATGTTGATACACCAATTGATGAGATTGAAATTGACGATGTCTTGCTTGTTAAAGCAAGTGAAGTGGTTCCAATTGACGGTATCGTTTTAGAAGGCAGTAGCTGGTTTGATGAATCTTCTTTAACTGGTGAGTCTGAGCCGGTTACAAAAGAGTTAGGCGATGATGTCTTATCTGGTAGTATTAATGGTGAGACAGCTGTCATGATTCGAGCAAGCAAAAAAGCATCAGACAGTCAGTACCAAAAGATTGTTCAGTTGGTAAAAGAAAGTGAAGCAACACCTGCACAGTTTGTCAGATTGGTAGACCGTTATGCTGTTCCTTTCACCATTGTGTCTCTACTTATTGCTGGCGCTGCTTGGTTCATTTCTGGTGATATGACACGTTTTGCTGAAGTCTTGGTTGTGGCAAGTCCTTGTCCGCTCATTTTGGCAGCACCAATTGCCTTTGTTGGCGGGATGAGTCGTAGCTCACGTAACGGCCTTTTGGTTAAAAATGGGACAACAATTGAGAAACTGTCACTCGCTAAAACAGTTGCCTTTGACAAAACTGGCACGTTAACAACAGGGATTTTACAAGTTAAATCTATCATGCCTGAAACAAGCAATCATTCAGAAGATGATTTACTTCAAATCGCAGCCTCTCTAGAAATTGGTAGTAACCATATTTTAGCGAAATCATTAGTGAAATATGCAGCAGAAAAAGGCTTGGCATTTATAGAAGTCACAGATTTACGTGAGTCTACTGGGCTTGGTTTAAGTGGTATCATTCAAAATAAAAACTACCGAATTGGTCGCGCTAACTTTGCTAATGCGGAAAATGAAAAAGTGAGTGGTACTGCTGTTTTCCTTAGTGAAGATGATGTGTTTATTGGTAAGATTTTATTTGAAGATAAGATTCGCCCAGAATCTCAGCACGTCATTGAAAGACTGAAAGCTCAAGAAGTGCAATACATATTGATGCTGACAGGTGATAATGAAAAAACAGCAGAGCTCGTAGCAGGTGAGTTAGGCATTACAGAAGTACATGCAGGCTTAATGCCTAGCGAAAAAATTGGTATTTTAAAAGAATTACCAGAAACGCACCGTCCTATGGTTATGGTCGGAGATGGTGTCAATGATGCGCCAGCCCTTGCCTTATCAGATGTCGGGATTGCTCTTGGCGCTAGTGGTTCAACGGTTGCCAGTGAAAGTGCTGATGTCGTTGTGCTAAGAAATGACTTAAATCTCGTACCTGAAAGTATCAAAATTTCACGTGAAACGATGAAAGTCGCCAAAGAAGCCGTCTTGATTGGTATCTTTATCTGTATCGCACTCATGCTAATCGCGTCAACAGGTATATTACCAGCCATTATCGGTGCCCTATTACAAGAAGTCATTGATACCGTCTCTATCCTCTACGCCTTGAAAGCCTTGAAAGATAGAAAATAAACGCTTGAACCCTATTGGTTTTTAGCCATAAATTTGTTATAATAGACGAAAGTCCTTTAAGTCATGCCGAGAGCATGACAAGGTTGCAGCGTCAGTTGAAAGCAAACCGCGGGATTTTTCCTGCGGTTTTTTATGTTGATGTGCGCTATCTTTGGCAGTCTCTACACACCTCATATCTATACCACGTTTTGCTTGCGGGCAAGCGTAGTTTAAGTTTCAAGATTTCACGAAGTGAAATCGCAGAAAGGTTGCGATGATTTTACAAGAAGAAATGACAATTTTGTCAAATGTTAAAATTGCCCCACGCGTTTTTCGCATGGTGCTACAAGGTGAGATGGTCCTAGATGTGAATGTACCTGACCAGTTTCTACACATTCGCGTGCCGAGTCCTGATAAGGTCTTGCGTCGCCCAATTTCAATTTCTGAGTATGACCGCAAAACCAAAACTTGCGTCATTATTTATCGTGTCGAAGGTCCTGGACTTGCGGACGTTTCTCAAATGATCCCTGGTCAGAAACTTAATGTCATGGGACCACTTGGCAATGGTTTCAATCTCAATATGCCTTTTCCAAAACAAAAAGCCCTCATCATTGGTGGCGGTATTGGTACCCCACCATTAGTGCAACTCGCGCGTGACTTGGTGGCAATGGGAATAGCAGTGACATTCTTGTTAGGTTTCGCCCAGAAATCAGCAGTCATTTTAGAATCAGAATTTTCTGCTGTGGCATCTGAACTCAAAATTGTGACAGATGATGGCTCATACGGTCGGGATGGTAATGTTGGCGTTTTAATGGATGAAATTGATGTGTTGGATTTTGATGCTGTCTATGCTTGTGGTGCTACAGGTATGCTTAGAGCAGTTGCGAGTCGCACAGAAAATCATCCGAATGCCTTTATTTCAATGGAGGCTAGGATGGCTTGTGGCATGGGTGCTTGTTATGCCTGCGTCGTCCATGTTGCAGGAGATGAAACAGGTCAGCAAGCCTTGAAAGTCTGTGATCAAGGTCCTATCTTTAGAACAAGTGAGGTAGTTATCTGATGACAAATACTAGATTAGCGATTAAACTACCAGGACTTGATTTGAAAAATCCGATTATCCCAGCCTCAGGTTGTTTCGGATTTGGTCAAGAATATGCTAAATATTACGATATCAATCGTTTAGGTTCTATTATGATTAAGGCGACAACAGCGGAGGTGCGTTTTGGTAACCCGACGCCACGTGTTGCTGAAACCCCGTCGGGTATGCTCAATGCTATTGGCCTACAAAATCCAGGTGTGGATGCTGTTATTGCAGATAAACTCTCATGGTTGGCAGAGTCGTGTCCAGACTTGCCAATTATTGCCAACGTTGCTGGATTTTCTAATGCAGAATATGCCTTAGTCACGCAAAAGATTTCTAAAGTTAAAAATGTTTCAGCTATTGAGCTCAATATTTCTTGCCCTAATGTGGACCATGGTAACAATGGCCTACTCATTGGTCAAGTGCCTGAACTTGCTTATGATGCTGTCAAGGCTGCTGTTTTAGTGTCTAGTGTGCCTGTCTATGTTAAATTAACACCGAGTGTCGCAGATATTACAACCATTGCCAAAGCGGTCGAAGATGCCGGGGCAACTGGGTTTACGATGATTAATACCTTGGTTGGTACACGATTTAATCTTCAGACGAGACAACCGATTATTGCCAATGGCACTGGTGGTATGTCTGGGCCTGCTATTTTTCCAGTGGCGCTTAAACTGATTCGTCAAGTTGCGCAGATGTCAAGTTTACCGATTATTGGGATGGGTGGCGTTGATTCTGCTGAGGATGCTTTAGAGATGATGATTGCTGGTGCGTCAGCTATTGGTATCGGGACGGCTAACTTTACAGACCCTTTTATCTGTCCTAAAATCATTGAGGATTTGCCAGAGGTGATGAATAAGTATGGTATCACAGATTTAGAAACTTTTATTAGAGAATGTCAGGAGGCGATTCGTGGGTAAATTGATAGAAAACAGACCAGTTATTGCATTAGATTTTTCAGGTATGACTGAGGTCAAAACATTTTTAGAGCAGTTTGACAAAGATGAGCGATTGTATGTCAAGGTTGGTATGGAATTGTTTTATGCCGCAGGGCCTGATGTTGTCAAATATATCAAGTCTTTAGGACATGATGTTTTTTTGGATTTGAAATTGCATGATATTCCAAACACGGTTAAGTCAGCGATGAAAGTCATTCGTCATCTTGGTGTTGATTTGACTAATGTGCATGCCGCAGGTGGCGTGGAGATGATGTCAGAAGCCCTGGACGGCTTAGCAGGATCGACAAAACTCATCGCTGTTACCCAGCTGACTTCAACGAGTGAACAGCAGATGCGAGACTTTCAAAATATTCAAACTAGCTTGACAGAGTCAGTTGTGCATTATGCGCAGAAAACGCAGGAAGCGGGTCTTGCGGGTGTCGTCTGTTCAGCTCAGGAAGTTGAGCTTATCAAATCAGCGACGTCATCGGACTTTATTTGCTTGACACCAGGTATTCGTCCCGCGGGTGCTGCGGTGGGTGATCAAAAGCGCGTGATGACACCAAGTCGTGCACGACAAATTGGTAGTGATTTTATCGTGGTTGGTCGTCCGATTACGCAAGCGGAAAATCCTGTAACAGCCTATCATTTAATCAAAAATGAATGGGAAGGTATGTAGAGCTGAGATAAGTTTTAAGACTGCTTGAAGTATCCCTTGTAAATGATGATTTTTTTTGGTAAGATTGAAAGTATAACGAAAAGAAATAGTGAGACTCTGAATAATGGCAACTTATAATTTTACTCCTAAAGATATTTATGATGCAGATTTTGATGTTAAAATGCGTGGTTATGATAAAGACCAAGTCAATGATTTGTTAGATGATGTCATTGTCGATTACGAAAAATTTCAAGAAGAAATTCTAGCTTTGCAAGAAGAAAATGAATTTTTGAAGAAGAAAATTCGTAATATTGAGTCAAAACCACATGTTGCAGTTTCTGAGAACACACAACGCTTTAACCCAATCACTTCATCAATAGATGCAGCTGAATCAGCGGGTAGCCCACGTGTGACGATGAAATCAGCCAATAATTTTGATATTCTCAAACGTTTAAACCGTTTGGAACGTGCTGTTTTCGGCCCTCAAGCCCAAACAACACCGACATCAAATGGTATTTCTGGAGAATAAACAGCGTCAAATGACGTTGCTTATTTGAATACTTTAAAGACTTTTTAACAACCAGTTTTTGGATAATTGCGCGATTTCTTGGGTCAAACCTTGTGAATCGTGAGGAAAGTCCATGCTCGCGCGGGCTGCGATGCCCGCAGTGTTTGTGCTAGGCGAAACAATAAGCCTAGGTAGGTGTGTCAGACCTAACGGCTGAATTTTAGCTAAGTCTTCTCACGAAGATATGCGACAAATTCTGTAAAAGTGCCATAGAGACGAGTTGTTTTGGAAACAGAGCAAGTGGAACGTGGTAAACCCCTCAAGCGAGCAACCCAAACTTATGGTAGGGGCACTTGTCACGCGGAAATTGAACGTACGACGAGGCTTATTTTAGGTGTACCTAAAATAAGCAGACAGATGATTATCGAAGGTTGACTGAAATGTCAACTGGAACAAAACATGGCTTATAGAAAACTGGATGACAGGGGCTGGAGCGCAAAGCTCCAGCCTTTTTGAGATATATTACTCATGGAAAAGACAAAATGAAAAATAATTTTAATTTAGTAGCAACTGCAGCAGCAGGGCTTGAAAGTTTAACTGCTCGAGAATTACGTGATTTAGGTATCGAAACCAAAATGGATGACCGCTCACGTGTTTTATTTTCTGGGACCAAAGAGACGATTGCCACAGCGAATCTCTGGTTAAGAACAGCTGACCGTGTCAAAATCATTATCGGTGAATTTCCAGCGAAAACTTTCGATGAGCTATTCGAAGGAGTTTATGCTTTAGATTGGGCGGAGATTCTACCATTTGGCGCTCAGTTTCCAATTGCTAAAGCGAAAGCAATCAAGTCTGACTTGCATAATGAACCAAGTATACAGGCTATAACGAAAAAAGCCATTGCAAAAAAAATGCAGGTTCATTACCACCGCCCTGAAAATGTTCCAATACCTGAGACGGGCGCACTGTTTTCAATTGAAGTTGCCCTTCATAAAAATGTTGCAACAATCATGTTGGATACAACAGGCGAGTCACTCTTTAAACGTGGCTATCGTGTGGATAAAGGTGGGGCGCCAATCAAGGAAAATATGGCAGCTGCGATTATCATGTTGACAAACTGGCGCGCTAATATGTCACGTCCCTTTGTTGACCCAACTTGTGGTTCAGGGACATTCTGTATTGAGGCGGCATTAATCGGTATGAATATCGCACCTGGATTTAACCGCGACTTTGCCTTTGAAGCATGGCCTTGGTTTGAAGATGAGATATTCAAAAAAGTTCGAGATGATGCGGAAAGCAAAGCGAATTATGATGCGGAACTTGATATTTCTGGGTTTGATATTGATGGTCGAATGATTCAAATTGCGCAAGAAAATGCACTTGAGATTGGGCTTGATGACATTATTCATTTTAAACAAATGCGTTTGCAAGACTTTCACTCGGATAAATTAGATGGCGTCTTGATTTCTAACCCACCTTATGGAGAGCGTTTAGGCGATGAAACAGCAGCCTATCAGCTCTATGAAGAAATGGGTGAAACCTTCAAACCTCTTGAGACTTGGAGTAAATATATCATTACAAGTGATTTGGAATTTGAAAAACATTACGGCGCTAAGGCAACCAAGAAACGCAAGTTATACAATGGTCGACTTCGCACAGATTTGTACCAATATTTTGGTAAGAGAATAAAATAATATGGCTAAAAAAAAGAAAAAGACAGCTTACAAGGAAAAAACTTTGGCAATGAAAGATGCCGAAAATCTGACGGTTGAACAAGTTTCTGCTAAATCAGATGAGATTGAGACTGAAAATTTGACTAAGGAAAGCTCGCTCGACAAGTATATTCGTCAGCATAGAGCAGATATTGAATCTGCAAAAAAAGAGCGCCAACTCAAAGCAGCAATGGCATCTGAAAGTTTGGATAAATTGGTTCAAACAGTTAGAGAAGCGGCAACTGCTGAATCAGAAGATAAAATTGTTTCTGAGAAAGAAGATGTGTCTGAAAATGAGGCAGTTGAAAAAGAAGTAACACCTGATGATTTGACAGAAGATGTTGCGTCGGCAGAGAGTTCTAATTCTGAATCGCTAGCTACATCAGAGCCTGAAACGTCAGAAGTGACTGAGCCTATCGAGGAAATTGAACCTGATTTTCCAGAGATTCAAGGTTCTTTTGACACGGTCGTTTTAGCTGCTGATGACGAAGAAGATGCTGCTGTTACAAAAGTAGCAGATGAGACAGCTATATCTGAAAAATCTGATGAAATAGCTAGCCTGTCTGAAGAGGACTTATCGTCAGTAGATTTGACGGCAGATGATTCTCAATATGAGGCAATATCAGTACCTTTAGAGATGCCAGAGTCACCTGTTGAACCTACGGTCGTTCCTTCTCTGGAAACGTCTGTTGAGACGCTTATAGCATCTTCTGAAACCGTAACTTCTGAAGAAATGCCGAAAGTTCAGGAAAATTCGATTGAACCTTCTGAAAAAGAATCAAAATCGTATAAGAAACCTCTAGTTATTGGCGCTTGTGCGCTCATATTGTTAGCAGTAGGAGGGACAGTCTTGTATCAAGTTGACCAGTCCAACCAAAAGCAAGCTGCCCAAACTTCAAAATCAGAGGCTAAAAAATCTGAGGAAGCTAAAAAAACAGCGGCCTTTAACAAAGTTTATGCGACATTTTTCGTGGACGATAAAGCAACAAAATTAAAAAATGATCAGTTCGACAACATTGGTAAGCTGACAAGTGAGTTAGATAAGTTGAAAGACCAGTCTGACTACAAGACTTTGAAAGCTAAGGTAGACGAACTTAAGTCGGAAATCACGGCCATCAAAGCGATGAATGGAAATTTCGATAAAGCGATTATCATAGATGGCGCCTTGGATAAAACGGCGCAAGTTCGAGAGGGTGTCAAGCTAAGTTATACGGCAACTGAAAATACGGCCTTAAATACGTTATTAAAAGACGCTGTTGCTCATGGTCAGGCGCAACAAAAAGCTAAGGAGTCGACAGCCACGGCATCATCATCAGCCGCAGCTAGTGCATCAACTTCAGCTGCAGCGAAACCCACAGCCCCGACAACGTCTGAAAATACAACGACAGCACCTCAGCAAGGTGGCTCAGCTACTGCAACAGCAGGCTCAGCAACTGGTCCAGTATCATCAGGCTATGGCTTATCAACTGCTCAATATCAAGCACAATATCCAAAAGTGACCATCGTGACTTCTAATTCACGTGTTCCAGTAGACCCTAATGCAGACCTCAGTAATCCTGCCTATGCTTGGGCACCTGGTATCAGAGAATTAGTGCTGCAAAAATGTCGTGAACGCGGTTATATCACTGGCGACGCCTACATACTATTGCCTGCAAGTATCCAAAAAGGTAACGGCTATTACAACCTCTATAAACCTGACGGCACTTACTTAGTTTCGATTAACTGTAAAACTGGTTACTTCGTTGGTAATGCCGCAGGCCATGCGGATGATTTGGATTACTAAATTGTTCTAACAAGAACGTAAGCACCTTATATCGCTATTTATGAGACATTCACTGATTTTTAGTCAGAAATAAGACTGAAAACAGGATGAAAACCGAACATTTACTATAGAAACTGCCTAATTTAGGCAGTTTTTTTGATGATTTACTAAAAATTTACGATATCATGGATTTATAATAAATTTCAACACTAGATGTTGAAGATATGAATGAGGAGAAAAAATGACTGACAAACGGACACTGCTCTATGAAGGTAAAGCTAAGAATCTCTATCAAACTGATGATACAGCAGTTGTACTCGCAGCCTATAAAGATCAGGCGACAGCACTCAACGGAAAGAAAAAAGACCAGATTGCTGGTAAAGGCGAGCTCAATAACCAGATTACAAGCCTAATTTTTCGTGAACTCAATCGTCGTGGTGTCCACACACATTTCATTGAACAAGTCTCTTCAACTGAACAATTAAATACGAAAGTTGACATCATTCCTTTGGAAGTAGTCGTTCGTAATTATACAGCAGGTTCATTTTCTAAACGTTTTGGTATCGAGGAAGGGATTAAAATCCCAACACCAATCGTTGAATTTTATTACAAGAATGATGATTTAGATGACCCGTTTATCAATGATGCTCATGTTAAATTCCTAGACATCGCAACAGATGAAGAGATTGCTTTTTTGAAACAAGCAGCGCTTGAGACGGATGCCATTTTGACAGAAATTTTTGCTAAAATCGGTCTCAAATTAATCGATTTCAAACTCGAATATGGTCGCTTGCCTGATGGTACAATCATTCTGGCTGATGAAATCTCACCTGATACGTCTCGTCTTTGGGATGCCGATAATAACCATGTTGATAAAGATGTCTACCGTCGCGATTTGGGAGATTTAATCCCAGTTTATCAAAAAGTCCTCGCCGGCTTACAAGCAGAATTTGAAGGAGAATAATCTCGTGAAAAAACGTATTTTTGTCGCTAAAAAACCTGAATTTAAAGGAAAAAACCATGCGTTATTGACAGAGTTGCAGCATAATTTACAACTCGAAACTTTGACATCTGTTAATATCGTCCAAGTCTATGACGTGTTTCATGTGCCGGATGATATTTTGACTGCTGCGGAACAATCTATCTTCTCTGAAAAAGTGACGGATAACCTTTTGAGCGATGCAACTGTCAAAGCAGCGCTTGCTGAATCGAAATTCTTCGCCATAGAGGCACTGCCAGGTCAATTCGACCAACGCGCAACCTCAGCAGAAGAAGCTTTATTCCTGTTAGGTGCTAGCCATGATGCAACGGTTAGAACGGCCCAACTCTATTTACTGAATTCAGATTTATCTGATGCTGAATTCGAAAAAATTAAAAATTATCAGCTTAACGCTGTGGATTCACGTTTTAAAGATATCGAAACTGAGATTTCAGAAGAAACAATCTCAGGTGCGAGTGATAAGATTCCAGTTCTAGAAGATTTCATTACAAAGACAGAAACTGAGATTGCTGACCTGCATAAAGCCTACTCACTCGCAATGGAAGTGGCTGATTTGTTGTGGATTCAGGATTATTTCAAGACAGTAGACCGAAACCCTACCGAAACGGAATTGAAAGTCTTAGATACTTATTGGAGTGACCACACACGTCATACAACTTTTGAGACTGAACTTAAAACGATTGATTTCTCAAAATCAAAATTTATGGCCCAACTTCAAACAACGTTTGAAAAATACCTAGCCATGCGTGAAGATATCAAACGTAGCGAAAAGCCTACGACATTGATGGAATTGGCGACGATTTTTGGCCGTTACGAGCGTGCCAATGGTCGTTTGGATGACATGGAAGTCTCTGATGAGATCAATGCTTGTTCGGTTGAGATTGAAGTGGATGTTAATGGCGTTAAAGAACCATGGCTCCTCATGTTCAAGAATGAAACCCATAATCACCCAACAGAGATCGAGCCTTTCGGTGGCGCATCGACTTGTATTGGTGGTGCCATTCGTGACCCGCTTTCTGGTCGTGCTTATGTCTATCAAGCGATGAGAATTACGGGTGCGGGAGATATCACGGCGCCGATTTCTGAAACGCGAGCAGGTAAATTACCACAGCAAGTGATTTCTAAAGGTGCTGCTCATGGGTACAGTTCATACGGCAATCAGATTGGGCTTGCGACGACTTATGTTAAGGAATATTTCCACCCTGGTTTTATCGCTAAGCGCTTGGAAACAGGTGCAGTCGTTGGTGCTGCACCAAAAGAAAACGTCCTGCGCTTGAAACCTCAAGCCGGTGATGCCATTATTTTGTTTGGTGGTAAAACAGGTCGTGATGGAGTCGGTGGGGCAACAGGTTCATCGAAAGTACAGACCAAGGAAACTGTCGAAACAGCAGGCGCTGAGGTTCAAAAAGGCAATGCGATTGAAGAGCGTAAAATTCAACGTTTGTTTAGAAATCCAGAAGTGACACAGCTCGTTAAAAAATCCAATGACTTTGGTGCCGGCGGTGTATGTGTTGCCATTGGTGAATTAGCGGATGGTTTGCGCATTGATTTAGATAAAATTCCTTTGAAATATCAAGGCTTATCAGGGACAGAAATTGCAATTTCTGAATCACAAGAACGGATGTCCGTTGTGGTTGAAGCAGGAGATGTTGATAAATTTATCGCTGAATGTGCTAAAGAAAATATTTTAGCGGTTCAAGTCGCAGAAGTCACTGAAAAAGCCAACTTGACTATGGTTTGGAAGGGTCAAACGATCGTTGATATTGAGCGGTCATTCCTTGATACAAACGGTGTCCGTGTGGTTGTTGATGCGACAGTCGTCGATTCAGACTTGCCTGTACCATTTGACAAAACGTCAACTCTGGATTCTTTGGATGCTGATTTGAATGGTCTTTTATCAGAGTTGAACTTTGCCTCACAAAAAGGCCTACAAACGATTTTTGATAGCTCAATCGGTCGCTCAACAGTCAATCAACCTATCGGTGGGCGTTATCAGATCACACCAACTGAAAGTTCTGTTCAAAAATTACCAGTCTTACACGGTGTGACCAATACCGTTTCCCTGCTTGCGCATGGCTACAACCCAGAAATTGCTGCCTGGTCACCTTATCATGGTGCAGCATATGCTGTGATTGAAGCAACCGCACGTCTTGTTGCAACGGGATCAAACTGGTCTAAAGCTCGTTTTTCATACCAAGAATATTTCGAGCGTATGGATAAGCAAGCGGAACGCTTTGGCAAACCACTTGCGGCTCTCCTTGGCTCCATAGAAGCCCAAGAACAGCTCGGCCTACCGTCAATCGGTGGGAAAGATTCGATGAGCGGTACCTTTGAAGATATCACAGTGCCACCGACACTGATTGCCTTTGGTGTGACAACTTCTGAAACAGACCGTATCTTGTCGCCAGAGTTTAAATCCCCTAATGAAAACATCTACTATATACCTGGCGTAACGGTTACAGATAAAATCGATTGGGACATTATCAAATCGAACTTTGACTTGCTAACTGACTTACAGGCTAAACACAAAATCACAGCAGCCATTTCCACCAAAGCAGGTGGCTTTGGTGAAGCAATTGCGCTCATGACATTCGGTAATCATATCGGTGCAGACCTTGCCTTATCTGATATTTCTGATATCATCAAAGCGCAGTTTGCTGGCTTTATCTTTACCTCACCTGAAGAAATCGCAGGTGTTACAAAAATCGGTCGCACAACGACAGGCTTTAACCTCGTGGTGAATGGTGTCAGCCTTTCAGGCGAGACGTTGCTTTCAAGCTATGAAAGCCCACTAGAATCAGTTTATCCAACCTTGTTTGAACAAGATGATAGTTTAGTAGAGGTTGAGACAAAAGTCTCTCACGAAACAATCATGTCGTCAGCTAAAATCGAGACAACGCTTGTTTATATCCCAGTTTTCCCAGGTACCAACTGTGAATATGATACAGCTAAAGCCTTTGAAGCAGCAGGCGCTAAGGCTAAAATCGTGCCATTCCGTACTTTGGACATCGCGGATTCGATCAAAGAAATGGTTGCCAATATCGCGCAAGCCAACATCCTCATGTTTGTAGGTGGTTTCTCAGCTGCAGATGAGCCTGATGGTTCAGCAAAATTCATTGTTAACATTCTTTTGAATGAGCAAGTTAAATCAGCTATTGATGCTTTCATTGCGCGTGGCGGTTTGATTCTTGGTATCTGTAATGGATTCCAGGCTTTAGTTAAATCGGGCTTGCTGCCTTATGGTCAATTTGATAGCTTGACTAATCAGTCCCCAACCTTGTTCTATAACGATGCCAATCAGCACGTTGCTAAAATGGTTGAGACAAGAATTACCAACACCAATTCACCTTGGTTGACAGGTGTGAAAGTTGGTGATATTCATACTATTCCAGTCTCTCACGGTGAAGGTAAGTTTGTCGTTTCTGAAACTGAACTCGCTGATTTAATTGACAACGGCCAAATTATTACGCAATATGTTGATTTCCAAGGCAAGCCAAGTATGGATTCTTTCTATAATCCTAATGGCTCAGTCGCAGCGATTGAAGGCATCATCAGTAAAAACGGCCAAATTCTCGGCAAAATGGGTCATTCTGAACGTTATGAATCAGGCCTCTTCAAAAATATCCCGGGTCATAAAGACCAACAACTCTTTGAGAGTGCCGTGGCTTATTTTAGAGGTGAATAATTTTAAATCATAAAAAACATGTTGAGGTTACTTCTCTGCATGTTTTTTTGACCGTTTGTATGAAGAAATTATGTAATATTTTATATATTTAAATAATTATGTTAAAATAGTGGCAGATGTAAAAAGATATAAATTATTAATTCTGATTTGATAGTTTAATTGATTGAAAACTCTAAATGATAGCCGTACTAAAATACAAAATAATAGGAGCAGACTATGATAAATCAAAATAGTTTAGGCAATAATTTGACCAAAAAAATCGGTAGTGTATTAGTCATTCTAATATTACTTTTCGGAAATCTGCCTGGGTTTTCAAATTTGACACCAAAAGTTGAGGCGATGCAAATTTTTATCAAACTTCAAATTGATCCAAATTTAATTTTAGATGCTGAACCAACCGATAGAATTGAAGATGTTAAAGCTAAAATTCAGGTTGAGACAGGCATTTCGCCTGATCATCAAAAACTATATTTTAATAACAAAGAATTAGAAGATGGCAATACACTGCAAGATTATAGTATCCAAAAAGATAGTATTATTCAATTGTTTGGCCCAAAAATGACTGTTGTGGATTCGCAAAGTGACGCACTGATTTACGGAGTAGCCAAAAAAGTCACATATAATATGACAACAGAAGGTATCAATGTAGGTTCTCATGATGTGACGCTTGACAATGCACCCAAGGATGTTACAGCGTCAGCTTTAATAGCAGCTGGTGGTACTGGGGAATTAACTATTACAAGTACAGAGAACACGCTACCTAGCACCTACGCCAATATCACTGCCACGATTGACGGTGTGACTTCGACGCCATTTACATTGACTATTAGCCAAGCAACTTTATCAGCTATACTCACGCCAACCAACAAAATTTACGATGGGCATACGACAGCTACAATTGCTGACATTAAGTATAGCGGTATCGTGGGTAATGATAGCGTTGAAATAACTGGTGGCACATTAGCTTTTAGTGATGGTAATGCAGCTGATGGAAAAACAGTTTATATTGACCAGCCTTACAGCTTGTCTGGTGATGCTGCTTTATATTATAAACTTGGGACTCTTACGGTAAAGCCAGCAAATATCAGTAAAGCTAATCAAGCAAGTCTTGTATTAACTGGACTCGAAAAAAACTATACACTAGGTGATGCACCAATTACGCTTGGTGTGACGGGTACTATGATTAATAGCGCCGTTACTTATACCTCTAGCAATCCCAAGGTTGCCACTATTAATGGAAATATCTTAACAATCATTGGTGTAGGAAGTTTTACAGTCACTGCTGAAAAGGTGGGGATACTAATTATCATGCTGCTACAGTGATAAGTAGCACAATAACGGTTAAACCTCAAAGTTATGCTGTACTGTCGCATTTTGGGACTTGGACAGGTATAGGCACAAGAACAGCACGCGTGGATGCTGAGCATACCAAATTCGTGAAACTTATGTATGGTGATACAGAAATTGATGCATCTAACTATACCATTACCAAGGGAAGTACCGTTATAACGCTAAATGAATCACATTTAAAAAACTATGCTAAAGGGACGCACTGGTTTGTAGCAGAGTTTACTGATGGTAGCAGTGAGCCTATTCGCCTAGATGTCGCATCAGATAGTAAGACAAGTTCTGAGAACCTGCCAAAAACTAACCAAACTCAAACTAAAGCATCTGAAAACAAAAAGACATTACCGAATATAGGTGATACCAACAAGCCGAGTAGTCTCATAATTTCGTTTTCAGGAATCCTACTAATTTCAGTATTCTTCTACATTTTAAAGCAACGCAAAAATAATGAAGTAAATTAGATAGTAAAAAGTTTGACCAGAAGTGGATAAGCACCAAAAAACCATGCAGGTTTTTAATATACACCCTGCATGGTTTTTTCTATACTTTGAATTAGTTGATGCTTATTTCAAAGCTTGTGACACTTCATCAAGCATAAGTTGTGTTGATTCTAGTCCCCCACCACTTAAATACCAAACGGATGCATTCAGTTCAATGACTTTACCGTTTTTACTTGCTGTTGTTTGTTTGACTAATTCATTATCTTTCAGACTAGATTCTGTCTTGTCGCCGCCGACAGCTTTAGTACGGTCAATAAAGAAAATGATATCTGGATTTTTTTCTAGAACATATTCGTAAGAAACGCTTTGACCGTGTGTTGAGGCTTTGATTTGGTCATCAGCACTCTTGAAACCGAAAGTATCATTGATAATGGCATAACGTGAGCCGTTACCAAAAGCAGAGACTTGACCTTCGTTTGTCATTAATGTCAAAGATTTTAGGCCTGAACTTTCAGCTTTCTTTTTAAGCGCATCAATGTTTGTTGATAAAGTTTTGATTTGTTTTTTCGCCTCAGTTTCTTTACCATAGATGCTTGCAATTGTTAGAATGTGTGATTGTGTTGAATCCCAAACTTTAGAATTATCAAGTGATAAATCTAAAACAGGTGCAATTTTTTCAAGATCTGCTTTAAAACTTTGTTGACGTGCTGAAATAATGATTAATTGCGGTTTCAAAGCATTGATTTTTTCTAAATCCGGTTCTTTCAGACCACCAACACTCTCAACAGATTTAAATGCCTTCAAGTAATCAGGCAAATTTTTATTTGCAACACCGACGACTGATTTACTTTCACCAAGCGCTTGAATTGTATCAAGTGACCCATTATCGAAAACAACGACTTTAGGGCACCTCTAAAAACGTATGAAAAGAGGTATAATAGATTAAAAATAAGCTAACGAGGCATTGAAGATGAATTTATTTGGAGATAGCGACTATCTTGAAAAATTAAGTTTAAAAGGAGACCCTCTTGAGCGGCTAGAAAAAGTGGTTGATTTCGAGTGTTTTCGCCCAACTCTTAACCGGATTTTT
>SKEM01000383.1_pt1 | contig 31408 bp, 32 predicted proteins | sample 4826731 | NCBI WGS metagenome assembly SKEM01 (sample SAMN11008809, study PRJNA524170) | human gut metagenome | biome: Human fecal sample; material: Feces; isolation source: fecal sample from pouch patient p37 | host: Homo sapiens | place: Israel: Tel-Aviv | collected 2015-07-27
GATAGTCGGTGCACCGATTCCTCCTAAATACATTTGAACAGCCTTCAGTTTAACTTCAAAACTAAATTTAGTCATAGTAAAACCCCCATAGTTGAAATCTTTCGTCCAACTATGGGGGTTCACTTCATTAGTGCTTTATTAAAAGACGAGTTCCTTCAGCTGGATTAAACTACCAGGGTTACTTGATTACTTTTTGAACTTCACGATGACTGACTACTGAAGTAATTGCAGTAGTTTCAGGCATTATATTACTTGCCATTTGGACAGTGACTTAAAAGTATTTATAGAAACAATTTCTTTACGCAACAGAAGCAGTTGATATTCTGAACAGTGAGTAAAGTTTTTGCTATCCATAAATGCTTTTTTTATAGTCTGAGTAAACGTAATTATCGAAAGGAGTCTAATTTGGTATGAAAGACGACATACCGAAAAAGAAAAAAACTTTAGGATTATTTGATTTATCAATTTTAGGAATCGGTGCCATTATCGGCACGGGAATTTTAGTTTTAACCGGAATTGTAGCGGCACAAGATTCGGGACCAGCAGTTACTTTATCATTTTTAATTGCCGCTGTTGCTAGCGGGCTAATCGGCTTATGTTATGCAGAGCTGGCCACCAGTTTGCCTAACTCAGGGAGTGCCTTTTTCTATGCTTGGGTTTCCGTGGGTAACTTTGCGGCCTTTTTAGCAGGATGGACATTAATTGGCGTCTATATTACTACTACTGCGACAGTGGCAAATGGCTGGACCGGTTATTTTAGTTCTTTCCTTGGAGAATTAAACGTTAAACTACCACAAAGCATGCTGGCAGCCCCTAGCAATGGTGGAATTATAAATCTTCCAGCAGTTTTAATGGTATTATTAATTACTTTTGTGCTAACTAGGGGCACTAGTCAGAGCAAAATTGTTAATAATATCTTGGTCGGTGTTAAATTAACCATTATTTTGTTATTTATTATCATTAGTTTTCGTGATATAAATTTAGCCAATTATCGACCATTTTTCCCGTATGGCGTTAGTGGAGTCTTTGGAGGTGCTTCAGCAGTATTCTTTTCCTTTTTAGGCTTTGATGCTTTAGCAACCTCAGCAGAAGATGCTAAAAATGTGAACAAAACATTACCACGAGCTATCTTGATTTCGTTATCATTGTCTACATTACTTTATATTGTAGTCGGCTTAGTTATGACAGGTGTTGTCAAATATAAATACCTTAATGTTTCTGAAGCAATGTCTTACGTTCTGTTAACCAAAGGGCATACTTTTATTGCAGAAATAGTATCATTTGGTGCAATATTAGGGATTATGGCAGTAGTGTTTGCGTTTATCTATGCTGGCTCAAACATTATTAAGTCAATGAGTCGTAACCAGTTTTTACCTAGTAAACTGGCGCAAGTTAACCAAGCAACCTATAGTCCAAATCGAGCCATTTGGCTAGTCGGTAGTTTGGCAGCGATTTTAGCAGGGGAATTTGATTTGCATTATCTGGCGTTGATTGCCAACGTTGGTTCATTATTAGTATTTCTACTAATTTCAGTAATTGTTATTGTCATGCGCAAAAAGTCACCAGAGTTGGAGCGTCCCTTTAAGATCCCTGGTGGAGCAACAATTCCAACGCTATCAGTACTTATTTGTCTGATTTTGCTAGTAAATATTTCAGTAACAGCTTGGATGAGCTATGTTATTTGGATAGCAGTAGGTTTGGTTATCTATATGTTATATACGAAAAAGTATGCTCAGGTATTTGATAAATAAATGTTATTATGATTCCGTAATGCAAAGAGAAATGCAAATAAGCCTTCAAGTTTATTCGAACTTGAAGGCTTATTTTGTATTGTACATTACGGTTTTCTTTAGTTAATTCCTTTACTTTTCATATTCCCCGGTAATCCGGTTGGCCTTTTGAACCTGGTTAGTAGCTGGATTGAACTTGTACATCCCGTCAAGGTGAGAGATGTTTGGATCACCATTACTGTTGCGCACCTCTACTTGGTATTCACCTTGAGCATTTGCCGGGCTGATCATGTACTGGGTTCCCCGAGCGTTGTCCACACCGCTTGCCTTGATAAACTGGTTGACAATGTCTGATTCCGGAGCATTGGTGTACGCATTTGCCTGCCCAGCATAGCTTGCTTTGGTGTTGACACTAGCTACCTGACTATTACTGGTAGTCTGTGAACTTGCACTAGCAACGCTTGGCTGAACGGCACGATTCTCACTGACTGCCTTGGCACTGCTGGAGTTGGCTGCCTTTTTATTGGAGGATTGTGCAAGTTTAGTAGTTTGGGGGTGGTTAACCTTTGAACTCGGTGCAGCACTATTATTAGCGCAACCTGCTAACCCCAATGCCATCAAAGCGACTAATGAACCACTGATAATTTTTTTCTTCATTGTAATCATGATTACAACCCCCAATTCTCTCAGCTATTATTGTTTAGAATTTGAACTGATAGTTAATTAATAATTTCTTTACATGTATATTGTAATACTTTTGAAACAATTATGTAATAGTTTAGTCACGTTATTTTAAAATTCTTGCTTTTTTCGCCAAAGGGAGTAAACTACATAATCGTTAAGCACCTAACGATTATGTACCAAACTAATAAGGAGGATGGACGTGGAAATAACGGATGACCAATTTTTTAAGCAGCTTTACTGCGTCATTGGCGAACTTCACCAGATCGCGCAAACCCAGCTTGCAAAACAGGCCACCTTTCGCGGACAGGGACGCCTGATTTTTTTACTTGCTAATAATGAGGGGGTCTCGCAGCGGGAACTCGCGACCTTGGCCCGTGTCAAACCAGGGTCGATTAGCGAAGTCCTTGAGCGGCTTGAAAAAGACCAGCTCGTTGAGCGGTGGCGCGACCAGCAGGACCGCCGAATTGTCCGCGTAAAGCTAACCGCAAAGGGGCAACAAATGCACCTAAAGAACTTGCGGGCCCGGCAAGAGTTCGAGCGACAACTCCTGCGAAACGTTTCGGCAACGGAACGGGCGGCCTTTGTCCAGGTCTTGCAAAAAATTCATCGTGAAATGACAACCCACTATGGCGAACTAATGCCGAAACACTGCAAGGATGGTGAAAAAGATTGATTAAAATTGCAAGAAAGAACCTCGTTGGCTGGGCGACCACCTTAGCGGTACTTTTCCTGCTGATTCAAGTAGCGTGTGATCTCTACCTGCCGACCGTAACCTCTGAATTGGTGGATAAGGGGATCATGCAACGCAACTTTGCCTATATTTGGAAAGACGGCATTTACATGTTAGTGGTCGCGGCAATCGGCCTTGCAGCCGCGGCAGGGAATGTTTATTTTGCTGCTACTCAGGCAATGCAGGTGGGTGAAAAACTTCGCCAGCAAATCTTCCACCGAATTTTACGCTTCTCCAGTAAGGAAATTAACCAGTTTGGTGATTCCTCACTGATAACCCGTTCCACTAACGATATTGTTCAAATCCAAAACGTCATGGTCCAAGTCCTCAGAATGATGCTCCAGTCGCCAATCATGCTGGTGGCGGCTTGTGTCCTGGCCTATGTCCGAGAACCACGGTTGACCCGGGTCTTCTTAATCAGCCTGCCGATTTTGGCAGTTGTCGTGCTGGTGGTAATGTACTTAGCAGTGCCGCTCTTCAAGAGTATTCAAAAGAAGACCGACCGGATTAACCTGGTCTTCCGGGAAGGGCTCACTGGAGTCCGGGTCATCCGGGCCTTTCGCGAGGAGCACCGGGAACAGGCTCGCTTCCAAGCGGCCAACGAGGATTACACCCAGACTGGAATCAAAGCCTTTACACTGGTCTCCTTCCTTTTCCCAGTCATGACCCTGATTCTCAGCCTGACCAACGTTGGGATCATTTTGCTTGGTAGTCACTTAATTGCGGGGATGACCATGCAAGTCGGAAATCTGATTGCCTTTTTGACCTACGCAACCCAAATTATGATCAGCTTTATGATGCTTTCGATGATCTTCGTCTTTGTTCCACGGGCTTCGGCGTCGGCTGCACGGGTCAATGCCGTTCTTGAAGAACCAATTTCAGTCGCTAACGTTCCTGCCGACCAGCAAGTGCAAATTCCCGCTGGGCAACCGGCAAGTCTGAGCTTCGACCACGTTGACTTCCGCTATGAGGGTGCCGAAAAGCTAGCCTTGCACGACTTGAACTTTCGGGTGAAGGCGGGACAAACCCTGGCGATTATTGGCGGTACTGGCTCCGGAAAGTCAACCCTGGTTAACCTGATTCCCCGACTGTTTGACATTGAAAGCGGCGAGATTAAGGTTGATGGCCAGTCAATTAAGCGGTTAAGCCAGCACGACCTGCATAACGCAATCTCAATTACTCAGCAAAAGGCGGTTCTCTTTTCAGGCACGATTCGTTCTAACTTGCAGTTCGGCAACGAAAAAGCCACTGATGAACAGATGTGGCACGCCCTGGAAGTCGCTCAGGCGGCGGACTTTGTCAAAGAAGCAGGGGGCCTGGACACACCGGTTGAACAGGACGGAAGCAACTTTTCTGGTGGCCAGCGGCAAAGGCTCGCCATTGCCCGAACGCTGATTAAGCCTGCTTCAATTTACATCTTTGATGATTCCTTCTCCGCACTGGATTTCAAAACGGATGCTAAACTGCGCTTAGCACTGCGCGATGATCCACAGATCCAACAGGCGGTAACGGTAATCGTTGCCCAGCGGGTTTCAACAGTTGCCGACGCCGACCTGATCCTCGTACTAGATGAAGGGGAGGTCGTCGGTCAGGGTACCCACGATGAATTGCGGGCGGAAAATAAGACCTACCAGCAGATTGTTGAATCGCAAATTCAGAAAGGGGATGAGGAACGTGCATCGCGGACCCAAAAAGATTAGCAAGGCCAAAAACTTCTGGCCCACGACCCGGCGTCTGATTGCCTACCTGCGCCCGTGGAAAGTCGGCGTGGTCCTCTCAATTATTCTCGCCATCACCTCCGTTATTCTGTCGATTATTGCACCGAAAATCTTAGGGGAAGCCACGACCGTCATCTATAACGGGGTCATGAAGGGTTACCATGAAATGCGAATGGGACAGCATTTAACCAGTTTGCCGATTGACTTTCACCGGATTCTGCAAATCGGGATTATCGTAATCCTCCTCTACGTCTTTTCCGGTCTCTTCAGCTTTGCCCAGCAGGTTATCATGACCAGAATTTCACAGCGGGTGGTCTACAAGCTACGGCAGGACCTCAAACAGAAGCTCAGCCGGGTACCGGTGAAATTTTACGATAGCCACAGCAATGGGGATATCATGAGCCGGATGGTCAACGATATGGATAACATTGCCGGGACCCTCCAACAGAGCCTGATTCAGATCCTAACAAGTGTCATTACCTTTGTCGGGGTGTTAATTTTAATGCTGTCCATTAGCTGGCAGCTGACCCTGGTGGCCTTTGTAATGATTCCGCTCAGTTTAGTGGTCGTCGCCTTTGTTGCCCCGACCGCCCAACGACTCTTTAGCCGCCAGCAGGCAGCTTTAGGGAAGATTAACGGACAAGTGGAGGAAACCTATGCGGGGCACACAATCGTTCGAACCTTCAATAAGGAGCATGATGAGGAAGAAAAGTTTGCCCAGAAGAACCATGATTACTACCGGGCTGCCTGGCGGGCGCAGTTCTTCTCCATCCTGATTTTCCCTTTGATGAACTTTATTCGAAACCTTGGCTACCTCCTCGTGGCCGTTGGTGGGGCGCTGGCAGTCATCCGCGGGCAGATTACCCTTGGTAACGTCCAGGCATTTCTGCAGTATACTAACCAGTTTTCACAACCGATTACCCAAATTGCCAACTTGAGCAGTACCATTCAGCAAACCGTGGCGTCAGCGGAGCGAATCTTTGAGGTGCTCGACGCCGAGGAGATGGATAACCAGCTGGTTGCCAGCCAGCCACTGAGCGGCCAGCCGGTTCCCAAGATTGAATTTAAAGACGTCCGCTTCTCCTATAACGACGAACCGCTGATTGAGGACTTTAACTTACGGGCGCAGACCAACCACATGGTGGCGATCGTCGGCCCGACCGGAGCAGGGAAGACGACAATCATCAACCTGCTGGAACGCTTCTATGAGGTCCAAGGGGGCCATATCTACCTCGATGGCCGGGACACCCGGTCCATGACCAGGGATGACCTGCGCAAGCACATTGGGATGGTCCTCCAAGACACCTGGCTGTTTACTGGCACCATCTTTGAGAACATCAAATACGGTCGTGAGGATGCAACCGCTGAAGAGGTGTATCGGGCTGCCAAGATGGCCTATGCCGACAGTTTTATTCGGGAGCTGCCGGATGGCTACCAGACCGTGCTAAACGAGTCGGCCTCCAATATTTCACAGGGTCAGCGGCAGCTGCTGACGATTGCCCGGGCATTCCTTGCAAACCCCGAAATCCTGATTTTGGATGAGGCCACCAGTTCGGTCGATACCCGGACGGAAGCACTGATCCAGACGGCAATGAATGATTTGCAGAAGAACCGGACTAGCTTTGTGGTTGCCCACCGCCTGTCGACCATTCGCAACGCCGAGCAGATTGTGGTGGTAAACCACGGGCACATCATTGAGACCGGGAACCACGACCAATTGATGGCAAAAAACGGCTTTTATGCTGACCTTTACAATAGTCAGTTCCTTGGTAATAATATTTAGTAAAAGTAATATGGGGAGAGCGGTAAAACGAGCTTGCCTAGTTTGCTGTCTCTTTCCCATCGCCGCACAGCTGGCGTGTCAGGGCGGATGCCGACTCATCAGCACTTGAACTGCCGGCCGGCGACAGCGCTGCTGTATTACTATACTTTAAAAAACAGATAAGAGGCTGGGAAAAGTCCTAGCCTCTATTTTAGAAGGGAATAACTATGAAGCATTTTACCAAAACGGTGGCCCAACTGAACGCACTGGCTGATGACGGGATTGTTCCCGGAATCAACTACCTGCTTTTTCAGGGCCAAGAGAGTATTCGGGAGACCAGGGGGTTCGCCCAGACCCGGCCCGTTCCTGAAATATTGACACCGGACATGCAGTATGACCTCGCCTCCCTCACTAAGGTGCTAGGGACGGTGCCGGTGATTATGATGCTGGTCCAGGAGGGGAAAATTGCAATTGATGACCCGGTTCAGAAGTACCTGCCCGAATTTGGGGATGCCCGGCCGACGATCCGTCACCTGCTGACCCATACTTCCGGGATCAGCGGCTATATTCCGCACCGTGACCAGTTGAGCCCGCAGGAATTGAAGCAGGCCTTTCTCAGTCAGCAACGGGTGGACAGTTCGTTTAACCGTCAGATTCGCTACGCCGACGTTAATTTTCTGTACCTCGGTTGGATTATCGAGGCGGTCTGCCGCCAGCCAGTTCAAACTGTGATTACAGAGCGGGTCCTGCGTCCGCTGGGGCTGGCCGGGGCGACCTTCCACCCGGCTGCCGACCGGTGCGTCCCCACCGAAATTCAACCCGGCCGGGGGCTAATTCGCGGGAGCGTCCATGATCCTAAGGCCTTTATTTTAGGCGCGCACTGTGGCTGTGCGGGCCTGTTTGCAAGCATGGAGGACCTGGAACAATTCAGCCACGCCTTGATTGAAACCAACCTGGCGGGATTGCTGACGTCGAAGACCGTTGATTGCCTCTTCCGTGATCAAACACCGCTTTCTGGCCCCCACAGCCGGTCTTTTGGCTGGAAACTGCTGCATTCGCGTGCAGCTGACCGCCACCTGTTAATCAGCCACACTGGTTTTACGGGGACCTGGATGATTCTGGACCGGCAGACCGACCAGGGAATGATCGTCCTCACCAACCGGGTGCACCCTACCGCGAAGAACCAGGCCTACCTTGACCGTCGGGACCACATCTTTGCAAGCTACTTGGCGGAAATGCAAACGGCCTAATTTTTATTCACCGCTGTTAAAGCCATAAGCAGCCGGTAGTGGGAACTGCTGGCCATTGACAAGCATTAGCGAAGTGTTTATCATATTTAATAAATTATCTTTAGTATGAATAAAAAAGCTCAAGCCAAGGAGGGGGAGCTGATATGGACCGCAAAGAGCGCCGTCGCTTTATTGCACAGTTAGTTAATGAGAGAAAAATCGAAACCCAGGATGAGCTGCTGCAGCTGCTTACCGACGCCGGAATTGAAACTACTCAGGCGACGATTTCGCGTGATATCCATACCTTGAATATCGTCAAGGCCAGCGACGCCAATGGTCATACCTACTACGTCCAACTGCAAAAGGATCCGGCACATAACTATGACCGTCTTTATCTAGGTATCCGCAATAACGTGCGGACGATTGAGACGGTTCAGTTTATCAACGTGGTCAAAACAGAACTAAACTCGAGTTATGCGACTATTTTAGCCGGGATGTTTGATGAGTTGGACGTGCCGGAGGTAATTGGCACCCTGGCGGGGAATGATACACTGATCCTAATCAGTAAGACCCCGGAGGACGCACAGAAGGTATATCAGCTGATCATGGACCACATGAATGGCTAGGCTAGATGGATATAATAATATTAAAGCGGCCTCGAGAATCATTCTCGAGGCCGCTTGTCATTTTAAAATGTTGGTTTGATTTGTAAGGACTTGGCAGCTGTCAAATCCGCTTCCGGATACTTATTCTGCAGGGCCGTCAGCAGGAGGTGCTTGGCAATTTCACCGTTCCGGGTCAGGATTGGCCCGTGAAAGTAGGAACAGTAAACTCCCTTATAAATCGCACCTTCCGTTCCGTCCTCACCGTTATTGCCGTTACCAGTGACCACGGTGCCCAGCGGCCGCTCGCCCTCTCCAAGAAAGGTCCGCCCGTTATGGTTCTCGAAGCCATGGTACTCTTGCCCGTTCTCCTCATTTTTTATGGTGATATCACCGATGAAACGGTTGTGGTCCTGGCTAAGCGTGTAGTGATCCAGCAGACCCAAGCCAGGAATCTTTTCGCCATTGGCACCGATGTAGTAGTGGCCCAACAGTTGGTAGCCACCACAGATTGCCAGGAGGGGCTTATTGTCATCAATGAACTTCTTGATTGCTGCCCGTTTCTGGGGGAGGTCTTTAGCAACCACGACCTGCTCGTAGTCCTGGCCGCCACCAAACAGGGCGAGGTCGAAGTGATCAGGATCAAAGTGATCGTCAATGCTGATGACCTGGACGTCAATGTCAGCGTTCATCTGCTGGGCGTAGTAGCGTAAGGCAATAATGTTGCCCACATCGCTGTACGTATTCAGCAGGTTGCCGTAGAGGTGGGCAAGACGTAAGTGGTACTTTGCCATTAGTCCATTCCTCCTTTGATATACTTTTGCTCGGCTAGCAGTTTCCGTAGCTGGATAACCGCCGTATAGGTTGCCAGAAGGTAGACACGCTTTGTCGGCATTTCCTTGATTTTCTGAACCACCTGTTCCAGGTTTGGCTCTTCCCAGAGCTTAGTCACCCCGGCCATTTCCAAGCGGGTACTGATATCCCGGTACCGTTCGCCACCTGCCAGGTACTGACGGACGTCTGCCTGAGCGAACTGCTCGAAGTTGCCGTCCCAGATCCAGCTGGTGTCGATTCCGTCGGCATAGTGCGCGTTGAGGAGGAAACCCAGGCTGAATGGTTCGCGGTCGGTAGCAATCATATTGAGGACCTGGTTGAGACCCACCGGGTTCTTAACCAAAATCAGGTTAACCTCCTTGCCGTCAATATCAATCACTTCCTGGCGGCCAAAGACCCGTTCATCACGCTCGAAGGCTTCCTTGATTTGCTGGGGGCTGACGCCAAACTGCCGGCCGACGGCATAGGCCGCGAGGGCGTTATAAATATTATAAAGGCCACCAACGTTGATGGTGTACTCGTGACCGTCAATTTCAAAGGTTGATTTAGTGGGGGTCAGTTCAGCCAGCTTTGTCACCGCGTAGGTTAACTGTGGCCGGTGAAAACCGCAGTGGGGGCAGAAGTAGTCCCCTAAACCAGCGTATGTTCGCAGGTGGTAGCGGAGGATGTGCTGACACTTTGGACAGAGCAGCCCATCGGTATTAGCCGGAGCATCAAAGGCCTCCCGGTGTTCATGGGCAAAACCGTAGTAGACAACCGGGTTTGGCAAGTCGCGGCTGTGGAAGAGCTGCTCGTCACCATTGGTAATCACAGTCGCCTGGGGTGCCCGCCGTACCCCCGCGAGGATTTTATCATAGGTAGTGTAGATTTCGCCGTAACGGTCCATCTGGTCACGAAAAATATTGGTAAAGACGAAGGCCACGGGTTTAATAAACTGGGTCACCTTCACCACGTTGGCCTCGTCAACCTCGAGGATTGCGAGCCCCTTTCGGTGGGGGCGGGGGGCTGTAATAAAGGTCGTAACGATTCCTTGCTCCATGTTAGAGCCGGTCGGGTTAGTCAAAACCTGTTCATACTTCGTGCGCAGGACTCGGGTACTCAGGGCTGTAGTGAGGGTCTTGCCGTTAGTCCCGGTAACGATGATCAGGTCGTAGCGTTTACTAAAACTGCTTAAAATATAGGGATCAATCAGTAAAGTTAGTTGACCAGGCAGTGAACTGCCTCCATTGCGAAAGCGGTGCAGGAACCAGTAGCTGGACCGGCCGACCGTTTCGGCAATTGTACTGCGAATAGACATTAAATTAACTCCTTCCTACCCCCAAAGGAAATAATGATTCCTTATTCTAACCTTATTGTTCGAAAAATAAAAGTGATTAAGTTAGAATGGGGCACGGGATGAGGGAAGTATTTAAAAGCCCCGGTCTTTCAGATATAATGAAATTACTATGCGAAAAAAGGAGCAAGTAGACGTGGCACAGCTATTTTTCAAATACGGTGCAATGAATTCGGGGAAGTCCATTGACATCCTCAAGGTTGCCCATAACTATGAGGAGCAGGGTAAGCCGGTAGTACTGATGACCAGTGGGGTCGATAACCGCTCTGGACAAGGGATTATCGCCAGTCGGATCGGCCTGAAACGCCGGGTGCAGCCAGTCATGGATGACACTAATATTTATAATTATGTTAAGAATATTGACCACCACGTTTATTGCGTGTTGATTGATGAAGCCCAGTTTTTAAAAAAGGCGCATATCTTACAGCTAATCAGGATTGTGGATGACCTCAACATTCCCGTGATGGCGTTTGGCCTCAAGAATGACTTCCGCAATGAGCTCTTTGAGGGCTCGAAGTACCTTTTGATTTACGCTGATAAGATTGAGGAAATGAAAACGATTTGCTGGTTCTGCCCGCACAAGGCAACGATGAACCTGCGGATTCATGATGGCAAGCCAGTCTACGAGGGTGAGCAGGTCCAGATTGGCGGGAATGAGTCGTACTATCCGGTCTGCCGTAAGCACTACTTTCACCCAGTATTAGAGAAGAAAGAGGAGGATTAACCAATGGAAATTTCAGAAATCTTCGATAAACTCCAGGCGGTTGCTGACCGGTACGATGAGCTAAACGAACTGATCAGCGACCCAGAGGTGATCGCGGATTCCCAACGCTTCATGAAGTTATCAAAGGAAGAGGGGAGCCTGCGCGAAACCGTTGAAAAGTATAACGAATATAAGCAGGTTACCCAAACCATCAAGGATGACGAGGAAATGCTTCGGGAGACCGACGACCCGGACCTGGCGGCGATGACGAAAGACGAACTGGCGGAATCCAAGGACCGGCAAGAACAATTGGAAAAGGAACTGGAAGTCCTGCTGATTCCTAAGGATCCGAATGATGATAAGAACATCATCATGGAAATCCGTGGAGCTGCCGGTGGGGACGAAGCCAGCCTCTTTGCGGCCGACCTCTATAATATGTACCTTCACTACGCGGAAAAGCAGGGCTGGAAGGTCGAAGTGGTCGATAAAAACGAGACCGAAGTCGGCGGCTTTAAGGAAATTGCCCTGATGATTACCGGGAATAATGTCTACTCCAAGTTGAAGTTTGAAAACGGCGCGCACCGGGTCCAGCGGGTACCGGTAACTGAGTCCGCCGGCCGGGTTCACACCTCCACTGCAACCGTCGGGGTGATGCCAGAAGCTGAGGACGTGGATGTGGATATTGATCCAAAGGATATTCGGGTTGATGTTTACCGGTCCAGTGGTGCCGGTGGTCAGCACGTCAACAAGACCTCGTCCGCGGTCCGGATGACCCACTTGCCAACTGGAATCGTGGTCGCCATGCAAGACGAGCGGTCCCAGCAGCAAAACCGGGCCAAGGCGATGCGGATTTTGAAGTCGCGGGTCTATGACTACTACCAGCAAAAAGAACAAAGTGCATACGATGAACAGCGGAAGAATGCTATCGGAACGGGGGACCGTTCCGAACGGATCCGGACTTACAACTACCCGCAAAACCGGGTAACTGACCACCGGATTGGCCTGACCCTCAACAAGCTGGATAAGATCATGGCGGGGGAATTAGATGAAATTATCGAGGCCCTGATCGTGGCAGACCAGGCCGAAAAGCTGGAGCAGCTGCGGAATGAATAGCCAGCCTTGGACATACTTTGCCGCCCAGCGGTGGGCAGCCAGACAGCTGGCGGCGAGTGAGATTGACCCGCATGCACCGCAGTTTTTACTAGAACAGCGGCATGGCTGGGACACTACCCACTTGCTACTGCATAACCGGGACGTAATGCCGGCTGCGGAGGCCGAATGGTTCCGCACGGCAGTTGACCAACTGCTCAACCACGTTCCGGCCCAGTACATCGTTGGGCAGACAACGTTTTATGGACGCCAATTCAAGGTCACACCAGCGGTTCTGGTGCCGGAAGCAGAGACGGCCGAACTGGTCGACTGGGTCCTTGCTAGCCAGCCCGCCGACCATCAGCTGCGCGTGCTGGATTTGGGGACTGGTAGCGGGGTAATCGGGATCACCCTTGCTTTGGAACGCCCCCGCTGGTCGGTAACATTGAGCGATATTTCATCGGCAGCCCTGGCAGTGGCCCGGGAAAATGTTCGACAGCACCAGTTGTCGTTGCCACTGGTGGAGAGCGACCTCTTTACGAACTTGGCAGGCCAGCGCTATGACCTGATCGTGACTAATCCGCCCTACATTGACCCTGTCGACACGGCGGTGATGGATCAGGCAGTGCTGGACCACGAACCGCCAATTGCCCTCTTTGCTGATGAACACGGTTTAGGCTTTTACCGCCGGCTCTTTGAGCTTGCTGGCAACTACCTGCGGCCGGGCGGACAGCTCTTTGGTGAGACGGGTTATGACCAAGAAAAGAGTATTCAAGCACTGTTGAAGCAGTGTGATCAACAGGCCCAGCTGGCAGTACGCCATGATGTGGCCGGTAAAATGAGGATGATACACGCATGGGATTTTTCTGGCACAGGAGGAAATTAGCAAGAATGAATACGAAGATTTATCAGCTAAACCAAATTGACGAAGCCGCTGCCGCCATTCAGCGGGGGGAGCTGGTAGCCTTCCCGACGGAGACGGTTTACGGCTTAGGTGCTGACGCCACGAACGAGCCAGCGGTAAAGAATGTTTACCTGGCTAAGGGACGGCCAAGCGACAACCCGCTGATTGTCCACGTAAATTCGGTGGCGATGGTGGAAAAGTACGCGGCAGAAATTCCGGCCAACGCCCGCAAACTGATGGCCGCGTTTTGGCCCGGTTCCTTGACGATCATTCTGAAAATCAAGAAGGGCGCACTCTCCAAGACGGTGACCGGCGGATTGTCTACGGTTGCCTTCCGCTTCCCGGATAACCAGCCGACGCTCGACCTGATTGGCAAAGCCGGTGTCCCGATTGTGGGCCCGTCAGCTAATACTTCGGGCAAACCGAGCCCGACGACCGCCCAGCATGTCTACCATGACTTGAATGGTAAGATCACTGGAATCTTGGATGATGGACCGACCCGGGTTGGGGTAGAATCGACGGTCTTGGATATGTCCACTGCGACCCCGGTAATTTTACGGCCGGGTGCCGTTACCAAGCAGGACATCGAAGGAGTAATCGGGTCAATCGACCTTAACCACCATAAGGTTGGCAAGAACGAAACACCGAAAGCTCCCGGAATGAAGTACAAGCACTACGCCCCGAGCGCTCAGGTTTACATTGTCGACGAGGGGACTGACTGGGCTAAAGTTGCCAAGTGGGTTGCCCAACAACCGTTTGACGTTGGGGTAATGGCTGAAGAACGAATCCTTCAGCAACTGACCCTGCCGATGAATGCCGTCCAGTTCTCGTTGGGAACCGGGGTTGAAGACGCCAGTGCCCGTCTATTTGACGGCTTGCGGGGGTTTGATGACCAGCCAAATGTCAAGGCAATCGTCACGGAGGCCTTTACCGCGAAGAACCTGGGCCGGGCCTACATGAACCGGCTCAATAAGTCGGCCGGTGGGGTTCACTTTGACCCGGCGCAAGTAAAATAATGAGCAAAGAAACGAAAAAATCTGGTGAGGAGCTAACAACTTCTCATTTTTTTTGGTAAAATAGTGGAGAAATTCAAAGGAGTGTTTTTGGCATGGGTAAATTCGAAGTTATGGATCACCCACTGATCCAGCATAAGTTGACGATGATTCGTGATAAGAACGTCGGAACAAAATTTTTCCGGGAAACGGTGAAGGAAATCTCAACCCTGATGGCGTACGAGGTGGCACGGGATATGCCGCTCAAAGACGTTGAGGTCGAGACACCAATTGCCAAGACCACTAAGAAGGAACTAGCCGGGAAAAAGGTTGCCATTATTCCAATCCTCCGGGCCGGGCTCGGCATGGTTGATGGGATGACGGACCTGATTCCGGCAGCTAAGATTGGCTTTATTGGAATGTATCGGGATGAAAAGACGCTCAAGCCGCACGAGTACTTTGTCAAGCTGCCCAACGATATTACTGAGCGGCAGCTATTCATCGTCGACCCGATGCTGGCAACCGGTGGTTCTGCCATGATGGCCATTGAAGCCCTGAAGAAGCGGGGCTGCCAGGAGAAGAACATGAAGTTTGCCTGCCTGGTAGCTGCACCTGAAGGGATTAAGGCGGTTCGGGAAGCCTACCCTGACGTGGATATTTACGCCGCGGGCCTGGATGATCACCTCAACGCTGATGGCTATATTGTTCCAGGATTAGGGGATGCCGGTGACCGGCTCTTCGGAACCAAGTAGACTGTTCAATGTGAAAGAAAGCAACCGTTACGAAAAGGTAAAACTTACGGACGGTTGCTTTTTTATTGTTCAGAAAAGGGTACAATGACAATTAGTTTGAAATGAAGGGGATGCCCAAGATGTTAGAGCACTACTGGTCGCGGGGGCGGCTAGTTTTACTGCTGGTCCTGATCATAGCAGGGGTGGCGGCCTTATTCTTTACCAGCCATAACCAGCAATTTTACAAGCGGCCGATTGCCCGGGTAGAACGGGTTCAGACTGGAGCGGTTCGCCGGACCAGTGACCAGTTTCAAAACGTCGACCACCAACACCAGCAGACCTTGACGGTACGGCTCCTGAACACGGCGGAGCGCGGCCAGCGGCTAACGGTTACCAATACTTATAGTGATTCACAGCCAATGGACCTTCGCTACCACCGGGGGGACCAGCTTTTTTTGAACCAGCTGAAAAAGCACCACGGTCACCTGAGTGCTAACGTCGCGGGCTATAAGCGTGACGGGGTCACTGTCTTTCTTTTTTGGCTGGTCTGCCTGCTCCTGCTAATGATGATGGGGAGCGCGGGAGCCCTGGCCCTGGTCAGCGTCCTGGTCAACACGCTGCTCTTTATCCTGGCAATTATAATTGACCTGAAAAATAACGGTGAGCACGTCATGTTGATTTTCGGGAGCCTGGCGGTTATTTTTACCGTGGTCAGCCTCCTGCTAATTCTAGGACCGACCAAGAAAATGCTGGCAACCACAGCGGCGACGATTATCGGTACTTTTACCGCCTTAGGGGTGAGCCTGCTGGTCTTCGCCTGGACCCACGAGCGGGGAATCTACTATGAATCGATGCAGTATGTGACCCAGGTTCCACGGCCGCTCTTCCTGGCAGAAACCTTACTGGGCTCTCTGGGGGCAGTAATGGATGAATCCAGTGACATTATTGCCACCCTCTTTGAGCTGAAGCAGCTCAACCCGACGGTCTCACGGCTTCAGCTTTTCCTGTCGGGACGCAGCGTCGGGAAGTCAATTATGGGACCGTTGGTGAACGTGCTCTTCCTGATTTTTATGGCGGAAACCTTTACCTCTAGCCTGCTCTACATTAAAAATGGTAATTCTTGGGGCTATACCTTTGCAATGAACATGAGCCTTGGTACCGTCCAGAGCTTAGTGAGCGGGATTGGGATCGTCTTGGCCGTGCCATTAGTCAGCGGCTTTGGAGCACTTTTACTAGGGAGGCGGACGACGAAATGAGTACAATTACAGCTTTAGGGTTAGTACTGCTGGTATTGATGGTGCTGGTAGGGGGCAAGCAGGGGTGGACAGCCTTTTTGAGCCTCTTGCTGAACTTTGGCTTCCTTTACTTTGCAATTATTTTGATTGCTTTTCATGTGCCGCCGCTCTTCGTGACGGTGACGACCGGGATTATTATCCTCGCGGTAACGATCTTTATGGGGGAAGACGACTTGCGGACGACGGTGACGGCCTTTTACGCTTCGCTCATCGTGACCGCGGTTCTGATCCTTCTGATCTTCCTCGTTGAACACTGGGCCTTGGTCCAGGGATTCGGAACTGAGGACAGCGATGACCTGGAGGGAATGTCGATTCTGATTGGTATCAGCTACTTCAAGGTGCTGATCACGGTAACGACCCTCAGCACGCTGGGGGCGATTGCTGAAGCGGCAATGGCAATTGCGGCAGGCCTGACGGAGATTCTCACAAACCACCCGGATGTCAGCAACCAGCAGCTGCTGCGGAGTGGGATGGCGATTGGCCGTCAAATTATCGGGACTACGCTCAATACCTTGTTCTTCGGCTTCTTTGGCGGCTTTTTGGCCCTCTTCATCTGGTTTGCCGGTTTGCACTATTCGCTGGGGACGATTATGAATAATAAAATTTTTGTAGCTGAGATGATAGAAGTCCTAATTTCCTTTATCGGGGTCCTGCTGACGGTCCCCACGACGGCCTGGATAATGACCAAGCGGCGCGGAAAAGTCACCCCGGAGTAAAAGAAAAAAACTGCCATCCCCGTGAAGGTTTGAAGAAACACCTCCAATCAGCTTGCCGGCCGATTGGGGGTGTTTTACTTAACCCCGCAGCTCGTCACGGGAATCTCTCTAGGATCGGCCGGGTTTGACTTCCTGACTGGGTTAAATCCTGATAATGGAACGGATTAAAATTCAGTTAGTATGATTAATAAACCAATTCCAACAAGCGCCGAAACAACATCGAAAGCGCGTCATGACGCGGCCAAACAGTTAATCAGATTTGTCCTATTTGTCTAATGTTTTTTGAAATTTACGGCAAATAATGATATATTAACTATCGTAACCTGGGCTAATTCGTTTTCTTTGCGACGTTTTCCAATTTACAGCCAAATTATTGTTATAAGGAAAGAGGTGGAATATGAATGGGCGGTGATGCTTTAACTTTTAAGCTTTGGGGACTCACGTTCAATACAACGAACATCGTTTCTGGACTGATTATCTACGCAATCGTGTTCTTCACTCTTTACGGGATGTCACGAAAGATCAAAATGAAGCCGACCGGTGCGCAAAACGTTTTTGAATGGCTGGTCGACTTTACCAACGGGATTGTCCGGAGCCAGATGCCGGCATCAGAACAGGGCCATTACAGTTTCTTTGCCTTCGTTCTCTTTGTCTTCATCTTCTTCGCTAACCAATTCGGTCTGATCTTCCAGTTTCACTGGAACGGTGCGGAAGTGCTTAGAAGTCCAACGGCGGACCCTGTTGTCACGTTAACGTTCTCACTGATGGTAATGGCCTTAGCCCACTTTGCCGGTGTGGCTCACAACGGTCTGGGTGGCTACTTGAAGGGCTACACGAAGCCATTCTTGCTGATGATGCCGGTTAACATCATTGAAGACTTTGCTAACTTCTTGACGCTGGGTCTCCGTATCTTTGGTAACATTTTTGCTGGTGAACTTTTAATGAGTTTAATTGCCAACATGGCCTTTTCACACGGTGCATTGACAATTATTCCCGGATTGCTGTTGGAGCTTGCATGGCAAGGTTTCTCGGTATTCATTGGTTCAATCCAGGCATATGTCTTTGTAACATTAACGACGGTTTATATTTCTCGGAAGGTTTCCGAATAATAATCTCTAAGGAGGAATTTTAAAATGGCATTAGGTGCAATTGCTGCAGGACTCGCTGCTATGGGTGCCGCTATCGGTGGTGGTATTGGTGATGGTATCTTAATCGGTCACACTGTTGACAGTATCGCTCGTCAACCAGAATTACAAAGTCGTTTACAAGCAACGATGTTCATCGGTGTTGGTTTGATTGAAGCCATGCCGATCATTGCGATCGTTATCGGCTTCCTTGTTATGAACAAGTAATTATTGCAATCACTTATTTTTTATTTAGACAAGGAGGTGTCAATAGATGTTTGTGAACAATGTGTTAGCTGAATCAAACAGTTTATACGTTGGTGACCTGATCTTCTACATTGTCACCTTCATTATCCTGATGTTGCTGGTCAAGCACTTCGCTTGGGGCCCAGTTACTGACATGATGAAGAAGCGGGCTGACAAGATTGCCAGTGATATCGACAATGCTGCCAAGTCCCGCGAGAGTGCGGAAAAGATGGCCGCTAAGCGCCAAGTAGAACTGCAAAATTCACGTCAAGAAGCTGCTGACATTGTCAACAATGCCAAGAAGTCGGCTGAAACACAACGAGCACAAATTGTTGAGGCAGCACAAAACGATGCTCAAGCACTTAAACAACAAGCGCAACAAGATGCTGAACAAGCGCGGCGTGACGCGTTGAATGGTGCTAAGGATGACGTTGCAAACTTATCTATTGAGATTGCTTCCAAACTCATCCAAAAAGAATTAAAGGCAGACGATCAAAAAGAATTGATCGACTCCTACATCGAAGGGTTGGTAGATCATGAGTCTTGATAAGAAGACGGTCGCCCGCCGCTATGCCCGGGCACTGTTTGAATTGGTCGATGCAGACAACGAAATCGATCAGACTTATCAAGAATTGATTGCTTTACGCCAAGTCTTTGAGGACAATGAGGGATTAGAGGGGGCCTTAGCGGGTGTCCAAATGTCCTTCGCCGATAAAAAAGCCCTGGTCAATGCTTTGCAAGAGGGAGCTTCCCAGTACGTGCAAAACCTGATTCAGATGCTTTTTGATTACGGCCGCATTGATTGCCTGGTCGCAATTATTGATGAGTTTGAACGGCGGTATGACCAGCGTAACAAGCGGATGCATGCCGACGTTGTTACAGCGATCCAACTCGATAAACAACAACGGGACCAGCTCGCGGATAACCTGGCCAAGCGTTTCGGCGCGAACGAGGTTGTCTTAAACGAGCATGTCGATCCTGCAATTTTAGGTGGGGTTATCGTCCACGCGGATCATAAGACGCTTGACGGTAGTCTCAGCTCAAAGATTAAGCAAATTCGTCGTTTACTAGTTAGATAATTTAGATCTTTTGTTAAAGAGGTGAGACCTTTATGAGCATTAAAACTGAGGAAATCAGTTCACTCATCAAGAAACAGCTTGCCAACTACCAAAACCAAGTTTCCGTTGAAGAAACTGGGACGGTAACCTACGTTGGTGATGGTGTTGCTCGTGCTGACGGCTTGGAAAACGTCATGGCTGGTGAGTTGCTCGAATTTAGCAACGGTGTTTACGGGATGGCCCAAAACCTCGAAAGTAATGATGTTGGTATCGTTATTTTAGGTGACTTCAGCGGCATTCGTGAAGGTGACACTGTTAAACGGACGGGTCGAATCATGGAAGTGCCCGTCGGTGATGAATTACTGGGACGGGTTGTTGATCCCCTTGGTCGTCCAATTGACGGCCTGGGTGAAATCAAGACGACCAAGACGCGTCCAATTGAACGGAAGGCTCCAGGGGTTATGGAGCGGAAGAGTGTTAGCGTTCCTCTGCAAACCGGGATTAAGGTGATTGATGCCTTGGTTCCAATTGGTCGGGGTCAGCGTGAGTTGATCATTGGTGACCGGAAGACCGGGAAGACCGCGATTGCTCTTGATACGATCATTAACCAGAAGGACCAGGACGTAATTTGTATTTACGTTGCCATTGGTCAGAAGGAATCAACTGTCCGGGCAAACGTAGAAACCCTGCGTCGTTACGGTGCCTTGGACTATACGATCGTTGTTTCCGCCAGTGCTTCGAACCCAGCACCAATGCTGTACATTGCGCCATATGCCGGTGCAGCGATGGGTGAAGAGTTCATGTTCGGCGGCAAGGATGTCCTGATCATTTATGATGACCTTTCCAAGCAGGCCGATGCCTACCGTGAACTTTCCCTGATTTTGCGGCGGCCACCAGGTCGTGAAGCCTACCCAGGTGATATCTTCTACACCCACTCACGGTTGCTGGAACGGGCTGCCCGCCTGTCAGATGACCTTGGCGGTGGTTCAATGACTGCCCTGCCAATCATTCAGACCCAAGCGGGGGACGTTTCCGCCTACATTCCAACGAACGTTATTTCCATCACCGATGGTCAGATTTTCTTGGATTCCGATGAATTCTACGCCGGGCAGCGGCCAGCCATTGATGCCGGGACTTCCGTTTCCCGGGTTGGTGGTGACGCTCAAGTAAAGGCAATGAAGAAGGTTGCCGGGACCTTGCGTTTGGATATCGCTTCCTACAACGAATTGGCATCCTTTGCCCAGTTCGGTTCTGACCTGGATGAAGCGACCCAGGCTAAGCTGGCCCGTGGTCAACGGACGATGGAAGTCCTGAAGCAGGGCCTGCACGAACCACAAACGGTTAGTCAACAGGTTGTAACCCTGTTTGCCCTGTCACACGGGTTCATTGATAAGATTCCGTTGGCAGACGTTCAGCGTTACGAAAGCGAATTAGCTGCGTACATGCACGCCAATCACCAGGACCTTTACGACAGTATTCAAAAGACCGGGAAGTTGCCAGAAGGCGATGACCTGCTGAACGCGGTAGCTGACTTCACCAAGTCCTTCCAGACCAGTGATGACCAGCAAAAAGCTGCTGAAAAGTAATGTTGATTAATACTAGTCGAAAGGACGGTGAGATTTAGTGCCAGCTTCACTTGCTGCAGTTAAACATAAAATTGAGTCGACACGGAGTACCCGGCAGATCACCTCTGCCATGCAGATGGTCTCAACTGCCAAACTGAATCAAATTCAACACCATACTCAAACCTACGAAGTCTATGCGGAGAAGGTTAAGCAGATGTTGGCTGATCTGGTTAAATCTCACAGTGCCACATCTGCCGCCTCGCAGGACGATGTTTACGCTGCACTATTTAAAAAGCGTCCAGTAAAGAAGACTGGAATCTTTGTGGTCACCTCAGACCGGGGCTTGGTAGGGAGCTATAACAGTAACATTATCAAGCAAACCCTGGCACTGATGGATGAACACAAGCTGAACAAGGACAACACCGTTTTTCTGACAATTGGTAAAACCGGGACGGAATTTTTCAAGAAGCGCGGAATGAACATTATTTACCAGTACACCGGGGTGACCGATGTGCCGACGTTCCGCAAAGCCTTGCCGATTGTCCGGACCGCAGTCCAAATGTACAATGACCAAGTATTTGATGAAATGTATCTGGTTTACAGTCACTACGTTAACCGGATTTCATCCAAGGTCATTGCGCACAAGGTTTTACCGATTACCGAAGACTCCCTGCTGGATGCGGCGGGCAACCTGCCAGATAAGAAGTCCGCACTGGATAACAGTGACGTTACTTCTGCCCACGTCTCAGCTGAATACGAGTTTGAACCGTCAGATACGGTGATTGTTTCTGCACTGGTTGCCCAGTATGCAGAAAGCTTGATTTATGGTGCACTGCTGGATGCCAAGACATCCGAGCATTCCTCAAGTGCGAATGCAATGCGTTCCGCTACTGATAATGCTGATGACATTATTTCAACGCTGGAATTGCAGTATAACCGTGCACGGCAAGCAGCCATCACCACCGAAATTACCGAAATTACCGGTGGGATGACTGCCCAAGAATAATATTTCTAACGTAGGAGGAAACAACATGAGTTCTGGTAAAGTTGTACAAGTTATCGGACCTGTTGTCGATGTTGAATTCCCCTTAGACGAAAAACTTCCTGAAATTAATGACGCGTTAAAGATCAAGGAAAGTGATGACAAGACCTTAACGACTGAAGTTGCCCTGGAATTGGGTGACGGTGTCGTGCGGACGATTGCCATGGACGGAACCGATGGTCTGCAACGGGGCATGGAAGTAGAAAACACTGGCGCATCAATTAGTGTGCCAGTTGGTGATGATACTCTGGGACGAGTATTTAACGTCTTAGGTGAACCAGTTGACAATGGACCGGAATTTGGCCCTGATGCAAAGCGGATGCCTATTCACCGTGACGCACCAAAATACGACGAATTAAACAACAACACGGAAATCCTGGAAACCGGGATCAAGGTTATTGACCTGCTGGCTCCATATGTTCGTGGTGGTAAGATTGGTCTGTTCGGTGGTGCCGGTGTTGGTAAGACCGTTTTGATTCAGGAATTGATTCACAATATTGCCCAAGGCCACAATGGTATTTCTGTCTTCACGGGTGTTGGTGAACGGACCCGTGAAGGTAACGATATGTACTACGAAATGAAGGCCTCCGGGGTTCTGGAAAAGACGGCCATGGTTTATGGTCAGATGAACGAACCACCTGGTGCCCGGATGCGGGTTGCCCTGACTGGTTTGACGATTGCGGAATACTTCCGTGATGTGAAGGGCCAAGACGTGCTCTTGTTCATCGATAACATTTTCCGGTTTACCCAAGCCGGTTCAGAAGTTTCTGCCCTCCTGGGGCGGATTCCTTCTGCCGTTGGTTACCAACCAACGCTGGCTACTGAAATGGGACAGTTGCAGGAACGGATTACTTCTACTAAGAAGGGGTCCATTACGTCAATCCAGGCCGTTTACGTGCCTGCCGATGACTACACCGACCCAGCTCCTGCAACGACTTTCGCCCACTTGGACGCTACGACCAACCTGGAACGGCGGCTGACCCAAATCGGGATTTACCCAGCCGTGGATCCACTGGAATCAACCTCAACTGCGCTGACTCCAGAAATCGTTGGTAAGGAACACTACGAAGTTGCCACCCAGGTTCAACACGTTCTTCAACGGTACCATGAATTGCAAGACATCATCTCTATCTTGGGGATGGATGAATTGTCCGATGAAGAAAAGACGATTGTTGCCCGGGCACGGCGGATTCAAAACTTCCTTTCCCAGAGTTTCAGTGTCGCTGAACAGTTCACGGGGACTCCCGGTAAGTACGTTCCATTAAAGGATACTGTTAAGGGCTTCAAGGCCATTCTTGATGGTAAGTACGATGACCTGCCAGAAGAAGCATTCCGGCTGGTCGGAACGATTGATGATGCTGTCGAAAAAGCAAAGAAATTAAAGGCAGACGCTGACACAGACGACGCAAACAACTAAGGAGGGATAACGGATGGCTGATAGTAAATTTAAGGTCACGATTATTACTCCTGATGGCACCGTCTACAACAATGACGAGGCGACGATGATTGTCATGAACACCGCTGGTGGGCAAATGGGAATCATGGCGAACCACGTGCCATTGCTTGCTTCTCTGGAAATCAGTGTTGTTCGGATTAAGCATGCTGAAGGCGAAGACGAAGTCGCAGCGGTCAACGGCGGGATCATCCAGTTTGATGGTCACGAGGCGTTGATTGCCGCGGATAGTGCTGAATTGCCCGAACGAATTGATGTCGAACGAGCCCAAAGTGCGAAGGAACGGTCAGAAGAAGCCATTAAGGAAGCCAAGGCTCGTCATGATAGTGACGAACTGGCGCGGGCGGAAGTCCACCTTAAACGGGCAATTAACCGTTTGAACGCATCAAAGTACAGCAATAAAGAATAATTGGCTATCTTGATTAGTCATGGTAGGGGCGTGCCGGCTCCTAGCAAAACAAAGCAGCTGCTAAGTGCTTACTTAACAGCCGCTTTTTTTATGCCCTTAAAGGATGGCGGCTTTTAATAAAAAGTTAAACTTTGGCGGGAACGGTCTTTTTTCCCTGCCCGTATGCTATCATACAATTTAGTTTATTCTATAAAGAAGGCGATCAAGTGCAGATGACGGGGATCCACGCTCTATTGGAAATTATTGTGCAATTTATTTTTATCTGGCTGGCATTTACGGCAATCCAAGGCTTTCATGTCGAGCGGCTGTTTAAGCGGCCGCCGCGAACGCTGCCGTTAGCGATTGTGCTATTGTCAACTGCAATTGGCTACCTGTGTGCCAACTTCTTTTTGGGGATTTTAACGGCAATTGGTAACTTGACTTACTTGGTTCGCTGAGGGGGACGGAGGAGAAAATGGAAAAGATAATCATTAAGGGTGGCCGACCATTACGGGGGCAGGTCACTGTTGAGGGCTCAAAAAACGCTGTATTGCCACTGCAAGCGGCGGCAATCCTGGCGGCTCAGGGAACCGTCACCTTAAATAACGTTCCTCCGGTCACCGATGTCCAGCTGATGAACCGCCTGCTTCGTTTCCTCAACCTCAAGACGGCTTACGGGGAAAAGCAGCGCCAACTGGTCATCAACGGGAGTGTCCCCCTGTCCTCGGAAGCCCCGTTTGAATACGTTAACCAGATGCGGGCGTCGCTGTTGGTAATGGGACCGCTATTGGCTCGAACCGGGCAGGCCCGGATTGCCTTGCCGGGGGGCTGTTCAATCGGTGCGCGGCCAATTGACCTCCACCTGGCGGGGCTGCGCAAACTTGGGGCCACCATCAAGCAGGATGCTGGTTTTATTGGTGCTCGCTGTGACCACCTGGTAGGTTCACGGATTACCCTCGACTTTCCTAGTGTGGGGGCAACGGAAAACTTGATGATGGCGGCGACAATGGCCGAGGGAATTACGACCATTGAAAACGCCGCCTGTGAACCGGAAATCGTGGAATTGGCTAACCTGCTTAATAAGATGGGCGGCCGGGTGCACGGAGCCGGGAGCAAGGTTATCCGGATTCAGGGAGTCTACTACCTCCACGGTGCGGAATATACAGTTGCACCAGACCGGATTGAGGCGGGGACCTGGATGCTGGCCGCGGCGGTAACCAATGGTGACGTTATCGTGCGAAACGCGGCTGCCGCCTACAATACCTCTTTGATTGCCAAGCTGGAAGAAATGGGCGTGACGGTGATTAAGCAGGAAGACGGTATCCGCGTCTTGGGGACGTCTGTCCTGATTCCAGCAAGTGTTAAGGCAATGCCCTATCCGGGATTTCCAACCGATTTGCAGCCACAAATGACCGTTCTCCAACTGCTGGCAAATGGTACCAGCACAATGGAAGAACACGTCTTTGAGCAGCGCTTTAACCACTTAGAAGAGCTGCGCCGGATGAATGCGGACTTCCAAATCGCGGGCTCGGTTGCAATCCTTGACGGCCCGACCCGCTTTAGCGGGACGGAGGTGGCCGCAACGGACCTCCGTGCTGGAGCAGCCTTAGTCCTAGCCGGTTTAGCAGCGACGGGAATTACCCAGGTGTGCAATCCCCAGTGTCTGGACCGGGGCTACTACGATTTTTATCAGAAACTTCACCAGCTGGGTGCCCAGATTGACCGGTTTGATGTTAAAGAGAAGTTTAAAATCAAGCCAGAACAGCCGCGTCAAGAAAACAAGGGCAGTGAGCCGGAGTAAATTTGTGGTATAATACCAACGATATTGTCAATCTAGTTACCTGGCAACTATTGCCAGGGAGTAACATCAAGTTAAAGCACAAAGGAGATAAGTTGAATGGCTAAAGATATTGGAATTGATTTGGGGACGGCCAACGTTCTGATTTATGTACAGGGCAAGGGCATTGTCTTGAACGAACCATCTGTTGTCGCAATTGACACCCAGACCAATAAAGTACTAGCGGTCGGCTCAGAAGCGTACCGGATGGTGGGGCGGACTCCCAGCAACATTCGGGCAATTCGTCCGCTCAAGAACGGGGTCATTTCAGACTTTGACGTTACCCAGGAGATGCTTTCCTACTTCATCGGCAAGCTGAGTGTTAAGGGGTTCATGTCGAAGCCGAATATCATGATCTGTGCGCCAACTAATATTACTGAAATCGAACGGAAGGCGATCATCCAAGCGGCTGAGCAGTCTGGTGGCGGCAAGGTCTACCTGGAATACGAGCCGAAAGTAGCGGCCATCGGTGCTGGCTTGGATATCTTCAAGCCGCGCGGCAGCATGGTCATCGATATGGGTGGGGGAACCAGTGACATTGCCATCCTTTCCTTGGGGGACATTGTGGCTAGTCAATCCATCCGTCTCGCCGGGGACAAGATGAACAGTAACATCGCCGCCTACATTAAGGACAAGCATGGTCTGGTAATTGGCGAGCACACCGCTGAAAACATCAAGATGGAAATCGGGACGGCCCTGCAGGTCGACGACCCCAAGGAGATGGATGTTCGTGGTCGGGACGTTGCCAGTGGGATGCCAAAGCAGATCACTGTTAACCAAAACGAAATCGAAGAAGCCCTCCACGATACCCTCGACCAGATTGTCACGGCCACAATCAACGTTTTGGAAACCATCCCGCCTGAACTGGCGAGTGACATCATTGACCGGGGAATCGTTCTCACTGGTGGGACCTCGCTCCTAAACGGACTTGACCAACTCTTCAGCTCCCGCCTCAAGGTTCCGGTAGTCGTTTCTCAGGACCCACTGGATAACGTTGCCAAGGGGGCCGGCGAGATGCTGGAACGGATGCAAAAGACTGATAGCAAAAAGAAGTAATGTGAATGGTTCACTTACTATGTAACCTCGTCCGCTGGTACCAACGGGGCGTTTCGGCGCGCCGCCCATACCGGGTCTGCCGGTTCTCTCCTACGTGTTCTCAGTATATGATAGAGGCCTTGCAGCGCTTTGGCCTCAAGGGACTATTACTGGGCATTGCCCGGCTCCTGCGGTGTCAACCGTTTTGCCGGGGTGGCTATGACCCCGTGCCGGAACACTTTACGTTTCAGCGGCAGCATTAATGAAAAGGTGAAAAAGTGGCAAAGAAAGATAAAAAGATTGAAGTAAGCGTTAAGGACATTGAACGACACAACCAGCCGGTCCAGCAGATTTTCATCGGCCGACGACTGATTGGGGAGGTCGTTACCGCCAATGAACGGTTTAAGGCCGTCTTAGTGGCCGACCAGAGTGAATTCAACGTCCGCTCACAAGAAGAGGGCCTGGAAATGGTCCTGCAGCAATACCATCTCCACCAGCGGTAGGTTAATGGTCGCAAGTTTTCTTGTGAAAAAATCTGGTATAAAGGAGTTAGGTAATGCAACATTCGCAAAATGATGAGGAAAGTCGGCTTGACTGGGGAATTATTTTCTGTGTGCTCATGCTTGCCTTGATCGGCCTCGCGTCGATTTACGTGGCGGCGGTTCACGACCAGCAGCCGACCAGTGTCGCCCGGCAGGTAATTACTCAACTGGTCTGGTACATCATTGGGACCATCCTGGTGGTGGTCATTATGCAGTTTGACTCGGAGCAGCTCTGGAAACTGGCACCGATTGTCTACTGGTTCAGTATTTTTCTGATGTTTGCGATCCTGGTATTTTATAGCCGGTCGTACTACGTTAATACCGGGGCCAAGAGTTGGTTCGCCATCGGGCCGTTTACTTTCCAGCCGTCGGAAATTATGAAGCCAGCCTACATCCTGATGATGGGGCGGGTCATTACAACTCATAATAACCGTTATCCTGTCCACACCGTCCAATCCGATTGGCGCCTGATTGGGACGATGTTCCTATGGCTCCTGCCGGTCCTGATCTCCCTTCACTTTCAAAACGACTTTGGGACCGCGCTGGTATTCTGTGCTATTTTTGCGGGGATGGTTTTGGTCTCCGGGGTGACCTGGCGAATCTTAGCCCCAGCAATTATTGGGGTGAGTGCGGTTGGTGGCGCCGTACTGGCGATGGTTACCAGTACAGTCGGTCGGACCATTTTGGAGCACATTGGCTTCCAAGCCTACCAGTTTGACCGGGTTGACACCTGGCTGCACCCGGAACAGGATACGACTAACCAGGGTTACCAGCTGTGGCAGAGTATCAAGGCCGTCGGTTCCGGTGGAATTACCGGGACGGGTTTTAACAATTCCAAGGTGTACGTGCCGGTTCGAGAATCCGACATGATTTTCTCGGTGATTGGGGAAAACTTCGGCTTTATCGGCGGGGTCTTACTGATCTTGATTTACCTGCTGCTGATTTACTTGATGATCCGGGTAACCTTTGATACGAAGAACGAATTCTACGCCTATATCTCAACCGGGGTCATTATGATGATCCTCTTCCACGTTTTTGAAAACATCGGGATGAACATCGGTTTACTGCCGTTGACTGGGATCCCGCTGCCCTTCATCAGTGCCGGGGGGTCATCATTGATCGGTAACCTGATTGGGATCGGAATGGTGATGTCGATGCGGTACCACCACCATTCCTACATGTTTAGCAGCAACCAGGAATTTAGATAAGGAGATTGCACAATGGCAACAAAGAATACGTATTTTTGGACGAAGCAGCAGGCTGATGGGACGACCCAGGTGGGCTTAAACGACCAGGGGCGCGATGACCTGGGAGAAGTCAGCTTTATCGACCTGCCGGCAGCCGGCACGGAACTAGAAGTCGGGGGAAAGTTTATTTCCGTAGAAGCTGAAAAGGCCGTTACCGACTTGGAAAGCCCAGTCGCGGGGACAATCGTTGCCGTCAACGAAAAGCTGGCTGACCAGCCGGAAGACCTTTCGAGCAGTGACGACCAGCAAAACTGGATCGTGACGGTGAAGTAACCAGCCTTGAAGTAAAAACTCTGAGATTCCTGTCCAGGAATTTTGGAGTTTTTTTACCGCCAGTTATATTACAGCTTGGTCTGGAACCTGTTTCATGCTATACTAATGGTTCGAGGAAATCGGTTTGAAGTTATAATAATATTTAATTAAGGTGGTATTTCAAATGACAAAGAAATTACGTGTTGCTTTATTGTTTGGTGGCAATTCATCTGAACATGATGTTTCTAAACGGTCAGCACATAATATTTATGATGCCATGGACAAGGACAAGTATGATGTCAGCCTCTTTATGTTCACTAAGGATGGCATCCTGCTGGATAATGCTTACTCCCAACGAATCTTTGATGGGGAACCCGAAGACCAGGTGGTAGCGGATGCTTACCAGCACATGGACCTCGACCGGCCGCTGGCCCCAATTATGGCGCTGAACGAGCTGGAAGCGGTCGACTTCTTCTACCCGGTCATTCACGGGAACCTGGGGGAAGATGGGACTATTCAGGGCCTGTTTAAACTGCTGAAGAAGCCTTACGTCGGGTCCGGTATTTCTGCCAGTGCCCTTTCCTTTGACAAGGACCTGACCAAGAAGATGTTAAACGAGGCTGGAATCAGGAATACCCCGTACGTCCTGCTGACACCGGAAAACCAGGCCGAATATTCCTGGGGACGGTTAGAGGAAGAACTCGGCAACCTGATCTTTATCAAGCCAGCCCGGCAAGGATCGTCGGTGGGAATTCACCTGGTAACGAACGCTGAAGAGTACGCCGCGGCGCTTAAAGATGCCTTCAAGTATGACTTTAAGGTTTTAGCAGAGAAGGGGCTTGACCGGCCACAGGAAATTGAAATTTCTATTTTAGGCAATGAGCACCCGGTAGCCTCTAAGCTGGGGGCCGTTCGGGTACCTGAAAGCGATCCTTTCTATGACTACGAAAACAAGTTTGTCGATGCCAGCGGCGTGGTCTTTGAACTGCCGGTGAAGTTACCGCAGTACTTAACTGACGAAATTACGGAGATGGCGTTGAAAGCGTACCGGGTTCTGGGCATGAAGGGACTCTCACGGATTGACTTCCTGGTTGATTCCAACAATATTCCATACCTGAGCGAGCCGAACACCCTGCCTGGCTTTACTAACATCAGCCTCTACCCGCAGATGTGGGAAGTTTCTGGCATTTCGTATTCAGACCTGATTGACCGCCTGATTGAACTTGGTTTAGCAGAGTTTAAACGAAACAGTCAAATTAAATATGATTTCCGTGAATTAGGAACGGAGCATGTTGGTCAGAAGAAATACAACGACTAACTCATAAATCGTCTTTTTAGTCAAGATACTAATGCTGATTTGACAAAACGGTTAATAGTTATAAAATAAAAAATGGCTTGCTTACCCTTTTACAGTTAGTGGTTGAAAAGCGGACAAGCGTTTTTTGCGGAAATTATTACAACTAGTGCTATAATAATCAGTAAAGTAATAGCAGAACAATTATGTTTAGTGGATTAAAAGGACAATAAAAATAATAATTAATCGAGGATGGTAACCAATGAGACTACGTGGAGATGTGTTAAAACAAATTCGCCGCAAGAGGGGGTTATCGCAGACGGCATTAGCTGAAGGGATTTGTACCCAAGCGACGATTAGTTTAATGGAGAAACAGAACCGGTTGCCCAAGATGGATATTTTGACGGCGATTTGCGAACGTCTCAACATTCAACCGGACCGGATCGTGGAAAATGAAGTGAGTGGCGTTAACGATACCTTTAACCAGATTATCGACGCCTTGACAGACCAAGAGTATGACTTGGCAAAGCAACTCATTTCAAAGATTAGCATTAAAAGTTTGAATAGTGACTTTGATAAGCAACGGTACTACTACCTGCTCGGGATGGTGCAGATTAGTCAGGACCAGATTGATGATGCGATTTTCAACTTTGAACTTGTTTTAACTCAATTTGCGACGACCAGCGCCAACATTTACCTGGCAATGACCACGGCGGGGATGGCCTTGGCCTACCTGAAACGGGATGACCATGAACGGGCTGTCCGTTTGACTGACCGGGCGGTTAAGCTAATTGACAACAAGAAGTTGATTGGGAGTCTGCACCAGTGGGCTTCAATTAACTGCCAGATTGCCGAGCTCTACTGGCGCTTAGGTGAGCCTGAAAAGGCGTTGGCAAGTGCCCAGCGGGGAATTCAGCTCTGCCGGGACCGGGACTCACTCTTTATCCTTGATCAATTATACCTGTACGTTGGTCGGGCCTACATCGCCATGGGTGAAAAGGAGAAGGCCAAGCAGGCACTCGAAGTGGCGAAGAGCCTTAGTATCGCCCGTCACGGGAAGCTCAACGAAGAGAGCATCGCTGACGAACTTGCAAAATTATAGATTATAAGAGGCTGAGTTAATTCCCAGCCTCTTTGCTATTTTAAGGCTCTTCGTCAAGAAGTACTGATGAGAAAATAGAATAAGTTTTGTTAAGCAGCTCGTGCCTGAACCTTGGCACGGGCTGCTTGTGTATTCTTCCAGTTAATGGCGATGTAAGTGTTAGGAAACGCA
>SKEM01000384.1_pt1 | contig 31368 bp, 56 predicted proteins | sample 4826731 | NCBI WGS metagenome assembly SKEM01 (sample SAMN11008809, study PRJNA524170) | human gut metagenome | biome: Human fecal sample; material: Feces; isolation source: fecal sample from pouch patient p37 | host: Homo sapiens | place: Israel: Tel-Aviv | collected 2015-07-27
TTTTTTATATTTTACATGATTAAATTCTACTTTTGTTATTTCATTAGCAATTTTATTATGAATGTTAGTCACAAAGGACTCCCGGCTGCGAATCCCCCAAAAAATCAAAAAAAAAAGTTTTAGCTCGCTAAATCTTGCTAAATCTTGCTAAATCTTGCTAAATCTTGCTAAATCTAGCTAAATCTTAATTATAGGGCTATATGGTCATATTTTGGCTTGTGAGAGCAGAGTTACCCAAGTAGGTAAACTTATAAGCAAAAGTTGTTGCTGTTCTTAGAGACGAGAATATAGGCTTTAAACGATATAACCACATTTAAAAGAAAGGACAATATGCAAATACAAAACGGTGGCAGGCCCACAATTTTACCTAAGATGTATGAAGAACCGCTATTTAGTCAAATCATTGATAAAATTGAATCAGGCTGTAATGACAGAGAAATCTACACCAGTTTGCATTGTTCTGCTAAAACTTTTAGAAAGTGGCGAGATGACAATATAAAGGCGTATGACGAAGCTAAAAGCATTGCTAGGGGAAATCTATTAGAACTAGCTGAAAGTGCCTTAGCGAGCAAACTGACAGTCAGAACGCTAAAGGAAACAGAAACAATCTATGACGCTGACGGAAACGTTGAAAAAGTAAAGGTTAAAGAAAAAGAACTGGACAAAGATAGCTTGGTAGCGATGATGGTTGCTAAGGCTGGAAACCCTGAACTTTATAACCCTACTGAATGGCGGAGATTGCAACAGGAAGAATCAAGCGCTCATGACCTTAAAGCTAAAATTGAAGAACTTGACGACTATAAGCTAAGCAAGTACGAAACTCCAAAAATTGAAGTACCGAAAGGGTTTGAATGATTGAATTGAATAAAATTTACAACGAAGAATGTTTATACGGTATGAAGAAAATCCCTGACGGTAGTATTGATATGATTTTGTGCGATTTGCCATACGGAACAACAGCGTGTAAGTGGGATACGATCATTCCTTTCAAACCATTATGGGAACAATATGAGCGAGTAATTAAAGACAATGGAGCGATAGTTTTGACAGCTAGTCAGCCGTTCACAAGCGCTTTGATTATGAGTAACATAAATATGTATAGGTACAATTGGGTATATGAAAAAAACAAGTCTAGCAATTTTATGTTGGCTAAAAAGCAACCGTTGAAAAATTTTGAGGACGTATGTGTTTTTTATAAGAAGCAACCGACTTACATCCCACAGATGGAATGGGTGGGCGTGAAAGATAAAAGAAAAAAAATAAATCAAAAAAAGAGATTTAGTGAATTACATGGTTCTGAAATAACTTCTTACAGTCACAGCAAAGACAATGGATGGAGATACCCAAAGGCGGTGAAGCTCTTTAACAATGCAGATACAAGAAATGTAGTGCACCCAACCCAAAAACCGGTAGCGCTCTTTGAATACCTAATCAAGACTTATACAAATAAAGGCGATACGGTATTAGATAACTGCATGGGTTCAGGAACAACAGCCATTGCTTGCTTAAACACTGAGCGAAATTTCATCGGCTTTGAATTAAATGAAGAATATTATAACATGTCTTTAAAAAGAATATCTGAAAACGAATAGAAAGGTAATGAATGTATTATTTGAATAAAATGTTGGAATACAACAAAGAAAACGACATTATTATTAATAAGTACATTCGCAAGACTATTCAGAAGCAAATACGTATTCACAATAAGTATATTTATCGCTATGACCGTGTTACACAAGCTATTGAGTGGATACAAGACAACTTCTATTTGACTACTGGTAACCTGATGAAGATTGAGCTACTACCAACGCAGCGCTGGTGGTACGAGTTAATGCTTGGTTATGACATGGTTGATGAAAAAGGCGTTCAGGTCAATCTAGTTAATGAAATTTTTCTTAATTTAGGCCGTGGTTCAGGTAAGTCAAGTTTAATGGCTACGCGCGTGCTTAACTGGATGATTTTAGGCGGACAATATGGCGGAGAGAGCTTAATTATTGCATATGACAACACACAGGCTAGACACGTATTTGACCAAGTTAGGAATCAAACGGAAGCAAGCGACACATTGAGAGTGTACAATGAAAACAAGATTTTCAAAAGTACGAAACAAGGGCTAGAATTTACTTCTTTTAAAACCACTTTCAAAAAGCAAACAAATGATACTTTAAGGGCGCAAGGTGGTAACAGTTCGCTTAATATATTTGATGAAGTTCATACTTATGGCGAAGATATAACAGAATCAGTCAATAAAGGTTCACGTCAAAAACAAGATAACTGGCAAAGTATTTACATCACTTCTGGCGGACTTAAACGAGACGGTTTATATGATAAACTTGTTGAACGCTTCAAATCAGAGGAAGAATTTTATAATGATAGGTCGTTCGGATTACTTTACATGCTAGAAAATCATGAGCAGGTAAAAGATAAGAAGAATTGGACTATGGCATTACCGCTTATTGGTAATGTACCTAAGTGGTCAGGAGTTATTGAGGAGTATGAGCTTGCGCAAGGAGACCCGGCGTTACAGAATAAGTTTTTAGCGTTTAATATGGGGTTGCCTATGCAGGACACAGCTTACTACTTCACTCCACAAGATACTAAACTAACAGAATTCAATTTATCTGTATTTAATAAAAATAGAACTTATGTAGGAATTGACCTGTCCTTAATCGGCGATTTAACCGCTGTGTCGTTCGTTTGTGAGTTAGAGGATAAAACTTACAGTCACACTCTTACATTCTCTGTACGGTCGCAATATGAGCAACTGGACACAGAACAACAAGAGCTATGGACTGAATTCGTTGACAGAGGCGAACTAATCTTACTTGATACGGAATATATCAATGTAAATGACCTGATACCGTATATTAATGACTTTAGAACCAAAACAGGGTGCAGACTTAGAAAAATCGGATATGACCCAGCACGATACGAAATTTTAAAAGGTTTGATTGAGCGTTACTTCTTTGACAAAGACGGAGATAACCAAAGAGCGATTCGACAAGGTTTCTCAATGAACGACTACATCAAGTTATTAAAATCTAAGTTAGTGGAAAATAAACTTATCCATAATCAAAAAGTCATGCAATGGGCTTTAAATAATACTGCTGTTAAAATCGGACAAAGTGGGGACTATATGTATACTAAAAAACTTGAAAAAGATAAAATTGACCCTACTGTTGCTTTGACAATGGCATTAGAAATGGCGGTGTCAGATGAAGTATAACGTTGACACAGTAAGAGAGAGTGGCTGGTACAATAAAAAAGAATGGTTGGCAGTCCGTGATTATGTTAGACAACGCGATAAAATGACTTGCGTAAGATGTGGTGCATTCGGTGCTAAAAAATACGAAGTAGACCATATTATAGAGCTAACTTGGGAAAATCTTGATGATTGGAAAATAGCGCTGAACCCTGAGAACCTACAACTCCTTTGTAAGTCTTGCCATAACAAGAAAACAGGCGAGTATAAACGAGGGAAAGGCGTTAGTTTATGGTAGAAAGGGGAAAAATTGAACTTATTCGGAAAAGTGGTATCATTTTCACGTGGAAAACTAAACAATGATACTCAAAGAGTCACAGCGTGGCAAAATGAAGCAGTAGAATATACAAGTGCCTTTGTGACTAACATTCATAATAAAATTGCTAATGAAATAACAAAAGTAGAATTTAATCATGTAAAATATAAAAAATCTGATGTTGGCTCTGATACTTTGATTAGTATGGCTGGTTCTGATTTAGATGAAGTTCTAAACTGGAGTTCTAAGGGCGAACACAATAGCATGGAGTTTTGGCAAAAGGTAATTAAAAAGTTACTTACAATTCGATATATTGACTTGTACCCTATATTTGACAGTGAAACAGGCGACCTATTAGACCTACTATTTGCTAACGATAAAAAAGAATATAAACCTGAAGAATTAGTAAGGCTTGTCAGTCCTTTTTATATCAATGAAGACACAAGTATTTTAGATAATGCTCTAGCTAGTATTCAAACTAAGTTAGAACAAGGTAAATTGCGTGGTTTATTGAAAATTAATGCCTTTCTTGATATTGACAATACACAAGAGTATCGAGAAAAAGCACTAGCAACAATAAAGAACATGCAAGAGGGTTCTAGTTACAACGGCTTGACACCAGTTGATAACAAGACGGAAATTGTAGAACTTAAAAAAGATTATTCTGTTTTAAATAAAGATGAAATTGACCTTATTAAATCGGAACTTTTGACAGGTTACTTTATGAATGAAAATATTTTGCTTGGTACTGCTACGCAAGAACAACAAATTTATTTTTATAACTCTACTATCATTCCTTTACTGATTCAACTTGAAAAGGAACTGACTTATAAACTGATTTCAACAAACCGCAGACGAGTAGTTAAGGATAATTTATATTATGAACGCATAATCGTAGATAACCAGCTATTCAAGTTTGCAACTTTGAAAGAATTAATCGACTTGTATCATGAAAATATTAACGGTCCTATTTTTACACAGAATCAACTTCTTGTTAAAATGGGCGAGCAACCAATCGAGGGTGGAGATATTTACATAGCTAACCTTAACGCAGTTGCTGTTAAAAATCTAAGTGATTTACAAGGCGGTAGAAAGGACGTAACAAGCACAGATGAAACTAATAACCAATAGTGCTGAAATTAAAGTAACTGAAAACGATGACGGTTCTAAGTCGTTCCAAGGCATTGGGTCAGAAGTTGGCGTAGAGAACCTTAACGGTATTATCTTGACTCCTAACTGTATTGAGTTTGCTAGAGAACGATATCCATTGCTATATGAACATGGTGCTGGGTCTAGTGAAGTCATTGGGGACGCAAAAGTTTACTATGATTTGGCTTCCAATAAATACCTGACTGACTTTACGCTTTACGACAATGCACCAAACATTAACAAGGCTGTTGAAAATGGAGCGTTTGATTCACTATCAATTGCCTATTACATCACAGATTATACTTTTGATGATAATGACGCTCTAGTTGTAAATAAAGCACAGTTTAAAGAGATTTCTCTCGTTTCAGTACCAGCAGACCCTAACGCAAAATTTATTCAAAACGCGCTAGGCGAAGAACTCACAGAAGAACGCAACAAAATTATTGAAAGCCGAAACGCTTTGAAAGAAATTGAGGATATTAAAAAGAAATATGAACAAACCTGATTTAATCGAAAAACAAAATCGCTTGGCAGAACTTAAAGAAAATAACGTATCTTTAAAATCTCAAATTAGTGGCTTTGAAGTAAAAAACGCAATTGAAGACTTGCCAAAAGTACAAGAATTAGAAAAAACACTTTCAGAAAATTCAATTGAAATTATCAAAATCGAGAACGAACTCAACGCACAGGAAGAAAAACCAAAAGGAAAATCTAAAATGACAAACTTTATTGAATCACAAAACGCTGTAACAGAATTTTTTGATGTATTGAAAAAGGCTTCTGGAAAATCAGAAATTAAAAACGATTGGAATGCAAAACTTGCTGAAAATGGTGTAACTATCACAGACAAAACTTTTGAGCTTCCGCGTAAATTGGTTGACTCAATCAACACAGCTTTGTTAAATACTAACCCAGTATTCAAAGTTTTCTATGTTACAAATGTCGGCGCTTTGCTCGTATCACGCTCGTTTGATTCAGCTAATGAAGCACAAGTCCACAAAGACGGACAAACAAAAACAGAACAGGCAGCGACACTCACTATTGATACTCTTGAACCTGTAATGGTTTATAAATTGCAATCACTTGCTGAACGTGTTAAACGACTTCAAATGTCATATTCTGAACTTTACAACTTGATTGTAGCTGAACTTACACAAGCCATTGTTAATAAAATTGTTGACCTTGCGCTTGTTGAGGGTGACGGAACAAACGGATTTAAGTCAATTGACAAAGAAACAGACGTCAAAAAAATCAAAAAGATTACTACAAAGGCCAAATCAGCTGGCAAAACTCCATTTGCTGACGCTATTGAAGAAGCGGTTGACTTTGTTCGTCCTACTGCTGGACGTCGCTATTTGATTGTTAAAGCGGAAGACCGCAAAGCCTTGTTAGATGAGTTACGCCAAGCGACTGCTAACGCTAACGTTCGTATTAAAAATGATGACGTTGAAATTGCTTCAGAAGTTGGCGTAGATGAAATCATTGTTTATACAGGTACAAAGGCTGTTAAACCTACTGTATTAGTAGACCAAAAATATCACATTGATATGCAAGACATTACAAAAGTTGACGCATTTGAATGGAAAACTAATAGCAACATGATTTTGGTTGAAACACTAACAAGCGGACATGTTGAAACTTACAACGCTGGTGCAGTAATTACAGTATCATAAGAATAAAACGGAGGAAATAAATGATAGATTATATCAAGGTCTATTGTGGTATTCCGATTTTAGTAACAGCTTATGATAGTAAACTTATCTTATTCCGTTCAATAGCTATTAAATTGCTAGAAAAAAATGGTATTAAAGCTGACGAAACAAGTGTATTAGTGAAAGACTTTATTTCTTGTTATTGTCGGCTTAATATTGTTGATGAACCAGCAGAACAATGGCGAAATGCTGAAATGAAACGTTTGGCTTCTTTGCAAGAGTTAATGTATTATGGAGGTATTTGATGATATTTTCACAAGTAACATTGCAAGTTGAAACGACTGTTAAGAAGAAGAACGGTGCAGAAGCTAATGTTATAAAGCATATCACTTTGCCAGCAGTAAAACAGAGAATTAATCAGTCAAGGCTTGATGAGTTTTCTATGATTGGACTAGGTAAAAATGTACGGTATGAGCTTAACGGAATCGGAGAAATGGAAGACTTAATTTTCAACTATTTCTTGGACGAAAAAGGCGAAACTTTCAAGCGTACAACATGGGAAAGAGACCCTAAGAATAACAAGATGATTTTAGAGGGGGTCGTAAGTAATGGAATTTGATTCTTATATAGATTGGTACAACAATTTACTTACAATGCCTCTAAATGACGTTATTTTAGGCGTTAAGGACACGATAGTAGACAAGACGGTATATTTGTCACTTAGTGACTCAAAGGTGCTTAAAATGGATAATACGAGCTTTGTCATGGGTTACTATTATCAAGTTGTTTTATCTGTTAAAGATGTTGACGATGAACTTGTCGGATTAGTCGGAAATGTTTTACAAAACGGTTGGAATATGACGAACTGGTCAGAGAATAGCCATTTGTACAATTATACTGGTACTGTTTATTTGCCTTGTGGTGCAGGTGGTCAAGCGTGGTAATGAATTTACTTAATACATCAAGCATAGCTAAAGAAATGCAAACTAAAGTAACAGAACGCATGGGCGATTGGTTTGAAGCAGAGTTTAAGGCTAAGGCAAATGCTGCAAGCCGAAGAACTAGAATAATCAGAAGCCACGGTCATACCTATACTTATGCTAGATATCAAAATACAGGCCAATTGTCAAGTAACTTAAAGCAAGTTAAAAAAGGCGATAAAGTAGTAGTAAACGCAGGGACTAGAGCTAATTATACTAGTGGTTATCATGGTATGTATTTCTTGGTTGAAAAAAAAGGTATGCAAGACGTTAAAACAACATTGAAAAAGGGCGCTAATTATGCTAATTCAATGAAATTATAAAAGTAGAAAGTGGCTTAATTACATTTGATTGAAATTAACAATAATGGTATTTTTTAATGAGTTTAGATAATTTTAGAAATAGAACGATTATATGGGACACAGTCAACAAAGACTTTCCCCAGCCAATACAAGCAATGCAAGGCGATGTCAATGCTAGAACGGTATTAATTAAAATAGTTGATAACGGAACTGAAATTGACTTAACTGGTCATTCGTTAAAACTTACATATCAATATACTAATAGCAGTAATTCAGGTTTTGTTATGATTCCTCCTAAGGACTTAGCTAAGGGAGAATTTATTTTGGTAATTCCTACCGAAATGACAGCGACAGGAGTTATCGAGGCAAATTTAATACTTCTTAACGAAAGTTTAGAGCAGGTTATCGTCAGTAAGAGCCTTACGTTTATATCAGATAATTCGACAGTTTCTGATTTAGCTCAAGAAGTAAATAACAAGATTGATGATTTTACAAAATTATTATTGGAAAATATGCCACAAGTAATGCGTAGTGAGTTGAATGACTTACATGCTCAAACTGAATCAAACAAGAGCAATATTGAGCTTAAAGCAAATTTAGCTGATGTGACGAGCTTACAAAGTGCAATGACAGAACTAAAAAATGAAGTAGAGGCATTTGGTATTAGTCCTGAAAATTTAGTTACTATAAAGTCGCTATTAGACGCAATTGCAAAGAACGCCAGTGAATCCGAAGTAGTTGAACTAATAAATTCAGTAAAGGTTTTAACGAGTAACATTTCTCTTATGAGTAATGGAGATTATTCTCCTAAGGCTAATCAAACTGATTTAGAAAGTTTACAGCATACTGTTAATGACCATTCGGCAGCCATTTCAGCAAAGGCTAATCAAACAGACTTGGACAACTTACAAGCTACTGTTGATAAACAAGGTATATCGATTTCAAAAAAAGCTGAACAATCAGATTTATCAATCACAAATAAAAATGTCGCAACTGCTCAAGAAACAGCAAATAAAGCTGAAAGTGAAGCCAAAAATGCAATGGCAAAGGCTATCGAAGCACAAGCGAACAGTTTACCACTTAATGGCACCGCGGTAAGTGCAATCAAACTGGCAACACCTAGAAAACTTAGGGTAAATCTTCAATCTTCATCATTTCAAGACTTTGACGGGACTGCCGATGCAACTAATATTGGAGTTTCAGGTGTGCTTCCAATCGCAAATGGAGGTACTTCAACAGCTGACGGAGTTGTAAATACAATAGCCTATGCCAACAGCGCAGACGGTACGGACGATTTCACCACTGTTTACCCTAACTTGAACTTGATAGACGGAACTAAAGACTTTAGCGGTCTTTGGGATTGGGCAGACAATTGGACAACCGACGGAACTTATAAAGGTCTAACTGTTAAGAAAAAAACTACACAATGGGGTGGTATTCATAAAACATTTACTGCACCCAAAGACGGAACATATACTTTCTCAGCTTATGTTAAAAGTTCAGGAAGTAATGCAAATATAAATAGAGTCATTCAGAAAAATGGGATAGATTATTGGGATGACAGGCTTTATAAGTTTTTTGGAAACAATTTTGATTGGTTAAGAGACAGCTTCACTGTAACTTTGAAAGCCAAAGACACTATGTCTGCCAGATACGAAATATCAGGTTCTGGAACAGATTCAATTTTATGGACGGCTGGTCATAAGTGGGAAGAAGGACCAATTGCTACTACTTGGATGCCCTCAGCTAGTGAAGTTACAACTGCTGATTACCCAAAGTATGTAGGGTTTAGTAATAGCATTAAACCAAATAAGAAAAGTTCTGAATACAAATGGCTACCAATGGGCTTAGTATCAATTGATAGGGCTACTGGCCTACTTAAGCCTGCGGTCATGGGTGTAGATTATGCTGAAGCACACCCAGTTGGTTCAGTAGTCTCAAATACTTCAAGTTCATCATCAGGATATTCCACAGGTACATGGGAAAATATCGGTTCAGCAGCAATTGATTCAGTAACATGGGAAGACTTCGAGTCAGCAATAAATGGTCCAACAACAATATATTATTGGAAACGCACTGCATAAAAAATAAAAAGGAAAATAAAAAATGAAATTAGATTATAACTCACGCGAAATTTTCTTTGGTAATGAAGCTCTAATCGTAGCTGATATGTCAAAGGGAAGTAACGGGAAACCAGAGTTCACTAACCTTAAAATCGTAACTGGTTTAGTATCAGTTGGCGAAATGGAAGACCAAGCGGAAACTAATAGCTATCCAGCTGATGACGTACCAGACCATGGAGTTAAAAAAGGCGCTACCTTACTTCAAGGCGAAATGGTATTCATTCAAACAGACCAAGCGCTTAAAGAAGACATTTTAGGTCAACAAAGAACAGCAAATGGCTTGGGTTGGTCTCCTACTGGTAATTGGAAAACGAAATGCGTTCAGTATCTTATTAAAGGGCGCAAACGTGATAAAGTTACAGGAGAGTTTATTGACGGTTACCGTGTAGTCGTTTATCCAAATTTGAGACCAACAGCAGAAGCTAAAAAAGAATCAGAAACAGATTCAGTAGACGGCGTAGATCCTATTCAATGGACTTTGGCAGTTCAAGCGACTGATTCAGATATTTATTTGAATGGAAATAAAAAAGTTCCTGCTATTGAATATGAAATTTGGGGAGAACAAGCTAAAGACTTTGCCAAGAAAATGGAAGGCGGACTATTCATCATGCAACCTGATACGGAACTTGCTGGTGCTGTTACGTTAATTCCTCCAGTTATTCCTAACGTAACTACTGCTACAAAGGGTCATAATGACGGAACAATCGTAGTACCTGCCACTTTGAAAGATTCTAAGGGTGGAACTGTAAAAGTAACGTCAGTTATTAGAGACGCACAGGGAAAAGTGGAAACAAATGGACAACTTGCACCGGGTGTCCATCTCGTAACGTTCTCCGCTGACGGTCATGAAGATGTTACCGCAGGGGTTTCAGTAACTGACCATTCATAAGACTAAAAATTAAATAAGTAAAGGAATATATACAAAAAATGGCGAAACAATTGAGTACAGCACGTAAATTTAAAATGATTACAGGTAAAGACCTTTTTCAACAACAAAAGGCAATGGATACAGAACTTAAAAAAGAAGACGGAGAAATTACTGACGTAATGGAGTTCGTTCAATATGGTTTATACTTGGCTCTTTTTCAAGATAACATTGTAAAAGCAAAAAGCGACTTTGCAGACTTTCGTTCTAGCTTTGAGTTCGATACTGACGGTAAAGGACTTAAAGAACTTGTCGAACTGTGGCAAAAAGAAATTTAATGAGCTGAAAGGACTGTAAATGATTTTAAAACATGCAATTAGATACTTAGAACTAACAGGTTCAGACTTTATTACAGATTTGAAAGACTTTGCAGACCTACAAAATTCTTTTGTCGCTGGTTATATTCCTGATGACTTTACAGAGCAAATGGAGAGCTTTACAGACAAGTTATTGATACTTTGGGTAGATTGTAACGGAGGACTGCAAAACGCATTAGACGACAAAACAGAGCTTCCTACAACTAACGAGTTAATTAATATCTTCTGTAAGACTGTTTTTATTAAAGAAAAAGAGGAAACGGAAGACGATACGGTCTTCTTTTCTTCTAGTTCATTGATTAAGAAAAAGAAAGATACTGTAAAGGAAAATAAAACTCTAGAACTTTTGACTATTTTAGGCAATAATGAAATTGATATAACACAGTTCATGGAAATGGAACTAGAACTTGTTTATAAATTAATCGAACTTATTGCAGAGAAGAAGAAAGAGGAAAAAGAAAAAGAGAAAAGGCGTAAAAGAAAGGGTATGTAATGGCAAGTAATGCAACGTTTGAGGTCGAGATATACGGTAATACCACGAAATTCGAGAACTCACTCAAAGGCGTTAATACCGCAATGTCAGGGCTTAGAGGAGAAGCTAAAAACTTACGTGAAGCTCTAAAACTTGACCCAACAAATACCGATAAAATGGCACAATTGCAAAAGAACTTACAAACGCAGTTGGGCTTATCACGTGACAAAGCAACAAAATTAAAACAAGAACTTTCTAGTGTAGACAAAAGTTCCCCAGAAGGTCAAAAGAAATGGCTACAACTTACCAGAGACCTAGGCACAGCAGAAACACAAGCTAATAAGCTAGAAGGAGAAATTAGGCAAGTCGAGAGTGCTATTAGTTCAGGCTCTTGGAACATTGAAGCTAAAATGGACACCAATGGTGTAAATAGCGGAATTGAGGGCATGAAGTCACGATTTAGTGGTCTTAGAGAGATTGCTATCGGTGCATTTAGGCAAATCGGTTCAAGTGCTGTCAGTGCTGTTGGTAATGGTTTAAGAGGCTGGATATCTGATGCAATGGACACTCAAACAGCCATGATTGCCTTGAAGAACACAATGAAGTTCAAAGGCAATGGGAAAGAGTTCGACTATGTAAGCAATTCTATGCAGAAGCTCGCTAGAGATACAAATGCAAATAGTGAAGATACTCTAAAACTTTCAACAACGTTCATTGGTTTAGGAGATAGTGCTAAAACAGCAGTTGGTAAAACAGAAGCACTAGTAAAAGCCAACCAAGCGTTTGGGGGTACTGGCGAACAATTAAAAGGTGTCGCACAGGCTTATGGCCAAATGTCGGCTTCTGGTAAAGTTACTGCTGAAAACATCAATCAGTTGACAGATAATAACACTGCTCTTGGTTCAGCTCTTAAATCAACTGTTATGGAAATGAACCCAGCTTTAAAACAGTATGGTTCATTTGCTGAAGCTGTTTCGGATGGTGCTGTTTCAATGGATATGTTAGATAAGGCTATGCAAGAAACTGCAGCCGGTTCAAGCAGTGCTACAAAAACTATAAGGGACACTTGGGCTGGCTTTAATGAAGATTTGTCGCAAGCCTTACTTCCTGCACTTGAGGCTTTAACTCCTGTTATCAATGCTATAATTGATAAAATGGGTGAGTGGGGTAAAGGTGCTGGTAAAACTATAACAAGTGTTATTAAGTATTTTCAAGACTTATTTCAAAAAATGCAAGAAAGCGGAACTACCTTAGCGTTTTTAGAGGCTTGGGATAGCATAAGAAGTATATTTGGCTCTTTAGTTTCTATTGTAGCGAATGTTATCGAGTCATTTCTTGGAGTAAATACAGAAACAACAAAAAACGCAACAAGTATAGAAAACGTAGCGAAGAGTATAGCTATATTAGCTGGAAAATTGTCAGAAGTTACGGAAAAAATAGCCGTTTTTTTGAAAAAAGTTAGTGAAAGCAAAGGCGCAATGGATACTTTAAAGTCGTCTTTGGTAGCCTTAACAGCAGGGTTCGTGGCTTTTAAAATCGGAAATGGGATAGTTGCTGCTATTGTTGTTTTCAAAAAGTTAAAAACAGCAATTCAAGCAGGAACAGGAGTGATGAAAGCATTTAATCTTGTCGCTGCTGTTAATCCTTATGTATTGATTGCAACTGCGATTGCTGCGGTCGTTGCTGGTTTGGTTTACTTCTTCACTCAAACGGAAACAGGGAAAAAGGCTTGGGCTAGTTTCGTAGACTTCTTAAAGAGTGCATGGGACGGTATAGTTTCATTCTTTAGCGGTATTGGTCAATGGTTCTCTGATATATGGAATGGAGCAGTTGACGGAGCAAAAGGTATTTGGCAAGGCTTAGTTGATTGGTTCAGCGGAGTTGTACAAGGTATTCAAAACATTTGGAGCGCAATAAAAGGGTTCTTTACTACCTTATGGACAACTGTTGTTGCTGGTATTCAAACAGCATGGGCAGGAGTTACAGGGTTCTTCACAGGGCTATGGGACGGAATAGTAAATATCGTTAAAACTGTATTTACAACTATCGCAACTTTAGTGACAGGTGCTTATAACTGGTTCGTTAAAACTTTTCAGCCTTTAATTAGTTTTTATCAATCTATATTTAATCTAATCGGTTCAATAATCAACTTAGCTTTTCAACTCATCTTGACTATAATTCGTGGTGCTTATAAATTAGTTCTTAATGCATGGCAAGGCCTATCAGCTTGGTTTGGTGGAATATTTAATGCTGTTAGTTCAGTAGTTTCGACAGTATTTAGCGCTATTGGTGGCTTTGCTGTTTCAACTTGGAACGTAGTTAGGTCAGTATGGAGCGCAATTACAGGTTTCTTTAGTAGCATATTTAATGTTGTAAGGGGAGTTGTGTCTAGTGCTTTCAGCGCAATCGGAAGTTTTGCTTCTAGTGCTTGGGGAGTAGTTCGCTCAATATGGAGTACAGTTTCATGGTTCTTTAGTGGAATATTTGATTCGGTTCGTAGTGTAGTTAGTGGAGCATTCAGTGCTATTGGTAGCTTTGCTTCTAATGCTTGGTCAAGAATTTCAGGTATATTTAGTGGAGTAGGTAGCTTCTTTAGCGGAGTGTTCAATGGTGCAAGAAATGCAGTTAGTGGAGTATTCGGTTCTTTTGGAGGGTTCGCCTCTAATGCTTACAATGCAATAACAGGAGTATTTAGAGGGCTTGGTAGCTTCTTTAGCGGACTATTTGGAGGAATCAGACGTACGATAAACAGTGTCCTTGGCGGAGTTACGAGTACAATTAACCATATATCAGGAGCTATTAATGGTATCTCTGGGAAACTTGGCGGACTGTTTAAGGGTTCAATGGTAGTAGGCTTAACAGATGTCAACTTATCTTCTAGCGGTTACGGTCTAAGCACTAACAGCGTATCAAGCGACAATAGAACTTATAACACATTTAACGTGCAAGGCGGTGCTGGTCAAGATGTTTCTAACTTAGCACGAGCAATCAGACGAGAATTTGACCTAGGGAGGGCTTAATGGTAAGACAGTATAAAATACATACCAACTTAGACGGAACAGGTGATAAAATATGGGACGTTACAAACGGAAAAGTTAGATTTTACCAGCCCTCTAACTTAGGGTTACAATCAACTAATAATGTTTGGCAAAGTAATGGTATCGGAGTAATGGGAACACGCTCAATCAATCAACCTCAAATAGAGTTTAAATTAGAAACGTTTGGCGAAAGTTTAGAAGAAAACTATCAATTAATGAAAGACTTCGTAAATGATATTCTTAGTGAAAAATTCGTTACACTTGAATATCAAACAGAGATTTTCCAGGTATATGCCGATTTAGCTTTAGCAGATGTCACAAAGACAGAAGGATACGGCAAAAATGGAACTTTCAGCGAAAAGATAACTTTTGATATAATTACAAAGTGGTACACTTACGAAAATTTAACTTTTGAAAAAATTCAAAATGGAAAAGTTCTTTCTGGTAAGTCTAAAATTTACGGAGGAGTAGCACCGGGAAATTATAAATATGTCAAAGGAACTTCTTACACTTATTATGGAGAGACAAATATAGACCGTTTAAGTCATTGGGAAATAAAAGAAGAAATATTTAGTTTTATAGGAATACTACATCAAAATCTTTATAGTAAACCAACTGGCGTTAGATTTTTAGACACCACTGGAAATGAATATACTGCAATTATATTTAATATGACAGATAAACAAAGTTATATTTTAATTAATACAGATGTAAATGATGAAATTTATCAAGGGTGGTTAGGAACAGTCCCATTAAATTTATTTCCTGCACTTGATTTTGAGCGGTATAGGACTCGTATAATTAAAGAGGGTCAAATGGAACTGGTCAATTTAAGTAAGGCAGAATTTAAAGTTAAGAGAAAGGCGGACTTCGTTTAATGTTAGAGGCTAATGTTTATGATAACTTTAATCCGAACTACTACAATCTTGCCTTTAGCCTACCTAATGGCAAAAGAGAAACGAGAGGGCTACCAATACCAAAGGCAAGATGTCAAGTTATTAATTATGAATTATGGGAAACAGGTTATCTTTATACTTCATCGGCTACATTGACCGTTTCAGTAGAAGTTGGCGACATTGTTCAAATTCTTTTTCCTGAAGTTGTTCCAATTGAATATGCTCTAGGAAAAGATAAAAAACTAAATTTAGACATGGTTTACCTTGTGACAGATGTAGACGAAAGTAACAAAGCTACGTTAAAAAATTATTTTTGGGCAATGATTGAAAGCCTGGACGTCCCGAACGCAATAACTAAAACGACAAACTCCGCTATCATTGACTATCTAATTGACCCTAATAAAAATAACTTAATGAGTTATGGTTACTTCTTTAATCCAAGTATTTTCGCTGGAAAGGCTACAATTAATAGAAAAGCGGAAACTTCATCAGCTCATGACGTAGCCAAAAGGATATTTTCTAAGGTTCAATTTCAACCAACCACAACCATTCAGCATTCTTCTTCAGTAGAAGACCCTAGAACTTTATTATTTATTAACTTTGCTTCTAGGAAATGGAATAGAAGTAGAATCACGACAAGAGTAGATTTTAAGCAAAATGTGACAACGGACACAGAAACAATAGTAGAACGTTCGGCTTATAATTTCGCTGTTGTATTCGTTAAAAATAAGGAAACAGACGACTATACAGACCCTCCTAAAATGTACACAACAAAAAACAACGGAGATGTCATTGATTGGAGCACTTATCGTGGATACGGAACAGACTTGCCAGAAGTGAGGACAGCAAAAACATTATTTTATGATAGAGATGAACACGGAAATCCTCCTAATATGTCAACTATTAAGGCTGAAATTTCTCCCTCTACAATCGTCACAAGATTAATCTTTAACCAAAATGAACTTTTGCCTTTATATGTTAATGACTTAGTTGATGTTTGGTATGAGGGTAAACTATATTCAGGATATATAGCAGACAGAGTTAAAACCGAGTTCAATGATAGACTTATTTTTGTAGAAAGTGGAGACAAGCCGAATGTTATATGAGTATGTAGCCACTTATGGAGACAAATATAGAATAGATAGCTTCACAGGGTATAGAGAGCTACGTAAAGACCACTTAGAACTTTTGCCAGGCAAAGTGTACTACAATAGCAAAAACACGCTTAGAATCGAAACTACGCTCTTGTACGAAGTCGGTCAATTTGTATCAATTGGTGGTTATCCTTATGGCGGTAGAAAATTTAGATTATTGGAGCTATCGATTACTGATAACCCAGTTTTAGATAAAGCGAAAATAATTTCAAGAAAGGTTAAAAATGACAATTAACAATTTCACATTTTTCAGTCCAAATGGAACAGAGTTTCCAGTCGGTTCTAATAATGACGCAAAGTTATATATGATGCTGACCGGAATGGACTATAAAACAATCAGGCGCAAAGACTGGCTAACCCCAACCAATTCAGGCCTTAATGTAATTTATAACAATACTTCTATCATTGCTGGAGGAAGATATTTTGAACTATCATTTGAAACAGTAGCTCTAAATGCTAATTCCGTAAACTATATTCATGCAAATATTGACTTAACACAAACAACTCGGCCTGTCAGCTTATCAGCCGAAAGATCAGATAATAGCAACAGTGTTGACTTGAATAATGCTTTAGGAGTGCTGAAAGTCTTAATCGATATTAGAACAACTAACGGAACAGAAGTCACTCTTCAAAAAGCACCTGATAACGTAACATATTTAGATAAAGCTGTTATAAATAGCGTTATATCTTCCAGTACGGTTGATTCTGGTCAAGTCAAAACAGCAACGATTAACACAGGTTACGGACGAAGTGCTGTCATAACTAGAATTGGAAACACAGTTACAATTACAAGTCAAAGCCAGTATTCTTCTGAACCAGCTAACGGTTCATGGCAGAGAGGGATTAGTACATTACCAGTAGGTTTTCGCCCAGCAACGGAAACATTAATTTATAACAATGATTTAACTATCCCTTCGAAATTTTCTTGGAATTTACTACACACAAATGGGCTTATTGATTTGTTTAGCAATGGAAATATAAAAACAACTGATTATATATTAACTAGCGGACAATTTTGGATAACTAAAGATAAGCTACCAGAATAAACAAAATAACAAAAATAGAAAGCGAAATAAAATGGTAACTAGAATGATTTTAATAACTATCTTAATTTTGGCGATTCTTTTCGCTACGTGGGTCAAAGATAGAGAAGCGATGAACCCACCTTTCAAACGTAGACTTGTAATTGATTTGACAGTAATCTTCGCGCTGTGGGTTTTATATGCAGTATTCTACTTTACACAAACGCCCTCAACTTCTGATATCGCTAAAACAGTGATTAACGTAGCTTTGTTATACTTTGTAGGACAGTTTATTTATTTAATCGCAAAAATCAGTCCTATGTTTGACGGTTTGATTAAACTTATTAAAAAGAATGGCGTAAATATTCCTGAAGCGAAAGAAGAACAAACGGAGGATAAAAAAGAATGAATATAACTAATGCTGGTGTACGTGGGTATAATCCTACTGGGGTTGTAATTCACAATGACGCTGGTTCAAACGGTGCTGACGCTGGCTTCTACAATAACTGGTTACCTAATCATAACCCTGAAAATGGCTTCGCTCATGTTTATATTGGAAATGACGGAAGATTACAGGCTTCTGACTTCTCTAACATGGCATGGCATTGTGCTAACTCATACGGTAATGCAAATTATGCCAGTTGGGAAGTATGCCAGTCAGAGGGAGATTTAACCCAATTCTTGAGAAATGAGCAAGCGGTACTAGATGACGTAGCCAAGTACATGAAACAATGGGGACTAACTCCTAATCATGATACTGTGAAGCTACATCAAGAGTTGTCATCTACTTCATGCCCTAGACGTTCCGTAGAAGCTCACGGCGGCAATGTAGAGAGTTGTCGCTCATACTTTATCGCAGAACTAAACAAACGCCTTACAGGACAAACTGGAGGCAATAACAACAACACAACAGAAAGCGGAGAAATTGAAATGTTTCTAATTAATTGTAAAGACACTAAAAATTGGTATGTATGTAATGGAGTTTCAGCACGACATATTAAAACAACTCGTATGCTTGGCGGTTTCCAAGGTAAATTTGGAGCAATCAAGTTACCAGAAACTATTATGTATCAAGATGAATTTGAAGCAGAGTATGGAAAAGTAGACTAATAAAAAAAGACCACCTTAATTGGTGGTTTTCTTTTGTAATTGAAGATATTCTGCTTTTTATTTTACCAAGTCGCCCAAGCTGAACCACCTGAACCTTGATATATACTTACAGCTTTGTCTAAATAATCCTGTGGACTTAAATTAGATACTTGACCATGAACGCTTTGCATAATTTGAAGTAATCCGTAGCATGATAAACTATTCAAGGCATAAGGGTTTCCGCTAGATTCCTTGTAAATGACATCAATCCATTTACTAGCACTTACTCCTGTCTTACTTGCTAGGTATTCACTAGCCTGTTCAGGACTTACGCTAGACCAATCCGTTCCAATGTTGCCATTTGGCACAACTTCTTGCTCTCTTTCGGCTTCAAGTTGTTCTCTTACTATTCGGTCATCTTCAGCTTGTTTTTCAGCTTCGGCTCGTTGTTCTTCAATTGCTTTCTCCTTAGCTTGCTTTATATGCTCATATTTTGCTTTCTCTTGCGTTTTAAACTCTTGTTCATATAATTGTGCCACAATATCATTAAAGTCCTTATCTGCCCTTTTATGAGCTTTTTGAATCAATGCGATACTTCTAGTTGTGTCGTCTGTTAAAATAAAGATAATTACTCTCCTTTTTGCGCTTCAATTGCTTACCTGATTAATAGCTTCAATAATATTATTGCCAGCATTTATTAGAATTTCATCACTTACAGTTACATCCTTTCTTGAAAATAGCTCGTTCTCAATCTTCACAAAGTGCATTGATTTAGCTAAAAATTGAGCAGATGACTCATAATATAATGTCTCCAGTTCATCATCTGAAAGCTGTGTCAAATCATCATTAGCAAAAGTTGTTAGTTTTCGCTTAATCTCTTTGCCTTCGTCATTTTCTTCTATGTAAAAACGTTTCATCTATTCATTCCTCTAATTTCAAATTTTTCAATAATATATCGTTTAGAACCAAGCTCAAAGCTGACTAGATAATTATTGAAAGGGTCTTTCTTGTTCAAGTCATTAGCGATCTTTCGTGCTGTTGACCGCGAACATTTTGAACTATTTATTTTACTTGTGTATTCGTGTAAGATTATCTCATTGCCTCCCTTTGCATTTTACGCTTCAAACGTTGCTTATATAGATATTCTTTGCTTGGATTTAAGCTATATAATAACTCATCCAGTAAGTCCATAGCCTCTCCGCCTGTTCCTGAATTATTCATCTTTTTAAGTATAAGCTCGTGCATTTCATCATCATTGAAAAACATAGTAAGATAAGGGAATGCTACGGTATTCGGTAAGCTCAAACGTGATTTAGTTACTCTTAGGTTAGGGTATTTACCTGTTTCATCTTTAACTTTTAACTCAAACTGTGCCATTCCGATACCTTGCTCTTTTAGTACGCTAGTAATTCTTTCATATAATTCTTCATTTGTCATTATGCTATAACCTCAATTATTTCTGTATGTTTTTTAACTTCATATCTTTGTTCTTCTGGAAGTAATTCATTCCATTTTAAAGCCTCTTTTTTATCATAAAACTTACGTGATTTAATTTCTTTTTCCAATATCCAAGATACTGTGTAGTATGTAAACTCATCTTTCATTATCCGATTACTCCTGTCTTTATGTTTAGTCTTTGCTGACTTGATAAGTGATATAAATTGCACCACTTACAGCGATAAGCTCTAACTGGTATCTTATCAGCTTTCTTTTTCCTATGCTGGGCATTTGCTATTGAATATAAAGCGCCCATTTTTGTGTATTTGCGTTTCTTACACATATTCCAACCACTCCTTAATCGTAAATAATTCAAAGCCATTTAGTTTACTTTGTTTTTCAATTTCTACTTGGTTTCTTTCTAGGTCTATCAGCAGTTCAATTACAGGCATACCATTATCAAGCCACCTAATGACTGTATTAGGTTTAAGTCCGAAATACTTAGCACATTGAGCCTTACAACTAAAGTGTAGCTCTTCTTCCGTTGTAGGGTTATAAGCTACTACCTTTATAGCTTTTTGCATTGCCACTGTTTAACCTCCTTTCTATAAAACAATATTATCAAAATACTTTATATTTGTCAAGAATCAACTTAGACCTCTTCAATAAATTCTAAGTATCTTTCATCAATTGCTTTAATTTCTTCTTTAGTGAACTCTGATTTAAAGTTATTTCTTTCTTCTTTGAAACCTAGGAAGAGAAACTTATCCCCTAGCTCGTTTTTAAACGAATTCAAATATCCTTTTTTGTTGTTCATTAATTTAACGTTGTATTTTTCCATTTGTATCTCCTTAATTTCTATAAGACTATAATATCAAAAAAAGCCAATGCTGTCAAACATTAACTTTGTTCTTTTAACCAAAAATTAGGTCCGCCTCTTCTTGTAATACTTCTTCAGGAATTTCAGCACCACTTACATCATATTGAATACTTAACAAGTACATTGTCCATTTTCTTCTAAACTCTTTGTCTTTCATTTGTTCCTCTGTGAAAGTTGTGTTGATTCCATATTCTTCTACAATTTGTTGTTTTCTAGTTGTTAATACTATCATTGTTTCGTTCTCCTTCATTTCTATAAGACTATTTTATCAAAAAAAGTCAATGCTGTCAAACATTAACTCTTTTTAATTATTTTATTCCTTCCCAGCGTTCAAAATCATCAGCTAGTTCTTGTATAAAGCCCATAATGTCGTCAGTAGTGTACTCTGTAAGCTCATTCTCGTTACTTAAGTTAGCAAGTTCTTTGGCATAGTCTAAGGCCTTATTGTGGTCCTTATCGTAGCTTTCACCCTCTTTCTTGCCAGCTCTTACTAGATACTTCAATACCTGCATTGTATACCAGCCTGCAAGCTCTTCATAGTTAAAATTATGTTTCAAGTATTCGTTAAGTTCCACACCGTATTCATTGGCATAGTGCTTATTTGTACCATAATTCATTAGATGTTACCTCCAAGCCATGCAATAAGCAACGTCGCAAGCATACCTATCCAAGTGATAGCGATAAGTGTAAATCCGACACCTGCAACTATCATTAAAGTTTTTACCGTATCTTTCATTTTGTTCTCCTCTATTTATAATTACATTCTATCAAATTGCTTTTACTTTGTCAAGAATTAACTGTTTTTAACCATAAACAACTTTTCATTTTTAGCTTTGTTACTTTGTCCACCTTGGAAAGTTCCACGTGCCTTATCAAAAGAATATACAACTTCAAAACGTTCGTCAGAAATTGAATAACTAGAAATTATCACAATATTAGTTTTGGCCATTTCAAATGCCCAGTCATAAAACTCTTGACTATTGAACGAATTGATATAACTATCTTGGGAAGTTCCCTCATAAGGTGGGTCAAGATATAATATAGCTCCAGAAACTTCACTGAAATCATGATAACTTTTGTTTGTAGCTTTTATTTTATTTAATTTTTGAAGTCTGTCAACTTGTTGAAGGTGTTTAAGTTGTCCTAAAGTTTTGTTCTTTTCTAGCTTAGCGTTAAACCAATTCCATTCCAGTCCAGAAGTAACTTTCTTATATGTTTCTGTCTGTTTATAACCATTAAAAACGTCATGATTTTCTATAATTTCTTTAGCTAGATTATATTTCAAATCTGAAGTTTCTTTAGAATACAAGTATGCTACCTTACTATTTCCAAAAGAGTTGACTAGCAACTTCAAAAAGTCATCTGTTGTCTTGTTCTCTTTATTCTTAATCTCGAAGAACTCATCTCTTGAAATAATTAGCGTTTTTATCCATTCGCGGTTTTGCGAGATAACTCGTTCAAATACGTTGGTTATATCCTTGTCCAAGTCGTTGTAATACACTTCCAAGCCATTTAAAATACATTCGGCTGTAATTGCTCCACCACCTCCGAAAATGTCGTATATCGGCTTGTCTGTGCCAAAGTTCTGTTTGATAATTTCAACTATTTTCTTGCTTATCTTTTTCTTGCTTCCTTGGTATGGTAGCCCAATAGGTCTACCTTTTCTGATTTTCTTCTCGTCTAAACTAAGCATTAAAATTCCTTGTCTTTCTAGTTTGATATAATTTATTCCACTTTTCTATAAGTTTCAGCAACTTAGGTTCATCATATTCGGTAAACAGTTCAACCTGCATTGTATGCCAGCAGTGTAAACAGCGATCGCAACTATAACAGACGTTCGTGTATCCTCTACAATCTTTGCAAACTCCTAAGCCATTACTTGTTGGGATATCGAAGCAATGGCAATACCTTTCGTCGTTAAAGTATTTACTCATCTATTTTCTTCCTTTCGTTTTAATCAAGTCAACTAATGTAAAAAAAGCATATAGTCCAATTCCGACTATTGCTATTATAATAGCCTTACCAATTATTGATTCAACATTCATTGTATCGCTCCTTTATTCTATATACTATTATAAGCTATTTTCTTTTAATTATCAAGCGAAAAGTGCCATAAACTACTAATAAAATAATTGTTATTATAAATAGCGGTGGAATAAATACAGTTACAGCAAACCAAATAATAGAAACTAAAGTATAAATCATAATTTTAAGTATTAATTTACCTATTTTAGTATCTTGAAAAGTTATATCCTCATCTAATAATGAATCATCTTCTGTTGAATTACCATAAAACATTTTGTCTTCATTTACTTCGTACTGGTTTCTACAATAATCACATTTACCATTAGTGAAACTTGAAGCCCCGCAGGTTTGGCATTCGACTAATTCCATTGTTATTACCTCTTTCATTTGTTGAAATCATTATATCAAAAAAACTCTAAGCTGTCCAGCCTAAAGTCTCATATGATGTTATTGTTCTTTCAATTTATTCTTGAACCAAATAATCAGTTCCATTGTTTAGCTTCCATTTCTTCATTACATTCTTCTGAACAAACCATAGGCTCGTCTAAGTCTTCCAAGCAGTCATATTCTTCTGGAAATACTTCTATTTTTTTTCCACAACATACACATTTATTATAAAATTTCATCATTTTTCCTCTTTCCTTAACTCGATGTACTAAGTATAATAAAAAAACTCTAAGCTGTCAAGCAAAAAGTTTTATATTCGTACTATTATTTTTTTCTTTTTATAACTTTATGAAGCCAATAAAATTCGCTTAGTATTCTATCCCCATTTTTATTCAACCATTTTCCAGCATATATATAACTTTCTAGTGTTCCGTCAAAGGCTTCCATTTGTTCTCTTAGTTCGCTCTCAATAGTGTGTAATATAGCTTTTTCAGCCATTTAAGCCTCTTTCAATTTATTTTTGAACCAAACAATGCGTTCTTTGAACCAAGCGTCAACTCCTTCAGGACGTAGCCATTTCCCTTGTTTAACTCCATTTTTTTCCATGAACTCAATCACTTTAGTTGGAATTTCTAGGTCGTCCCACATAGTATATTGTTTTGCTGAATTGAATTTACTAAACATTTCAAGTGTTTCGATGTAGCTATCTTTCAAAAGTTCCGTATCAAGCAATTTTTGGGCTTTCTCAGCACGTTTAGCAAGTCGTTCGTTAGCTTGTTCCAGTTGCTCCTTTTGTCGCTGTAAGCTCAAATTATGATTGATATAAGCAATTTGCTGTGCATGTCGTCCAAGTTTACCTTGAGTGTTAAGCTCGATCAGTTTAGCCATTCCCTCGCCAAGAATTTCATCAGCAACAAAGTTATACTTGTATTTTTTATTTGTATTGCGTACGTAGTTGTCAAGCGTTTGTTTGATTTTAAGTTTTTTGTGTAGCTCTCTTAATGTTGTCAATTTAATACTCCTTCATATATTTTACCAAACTTCAAAGCGTTAATTTTAACTAACTGCTTCAAGTCTGATATGAATTGCTGTTCTCCGTCAAAGTCAAATGGCATTGATACATTTTCCTTGATCCAAGTGAAAGCTCCGTCAAAGTCTTGTCTTAGTAAGCTCATCTTATCCACGATGTCGATAATTTGCTCTCTCTCTTCTGCTGTGTACATATAACCAACTTTCCACTAGAAAGGTAAATCTTCCGTATTAACTTCAATCGGTTCAGAACCACCAAATAAGTCCTGTTTAGCTTGCGATTGCTTGCTATTATCATTATGGATAAACACTTTTTCAACAGTAGGAAAAACAAAGTTATAATTTACGTATTCGCCTGATTCCTTAGCTTGTACACGACCGCTGACCGTTACTGTGTCTCCTAATTCAATGAAGTCAGGTAAGAATGCTGAACCGTACGCGACTTTTACATTAGATCCCTTTTCTTTTTCAAACAATGGCACTGAAATAATTTTCTTGTCGCCTTTTGCTGTGTTTACTGTTCGTGTATTTTTTTCGTTCGCTTGTGCTGTTACTGTAATGATTGCCATTTTTTATTTTCCCTCTGTTGCTTTCCAAATTGTCATGATGTCAAAGATTTCTTTTTTTGTCTTTGTTTTAAGTAGTTCCATATTAGGATATCCAAGTTCTTCAGCTCGATTTAGCGCTGGCTGGATCTCACGAAGTCGTTGCTTTTCAGCTTCCAGCTCTTTCTGTTCTTCTGTCAAGTCAGGTAAATCTTCATTTGCATAGATGTATAGCCCTAAACCATGACGAGCGATTGCCTTAACTAGTCCGCGCTGAATAGCTTTATTTACGTCCATAGAAGTCAGTTTTTCAACTGGAATAGATTGGTTTCGATAGTCCATCACGGGAAGATACTCAATGTGTTCTAAGCCCTCAATAGTCATACCAACTTTAACCCAAGCTGTCCTACCGTCTGTGTGATAGTTTAACCCTTGTTCATTTTCATAAACTTTACTGTTAGCTTCAGGATAAACTTTTTTAACCTCAGACCAAGCAAATGCCCAACTCAGATAGTCAAGATTATTCTTTTTACTCTTTTTGTCATTAACGTTAATGACGCTTAAGGTTTCAAATACGCTCATTTTTTCCTCTTTCTACAATGAAGACGTCGCCTTGTCTTGTAATTTCGATATTATATTTTAGCATTGGTAGAATATAACCTTTGCCCCAATAGCTCCATAAGTCATTTATCAAGCCATATAAGCACTCGTTAGGCCCAACCCTATACTTTGTCTCGTTCATCTCTTCGAGCTCTTTAGACAGCTTTCTGACGCCTCTGGCATAATGTTTACTAGCTTTTTCTTCTGCTTTTAAACTTTTGTAGTTGCTTTTCATAAATGAACTTTCTAATATCGTCTTTCTGCTGTTTTTCCTCTTTGTCAGACCAGCTAACTTTTTGACCTTTTCGCTTGCCACTTTGATAAACTCGTCTGTTATCATCAGGAAAGCCATTTTTCTCGAAGTATATTCGAGCATATTCAAAATAATTTAAACTGTTTATATACTGCTGACTATCCTTTTTGTGATAATTAAGAGTTATTGATCGCCTTTCAGCTAGTGATTCAAAAGATGTTATCATACTTCTTCTCTAATGAAACCTAAAGTTAGCAAGGCTTTATATTCTTCACTATCTTTTTTAACTTCAAGTGCAAATTTTTTGTTTCTGTTTAATCCATTTTCTTTGCCTGCATAATATAATGGAGTGCTGTCGGTTCTATCAGAAAAGTTATAAAACTTAAATTTAGGTTCAAAAATCACTTCATAACCATTAATAATGGCGTTTAACATTTTTTCTTTTTCATCAAGAGTAAAAGGTGTCTTATCTCCTTCGTGGACTCCTCCTATTCCATTTCTAAGAAGATTTCCCCAACCCCAACTAGAAATATAATAAAATGCTCGGCTTTTATCATTAAAAGTTTTAATAAAATCAGCTTGTTCTTGCGTTAATTTAACCATTTGTTCTCCTTTATTTCTATATATACTATTATACCAAAATTATTTATTATTGTAAAGCATTAGATGATATTTTTTCATTTATTTCTACTTTTAATTGTAACGCCCTAATCAATGCACGTTTAGAATAATCATTTTCGCAAGCTGTATGCAATTTTTTAGACTGTCTGACTAGAAATTCAGCACGGCCAAGCCATACTTTGAAGAGCTCGTCATTATGCCATTCCGCTTTTATCATTTCATCTAATGCACGATATAACCAGCCATACACTTCAGCGTGTAAATTAATAGCTTTGTTTTCATAATTAATCATTTTCTGTTACTTTTCCTTGTACTTTAGCTAAGTCTAAGAAAGCCTGTGCCGATTCTTTCGTTGTTTCGATTTCTGTTTCAGCCTTTACTTTTTCCACTAGTTCGCTATCAGGTTCTTTTTTATCTTGTTCGATTGATGTAAAAGCCGAGCCAACATATCCCCAAAGAATTTCATTATTGAAAGCAAAGTTTCGAGCAAATACTTTCATAACAGAATAACCATTTTTAGTTTTGCTATTAATCTTTGGCGACATAGTAAAAGCTATCTCGTACCAAGATGGAATAGTTGTAGCTCCTAATATATGACTTGGAATGATACGAAAATCACGTTCTGTTAAAGACTGTTCGCCAGCTTGCTTTCTAGCATGCGCTACAACCATAAACGTAACATACTTATCGTGTTTCATATCTAAAGTGTTTCTAAGGTTTGTAATTCCTCTTAGGACTTCTGCCATTGGTTGGTTTGCGTTGATTATATCGTTGTCATCTAACAAGTCTTTGAGAGGGTCTAAGATAACAAGTCCAATATCTTTTTCTAGTATGAAGTTATATAGCTCTCTAAGCCCTACATTGTGCTTTTTTCCTTGGCTGTCATATTGCCATGTATCAAGTTTAAAAGCTCCACCGTGTAAAAAATATAAGTTATCAGGACTATCTCTTCTTGAACCTTTCAAGCGTTGATGTTCTGTCAGTCTGCTATTCTCGTTCTGAATAAATAACACGTTAGTTTTAGTTGTTTCTCTGCCAGCGAACGGCTCTCCTAATGCCATTGCCTGCGCTAAGTCTTGAGCTAGTGATGACTTCATGCTCTTCTCACTACCTGTTATAAGACCGAGTGAACCTTTAGGCAAAATATCTTGTACATTCCAAAGTAATCCCCCTGAAAAGTCTTCTGATTCTTTAAGTTCTTTAGCTGTGCTTACTTTGTCAAATAGGCTAGTCATTTATTTCTCCTTTAGTATATAATAACAAAAAAGACTTGAAAAGTCAAGCCAGTTATCTTTTAAATTTATTAAGTCTTCAAGCTATTTTAAGTACTTAGCTGTCTGTACTTTAGCACTAGTTGCCTCCATTGGTTCTGATTCTACTAATTTCCAATAATATTTTTTATTTTCATAAGTATCTCCATAAATATCATCATGATAAAACGACAAAGAATCACTTGGAGCTATTGACCAACATTCACCACCGCCATAAACATAAATTTCTTTTCTTTTAGTCATTTATTTCTCCTTTAGTATATAATAACAAAAAACTTGAAAAGTCAAGTCTTAAATACTACTGATAATTTTAATAATCTTTCATTCCAGTAAGTCCTAAAACAATAGAACCAAAAATAAATAAATAAGCAAAAACTACCCAGTCTGGTAACCCTATAAAACTTATTAAAGTTGGAACTCCAATGACGAAAAAGCAAAATATTAAAATAACCAATACTCCAGAAAACCAATTAAATAAAAATTTTTTCACTTCTTCTCCTTTTCTTATATCATAGTATCAAATTATTTTACATTTGTCAAGCCTTAATTCCATTTCTTTCTTTTATAAATTTATTTATACTATCTTGATTTAATCGTTTAGATATTTTTCTTAGTTCATCATTAGTTTTAGCCATTTCACTTTTATTCTTTTTATTTTTCTTTCTTTCATCACTAGCTTTTTGTTTGCATTTACAGCATTTTAAATAACTTACACCACTTGCTTTTCTAATTTGCTGACACTTAATACATTTATTTTTCATTTTTTTGTTTCTCCTTTTTTCTAATTCAATGCAATGCTTACATTTAGGGTTATCTACATGGATATATTCTTTTACAACTTCTTTTTTTAAACTTTTTATTCTAAGTTGTTCTTTTTTTAAGTCCATGCAGTGTGATATTGACCAGCCACAGCCATTACATTTAATACTTTTTAGTTTATAAGGTTTGTGTTTTGTTGTATAACTCATCTATTTCTCCTATACAAAGTCTTTAAAATTAAATTTTTCTAAGCTTCCTTTAAAATTGCGCCTAAACCACATTGCTAACGTTTTATGACCGTTCGTGTTAAGCCACCTCTCAAAAGAATATACTTTACTGTTCCTAGATAATACTTTCTTTTCTCCGTTTTCATCATCGTAAATCACTGTTATTTGTTTGTTCGCCATAAAATTCAGGTAATCTGTGTGTAAATCTCCCAGAAGTGAATCATAATTATCTCTTTTATCAATAGTTTTCTGTGAAATAGCCTTACCTTTTCTGCATGCTTTGCCAGTTTTATTGAAAGTTTTACATTCTTTATTTTCTCCGCAATTCTTACAGAAAGTTGGTTTTGGTTTTGCCATTTCGTTCTATCTCCTTTCATTTGATAAATTAATAGTATCATAAATAGAAAATATTGTCAAATAATAAAGTGCAAAAAATGTAGTAATAAGAATATACTCAAATATAGTACTTTTCTAATAGTTCGGAAATAGCTCATATTTTTAGTTATTAATCAAAAACCATAGTTTTATTGTTCGGAAATACAGAATTATTTAAAGTGCAAAAAACGTAGCAATATATATAAAACCCTAAATTAGTTTTTCGCTAATTACAAACGTTCGGAAAATTAGATTTCAGTACGAAATGAAAAGATTATCAAACACTCCGGAATTCCTTTAGAAATCTTACAAACAATAAGCTAATTGCGCTTACTGATATCATACTTTACAAACAGGACACACAATGCACTTACTTTCTGTCACTTCTAGTCAAATTGCGGTCAAGCGTGAAACAAAAGCCCTAAGGGGCTAATTTCTTTTTTTATTATAATTTATTTATTTTTCCCTAAATCAAAATGTATTGCTGGCTGATTGTTCCATAGTTCTAATGTTTCCTTATCTACTTCTGGCTGATTCATGTATTCTCTGTTCATTCTAGCTCTTGTATTAGCTACTTTAAGTTTAATACGTTTCTTGTATTCCTGCTGTCGTAAGTACATTAGATATTTATCTCTAGCCATAGTTACCTCCTATAAAGAGTATAACATAAAATGCCTACAAAGTCAATCATAGCTTACATAACAGAGGATAACACTACTCCAAAAAGTGCGTATGCTATAATAAGTATATCAAGTTGAGAGAGGAAAGCAAATGACAGAAGAACAGCTACTATTTAAGCAAGAAACAATGTCAATGGTTGACTTTAACGAGTTCTTACTTAATGCTGTTGAATGTGGTTTGATTAATCTTGACACAGCTTTAATTTTTAAGGGAGAATAAAGAAATGAATAAAGAACATGTTTTAGCACAAAAAGAAGTATTGACTCCGATTGAGTACGAACGCTATGTTAAACACTTATTTGATATTGGAGAAATTACTAAAGAGCTTTATATTGAATTGAGTTCTGACTTATGAGCAAAGCCTTAGCGATTGACTTTAGCACTTCTAATACTGGTTATGCGTTTCGTAACCCTTTGACAAATGAGTATGTAGTTGGTTCAATTGCAGGTGGTAAAAGTAAAGACCCTTTGGAACGTGCAAAACTAATTGCTGACGGTATAACAGAAATCATTGAGCATTACAACTTATTTGACTACTTTATTTATATTGAAGAACCAATAATCACGTTCAAGTCTAAGGGTAACATCTCATTGATTAGAGCTAACGGTTCATTCTTAGGAGTCATGCGTAACCGTCATAACATTGGCTATGTTGATATACCTAATTCCAAATGGTGTGGTTATCACTTAATCAAAGGTAAAAGCAAAGCAAGAAAAGAACAAAGCATGGAGATACTCAAGAGCTATAATATAGTACCTGATGATGATATCAATGATGACCAAGCGGACGCCTTTTGTATCTTGCTATATGTAGAAAGTCAGGATAAGTAAATGATTGTAATTAATATTGCCTTGATTATTCTAGGCATTTTATATGGTGTAGGTTCAGTTACCAACTTTAAAGAATGGTACTATCGCCATGACTATCTAGCTATTGCATTGAGTGTGTTTACATCTATCTTCTTAGTAGTGGCTGGAATATTAAACGTATTGAATTAAAACAATAGGTGTGCTGATTGACGGTACTTAAATGTCATAGAGTTGACAGCCAAGCAGATGGTGCAAGGTGACCGTAATGCCTTAGTTAAATGAGTAAATAAACTAACAGCCCTTTGTATTTATAGGACATAGCCAAATTGGTATATGGTAGGCAGAGTCGCAATCTGGTACTGGTTCGATTCCAGTTGTCCTAGTTCTCCTTTATTTTATTATATGTTTCTTATAGCATATAGTAACAGGATATTGTGTTAATGGTAGCATGTAGTGCTGGTTCGAGTCCAGCTATCCTGATTAGTGGTGTATAGTCCATAGACGAAGTGCTAAGCTTGGTGCAACTATACAAGACAGCTGTTAGAGTAACGTGGTGTAGGGTTCGATTCCCTACTGCTCTATACTAAGATAGTATCTAATGAGATACCTGCTACTGATAGTTAGGAATAACAAGATGAGGTAGTCATAGTTAGCAGTATATACTAATGGTAAACGTGGGTTCGATTCCTACTACTGCTATAAGATAAGGGAGAAGCAAATTATTGGGAAAAGAAAATATTTTTCTATAGGTGCCCCCCATTAATCGCTATGTTAAGGGAGTCCTTTGTGCTGAAAATCTCCCTTAACATACCAACTTAGTGGGCGGTACCC
>SKEM01000386.1_pt1 | contig 31328 bp, 30 predicted proteins | sample 4826731 | NCBI WGS metagenome assembly SKEM01 (sample SAMN11008809, study PRJNA524170) | human gut metagenome | biome: Human fecal sample; material: Feces; isolation source: fecal sample from pouch patient p37 | host: Homo sapiens | place: Israel: Tel-Aviv | collected 2015-07-27
AAGTAAATTAGAATCTACAATAGATTTGGAGACTGTAAAATAGTTTGTGTAAGGATGAATATTTCCTTAAATTAATTTCTTAAAACATTAGAAAAAGGAGTTCCTTTCTCGTATGATTGGTTTGAACAAAAAAACACATACAGAAAGAAGAACTCCAGCAAGCAGTTAATGACCTATTGAAAGCTGAACTGACTGCGTTTTTAGGCTATGATCCTTATGCCAGAGCTGGCTGGAATACAGGCAATTCACGCAATGGTGCTTACTTTCGCAAGGTTGATACGCAATTTGGCGAGATTGAAATCCAGGTGCCACGAGACCGCAACGGCCTGTTTCATCAGCACACGCTCCCTGACTACAAGCAGCACTCCAATGTCTTGAAAAGTATGATTATCAAGCTATATTCCAAGGGCGTAACCACCAGAGAAATAGCCGACTTGATTGAAAAGATGTATGGCAGCCATTACAGCCCATCTCAGGTATCTAACATCTCCAAGCAGATGATTCCAAAAGTCGAGGCCTATCATCAGCGCAAACTCAGTGACAAGTTCTTCTGCGTTTATCTAGACGCTACCTACGTTCCTCTGCGCCGAGAAACTTTTGAACGTGAAGCTGTCTATATTGCCATTGGTATCAAACCTAATGGCCACAAGGAAGTTATCGACTACTGCATTGCGCCCAGCGAAAACGTCGAAGTCTGGACGGAGCTGCTCCAAAGCATGAAGTCTCGCGGCTTAGAGCAAGTAGAGCTTTTTCTTTCAGATAGCGTTGTGGGCATAGCAGACTTATCCGAAAACTCATTTTCAACGCTGTCTAGTTCATGTCATGCGCAATATCTGCGCTAAAGTACGCGTAGATGATCGCGAGGCAATTATGAACGAATTCAAGCAAATCCATCAACAGCCAAATAAAGAAGCTGCGATCAAGGTCTTGCACGCCTTCTATGACAAGTGGAACAGAGCGTACAACCATGTCATCAGAAATCTCAAAGAGATTGAGCCGGACCTGCTGGTCTTCTATAATTATCCTAAGTAGATCAGAGCTTCAATTTACTCTACCAACATGATTGAATTTTTTAACAACGTCATTAAGCGCAAGGCTAAGCCTAAAGCAGAGTTTCCAACTGAACAGTCGCTTAATACTTTTATTGGCATTCAGGCAATGAGTTACAATGACCGCTATTTCAATCGAATCCACAAAGGCCTTGGTCAGGTTCAGGATACCTTAGAATCTTACTTTGACTAAATAAAGAATAAAAAATCAATCTATGAGAAAGATCTATTTACACAAAAGATTTGACAGTTTCCCACCAGCAGCAAAATCATCCCATAATCTATCAACTTTATTTTTTATTTCTCCATTAATCATTATTTTCTCCTATTACTTGTACGTTTCATCCACGCTATTGAGCGTACTACAAATGATATATTTATTATCCAATCATCCTTACATCAAAAATGCATACATATATGTTCATTTTACTCTGAATTAATTATTAAGAACAAGTTCAAAAGCACGTAACAAAAAACTTGATGCCAAACTGACATCAAGTTTTCAATTATCTTTTACTTTGAACTGACAATGCGTCCACCGCCAATTGTTTTTATCTTAAGGCCTTTAGAAGTAGACCTAGCAGAAGCATTTCTAAACTTCATAACTTGAACTCTCTTATAACGTTTACCATTTTTATTAAACGCAAAATTGAATTCTACAGAATAATGAATATCATTCAGTGACTTATTGTTAACAGTAATATTGGCATGATACTTAGTAAGGTTAGGACTATTACGCCAATTACTTACTAAAGTTCTCAATTCAACATAACTCTTATTCTTACTGCCACCAATAAAATCTTTAGAGTTAGGATAGTTAAAATTATCTTCCAATAATTTACCAACATTTTTAGATTGCTGCCAATCTAATTTAAGTACAGCTACATTTTTGCTACCTTTGATAGCTGCAGGTACATTCTTAACTCGCTTAGTTTTAACAAGTTTACTCTTCTGCTTTTTAACTGCATACATAGAAAACGGCTTGGTTAATGGTACATCTTCAAGAACAAGATTTCCTTTTTTATCTAATTTACCAATATTATGGTTATTTAGATAAAGCTTACCGTTTGGCATCCCTTGAACCTTAATCGTCTTAGCATTAAGTTTTACTTCAGCTGTTTGATCTTTCCAAACATTAACTGTCTTTTTAAACTTAGCTGTTTGACCCAAATAAGAAGATTTTGCTTCTATATTATATACGCCAGGGAAAACTTTTTGCTTCTTAGTAAATTTTGCGCCATTAACTGTAACAGTAGAATGGTGATAATCATTAACCACACTCAATTTATAAGTTGGCAATTGAACTACATACCGAGGGAAAAACAAGAAATAATGTCCCTGCTTAATCAGTTTAATTGGTAAGTTATTCTTACCCATCAAGCTCTTTTTCAATTTCTTATATGCGGCAGGATTATTCTTATAGTATTCCTTTAATGGCGTTAAATTTTTAGCGGTAAGTGGAACGTTCCCTTTAGTTACCACATTGTTAACCTTGCCATTTTTTAATCCAGTTTCTATCCGACTAATCTGAGCCTTGCAGCTATAGTGATTTGTACCAAACATTACCAAGATTGCGATTACGGCGACAACTACTTCAACCAATATTGACCATCTGAAATGAAATTTTTTCTTTTTAAATTTAGGTAAAGGCGTTGGCTTTTTATCCGACTTAGAAACAATAGTTTTTGATTCTGACTGCTTCTTTTTTTCAGGCTTAGCGACAGATTTTTTCTCTTCAGCTTGAGCCTTTTCTTTATCCTTTTTAGCAGTCGACTCATTATTTTTTAATCCTAACAGCCCTACATTCACTATCACCATTGTTTCATCATTATTAACTAAATTGAAATGACAAAATGGACAATACTTCTCCTCAGGGTCTACTTCTTTACCACAATTAGGACAAATTTTCTTCATTTTATTTTATACTTAATCACTAAAATATTTATTATAACTACACTTATTATATCCTAATAACACTATTTTTTTAACAGAAGGAATTTTTCTAGAAAAATTTGAGACTGTAAAATAGTTTGTGTAAGGATGAATGATTCCTTAAATTTATTTCTTTAAACATTAGAAAAAGGAGTTCCTTTCCCGTATGATTGATTCGAACGCATAAAAACAATACGGAAAGAAGAACCCTTTCATGAATGATTTTACCAAAAATATAGCCCAAGCACTATTTAATCAAGACAAAATTAATGATTTATTACGCCAAGAAACTGAAAGAGCAGTTAATGATCTGCTAGAAGCTGAATTAACTGCCTTTTTGGGCTACGACCCTTATGCAAGAAGCGGCTGGAATTCCGTCAATTCTAGAAATTGTGCTTATTATCGCAAGATTGATACCCAATTTGGAGAGATTGAAATCCAAGTACCGCGAGATCGCAATGGCAAGTTTCACCAGCACACTCTGCCCGATTATAAACAGCACTCAGATGTCTTAGAAGACATGGTTATCAAACTTTATTCTAAAGGCGTGACCACCAGAGAAATAGCTGATTTGATTGAGAAAATGTACGGCAGCCATTACAGTGCCGGACAGGTATCAAACATTTCTAAACAAATGGTTCCTAAAATCGAAGCCTATCATAAACGCAGCCTAAGCGATAAGTTCTTTTGTGTTTATCTCGATGCGACTTATCTTCCATTGCGCAGACAAACTTTTGAACGTGAAGCTGTTTACATTGCCATTGGTATCAAGCCTAACGGGCGCAAAGAAGTTATTGACTACTGCATAGCTCCAAATGAAAATATCGAAGTCTGGACAGAAATGCTTCAGAACATGAAAAGCCGGGGCTTAAAGCAAGTTGAACTGTTTCTTTCAGATGGTGTCGTCGGTATGAAGCAGGCGCTTGTAGAAGCTTATCCTAAAGCTCACTTTCAACGCTGCCTGGTACATGTTATGCGCAATATTTGTGCCAAAGTCCGAGTAGATGATCGTGAAGCAGTCATGAATGACTTTTACGCTAAATGGGGTAAGTTATACAGTCAAGTAGTAAGAAACTTAAAGGCAATCGAGGCTGATATGCTTGTATTTTATAATTATCCTAAGTAGATTAGACCGTCAATCTATTCAACGAACATGATTGAATCGTTTAACAATATTGTTAAGCGTAAAGCTAAGCCTAAAGCTGAATTTCCAACAGAGCAATCATTGGACACATTTATAGGCATCCAAGCATTGAGCTACAATGATCGATATTTCAATCGAATCCACAAAGGCTTTGGCCAGGTTCAAGATACCTTGGAATCCTACTTTGATTAGAAGATAAATTAAAAAATCAATCTAAGGGAAAGATCTATTTACACATAAAATTTGACAGTTTCTATTTGGTTAAACACGACCTACCATTTGAGGCGAGAAGTAATGTTATAGGTTTTTTAAGCCCTGAGTATGTAAATCTTTTTGATCAAATTGATGCTGATATCAGGATCAAATTAATACCAATAAACTAAAATTGTCCATGAAAAAAGGGGCTCTATGATAAATCCTGTTGATAGATTTCTATGATATTCTATCAATGGGATTTTTTGGTAGAAAAAAGAGGCATAAGCCTCACTACATAAAATCCTTTGATACCACTCTTTAGAAATTAAGGTGTTTTGCTTATTAAATTTTCTCTGAATATTAAAGACCCACTGTTAGAATTCTTGGATATTTCAATTGGAAAGTATCGTAATCGCGATGCAAAGTTTTACCATGCAGTAGCTCATCTAGATCAATGTCTTAATTGTGGCTCAACTAATATCGTCCACAATGGTCATTTATATTCTAATGTGCGCTATCCTGCTTTAGATGCTAGCTTGCCTGTCTTTATCAGAGTAGCCAAGCAGCGAATTATTTGTCGCGATTGTCATATGAATTCAATGGCTGAAACGGAATTAGTAGAAAAATACTGCTGTATCTCTAACGCCACTAAACGTAAAATTATTGGTTCTCTAACTGAAGATTGGTCCATGAAAAGCATTGCCAGACAAACTTCGACCTCAACCAACACTGTACAGCGCGTATTGGAGCGATACGGTTACTCTTACCGTTGAAGATACCGATTGGCTGCCAGAATACTTAGCCTTTGATGAATTCAGAGGCGTTGGCAGACAGCTGCACTTTATCGCTATTGATGGTCATACTCATAAAATAGTTAAAGTGCTGCCTACCAGACTTAAGAAAGATATCATCAACTACTTCAAACGTTTTCCTCTTACGGTAAGAAACAAGGTCAAAACTGTAACTATGGATCTTAATTACTACTATGACATCATGGCTAAGGAGCTTTTTCCTAATGCTCAAGTAATTCTTGACCGTTTCCATATCGTTCAAATGCTCAATCGTTCTTTTAATTCTTGCCGTATTCAAGAAATGAAGAAGCACAAGAAAGGCGCCAAAGAATATAACCTGCTTAAATATTATTGGAAACTGTATCTCAAACCATTTGAGGATCTTGAAAAAGTAAAGCCGTACCATCAACCAAGGCTAAAGGATACTCTGACTCAGGAACAAGTTGTAGCTGATGGACTCAGACTAAGTCCCGAGCTTGAGAACACCTACAATCTTATGCAAGATATCAGTAAAGCTTTAAGAGACAGAGATACCGATAAGCTCAAGGATTTAATCAAAAGCAAAGATCACGTTGGCAACATGATGCATACCACGTTGAATACTTTCAAACGAAATCTTCATGATATTCTCAACGCTGCTAAGTTTGATGAATCTAACGGCTGTCTTGAAGGTACAAACCGCAAGATTAAACAAATTGAGCGTACTGCTTATGGCTACGCTAATTTTACTCATTTGATAACTAGAATTCAGTTAGAAGAAAAAGGTGCCATTATCAAAGAAAAAGCATCAAGCTGGTACATAGCAGCTTGATGCTTAATCCAATTATTAAATTATAGTTGACTTCTATCAACACGATTTGACAGAGAGCCAAAAAAGCGAGAAACAACACTTTTTAGTGTCATTTCTCGCTTTAAAATTTTACTTATTAAAAGTTTGCTACTTTGACAAATTGATTTTTTCCAATTTGATAAAATTTACTATGACCAATTTTTACAATAAAATTGGCTTTAACTTTGACTTGTTTACCTTTCTTCAATAGAAGCTTTTTCTTTCCATTTTTGATTGCTTTTCCCGATTTAGAATATACAAATGCATTATGCTTTAAACGTAAAACTTTTGTGTTTCTTTCAACAGTATTTGCTACTTTGACAAATTCGTTTTCACCAATTTGATAGTATTCGTGTTTGTTAATGGTTACTTTTTTTGCATTGTTTAAAGGATAAATATAGGATCCTTTCTTTAAGAAGAAATTTCTTCCTAACTTTAATACAAGCTTTCCATTTTTATCATATACAAATGCATTATGAGTTAATGTGATTTTTGTATCATTTGCTGGGTTAGCTTCTTTAATATCGATTTGTTTATTGTCTGAATCGTTATTTGAATTTGTATCAACTAAATCAACACTATTATTCAACTCTACACTACTTTCAGAAGAACTATTGGTCAATTTATTTAATTCATCCTGTGCTTCCTTAATTAATAGCTTAGCTTCTTCAGGAGTAACTTCTTTTTTACGGTTAAGTATAGGGGCAGTGATTAATTTACCTGCTTCTGTTTGATGTTTAAGATAATTAACGAAAATATCTGTGTCAACACCAATATCTGCCACCTTTTTGGCACCTTTAAATTGTTTAGTTGAGTCAACTAAATAATTACTGGTAATTACTCGGTAAACTTTATTTGGATCAACTGGATGATTGTTACTATCATAAAGAACAGCTATTTTCTTTGGAAATGCTTTATCATTTTGAGTTGTATAAACATAATGCATACCACTTAAGAGATAATAACGATCTTCATTAGTTGCATCATATTGTGAGTTAAGTATGTCATAGAGTTGCTTCCCAGTCATTTCAAAAACTTGAAGTTGGTTACTAAATGGTTGAACAGCTTGTGCAGACTTCCATTTAATTGAGCCATCTGGGTCAACCTTTAAGTCGCTTCTCACACCACCACCATTAGTTAATGCGACATCTGCAGCAATTCCTTCACGCTTAGCTTCTGCAAGTTGAGCATCAACTACTAGATCACCAACTTCATTTTCAGTATCTGAATTGAGATCTTTAGTAATGTCTTTTGCTTTTTCAGCTTTACCAATCACGCTATTTGTAATCTTAGAGGTCCTTTGCTGAGCATCTTTAATAACTTGTTCTACATCTGGATCAGCCTTTATATCCTTGTCATCAGTTGATGACATAACAGGGTAAACATGTGTGATTAAGCTGCCCTTTACAAAATCATTGGTTGACGGATCGATATAGCCGATTGAATCATCATATGCTTTTGAAAAACTTGCAGCTTGAACAATTTTTGTATTGCCAACGGCACCATCAGCGTATTGGTGTGAGTGAGCAGCAATGTATAAATCAACTGAGTTATCAGGATCAATGCGATATAATTTTTGTAAAATTTTGACCGCATCGCCTTCAGTTTTTCCTTTATAGGTTTCAACACCAGTATGTGCTAGCACAACGATAGCGTGAACGCCTTGATCTTGCAGAATTTTATCATACTTAGCAATTGACTCTGCCTCATCTAACACTTCATAATCTTTCAAATTTTTAGCAAATGTCAATTTAGGCAGATCTGTGGTTTCAATTCCGATAAAACCAATTTTAGATTTTTTACCGTTTGATTCTACTTCTTTAATTATATATGGCTTCCAGCCAAATGGAATCTGTCCATCAGATTTTCTAATTAAATTTGCAACTACAATTTGAATACCAGAATTTTCGTGAGGATAATCCTGTTCTTCTTGATTAAATTGTCCCTTTTTAGGAGCTTTTCCTTCTAAAACTCGATCAAATTCATCTAATCCTTCATCAAATTCGTGATTTCCTAAAGTACCAATTTCAATATGCATTTCTTTGAGTGCATGCATAGTAGGTTCATCTTGTAAAAGGGAAGAGGTTGCTGGAGATGCTCCGACAATATCACCAGCTTCAACTCTAATACTTGTACCGTTAGGATTTTTTTGTTTGAAATCAAATTCGGCATTGTTTAAGTAACCTGCTAATCTAGCAGCATTACCTGCGTTTTGATATGAACGATAACCAATCCAAGTTTTGCCAGTAGTATCAATATTTCCATGTACATCATTGATACCTAAAATTTGTACAGGAATGTCGTTTTTATAGTTAGCAGGATTTGACCATTTATCATTGTTCGGCTTTGACTGGTGATCCGTATAACTAACTACTGGTTGTTCCTTTGAATTCTCGGTGTTAGAAACAGTTGATGACTGCTTTGGTGAATCAGAATCTTGCTGAGTAGTTTGAACAACTGATTGTTGAACTTGTTGCATATCTGCTTTAACTTGGACATTTGTTAAAAATAGTCCCATTAATGCACTTGCAGTTAAACTAGTAATGATTCCATACGTGATACGTGATCTCATTTTATACCCCTCGAATTAAATTAAATAATATTTATTAAGCAAAGTATAAAACATGAACAATTATAGCTCAATAGCCAAATAAAGTTAATAATTTCAAATTTTTATTTTTTAAAATTCTAGCGCTCCTGTTTTTGAAAAGCTCATACTTCTTGCAGCTAGCCAAGCACTATATTTGTAGCCTTGCTTAACGAATTGTGGCCATCGATATTCAACTCTTTTAACGGTATTATTTGTATATTTTGTAATTTTTAATTTAGTGACGTTTTTTAATCCCGAGTTTGACAGTTATAGAGAGTAAAAAGTGCGTATTTTTTCTAAATTTTGGTCTGGTTAAAAATTTTTTTGAAATATTTTTGTGTTATTAACTCTCGGTCTAATCTGAAGCCAAAACTTTCGTGAATTTTATCTGTTAAATCTGTTCTTTGAAAGATTGGTATATAATCTCCTGGACTGATTTCAGTTAAAGCAAACTTCCTTAATGTCTTGACTAGTTCATAACTACTGTAGCCTGGAACTTTTTGTTTAAATAAGCGAAAGACTAGTAATGCTAAGAAACAAACTAAGAAATAACTTTTTATTCGTTCTTCACGTCTTAAATAAACGGGGCAGGCTTGAAATTCTGTTTTCATTTCTCTAAAACAACGTTCAATTTCCCAACGGCTTTTATTAATCTTGATCAATTCTAGCGGTGAGGCTTCTAAGTCAGTGCATATACCATAAAAACCATCAAACATTTCTTCTTTTTTGATTTGATCTTTATTAATTACATATTGAACTTTATCTGCTTTCTCTCCATTTTCTGTGAAATGCTTTTCCGTAATAAACCGAGCTGGATCATTAGGATTATTTTTTCTGCCTTTTTGCTTAGAATTAGCTTGTTTAATAGCTCGATTAATTTGATTTTCGCGAATTTGACGTTGATAACGTAAATACTTTAGCAAAAACAGTTCCAATATTTAAAAAAATAACTATAATATCATGTTAGATAATTAATATAGAAGAGGTGAATATTTTATCATGAAGAATTACACCATTGATCACGACATGTATTTAATGAATTACAAAAATGGTGACGTTTTAAAAGTAACTGTCAATAAAGAAGACTCAGTTAAAAATTTGCAACTATATCGGCAAGATGGTCTTGGCAATTATTATCTTGATAAAAATTCACGGCTGAAAAAACAAGATAATTTGACCACTAAGAAAGATATTGTCAAAGCAAGTAAGAAGATTGGTGGTCACAATACTCATCATATTGATAAATGGCATCATCAAGTTGTTCCTATCTATAATGCTCAACACCAAATTACGGGCTTCAAGCCGAAGTTAGCCCTTGAGCACCATGCTAGAATTCAAAATGCCAAAAGATATTTGCGCCATTTAGATCATCATCATGCAATCTACTTGTCTACTACCAGCAGAAATACCTTGCTCAAGCCAATAAATTACCTTAAAGATGCAATTTATGCAGACCGTAACAAGGAAATGGTTTTAGCACATAAGATTCACAAATTAAGTCGATAAATTTAAAAGCTCCAAAAGTTAAATGCTTTTGGAGTTTTTTTACTTAACTTATTCCTCGCCAAACCATGCTTCTACTCTTGCTGCAACGTTAAATGGCAACGAATCAGCTAAAAAGGAACACAACAACCATTTTTGGAAATATTCACTGCTTTCATGATCATGAATATCAAATGCATCATTTTTGAAATTCTTAATATTGCCATATTCTACTTGAATAGGCACGTATACTTTATCGTATTCCACATTATAATTTTCATCCACTTCATCAACCAGTCTATATCCCTTAGGACAATTATGAAAAATCACCTGGTCAGAATTTAAATCTAAATTCTTTTCTGCAATAACTGCATCTTGATGTACTTGAGTAAATTTCTGCGTGTTGGCAGCTATTTCTTTGCCACTGACTACTTTATTCAAATCAGCATTTACATAGAAAACTTTAGTCATTTTTTCTCTCCTATTCTTCTTGTTATTAACCACATATTATCTGTCTTATTTTCTAAAATCAATCAAAGTTTTTCTTGACAGCAATTTTCATTCGGCGTATTATAATGGCAATTAAATTAATAAAAGCTTAGAAAAGATGAGTAATTGCTTAAAATTTCTAACAGAGAGTCGGATTAGGTGAAAGCCGATGCAATGGCAAGCAATGAATATGGTCTTGGAGCTAAATTAAAATGCGAGCATTAAGTAAGCAAATTACGAGTGACGATCGTTACCCCGTCTGAGTCTTCCCTATTGGGAGTACTTATTGAGGAATTGGCTGTGAAGTTAATTTAAACATGGGTGGTAACACGCTTGAGCGTCCCTAGCATGAAATATGCTAGAGGCGCTTTTTATTTTGCTTATTTAATCAAAGGAGGAATCAATCATGAAAAAAGCAATTACAATTACTAATTCAAAAATTATTATCAATAAAAAAGTATTTGAACGAATGTGTCTCCTTGTATGGTTGATTTTTATTATTTGCGGACTGTTGATTGTTGAATAATTACAAGGAGAAAAAGTATGACTAACTTAACTCATTATGATATTGTAGGAAGTTTTTTACGACCAAAAGAATTAAAAAAAGCAAGAAAGAAATTTAATGAAGGAAATATTTCTCAAGCAGAATTAACGCATGTCGAAAATCAGGCAATTGATCAATTAATTCAAAAAGAAGAAAGTCTAGACCTAAAATTTGTGACCGATGGAGAATTTCGTCGCAGCTGGTGGCATCTAGATTTTCTCTGGAACTTAAATGGCGTTGCTAAATATAACTATCATGAAAGCTACAAGTTTCACGGTGCTAAAACTAGAACTGATAATGTCGAACTAGCTGGCAAAGTTACCTATAATCCCGATCATCCATTTTTTGAAGCCTTTAAATTTGCCCAAAAGCATGCGAACGTGCAGGTAAAGCAAACTATTCCCTCACCTACTCTGCTTTTTAGAGATAATCGATCGGATAATTGGAACAAATTTTATGATAATCGACAGGATTATCTGGATGATCTAGCTACTGCTTATCATGAAACTATTCAATATTTCTATGATTTAGGCTGTCGTTATCTTCAAATTGACGATACAACCTGGGCCTTTTTAATCAGTAAACTTAATGAAACTATAGATAATCCTACAGAGCATACTAAATATACAAAATTAGCTGAAGATTCAGTTTATGTAATTAATCATGCTATAGAAAACTTGCCTGGGGATCTTACGATTGCAACTCATATTTGCCGCGGTAACTTTAAGTCCACTTTTCTTTTTTCAGGTGGCTACGAAGCAGTTGCCTCATACCTGGCACAACTAAACTATGATCGTTTCTTTTTAGAATATGACAGCAAGCGGGCTGGTGATTTGGCACCTATTAAAACTATTTGGAACAACCGACCAAATGTCACAATTGTTCTTGGCCTCGTCACTTCAAAGTCAGGCAAACTAGAGGAAAAAGAAGATTTAATCAAACGAATTAACGAAGCAGCTGAACTAGTTCCTTTAACCAATTTGGCACTCAGTACTCAATGTGGTTTTGCTTCAACCGAAGAAGGAAATATTTTAACTACTGACGACCAATGGAACAAAATCAAATTAGTAGTTGATACTGCCAAGCAAGTTTGGGGTTAAAATTCGTAATTCAAGTTAAAATGAAATTAAGTAGTTTTTTAAACAAGGAGAAAAATTATGGGAAAAGTAGAAAGTTTTGAATTAGATCACACTAAAGTTAAGGCACCTTACGTTCGCTTAATTACTGTTGAAGAAGGGGCAAAAGGCGATAAAATTAGTAACTTTGATTTACGTTTAGTTCAACCAAACAAGAATGCTATTCCAACTGGCGGTTTACACACCATTGAACACTTATTAGCCGGCCTTTTACGTGATCGTATTGATGGCTACATTGATTGCTCACCATTTGGTTGCCGGACCGGATTTCACCTTTTAGTTTGGGGTACCCCATCAACCACTGAAGTTGCTAAAGCCTTGAAAGAATCATTAGAAGAAATTCGTGATAACATCAAATGGGAAGATGTACCAGGTACAACCATTGAATCTTGTGGTAACTACCGAGATCACTCATTATTTTCAGCTAAGCAATGGTCAAGAGACATTTTGGCTGAAGGTATTTCAGATGATCCATTTGCACGTCATGTAGTGGAATAATCAACTTGAGAAGATCTGCAAGGATCTTCTTTTTTTGTTCTCGCGTTATTCACGCGAAAAAAGCGAAAGTTTGTGAGAGCAACGAGAATAAAAAATACTAGCCTCAAGATTACCTACAATACCATAATCTTAGACTAGTATTTTATTTTATAAATTTACTTTTTCTTTATGTTCGCGGTATGCATAATATATCCAAGCGACAACACCAAATGCTACCGGACCAATTGCTGTCCAGAATGAAGTTTGATAATCACCTGTAAATAAAGGCTCGATACAAGTAAAGACAATACCGATAGCTACAACCAACCAAACTACAATTGTCGTAGCCCAAACTTTTTTCTTACCTTCGATAAAGACAAATGGTCGATCTAAATCTTTCTTAGCCTTAAAGAATGGATATGCAGCAATTAAGAACAAGTATGGTGCAGATGATGATACGTTCATCATATCCATCAAGATAGTATAGAACTGATCTGCAGCATTACCACCGAATGAAATAAACAAGATAATTACACTAACGATAATTGCTTGTACCCACATTGAACGTTCAGGCATATTATGCTTGTTCAATTGCACCAACTTTTTAGGCAAAAGGCGTGGATCACAACCTTCAATAAATGACTTAATTGGTGAGTAAACCATCAAGAAAGCTGCAGCAACACCTGATAAAACATCGGCAATACCTGCAAAGTGTGAAAATGCGGAACCAATTGCCAAAGATGCAGATTCTGAAAGTCCTAAGCTGTGACCAGTAACCACACCCAAATTATTAATCAAAACGTATTCCACATTAGCCAAATCAACGCCCTTGACACCGAGTTCTTTATTCCAGTTAACAGCCACACCACACATGAAGATGTTAACCACATAAAGTGCAGTCATCATCACCATGGCAATGATTAAACCTTTTGGATAAGTCTTTTCTGGTTTATCAACAGAATCAATTACCCCTGAGGTTGTTTCCAAACCGCCATAAGCAAACAATGCATACACAATAAATGAAACAACCGCAATTGGTGATTGGAATGATGGATTAGGTGAATGTACCAAATTTTGTGCAGTAACTGGTTCAGCTAATTGTCCATGATTCAAAATGAATACAAACAATGAAACAACAGTAAAGCCAATAGCAATTGCCAAAGTAAAGATCCCACCAATATTATTGATCGTCTTTATTTTATCAATTCCCTTTGCTGCACAAAAAGTTACTACAGCTAAGAAAATAACTTCCAAAATCCCCAATAATTGAGTCGAAGATAGAGCCCCTAGATGCCAGCTTTGCGTTGTATCATGACCAAATACGGCCGTTGAGACAGATACTAAGAAGAACTGCGTGGATGAAACTAGCCACACAACCCAGGCTGAAAGCCAAATGAACGTTCCGATAAATGCTATCTTTTCATTAGTAGAACTTCCAGCCAAGAAAAGATTCCACCTTTTATTCCTTTAAATGCAGCACCATATTCCGCAAAAATTAATGCAGATGGCAAAAAGAATAAAATGGCAGTCACAATATACCAAATGATACTTGCATACCCCATTTGATAAAAGGCTGTTAATGAATTACTAAATCCAAAAATAGAAGAGAAAATCATCAAAACTAAGCTCCCTAGCTTAATCTTGACGTGATTATCTTGCTCCATAAATAAAAAACAACTCCTTTTTTTAAACAAACATTTACTATTATGAACTTTTATAAATGTAAATTCAAAAGAAGCTGTTATATCCTATTTAATTTTTTGACGTAATAATTCCGGTCTTTGTGCTAATTCCGCATATAAGTACGAATCATTGACACAAATCCCCTCAAATTCGCGACCAGTATGAAAATGACCGCTAGTCAGTACTTTACCAGCACGATTTGTTTTAAATAAATAATCATTGAAGGCAAGATAAATTTGCTTTTTCTTTTTATCATATGCGATACCTTGTACTGGCGAATTATTACGCATAAATTCACCTTTAGTTGTACCGATCTCTTTAGGATACCAGCTGTTGCCGCAGCGAGTTACCTCCCAATATTCGAAGCGGTGCTCGGTTGCACTATGATAGACTGCAATAAATTTTTTATCATTTACAAAGACAGCGTTATGAACATAGCGACCATCCTTAGCTGATTTATTCCAAATCTTGAAAGTCCAAATTCGTTTAATTCGCAAATCTTTTTTACTAATTTGCATAATTTCTTCAGACTGAGCGCTATGACGAAGCAAATGGTCATTAGCAATTGCATAAATATACTTATCTGTAGCACCAAATGCTTGACCATGCCCTAACTTAATATTAGGACTAACTTTGACCTCGGAAGCTAATCGCGTGAATTCTGCCCAAGGAAGCTATGGCAACTTTTGCATAACATAGCGATTAGGTCGTGATTAAACTTATAGACCACAATATGTGCACGCGTATTATGTGGTAATTCATACATCGTCGCATACATTGAACCATTCGAAATAGTTACACCTTCAGGCACAGGACCTACCATCCCAATTTTTTCGCCATCTTGGCTTAAAGTAGCAGGTTGATAGAAATATGTCTTTAATCTAAAGGGCTTGCTTTTTAAAACGCGTGGTTTGGTTTCTGGTGCATAACTTGCACCTTTGCCCCAATTGCCAGAAGTTTTGTAATGCTTAAACCAACTGCTTGCAACTTTTCCCGCTTGCTCCGTTTCATTGGCCTTAGCAACGCCTTCATGAGCATTACTTCTTACCTCAACTACTATATGTGCACGAGCTTTACCATAAGAAAACTTTATTTTATACTTACCAGCATTGTTAGATAACACTTCATCTTACAACTTTATCAGGATCTATCACGGTTCCTGTTAAGTCTGTAGCGAAGTTAATTGCATCCCTTGTAGGAAAACTATAATGTGAATTCTTAACTAAACTAACATTTTTGGCAACATCAATTTTATCTCTCAAGAAAGCTCATTGATTAAGCCAGCCAGCTTTGTGACCATCAATCCAAACGTAATAATACTTTGACTTTCCTACTTTTCTTACGGCATTCGCTTGAAAATTGCCATATTTAAAGGTACGTGCCAGACCCATACTTCCTGCTGGACCCTTACGCGTTAATTTTTGATAAATTCGATAATTACTATTTTCATTAATCATCTTGGGTTGAAATGAACCTAAACTTTTAGCTAAAACCGTTTTTGGTTTAACTAAAAAAATCATCATTAAACTCATAATGATGAATACTTTTAATTTCTTCATTAAATATCCCTCCACTAATAATCCCAGTTATCTATTTTAAGAAAATAATTTCATTACTCAATACAAAAAAGCCGAGATTCATGAACGAATCTCGACTTTTTGTTATTTTGTGTTTAATTTTAGTTTTCTTCAAGCAAGTTCTTAAGTTCATCTGATAACTTAACTGGTGCATATTTAGCACTAACTAATTTAACAGCACTTTGCTTTACATAGCGCTTTTTGCCAATGTAAACATATCTAGTTTTACCGTGCTTAACGATCATTGATGACTTAAACTTCTTGCCCTTCTTGATCTTCTTCTTAGAAGCTTTGAAGTAGATCTTCTTTGACTTCTTAGTCTTCTTGTAAGCGTAGTAAATCTTTGCGCCCTTCTTTGACTTAGGAGTTACAACGATGTACTTTAAATCTCTGTTATTAAAGGCATCTTGAATAGTCTTAACATCTGCAGTTCTTTGCTTTACAGCGTCATCAAAAGTTGGAACAGTACCACTTACTGTTACTTCTGTTTCTGGAACAAATAATTGAACATCCTTACCATTAACATTCATAGTTCCTTCAATGGCATATACTTTATTCTTCCCTGAAGTTGGAACTATGTAAGTAAGTTGAATTGCTTGACCTTTTGTATAACCAATAGTAACTGGTTTAAGTGTCTTACCATCATCACCGATAGTATACAAAGTAGGGTTAGTATTCTTAATAGTAGCAGTTACTGTTCTATATTTAACAGTCATCGTACCTTTTTTAGCTTGTGAATTGGTACTTGCAGTTTGAGTTGTATCAGCGGCATGTGCAGTTTGACTTAATACAGCACCGCTACCAGCTAAGCTAGTTGAAAGCATCACAGCTGCAGCTAATGAAGTAAATAATTTTTTAGTTTTCATATTAATCTCCTAACTTAAACTCTTATAGTTTCATTATAACATTCATTATTATTCATCAAAATACAAATCCAACTATATTTACATCTTAATTACTAGCAAATAATTGTCCGATTATTTCCATATCTTCTGCTTGAATTTTAATATCTGCTTTAGGTTGTTCCTTCATCGCATCTGCTTCAATCAATGGAATAATTCTCTTTTGGTTAAAGTAACTAATAACCAAGTCTATGACACTAACTTTATATTTAGTTGCGATTTCTGCTAAAGCATCAATATCTTCTCTAATCGAAATCTCAACTTGCATTTTATGCTCACGAGCTAGATTAATTAATACTGGATCTTCGTAGTTTAATTGCATTACTACTGGCTTAACTTTTTCTTTAAGCAATTCACCTAAACTATCAGTAGTTGCGTCGGCAACGCCTAAACACTTAACCCAGCCTTTACACTTTGCTTCTTCCAATTCATGCCAGATTTCCTGATTACGTTTTTGATCATCACTCAATTTTAATAAGCAAAGATCGGGACGGCTGCTAATTAAATTAGCCCTAACTGTAGCAAAATAATTGCGTAATTCCTCACGGGTCTTTACATCCTCTGAAATCACAGTTTCCATAAAGAGCTGTGGTAGCGTTTTTCGCATGTGCATTTTTCGATCAGCAGTCTGTTCAATCAATCGAAATCCTGCTACAACGGCTTCATTAAGAGTTTGATCATTATCAACCTGCACACCAACTTTAGGTATTAAGCTACCATCATTTAGTACAATTGCTTCATCAAAAATTGACATCAAAATTCATCCCTATCCCAGCTCAACATAAATCTTAATTGCTTCTTTAAGGGTTTGATATACCGTAGATACGTGCAAGCTATGGGCTAAAAATTCTTCTTTTTCAGCTCTAGTCATATCTGAATCAAAGAAAACCTTAATCTTCATTTCAGTAACCACAGATTTGCCATGGTCTAATTTTTCTGTTTTAGCTTGATTTTCAATACGAAGATTTTTAATACCAAGATGATGGATTTTATTAATCATTCCTGCAGATATTTCAATGCAAGAATTAACGCTGCCGCACAAATATTCAACTGGATTAGGTCCTGCATTGTGCTTATCATCACTTACATCACAAATAAAGCTATGGTCACGAGCATCACTCTTAATCTGCCATTCTGTATCTTCAAGTTTAGATTTTACTAAATAGTCACTCATAATATTTCCCTTTCTCTGTTAATGGTGATCAATTGCTCCATTAAGTCGCTTGCGCCAAATAAAGTAAACTACTAACATCAGAGGCACCAATACCAAATCAACCCAATAAAAATATTTAACCGGCAATATGCTGTCAACTACCCCACTAATCATTGGGCCAAAGGACATTGCAACGTCCAATCCCAGGTAAAAAGTAGAACTGGCTAAACCTTGCTCCTCAATTGGGGCAAGCAATAATGCAGTAGATTGCAAAACGGAATAAATAATACCATAGCCCAGCGCCATTCCAGCGGCAGCTAAGGCCATTTGCCAGTTATTATTCATCACTGCCAATAAAAAGATATAAGCTGCAGTAGATACCAGACTAAGCCAGAACCACACACCAAAACGAACAGTATCAAAATACCGCTTTAACCCTATTCTGATTACTAATAAGACTAACGCATAAATCAAAAAGTAACTACCAACAGCGACAGTTAAATGACGCTGTTCAACATAAGTCACAATATCAGCCTGCGTAATAAAATAAGGCATCCCAAATAACGTGGTTAAAATCGCGACTGGCAAAACGTTCATCTGAATAATCTTAAAGTGCTTTTTCTGCGTCTGTCCTTTTTTCTTAAGTGGCAAAGCATGATTGCCAACAAACTGAATTACCACAATCATCAAAAAGGCCGCAGTCGCTGCAGCAATTAAACTTTCACGATAACCAATTTTTTGATAAATATTAATTGAAAGCGCTGGTGCTAATGCCATAGCTAGTGCATTCATTAAACCGTAAAAGCCCATCGCTTCACCTACGTGTTGACGCGGTACTAAAAATGCTAGCCAGGTTGTCATGCAAACAGTACACAGAACATAGCCCGTTCCATTGATTAGTCTAAATAATAACAACAGTCCACTTGATGGAGTAAAAATATAGCCTAACACGCCAATCAAGATCAAAACACCGCCAATTAAAGACAAACGATACTTTGAAAATTTATCAGTTAAGTTACCTGCAACAGGGCGTAAAAACATGGCCGCTATACTCATAATCCCAACAATCACGCCGGCAAAGGCACTGCTGGCTCCTAATTTTTTAGCGTACCCATTAATCAGTGGGTTAACAAACATCGTGCTAAACATAAAGAAAAAAGATGCTGCCATTACTAAGACAACATCTTTGCTATAAATAGATTTTCTCTTAGTCAAATCAGTCCCTCGATTCTATTTTTATTATACAACTATCAAGAAACTATTTGACTATTTTAAGACTAACGGTAAAAACAATGTCTTCGCCCTTGTAGCCAACTGAGATCTTGCCACGAAAAGCCTGTACTAACTCACGTGCCATCGCGAGACCGATGCCAAAGCCGCCTTTTTTAGAATTATGCGATTCATCTTCTCGATAAAATCTTTCAAAAAAGTGAGTATAATTTTTGTTTTTGCCTTCTTTATAAGAATTGCTGATACGCAAAACAGCATTCTTGCTCAAAGGACTCTTGGATAATTCCACTCTAATTCTGCCATGTGGATCACAATATTTTCTAGCATTATCAAGCAAAATATTAATGATTTCTGCCAATGAATGCTTTTCAGCAATTACATTTAATCCTTCACGAATAGAAACCTGATATGTCAGGTCATTCTTTTTCATGATCGATTTAAAATCTTGAGTTGTTTGTTCAACAATTTTTGAGAAATTAACTTTACTTAAAGTTAATTCTCCCGTTTCACCCGCTCTAGCTAATGAAATTAATCGATTAACTAATTTAGTTAGCTTATCAACCTGTTCTTTGGTACTTTGATTCCATTCCGAGTCATTACCTAACATTTCTTCCATTTCGGTATTAGCAGAAATCACCGCTAAAGGTGTCTTCAGCTCATGCCCCGCATTAGTAATAAATTCCTGCTGCTTGTGATATGTATCAATAATCGGCTTAATTGCTCTGCGAGAAACTAAGATTAGCACTAATGCGAATACAATTAATGCGCCAATTCCTAAAACCACTGCCACTCTGAACATCAACCAAAAACGATTATAAATTAAGGTCTCATTTAAAAAGACGATTAAAGTTTGACCAGCTGAATCTTTGGTAACTCTATAAGCATACTGATTTTGTCCCGCCTTAATATTTCCTTGCTTATTATGTTCAGCCAATGTTCTGCGAGTAATATCAGCAATTTCAGTATTTTTAATCTTATAAACGTTATTGTTATTAATAACCTTAACTTGATGGTTAGCATCAACTGTTACGGCAAAATAGCGATATTGATAAACAGCTTCAGGATTATATTTTCCCGCTAAAAAATTCCGATTAATTAAGTCATCCTGATTGCCAAAAGCCGGCTGCGCATTATGCGGTGAAAGATGACCCTCATTTTTTACTAAAGCGGTCAAAACTCGATTAACTTCATTTTGATTTTGAATACGAGTAATTCCTACCAAACTACCTAGTGTAATTAACAAAACTATCAATAAAGCAGCGACAGAAGCACCAATAAATTTCCAGCGAAATTTTTGAATCATCTTATCACCTACTTAACTAAGCTATAATTACCATCTTTTATTCCGTTAATCTTCACAGAACTTTGAATTGATTGCAATTTTTGTCTTAAATAGGAGACATATATCCAAACTATGTCGCTGTTTGCATCTTTGTCATTGCGCCATACATGGCTAAGTAATTCTTCAGTCGATAATTCTTTTCCTTCATTCAAAATAAAGTAATCCATCAACTGCGTTTCTTGTCCATTTAACCGAATGGAATTATGACTCACTAATTCTTGTTCAGACACATTCAGAGTAACATCACCAACGCTCACTTCATTAGGAGTAAAGTCATCCTCTCTTCTCTCCTTTGAACGTAGTCTAGCCAGCAATTCTTTTAATGAGAATGGTTTAGTTATATAATCGTCTGCCCCACTATCAAGGCCAGTTACTCGATCATCAATTTCTGACTTTGCAGTAAGCATTAAAATATATGACTTATCACCACTTTTTCTAATTTTTTTTAAAGCGGTAATTCCATCCATTACCGGCATCATAATGTCCAAGATAATGACATCATATGAATTTTCCTTAGTGTGTTCAACGGCTTTTAAGCCATTATCGACAGGATCAACTTCATAACCTGCCTTTTGCATGGCAACAGTTAATACTCTGAGTAGTTGTGGTTCATCTTCTGCGACTAAAATCTTCATTAAATAATCAATCCCCTTCTCTAATCAATTGTCTGATGGTTTGCATACTAATGTCACAAGATGCCAATTCATCAGCAACTCTTTTCAGTTCTTTACCAATCATTTCTGGATTCTTGATTTGATGTTTATACTTCATTTCATGCTCTAAGCTTGCCCAAGTATCCATGGCAATTGTTCTTAATTGTACTTCGACAAAATAATGTCCTGGAATATTACCATCGACATCTTGCTCGGGAACCATTACATCTAAAATCATATGATAAGAACGATAACCATTAGGTTTAGCATTAGTAATATAATCTTTTTCTTTCACTACACTAACGTTGTCCCATTTTTTAATGGCTGCAATGCAAGTGTAGATATCATCGACAAAATTGCAGACGATACGTAAACCAACGCTATCTCGATTTTCCCTTAAGGCAGAATTGGGCGTAAGTGGTAATCCCTTCCGTTGGCATTTATCTTCCATGCTCTTTTCGCTTTTAACTCGACCACACAAGTGTTCATAAAGTCTTTCGTGATACTTTTTTTCATAATTTTGATTTAAAGTAGTAAATTGCTCCGTCATTTGTTTAAGCAATTTATCTAAAACAGGGGTATATTCTCCATAAATATTCACCATTTATCCCTTCTTCCTATATTCATCATAACAATGAAATTTGACTTTTCTTTGAAGGAACAATTATTAAGGAATTAAGATTACAAATGAAAAAGCATACATCGAATAATTATCGACATATGCTTTTTAAATTGAGAGAGAGTAAGAGAAAGGGGTTAGAATTTTATCTGTTCACCATTCACTAGCACTTGATAAGTTAAATCTTTCAAGTTTGCAACTAGTTCAGCTTTTCTAGTTTGTTCTTTATTCATACGGACGATTTGAATTTCATTTTCATTAGGAGTAGAAATATCAATTGAGCCATTCAAGTCAAATGCAGCTTCTGTATTTCTAAAAGTGAAGAGCTTGAGTAATGATGCAACAACCGGACGTTGAATTTCTTTTTCAATCTCTGCTTTGCTGTAATAATGACGGTTGATATTTCTACCTTCTTTAGTTTCTTCCAGCAATTTAATATCATTCTTGCCAGCTAGCATCCCTACATAATAAACTTGTGGAATCCCTGGTGCAAAGACTTGCAAGAGTCGTGCCATGAAGTACTTTTGATCATCATCACCAAGAGCTGAATAAAACGTAGTATTGATTTGATAAATGTCTAAGTTATGATATTCAGCACTAGAATACTTCTTCTTAACGTTGGCACCAACTTTGTATAGCTCTTGACTGGTATAGTCGATCTCCTCAGGAGAAAGGATATCACGCGCATCAACCACACCGATACCATCATGTGTATCCAAAGTAGTAAATTGTTTCATTGGACACTTTTTGAGCCAGGCCGCTAAACGATTAGAATTACCAGAATAAAGTGAGTAAAGAGTTACCATTGGCAAAGCAAAATCATAAATAAAGTAACCATGCTTGGCAATCTTAAATGGCATTGAATAGTGTTCATGAATTTCAGGTAAAATTGTCGCACCTTGATCTGCAATATCATCTTGAACTTGCTTTAACAGATCCCAGATTTCTGGTTCAACGAAGAAATCATTGGTATCAAGTTTCTTAACTGCATAAGCAAAGGCATCTAAGCGAATAATATCTGCCCCATGTTTAATTAGGCTAATCAAAGTATCTTTGATAAACTTTTGAGTTACTTTTTGACGAACATCCAAATCAATTTGTTCAGGTCCAAAAGTGTTCCATAACTTCTCTTTGGTACCATCGGCAAAGGTTATTTCCTGATAAGGCGCACGGTCCTTACGCTTATAAATTAAATCAACATCAGCTTGAGTAGGACGGCCTTCAGGCCAAAACTTGTCCCAGCTAAGAAACAGCTTGGCATATGGACTCTGATCCTTTTTCTCCTGAAAATCTTTATAGTATTTAGATTGACGGGAAATATGGTTAATCATAAAGTCAAACATTAAGTAATACTTTTCACCTAATTTTTCGACTTCGGACCAATCACCGAATTTAGGATCTACTGTTGTATAGTCAGTTGGGGCAAAACCGCGGTCACCAGTTGAAGGGAAAAATGGCAACAAATGAATACCGCCAACAGCACCCTTTAAGCCATTCTCTAAAACTTCATTTAATTCCTGCAAATTCTTACCCAAACTATCTGGATAAGTAATTAACATGACTTTGTTTTTGATTGGCATAAAATTCCTCCTAGTCTACCGCTTTGAAATGATACATGTAAGCCATAAAATCGCCCTGTTCAACTTGGTCATAAATTCCCAGGTTCATCAATTCATCGCCGCCATATACCTTATGACTTGCTTGATCTTCATATTGTTTATCAGGATCAAGACCAACTAGCTTAGTCTTAGTGAAATATGGTTGTGCACTTGCCATCACTTTTACCGTTGATAAAATTACTTCGTTTTTATCAGGTGAAACTGTTTCCCAAGCACATTGGTTGCTGGTTTGAGCGGATTTCAAGCGGTAGAACTTACCAAATTGAGTAACTTTTCTAATCTTCTTGTATTCTGCCACCTGCTTTGCGACAGCTTCACGATCTTCCTCATTCATCTTAGTTAAATCAAGTTCATAACCAAGATCACCCCACATGGCAACAACGCCACGGGTATTAAATGGAGTAATTCTGCCATTTTGTTCATTAGGACTAACTGAAACGTGAGAAGTCATCATTGATTGCGGGTAAACCAAACTTGTACCATATTGAATGGTTAAACGATCAATTGCATCGCTATCATCACTAGCCCAGATTTGTGGGTCATAGTAAGCCATACCGACATCAAATCTACCGCCACCGCCTGAGCAGCCTTCAATTAACAGATCTGGATGAGCATCAACTATTCTTTCAAGTAAATCATAAAGACCTAATACATAACGGTGGTAAACTTCACCTTGACGATTAGCTGGTAAATCAGCTTCATAGATATCTGATAAGTGCCGATTCATGTCCCACTTAATATAGTCAATCTTGCCTGATCCCAAGATCTTTTCCATTTGGTTATAAATATTGTCGCGTACTTCCTTGCGTCCCAAGTCAAGCAAGTATTGATTTCTGGATGGACTTGGTTTTCTGCCAGGAACATGCATCAAATAATCTGGATGTTCTTTGTAAAGATCAGAATCATATGAAATCATTTCAGGTTCAAACCATAGACCAAATTTCATCCCTTGATCGTGAACATAATCTGCAAAATGTCCTAAACCATTTGGAAACTTCTTTTTATAAACTTTCCAATCACCTAATGAAGTATTATCGTCATCACGATGACCAAACCAGCCATCATCTAAAACGAACATCTCAATGCCAAGCTTCTTAGCATCATCTACAATAGTCTTTAACTTATCTTCATTAAAATCAAAGTAGGTTGCTTCCCAGTTATTAACTAAGATTGGACGTACTTCATTCTTGTATTTACTACGAATAATTCGATCATGAATCAAGCTATGGAATGCTTGACTCATCTTGTTTAAACCTTGATCTGAGTAAACCATCAAGACTTCTGGAGTTTGGAATTCATCCCCAGCAGGTAGTTGCCAGTTAAAGTTGAAATCATTAATACCAACATTAACATGAGTCTGAGCAAATTGATCTTTTTCAACTTCAAACTTATGATTACCAGAGTAAACAAAGGCAAAACCATAAGCATCCCCATTAAATTCATTGGTATCTGGATCAACTAAAGCCAAGAATGGATTCATTTGGTGACTGGAAGTACCGCGGTGACTAGAAAAGACGTGAATACCTTGGTTAATGTGTTCGCGATCCACTCTTCTTTCATGGGCGTGAGCACCCGGTAAAGTAATTGAATCAAAGTTGCGATCGACAAAATCAAGCTGCATTGAAGCAACTTTTTCAATATTGACTGTTTCATCGCCTGAATTTTTAACCTTTACTGATCTTACAATTACAGGACGATCACGGTAGATGGTGTACAATAAGTCAAAATCAAGCTTAGTCTTTTGATCCTCAAGAGTAATGATCAAAGTTTGAGCTTCATTATTATCCTTTACCCATGAATGAGGCAATCCTTTCAAGTCCGGCTTACCATCCACAATTTGGTAATCCTTGTAAGTTAAAAACAAAGCATTAGAACCATCTTTTTGGCGGACAACCGCAGCTGGCGTATGATAATCCATTTCGCCTGCTGTACTATATTCCTTAGGTAAAGAATCGCGAGAAAAAGTTCTATCTAATGAGCCAGGTAAGTTACCGGAAAAACCACGATCGACTCTTGGGTAACGCAATTCATTATGATAATTATTTACTTTTTTACCGAAGTATAAATGACAAAGCGTATCGCCATCTTCTACTGAAAGAATATATGAAATTTGCTCATTATGAAGATGAAAGACTTTATTCTTTTCGTCGAAAGTAATTAATTCTTCTGCCATAATTTTTCTCCTATTTAGCTTCAACTTTTTCTTTAGCTGCCAAAGTCATGACTTCATCTTCTGCCTTGACCTCAGTACCTGCCTTAGCTGTTAATTTAATATTTTCAAATTCATTTGAGTTAGTAACTACTACAATTACAGTATCATCAAGTCCAGCCTTCTTAATAGTTGGATCCCAGAATTCGATTAATTCTTGGCCCTTCTTAACTTTTTGACCTTCTTCAACATATGAGACAAAGCCAGTACCCTTTAATTTAACGGTGCCAAGACCAATGTGAATTAATAATATTAATCCATTATCACCAACAAGACCAACTGCGTGTCTAGTAGTAAAGACCTGACGAACAGTTGCGTCAAATGGTGCTAATACTCGACCATCTTCTGGCTTAATTGCAAAGCCTTGGCCAACAGAGCCACTTGAGAATGTTTGATCGTTAACTTCTGATAAATTCATTAACTTACCAGCAATTGGAGTAGCTAATTCAATTTGACCAGTAGCTGACTTAGCAGCATCTTGATCGCCAGCATACTTCTTACCCCAAGTTTTTTCAAGTTCAGCAACAATTTCTGCGTGCTTTTGTTCACTTAAGATGACCTTAGTAGCAAAGATAATAATCGCAATAACAAGCATTACGGCTGGTACAGCAAACATCATCAACTTAAAGTTCATCTTACCAGCAGCGGTAATTGATGCGGCTGTTGCACCTGTAGTCATACCTGCCATGATGGCAATTTGACCAACAACACCGTTAGAAACGGCACCACCGAATTTATCGATCAATGGACGAACTGACAAAGCAAGTGATTCGTCACGGTGACCAAGTTTTAATTGACCATATTCAACAGAGTCGGTAATAATCATTAAAACGATCAAGAAGACCATTTGTTGTGGGAAACCGAATAATGATGCAGTAAGTAAAACTAATGGAAGATTGCTACCTGCAAAAGCAAAGATTCCCATTGCACAAAGCATTACAACTAAGCAACTTGTGAAAAGTGCTTTACGACTCATTCTCTTAGACAAGATCGGGAACAATGATGTTGCAATAATACCTAATAAAATGTTAATGGTTGAAAAGATTGAGAATGCCTTTGGCATACCCATAATGTAAGTGAAGTAGTAGACTTCAAGAGAGTTGGTAATGTTAATACCAATACCATAGAATAAGTAAGCTAAAGCTACCCACATTAATTGGTCGTTACCAGATAATGCTTTAAAGATACCAACGATACCTTTAGTATCTTTTTTATTCTTACGAATATCACTGTTTACTTCACGAGTGAATAAACCAACACACCAAGCAGAAACAAATGCGATACCACAAATGATTGCTGCAAAAATAAACCAACCTCTGTCATCACCAGTTGAAGTAGCTTTGGCTGAGAAGAAGATTACAGCTGGCATAACTAGGATACCAACTAAACCACCACCGACAGTTGAACCAACACGAGCATAAGTAGCTGTCTTTTCACGTTCACGTGAATCAGTAGTTAATGATGGAAGCATTGACCAAAAGCCGACATCCTTAAATGAATAGAAGATATCCATGGTGATATACAAAACACCAAAGACAATCATGTATAAGATAGCATTCTTTTGATACAAACCACCTAGGTTAGTAAATAACATTAAAAGAATGACTGCAGAGATTGAACCACCAACTACAACCCATGGACGGAAGTGACCCCAACGAGTTTTAGTACGGTCAATCGCATTACCGATAAATGGGTCAATGAATAATTCTACAATTCTTAAACCCATGATAATCAATGTCACGATACTGATCATTTTGGCATCTTCTGCCGCATTACCAGTATTAAACAAGTGTGACGTAATAAACATAATTAAATATCCTGATAACAATCCATAGAATGAATCATTACCAAAGGCACCAAAACTATAAGCTAGTCGTGCGCCTATTGACATTTTTCCTTGATCTTTTTTCATCAGATCTTTCCCCTCTCTATAGCGTTCATGTATTCGCTTTCATTACAGTTATTATTATCTGTCAGAGGAGAATTTTTAACCATAGCACTGTCATCACGATTTATGTCATTATTTTTAATGAACATAAAAACATGTTTAATTCACCAATCAGTGATATCATTGTATTATATAGCAAATCTAAAGACATAAAGACATGTATAAATAGTAAAATTGAGGAATTTTTATGGATGGATCATACAGAGCATTAAGCAATAAAAGCTTAGAAAGCAATATTTTATTCTGGGGACAAGAAAATTGTGCACCTAATTACACTTTTAAAGGTAATAATGTGCGTGACAACTATGTTATTCACTACATTCAACGAGGCAAAGGAACTTTTGCTTCGGCAAATCACTCCATGGTTACCTTGCAAGCTGGGGATGTGTTTATTCTTCCTAAAGGCGTACCCTGCTTTTATCAAGCAGATAGTAAAGAGCCTTGGAGTTATTTTTGGTTAGGATTATCCGGTATTAAAATTAGAGCGATGCTTTCAGGCTCAATTTTATCTACGCAAAATTATTTAAGGCAGGTTCAGGACAGCAAATTTTGTCAGAGCCTGCAGAATTTATTTGAGGCCGCACATTCACCTAGCTCTCTTACTAATGACATACTGATCGAAGCTTTGCTTTATTACACTTTTTACAATTTGAATATTGAATATCCTACCAAGAGAAGAAAGAATTCAGCCACTAAGGACGAGCAATTGCGTGCTGCTATTACTTATTTAAGACAAAACTTCGAAGATTCATCTCTGTCAATCATTGATCTTTGCAACAAGATGGATCTTTCTCGCAGTTATCTTTATACTCTTTTTAAAAACAATCTAGGGCTTTCTCCACAACAATTTTTGATCAATTTACGGATGGAACAAGCTAAAGAATATCTAGCTAATACTGATAATACGATTCAGGAGATTTCAAGAATTATTGGTTATAATGATGAATTTACCTTTTCAAAGGCATTCAAGAAGTATTCTGGCTTCAGTCCAAAAATCTATCGCCAAAGTTTGACGAAATAAAAAGATTGGAAATCATTTGGTTTCCAATCTTTTTTACTTATTGATTCTCCATTATTTATCTTTCTCAGCTTCAGCAGGCGTGTTAACTGGCGTTAATTTTGGACCAGCAACATATTCAAAGTCTTCAACTTTCAAATAGAAGTCGTTAATTCTAGGGTCCGATCCAATGCCTTTCCTCTCTTTATTAACAAAGAATTGCATGTAGTCATTATTCTTTATCCGATAGAACAACTCTACTTTCTTGCTACTTGGAACGTAAATATATTTTAGTTCTTTAACAATTATTGGATAATATCCAGCTTGATTGTAATTAGTAGCTTTTAAGAACTTGTCGTCATACTCTTGTTCACCATGACTATTGTAAATCGCAGCCTTGGTAATTCCCGGCTTTGCCTGAATAGTTGTATTCTTTTGATTAAAAACATTAACCGGTTCAATATGACGTTTGACATCAACTTCGGAGACACGTCCCCAAAACCAATCATCCTTGGTTCCTTTAACATGGTAGAAAACTGAATCTCCAACTCCTGTTTTGAACCAGAAGTCATCAGGATAGCCGCGGAAAGTTGAAATATACTTATCAACTACTAGTTTCTTACCTTTTTTATAGTAACGTCCACTTTCACGATTAGAATTTCTATTGACGATTTGCTGACCGCTCTTCAAAACAACGGTAGTCTCTTTCTTATCGACGTAAATCGGCTTACCATCAAGATAGCGCACATTATTTGCCTTGATATAGCGATTCTTGCCAATGCGGTAGTATTGTTTACCATGAATTGTCTTATACTTTAACCAAAAACGATGCCGCTTTTGCCAAGAAACAAATTTAATACCGGAGGAAGACAAGTACTCAGAATAAAACTTTTTAGGAGAATTAATTTCTTCAAATTTACCAGGTACTTCTAGAGTAGTATTCTTTTTTATTGTTTTTGCCTTTTTACGTTGGCCTTTATAATTGTACACATATGAATTATGATCGATAGTCAAATTGGCTGGACCATTTGGCAAGCCAACATTTTTAGCATTAATATAATAACCATTACCAATGCTGTAATACATCTTAATATCGCCGTTACTAGTCTGAGACGAAGTACCAATATATGTTTTCAACGAGACAGGCTTACCATAATATTTAAGAACCGTTCCCTTCGGAATCAAAGTGACCTGGCCATTTTGTTTTAAAGCCACTTTCTCTCCATTTGCATCCCGCAACTCATCTAGATGAACCTGTTTGCCATCTTTGCGATAAGCATAAGAAGCAATTTCCAGAGTAAACGTATTATTTTGCGTTTCTTGTGCTGCTTGAACAACTGGAGTCTGCTTTACTAAGAACGGAGTACTGACTCCCAAGAGTGCAGATATAATAATCACTTTTCCTAAACGCATATAGTTACCTCGTTTCATAAACTATAGCTAAATTATACTATCTTAAGAAAATTCTTACTTGTATTAAACACTGAGACAAGCAAAAAAAGGATTGGAAATAATTAATTTCCAATCCCATATTTTTACTCAAACTTCCAACTTACATTCCGCTTGAATTCTTCATTTGGTAATAACGTAATGCGCCCTAAATCGTTGCCTTCAGCCGGCGGAATTTGTGCTTCAAAAGTGATCCCCGCATATTGGCCGAAATCAGAGGTATATTTTCCAGTATGATCAAAACCATTTCCAGTATAAATAATCAATGATGGTGCATCAGTATTTACAGTCACCTTATGATCTGCAGAACTTAACACTGCACCAGGTTGATTACCATTTAAAATAAATGGATGATCCATGCCTCCTCTGTCTTTGATTTGAGGATCGTCAGCTTCCAAAGCATCCCCTACACGCTTAGTCTTTCTAAAATCAAAAGCAGTGCCAGCAACTTCTTCCATTCCACGATCAGGCATTCCAGAGTGATCAACTGGCAAATAATAATCAGCATTCATTTTTAGCTTAAGATCTTTGATATTATCTTTTTCACCCAAGGTAAAGTAAACATGATTTACCGGATTAAAAATAGTTAATTGGTCACTCACCGCATTAATTGAATAATGCAAAGTATCATCATTGTCCAATTCATATTTGACGTGAATCTTTAAATTGCCTGGATAATCATTATGACCATCTGGATCAAATAACGTTAAATCTACTCGTGCACTGTTTTCATCACAAGAAGGTTCAAAATCCCATACTTCAGTATCTGTACCAATTCCGCCATGAATGTGATTCTCACCTTCGTTGATTGGCAATTGATGAATTTCAAGACCATGTCTCCATTGACCTTTTCTGACTCTACCGGCAATTCGGCCAACTGTACCACCTAAATAATTTCTTTCTTGAGAATAATCAGCTGGTGAATTTAATGACAAAATCATATTCTTGTCGTTAAGCAAAACTTTTTCTAGCGTTGCACCATAGTTAAGTACCTTAACAACCATGCCATTGTCATTTTTTAAACTAATTTCACAAAGATCTTTGCCATCTTTTCGACCATATTTATTAAAACTTGTTTTCATGTTCTCGCCTTTTCCTTTTTGTATTCGCTTTCATTAATATTATAAAGTATTTCTTATCAATAACATATGCGTTACCGGTAACAAAACATACTAATCTAGTGTTGGATGATTACTCGACGGAGTAGTCGTTCAACACTTTTTCTTTTACTATGTAAAGTGGAGATGAAGCCAATGCCGTGACTGCTTTGGACACATGATGTCGTAACC
>SKEM01000389.1_pt1 | contig 31009 bp, 37 predicted proteins | sample 4826731 | NCBI WGS metagenome assembly SKEM01 (sample SAMN11008809, study PRJNA524170) | human gut metagenome | biome: Human fecal sample; material: Feces; isolation source: fecal sample from pouch patient p37 | host: Homo sapiens | place: Israel: Tel-Aviv | collected 2015-07-27
ACTAAAACGAATTGCCTATGGCTTTAGAAACTTTCAAAACTACCGAGAACGAATCTTTTTATATCGAGGAAAATATTTTAAGAAAACTAAGAATACTACCCAACTGACTAAAGCCAGAACAACAACACGGCTAGACAAGATAGCTGTCTAGCCGTGTGAGTATCTCGATTATTCTATTGAATTTCTTCACCAACACTCATTGACGAAGAGCCTAAAAATATTGAGGAAATGATTCATCAGCTTTTACAATTAATTAGTTAATAGTACATTTTATTGAACCTCTCAAGACTGAAGTCACAAGTATTCTCGGCTTTTTAATAAAAATACCCAAATAATTAATTAGCATATTTTATTTGTTGTTTTTTCATTATCGGATATCTAATTAATTCCTCACCATTTAAATCTTCTTTATTCATATCTATGGCTGTGATTTGACTATCTTCATACGTACGATAATAATAAATTCCTTTATCTACATTACAACAAGAAGAATAAATAGTATATTCGTATTTTCCGTCACCAACATCACATAAACCTTTTTGTTGTTCTACTGAACCTAAGATATGGAAAAACTGGCTAATACTTTCTGATTCTGAATCTCCTGATAATGAGTTTAGTTTAGTAAATGTCGCTTTAACAAAACGAGAAACAGAAGATAAATCTCCAGGCAAACCTATTCCTCCCATCCCACGACTATAAGCGTTCAAACTAATTTGATCTGAAAAATTATTATTAGGTGTTTCACTCGACAATACACGATAATTGTTTAAATTAAATAATTGATAATCAAATGAAGGGTTATTTGTAAGGACTCCTACAGGATTATCATATATATGAAGCCCATCTTTCATACTTTCTATCACAATAGACTTTTCTTTATCAGCTAATAGCCAGTGTAAAGGAGATAGTGGAAGTTCTTCACTATAATTGATGTTTGCTAAATTGATATTCATTAATAAATCTTTAGCTTCATCTACTGTTGCACATTGTCCTAAAATCCAAGGAATAAATTCAAAAGGAGATACATTATCTTTTCCTTCTTGTATTTCTTTATAATCAGCATACCCAGAAAAATTTAATCCAGCCATACTCAAACCCTTTTCATTGGTACCATCATAATAAAGAGGATAGTCACTTATACCTGCGGCAATACCAATCATTGCATAATGCTTATCCAAATTATTTACCTTTCGAAAAACTAATTTATAATTTCTTGGAGTAACAGTGACTACTTCATTGTAAGATATTTCATAATCAAAATTCCTTCCAAAATAATGATCATTTGTAACATAAGTGATGGACGTACACATAAGTTATTCCCCCTAAATAATAGTTCATTTAACCCCATATTACTCCTAATAATTTCGTATATCAAAAGAAAAGCACATCGCATACAAAAAAACGTTTTCGTTTTTTATAAATTGACAATATTATGTACCCCATAGGACTCGAACCTACGACCGGACGGTTATGAGCCGTCTGCTCTAACCAACTGAGCTAAAGGTACAAGGAATTATTTGTGCAAACGCATACAAAGCGTTAGAATATAAACTAGGGATTCCTGAACTTCCCCACAGTCTCTTAAATTACTATCAATGATACTGTATCAGGAATCCCTATTTAGATAGTATTCGTATACTAGTTTTAGAGCAACTATTTAGCTTCAAAAATGAAAAGACTGACCGAGAAGCTAGTATCGGTCAGTCATTACGGTATATCGAGGTGCTACCTTCGATGCTATAAAACTATCATACACACTCCATCGGAGTCAATATTTTTTAATACTTAAATCCTTTAATATGGCTCGGGTCAATCTTCACGTCATTTGCTTTACCCATCTCCTGAATTTCTTTCAAGACGATTGGTGCGTCGTGATCGTTAAATCCTTCACCTTTGACGCGTACATCGTAAGTTCCGTAGCTATTAGCTTCTGCGTACGTTTGTCTATCCAACAATACATCTTTCAGGAAGTTGCGCATATGCCCTTCTATTTTTTTGCTTTGTTCATCATTAAGATTCCTAGCTTCAATTTTAATGATAGGTTTATCTCCATCAACAATCGCAATATTTTGCTGCATATAAGTTGGATAGTATGACTTTAGTTCTTGTTTCAAGCGATTTACAGCGTTCTCGTATTTCCACTTAGAATCACACGAGATTATTAAAGTATAAACCTTGTTCGGCTGAAACACTCGTTTTACTTGATCGCGCAATAAAGTCCATGCATATCGTGTTTGAATGCGTTGCACCATTTTAACCGCTTGATCTTTCGACACGTTGTCAATCGCGATACCGTTTTTATTTCCAGTTGCAGGTGTTGTTGTCGCTGTATTCGACGATGTTGAGCTAGATGCTCCAGTTTTTAAACGGTACGCATAAAAATAAGGACATCCGGCCATCACCCATCGTTGATCGTGATTAGCAATGATCGTAGTCATTTTCCAACCAGTGCATTCAATCCAGTTTTGATTATCTAGTGCTACGCCTGTATGACCGCCTGCCCCTGCAGAGTAACCCTTTTTCCCCCAAATAATTACATCGCCGCGTTGCATTGGAAAGTCTGTATTTTCTGCGATCTTTTCATACCCTAGCTTTAGAAGATAGTCATGTAGCGTTTCAGTGCTAGGAATATATCCATAGTTAAAACCACCAGATTCACGTAAAATACGATAAACAGAGCCTGAACAGTCGCATGTACCATCTGTGTAATAACGAGAACCATACATGCTGTAGTAGCAATTATTTACAAATTTTTGAACGACAGCTAATCCTTTTTCGATATTAATAGCCATTATTTTTTCTCCTCTCTTCCTTCTTTGACGTTTTCGATTTCTTTTGGTTGAGGTTGCAGACCAACATTTTTATCATCTGATTTTTCGTAAAGTTCCTTCGCTTTTTTCATGTCCATGTTACTCATTCCCTCCTAAATTCAATAATTTTGAAAACATTTGATGCAAGCCTGTAGAAGCTAAACCACTCACTGCGCCATAAACAATTGACTCCACATCTATACCGTTCATAACACCGCCCAAAATCGCTCCTAACGCTGCTACAATCAATGGGATATAAGCATTTGCTACTTTATTAAATAGCGGCGTAACCTTGATTACATACCCAACTATTAAACAGGCAACTACAATAACTGGTACAAAATTTTCTGTAATAAATGATAAATCCATAACTATTTTTCCTCCTTTAGTTTATTCGGCAAATCCAACACTTTTTTATACAGTGTTTCGCCAGTTCCGTTACCGCCAAGTTCTCGATATCCACGCCACAAGTACTCTAAATTTTCTAGATCATCTATAGAAATCCAACCCTGCTCCAAAAATTCGGAGCATTGCTTATAAATTTTGTCATGCAGAATGGCTACATTCGCATATTCCAAACGTTTGATCCTTATTTCCCTTGACCGCTTTATAAATACTGTGGAAAATCTTTAAGAATCCCCCTAATCCAATTGCCATCAAGAAACTGTTAATTTCCAGAAATTTTTCTAACACATGCTTTCCGCCTTCCTTTCAATAAATAATTGAAAAAGCACACTCGAAAGTGTGCTAAATCGTTGCTTATTTATCTATGCTAATTTGATAACTGTAATAGTTTTTGTGCCAACACTCGTGAAACTGCCGGTAATATTGGTTTCAATACCTGCAGAAAACTCATCTCCTGCATTCGCTGTGTTTACACACTGCCCTGTGCCGTCCCATCTATTCTTGAGTGCATCTACCCCTTGACCAGTCACTCGATCATTGTTGCCGGCACGAGAGCCATTCTTTAACAAATTGAAATACAGGTAACCATTTGTTTGTGTGCCTATTTGATACCACGTGTGAATGATAAATAAATACGTACCAGCTTTTTGGATTTTAATCCGACCATTGGACGCTCTCTCTGCCACTGGGTCATCTGGCCGCATGTGTAGCACTTGAGTTCCTGATTTGACCTCTTTCCCATGAATTCCACTACCAGTTATTTGTCCTTGCTCCCCATTGAAAACACTCATGTTAAATGCACCAAAACCACCTGATACATTTAAATCATCTAACTTTTTATCAAGCGTCTTAGGACTAACAATTTTATCCCTTGCTTCCCCTGCGTTTACTTCTTCCTGCGTCGCTATACGCTTATCTACATGCTGCTTTACACCCATTGGCGTAATAAATTTATTTCCTGCAAGCCCCTGTTCCGCATCAGTCTGATTGGCAGTAGCGTAGTTGTCGACGTTACCGAGGTTAACTTGAGCCTTCGTTACGGAATGCGGATTCGTTTTATCAGCAACATGACTATTGAACTCCGTTTTACTGGCTTGCTCCACATTTGATACGTTTCCTAGTCCAACTTGGCTTTTGGTAACTCCATGAGGATTGGTTTTATTTGATGTATGGGAGGTAAGATCAGTTTTAGGCGCTTGTTCAACATTGGTCACGTTTCCTAAGCCAACTTGGGCTTTTGTTACCTTGTGCGGATTAGTCGTATCTTTATCATGTTCATCCAATCCGTCCTCTAAATGATTGATTCTTTCAGCAGTAACTACTGCTCCCGCCTGAATATTTTGTTCCTCTGTTTTATTGTCATCATAAGGAATCCAAGTTTGTTTTTCATAAGCCATTTACTCACCTTCTTTTGTAACGTTTTGTTTATTAATCGAAACCTGATCAAGAGCTACTTTTAGTGAAGCATTTTCCAACTCTACTTGAGACAGTCTTTTTAATAATTGATCAATAACGCTTTCCGCATTTACTTCAAAACCATCCTTATTCATTTAATTCACCTTCTCGTAATTTAATATTTGATTAGAGTTTTTCTCTGTCATGTCAGTAATACTTATTGGATATTGAAGCAAATTTGGCGCTTTATCGTTATTGCTGGATAGAGTTTCCAAATAAAATTCTTCGTATCCTTTTCTATAAGCTACTATTTGCCAACTAAATTCTATGTTAGGTTTGTCAGACTTAACCATGAAACGATCACGCTCTAAATGGCACGCATGAACATTTGCATTCTCATATGGTGTAACAAAAACATGATAGTTTCTTGAATCAGTATTGATTGTTTCTAAAAATATTGGTTCAATTTCAATCTCTATAAACCCATTTTCATCAGTAATTGCCTTACCATATGTCGCAAATAAATATTCTGGTGTTTCATAAGCATATAGCAAACGCTCACCAAAATTTTCAGTCCTTACAATGGAGCTTTTTGTCCCATACACATAAAATGATTTATCAACTGAAGCATCGCTCATGATTCTTGCCGATGTTCCTCTCAATTGGATTGAGTTGTTTGTCATAAAGCTCATTATGCCTTCAGTATTTATTGAAAAACCAGTATTCGTTAAGTTCAGATATTTGTTACCTCCAATATCTGCTCTGAACGAATTGTTACGTAAATACAAATTTCTATATGTCCCATTGTCGTTCGTACTATAAGAAAAACCAGTTCGTTCAACACTAAAACTTAAAGTATTCCCAGTTGATGAATAAAGACTTAATCTATCTAAATCAAGGTTTAATTGCATATTGCTGGTTGAACCATATGCAGTGATAAAATTCCTATTCAGTTTATTGCTTTTCAAATTGAAGGTTCCGCCGTCTTCAACTGCAAAATACATGACACCTTCATTTTGATTTCTGATCGCACTATATATTTCGAATACTTTTTTTCCATCAGACTTTCTGTTCCACCGAATTGCTCCGTTATCTAAGGTCATATTATAATCCGTACCAGTTGACGTGATTTTAGATCCTGTTATAGTCGCCCCTTTAATCGTTATAGCATTCAACGTTCCAGTGGATATAGATGAAGCGTCAAGATTGACGACTCTTATTTTAGAAGCATCTAGAGTACCAACACTAATTGTTCCAGCATCAACTGATCCAATCATTGCCGATGTGATTATAGCTTTGTCAATCTTCGTCTCGTTAGTTAGCCATAATTTTGCGCCTTTAATTTTCAGCCACTCTTTACCATCCATCTCATCACTCAGATTAATGGTTTTAACTATTTCATCTTTAGGAGTCGAGTTTTCAATTTGCTCTTTGATACTTTCCTCTAAAGCGGTGGATGTCGTCATTACCCACTCGAATACTCCAGGTGCCGTTTGCTTATAAACCCATATCTCATCATCTGGTCCATTCTTTTTAAACCAGATGTCGCCTTCTTTTGGATTTGTCGGTTCCTCTGTTCCTTCATAAACATTGTTCTTGCCAGCTGCATCGATTCTATAATCGATGTCATCAAGCTTTTGTTGCAACGGTCCTTTGAATGATGAGACGTTAGCTGAATAAGCTTTAGTGTCAGCACTAATAGTTGAACTGAAACCACCGTCGAAAGACATCGTATAATTTAGAACAGGAGATTTAAATTTATTTCCCTCTCTATCTGTCATAGTTACCCAGTCTCCAACCTCTAAAGCTGGATTCCCTCGCCACTTCAAACTGATTGGGTAAAAATTGATGTATCTTATTTTCTGGAAAACATCATCTAATAAAATCTGAGTCATCGCATTATTTTCCAGAGAAATCTGCGCACCATTTGTTGACCCTGATTGAAGAATAACTGTTTCATTACTAGATTCATTAGTTTGGTTAACAACTTTACATGTAATCCCTCTAGGTTGATAAAGTAATTCACTTTTTACAAGGCCTTTTAAAAAGTATTCATTTGGTTCAATCTTAAAGTTCGGGTCTGCTAGTTTTCGAATTGACAGTCTACCTTCTCTATCAAAACAAACAAACCCACCTTCAAATTGTCCGACTAAACCTATTGCTTGCCGATATGTGTATCCCTCAAACTTATTTATCGTGTAATTACTCAAATGGTTAAACGAAACAGGATCGATAATACTTCCACTTTTGTTTGCTATTTCTAAAGCAATGTCTGCTAATTTTGTTGGATATTTCAACTCGGACTCATATTTGTCTTCCAAAAAAATAAATCCGTCTCTAGCTTCAACAGTTGTAGTCTTTTCATTCCTGTCGGGATCAACTCGACCACTAATGTAAAACGTTCCTAGAGGAACAAATTCATATCTATCGGGAACATAGCTCACCAATCTTGCTCTTCCAACTTTTGCTCGATCAACTTTTGAAACATGATTGATATTTGATGGCAAGCCGGTTCCTCTTATTTTAAATCCTACTTCTACCTTGATCTCGTCTAGTTCTTTTAACCCTTCAATAATTTCAGAAAAAACAATTTTAACTGTGGCTGATTGCGTTGACCCAATCTGGAAACTTTCTCCTCCCAAGGCCCCCATTGAATAATCAATTTTCTTTATTTTATCTTTAAGATATATGACTTTATCATTAACAATGATGCGTGCAAAAGCTTCCCTTTCTTTATCTTTACAGGCTTCAAAGAATTCATTTGAAACTATCAGCATTCAGTATTCACCTACTTTTCAATTAACGATACGGACAAGCCTTGCCACATCATCTTCGAGAATTTTTCATTCCAAGAGTAAACAGGTACTACTCTATCACCACAGTAAAATGTTTTTGTAATCAATCCTGCCTCCTGTGGGTCAAAATACCTTACTGTAAAAAAGGCAGAATCAATTAAACGCAAAATTAAAGAGACCTCTGAAATTTCCAAAGGTCCCCATTTTACATCTAATTTAGTTTTTCTTCCGAGAATATCGCGAACCATATCTCCATTAGCATTTCTTCCGCTAGAACCACTGTCTAAGGTTTGTATGCTGACAGATAATTCTTTTGGTGTTACTACATTTGACCCTGATATCAAGAAATCCATTAGCTCATCTCCTTATAAGTTTAGTTCTACATTTCCTATCTGTTCATGATACTGATTAATGCCTCGTACAGTTACTTGTCCTAATCTAGTTGAATCTACCTCTAGAACAACTTCCAAGGGCCCGTCGTTCCCCTTCAGATCCAAATTAGAGAGCGCGTTAATAATGGCATTCGCGATTGTATTACCAAGACTTGAAAGTAGATTATCTGATAAGTTTTCCATCCCATTACCAGTAATAGAAAAACCTTTATTCTTTTTACCAGATGAACTTGAACCAGTATAACTATCAGATGAATCTCTAAATACTTCTGGCATTGTTAAATCAGGGATACCATCATACCCCATGAAATCAAGCGCTTCGTTGATTCTTTGAAAGGCTAGTTCTGGCTTAGTTACTGGAACAACCCATTCAGTGTTATTGCCTTCAGACATTTTGTACCAGCCAAACTGATCTACTCTACCTCCGTTAGCAAATCCCTTTTTCTTACTTTCGTTTTCTCGATCGAGTCTGAATAGTTCAGAAATACGATCACTCACGACACGAAAAGCACTTGATTTAATTCTCTTAGCCGCGCCTAGAGCCATCGAAGCTCCTGGTTCAGGTATACCTGCTACATCAACGAATTTTTCGAATGCTCGATCTAATAAAGCACTCGGACTTATCGAACCAAAGAAATTCTTAACACTGTCGATTAATCCACCTTTATAGTGAGGAATATTATTCATAAAGTTATTGGTGTCCCTACCATTTAGGACTTGGGTACCTTTGGGAAGGTTAACCATGTAATCCTTTTGTTTAGGGAACATGCCAATCTGACCGCTTGGCAACTTATACATCTCACGCCAATTGCTGCCATCTCCGTCATTTACCATAGCTAATCCGCCTGGATGAAAACTCGTCCCAGTTGCATAACTGAAATATGGTACGTGCCAAGAAGATAATCGCCAACCTGCACCTAAACTACTCATAACCCAGTTAACTCCAGAGATAATGCCATTAACACCTTTTCCTATTCCAGAGGCTAATCCATTGGCAATATTGTTCATGGCTTGTTTAATCGTATTAAGACCGCTAGACAGGCCTTTTGCAATATCACCAGGTAAATCGGACGCCCATCCCCCTACTTTCTTAAAGACTTCTGAAGCTGTAGTTTTTATTGAATTTAAATGTCCTCCGACTCCATCCTTCAAACTTGAAAATGCAGAAACAGCTTTACTTTTAGCTGTCTCTGCACCAGACCTAACCGCTTCAGCTGCGCTGTTCATTTTCGAACCAGCAGTTGAACGTATTTCTTCAAATTTAGTTGAAGTGGAATTCTTTAAATCAGACCATTTGCTAGAAACCCAATCTTTTGCTTGACCTGCTTTATCGCGAACTGTATTTGCAGTATTCGTAAATTTATCTTTAGCGGCGGTATAAATTTCACCTGCTTTACTAGTCACAGCATCTTTCGCTGCATTCCGTTTTTCCGAAGTCCAATTTTTGACATTATTCCAAGCATTAGATGTTGCCGTCTTTATACCTTCCCATTTTTCACCGATCCAGTCTTTCAACTGGCTAGCTTTCTCTTTGATGGTATCCCAATTTTGCCAAAGAGCTACGCCTACTGCTATGGCTGCAGCAGCTGCAACGGTTAATGGTCCACCTAAAAAGGCAATTAATCCGCCAATCGCAGTTCCTACTGCTGAAAGAACTCCCGATAAACCACCAATAGCACTCAATCCAGCGAAAAGTCCTCCAACTATTTCTATTACAGTTGAAAGAGCACTAATTACCTTCAGAGCGGCAACAAATGTTCCGAAAACCGTTACAAAAGCTGAAAACCCTTCTTGATGTTCAGTTATCCAATTCCCAATACCCGAAAGAGCGTCACCTAGTTTTTTCAATACATCAACGATTACTCCTCCAGTCCATTCAGCAATTGGTTTGAGCATGGAATTCCAAAAGAAATCAAAAGCAGGTTTACATCCATTGATTATCCCGTTAAGTGCATCTAGTGCACCACTTAATGCTTTAAGAAATGCTGGAATTAAATCTTGAATTGTGTATTTGGCTAAAGGAAGTAGAACGTTATTATAAAACCATTCCAACCCATCTCCAATGTTTTTTGTCAATGGTTGTATTGATTTAAGTAACCCATTAATAGAATTAAGGAGTGGACGGAAGTCAAGAGTCTTAGCCCACTCTGCAGTCGCTCCTGTCATTCGTTTGATTGTCCCAAGGACTGTGTCAATTATCTTCATAATCCCTTCGAAGATTGTTTGACCTCGGTTATTTTCATCCCATGCCTCTCGAAAGCTTTTTGCCAGATTTCCAACAGTATTGAAAATATTCGTAATGATCTCCATGATATTAGCTAGAATACTTTCGCCAATTCCCGAAGCAAAAGCCTTGTCAAATGCTGTCATGATTGAATTGATTAGCTTAAGAACTTCTGATAACGCGTTAAAGATAGCTTGAATGATCGCCGTCCCTCGACCGTTGTCGTTCCAAGCATTTTGAAATACTTTACCTATAGTTTCTATTAAATGAAATAGCTTAGTATAGAATTCTATCAATTGTCTTGCAAGCTCTACCCCAGTGCCATTATTCCAAACTTCTCGGAATGACTCCGCGATATCATGCAAGACTTCTAACCACTGATTTAAGGCATTAAATATTTGCTGAATCAATTTAGTGCCTCGGCCGTTTTCTTCCCAAGCAATTCTAAAAGCCCTTGCAATATCACCAATGATATAAAGAACATCGCCCAATAATACTAAAAGATTTTCTACAAACTTTTGTCCGGTTCCATTAGTCCATACCTCCAAGAATGATTTACCAATTGCCTTAATCAATTTTCCAATTTCAGATAATGAATACTTGAACGCATCCATAACACGTTTTCCCTGAGCGTCCCAAGCTTTCTTTATTGGATCAAAGAGTTTTGACATGATGTCTTTAAATTTCTTGGCAAAATCCGTTAACCATTTCGGAGTTTCTGGAACTGCTGCTGATCCAAAGTCAGCCCATGGATCAGAACCAGATCCATTCGGATTCTTCGGTCTTGTTGGAATTTCCTGAGGAATGAACTCATTTGATTCGTCGTCAGAGTCATCACTGAAATCCAAAATGTTTAATTCATCAAACCCAGCTAAAAGACGTTTATATTCTTTTGCTTTTTTTCGAGCTGCTTCCGTTCTATCATGCTGATCTTTAAGTTGCTTATTTGAATCCTTAATGGATTGAGCCATCTCATCGTATCCATCTGATGCATCAGATGCAGCACTTCCAGTATCATCTAAAGCTTGGACATTGTTCATTAGTCCCTGAGCACCGTTGAATGCATCACCGATGTTCATTCCGAAAAGTGTGGATATAAATCCAGCAATATAGCCAGTAACTTTAGCTAAGGCCGACATCAAAGCATTTATCGCTGGCAAAGCTGCTTGGTAAATTGGATAAAATGCAGTTAGTAAATTGACCTTAATTTGATTTAAACTAGCTGAAAACTGTGCGTTAGTCTGTAACGCTTTAAAAAGCCCGCCAGCTAGAGTCATGATTCCTTGGTATAAGAACGTGAACAAGAATAACTGCGACCATAGCATCTTCATGGAGCGTCCAAAACCACCCATGCCTTGAGCCATTCTAGATGTTCCGCTAGTGACTTGTTTCGATTGTCTGTCAAATAAACTTCCAAATCTACCAATAGAATTACTCATCATATTTTTGAAACGTGAAAAGAGTCCTTCTGATTGTTTCGTGGAACCCGACAGATTCCTCATTCCATTTGCTGCCATACGAGCTTTTACAGGTTGCTCGCCAAGTTCCGTATTTACACTAGACAACGCTGTCTTTAGAACGCCAGAACGATCTTCCAACTGAGCATATGAACGTTGCAAAGCATCATTGTCTGCAATCAATTTCTCCATTTTTGCTGATTGTTTAGAAATAGTTTCAGCGGTTTTGGTCGATTGTGGTGTATCTTGAATCCCTGTAGATTTCCACTTTCCAGATGCGAAACTTCCTGTTTCTGTTTGCTGCATCTTCATTTCATTTTTCAGAGCCTTAACTTTAGCTCTCATAGCTTCAATCTGCCGCTCATTGCCTTCCATCTTAGCTGAAATGTTAGACAGAGAATTAGGGATAGCATCATATTCGGATTTTAATCCGCGCACAATCGCTTGTGCTTGTTGTTGCGACTTGTTCATCTGAATTTGAGCTTTTGAAATTTGTTCGCCTATTCTCGATTCACTTTTAGTATCCCCAGACAACCGCGCACCATTTTTATTAGCCTGCAAGTTGGCAATTCGTTGTTGTCCTGCTTTGGCTTGCTGCATTTGCGTGTTCACTTTATCAACTGCGGTTTGAACATCTTTTGTCATTTTAACAGCGCCTTTGGATACTCCAGCAGAAAGTGACTTCCCAACTTCTTCGCCATTTTTTGACGCCGATTGATTCATTCTCTTCAGCATAGAATCAAAATTTGAATTCATTTTCTCGAATTGTTTGGTAAATTTATCGAACCCTTTTGAATCAGATAAGTTTTTTTCTACAGCTTCCATCCCTTGACCAGATGAACTCTTGACTCGGCTCATCATAGAATCCATCTTTTGTTCAAATCGTGCGACCTTTTCCTCAATGGGGTTCAAGTCACCATCAAAAACGACTTCAAGTCTATCCAGCTCCATGATCTATCCCTCCTTTTCCTGTTTATTTTTCCGCTCTCGTGTAGCTTTAATCAATTCCGTTCGTTCAATCATCCGAGCCTTCATAATTTCCCAATCTTGCGGCCGATTTGATTGTTCCTGCTTATCTTCCGTTTTCAAGAATGGATAGTGTTGATCTGGTTTAGGCATTTTCTTCGGATCATTAAAACCATAAGCATTTAATTGTGCAGCTTTGTAATCCATCATGGCTTTTTCTTCTAGCTGTTGTTTTCTAATCGCAACATTTGCTTCAGCTTGTATGACTATTTCTTCATAGGTCATTGACCAGTATTTTTCTGCGGGTATTCCTGCTTCTACTGCTTTTGGATACATCTCCTGCAGCAAATCAGAAAAGGAAGAGAAGCCTACACTAGACTCTCTTCCTCGTTTTTCTCTTCCCCAACTAGGTCTTCTTCGTCCGTCTTTTCCGACTCGAAAAAACCTGCCTTCTCCATCAATTCTTGAATGACTTCGAAAAGCTTCATCATCGATCCGCCTTTAGAAATATATTCATCATAAAGTTTCGTCATATCGGCAGACTTGATGTTTGCTGTTTGGTTCGCAGAATGCAAGATAGTTAGCATTTCACCTAATCGCGGCATTTTCATTCCACCGTTGCCAGTCATCATAATTCCAAATAACGATTTACCTAATTTCTTCTCAATGTCTACCGTTGCACTTCCATCTAATACAAGGGATAGAGTTTTAGTTCCAAATTCTACTTTCATTGGTTTCATATTGTTTTTCCTCCTAAGATTTAAATAGGGCCAGAGGGTTATCTCTAGCCCATATAGTTTTCGTTAAACGTTTATGCCCAATCCGGTCCATCTGAAACAGTTACAGACAGCGTAAATTGATAGGCTCCGTTTACTTCACCAGAACCCATTTTCACAGTCACGCCGCCAGTAAATGTGCATTTCGCACCGTCAGGATAAGACAATTCAAATTTTGCTTCTTTTCCTGACGTTTGCACTGCCTTTAACTTTGTAAATACAGCTTTGTCATATAAGAAAGTGAACTCTAATGAATCCATATCTTGAATACCCGAAATATATTTTTTATTTGCGTCTTTTAGCGTCGTAACATCAACTTGTTCTGGATCTCCACCGATTTCAGGAACAGCTTGTAATCCTTCAATTTCAGTAAAGCCAGACTCGGAGCCTGATTTCATTGATAACGCCGTGCCCTTAGTTAGTAAACCGGCAAATAATTGTAAGTTCATCGGTAAAATTTTTGTTTTCTTCATGGTATTTCCTCCTTGTTATTGGTATACAAAAAGCGTTCGATTATCTACCACTCCTCGGAATGTTAGAATCGAACGCTTCAATGCATCTTGATTGCCATCATCACTGGCTGTATTCTTAAATCCAATCTCTTTCAATACTTTAATTATTTCACTCTGTATTGTAGATAGAGATTTGTTTCCGTATAAATCGATTTTTACTGTCCATTCAGTTAGTGCTTCTTTGTCGGATATATCTTTCTTGTGCGGCTTTGCCTTTGTCGAATAAATTGCAGCGGGCATATTCGACCATGTGTTAGGATACTCCGCAGATACGAGCTTCAGCTCAGCGACTTTTTTCAACTGAGCAACAATATCAGACTTTATGTTATAACGCTCTGTCATAGTTTCCTCAGTCCTTCCTTCACACGATCTTTATAAATGTCTTCGGCCATTTCAACCACTTCTTTCATTGACGGATATAGCCAAGGTCTTGCCGGCTGCCCACGAGTCATAAAGAAATCTTGTCCCTTGATAGTCACTCTTGAAATACCGTATACCATCTCAAGGTCAACAGATGTTTTGTGTACAGGAATAAACCACCGTTCAGTAGAATAAACAGGATTAACTCCAGGCGGCAGATCTTTTGGTGACTCTGCTCCGACTGGACCTGTACCAAACTCTCGAAACAATGCTTCCATCTTGTCTGACCACACACGCCCTATTATTTTACCTTTACCATCGATCACGACTTCCTGCTTTGGAGAACCACTTAATTCACCTGATCCATACTTAATTGACGATTGCAGGTGACTTGTTGCTCTTGCCACAGTTTCATCTACAATATCGAATGTCGCTTCAAAAACAGCGTCTTCCATCACTTTAGGAATCGCTCGTATTTTTGACATCAGTCGGTCAGCACCTCTGAACTCAACGCCCATCTTCATCACCTAGTTTCTTCAAGGTCACATTACAATGAGCAGAAAATGTTTGAATGGCAACAATTTCATAGTCTGGTTCTTTATCTTTGCTCACATAAAGACAAATACCATCTTTCTCATTCTTTCCTTCTTTGATTTTGTCACCTTGATACTTGCAAGATTTGATGTATGGAAGACTTTGACCATAGACAGAAGCCATTACTTGTCCTCCTGCGGATTGAATATTCATTTGAATCTCTGTTGATTCATCTGAAAAACCTTCTTGAAAGTTTCCTTCATCATCTTGCCCAGTTAACCGCTCTTTTAAATAAACGGTTGAAAGGTCACGTTTCCTTAGGCGCATGAAAACTCACGACCTTTCCCAGCCTGTGATTATTTAAGCCCGATTTTAATTTAGGCGGAATATCTGTAATAAAGGTATGGGAGACGCCGCCTTCAGAACGAGCAGCATCTCCCTCATTTCCTTCCTGATTCCAAGCAATCACAACTAATTGTCGCGCATAGTAATAAAGGCTATCGTTCATCTGTTCGGTTGTTCGAGCGGTATAATCAAGAATGAGAGTAATCGCGTCCTCTAACATGCCTTTAATTTTAGGTCTTTCCTTTTCCTCAACATCGTCGAGACGTTCCATCAACACATCCGTGTGTTTTTCCAGTAACTCATCATTCATTTTCCTTTACCTTCTTTACTTACCTGTTCCAGTTCTACCAGAAGCCGTGACATTAGGAACATAAAGCTTATGTTTGAATTGAACAATACGAATATTTTTTGGCTCATATACACGTTCCCAATTACTTGCCGTTGCCAATTCGGCATTCGTAGGAGAAGAACCTGCGACAGATTTATTAGTAAATTTCACCCCTCTTGGATGTAACAAGAAGTGTTGGCGATTAATCAAAATATCATCTCCTGCTAAAGCATCACGATCAGTTTCCGTTGGCACAGGAGCCGCGCCGTTTCCTAAACCGATTGCTCCTTCTCCGAAAATATAAGAAGTGAACACATCTCCATCTAACGGCATACCATCATCAACAATGACACGTTTCCCCATATAAGTTGGAATTTTAGTATTGTCAGAAGCTAACAAGAATTCAATTAAGTTTTGTTTTCGTAAATTAGCGTATACTGAAGAATGAACAGCTAATGCTGTTAATTTTTCTTCTGCATCTCCCAGTTTGTAAGAAGCATTGATAAATGTTTCCCCTGTAAATGCTGCATCATTTCCAGTTTCAGCGGAAATATCTAGACTATTTCCAGCCATTTTAGTTGATGTTCCTCCGAACACACCTTTCAATATAGAAAGCAAAGTTACTTGTTGACGACGCGCCCAATAAGCGGCAACTAAATCACCAATTGCTCGCATAGGATCATCACCAGAAAGTGCTTTTGCTAAATCGTTCGCTTTCCAAGCTTTACCACGCATCAATAGAACCGCCTGATCTTGATTCGCGGTGATTTTATCCGTTTCTAATGGATTCGTATCAGATAAGACTTCGTCTTCACCAGTTAAATCAGCCCAAAAAGGCATGTTGATTAGTTTACCACCGGCACTAGCTAGAGCATCTAGCTCCGGATTATGGCTTACAATACCCGATTGGTATAAAGCTGATAATTCAGCTGTACGCTCGATTACATACTTATTAAAAACTTCTGGAACAATAACATCTTCAATTTTTGTTTTTTTAGCGAAAAACTGTAAATTCATTTTTAATTTATCCACGATTTTATCCTTCTTTCTTATTTATTGGCTTGAGCCATTAGCACTTTTGCCCGCTCTGGATCTTCTTTCAAAATCTGACCTTGTTTTGTAAGGTTGAGTGTTTCCTTTTTCCAAGGGTTAACTTCTGGATTTGTTGCATCCCCCAAAGGATTATCAACACTATTTTTTAGTTCTTCTTTCACTTTCTTTTGTAAGGATTTTTCCCAAGTTCCCACAGCTTTTTCCCACGTTGTTTTCAATTTGTTATATGCAGTTTGACATTTATCTGCATCTGACAAATCTAAAAGATCAACTAATTCAACAGGTAAATTATCCTCTGTTAACTGCGTAATTGACTGCGCTCGTAATTCACGCATATTTAGTTCCAATTCTCGCTGATCTAATGCCGCTTCACGCTGTTGGCGATCATAATCCGCTTTTTGTTCAGCATTCATTTGCGCCATTTTTTCAGCTTCTGTTTTCGCATCTTGCCGAACCTTTTCCAATTTCTCATCAAGTTTCGATTGCCATTTTTTGTCATTATTTTCCAAAGCCGTATTGACTGCTTTAGAAACTGCAGCATCAAACTCAGGATTTCCAGCTTCATATGGATTCCTGATTTGTTCGGAATTCTGATCTGAGGGTTGTTCTTCAGCAAAAAGTTGCAGGTCTAATTTCATTAGTAAATTTTTCAATTCAATCTCTCCTATCCCAATCAGTCCTAGCGCACGCAAAAAAAGCAGCCCAGTTTAACCAGTCCACTTGATTTTTGATTGATAGACCCAATCAGTATGTTTGATATTTTCGAACAGTTTAACGCCATATTCAGGGCAGTTAATTATTTTTTTCTGTAATTCCGAAGCTTCTTTTTCTGAAGCTCAATTTCTTTTTTAGAATATCGTTGTTTTAACTTATTCATCCAATCATCATATGTTTCTCTTTGTTCCATGGTAATTGTTTTTCCGCTGATCGGATCATGGGCTATTCGTTTGCCTGTTAGTGATCGTTTGCCAATAATAGCAACAGCAACAGTTCGACACCAAGGATGAAACGGTGGATACGTTCCGGCTTCCCCATTAACAACAGCTTCGGAAACAAGATAAATCTTTCCGTCTTTCTTCTGGCAAATTTCAGATGTTCTTAAATCTAATACAGCAATCAAACGATACTCTTTTACACCTCTGTCTCGCCATGCTTTGAGCTTTGCTTGATTTGCCATATAATTGGCCTCGGTTCGTATTAAACGCTGAACAACACCAATTGAGCGGTCAAATTCAGTCGCTATCGCTTTAGCCATTTCAAACTCGGACATCCCTGTCATAGACTCAACAGTAAATAACTCTTCAAGACGTTTGGCCAATGCTTCAGTATCTTTCCAGATACGTTTTGAATAATTTGAACCATGCCAATGAGAATCAAGAATATTCTTGGTGTACTTAGTTGAAAGCTCCTTGAATTCGTAATCAGTCGATCGAATATCAGGATCATTCCACACCTCAATCGGTACGTCACGTTTTTGCGTCTGTTTAGATGCTTCTATTTTTGAACCATGCTTTTTTCCATTCCGAACACTGATGATCTGATCAGATTTTGTTTGCTCAACTTGCCTTATGATTGTTTCGGCAGTTGTCTCATTATACGAATCGTGAATAACATCAATATAAAATTCAGTCGATTTATCTAGTTGCACAGAAGCAATCTGTTTGGAAACTAAAAAAGACTTGGCTTTCAAGTCTTCAGCTCGTGTTATTCGCTCTTTAAATGCCAATCCATTCAATCGTTTTCTTGCGGACTCTTGAAGTTCAGGATGAGAAACATCATCAGCAAGCTTTCTCAATTCTACTAACTCATCAGGTTGAACAGTTTGATTAAGTAACGCTCTTGTTTCTCCCTCATCCATTCCAGAACGTTGTTTCGCTCGACTAAATAGTTTTCTAACTTGCCTCGTCAAATAACTTTGAGCCTGTCGATAAGCTACAATTATCTTTTGTTCGACTTGTTTCGCAGCGTCATTAATTTTTTTCTCTTGCTTAATCCCTCGATCGAGCCAGTAGGAATCATCTTGTTTTTTCGGCAACTAACTTCCCCCTATCAAAGTTTTTCTGTAGCAGTCCCGGTGGACAAATCATCAAAACCCGACTACGAGAAACTGAAACAGACTCTGCAAACTTGATTGCTTCATCTCTAGAATGAAAAGTTTTTGAATACCCATGGACAGCATACTTCATGTTTGCTGTCCATTTTTTAGATACTTCAACAGAAACATAATTAGGATAGTTTTGTTGAATATCATACAAACCGCATAATAAAGCTTCGACTAACGCATTATCAATCTCATCCGGATTAAGAATGGAAACTTTCTTGTCTTGCAACTTCACGTACGATTTACAAAGTAATTGATTAGTAATCGTGATAAAAAGAGTAGACACACCAGCGCAAACGATATCTTTGCCCGGTTCAGCGTAGTGAGCATGACCAGTAACCTCATAACTAATATACGAGCCGTTACTCTTTATGAACGTTGCTTTGATCATCGTCTTCCTCCTCAGGTGGTTCATCTAAATCCGAATGACTGTCTTCTGCTTGAACGCCCATCACTTTCTTCTGTAGCTCAATTTTTTCTTCCTTTTCTAGATTCAATTGTTCAATTACTTCATCGACATCATCAATATCGGGCAACCACGACAATAAAATTTTTAGTGGCAAAATCCCTGCGTTATAAGCAGTCACAATCTGATTGATTATGTCGCTCGTGTTAATTGGGAGATTAGGTTTTAACTTAATTTTCACTCCTGAAATATCTATCTCTGGCTCTGTGTACCTCAACACTGTTGAAAATATTTCTAAGCGTTGCCTTAATCCCTTAATCATGTATCGAGACTTCACAGACATTAATTGCAACAAACCAAACAATTTATATTTCATTGCCTCACCCGAAACGTTTCCCGCGAACTTCTCATCATTCATATTTGGAACATACGTTACTTTATGAATGTCATCTAGGATTGCATCACGCAACAAAGTCACACTTGATTCATCTAATGCTTTTGTTAGATAGCTTGCAGCTGTATCAGATTTTGAACCTGGAGCTTGGAGCATTTTTTCTTTCTGAAGCTTTTCACCATCACCGTCTTGGAGAACAAACCCCTGAATAAAAAGAATCGCATCAACGAACGCTTCTTTGTCGTTCAGTCGATCCGATTGTAATAAGTTATATGCGTCAATTAATGAGATTGCTTGCTCAAAGTCCCCCTGCTTTTCTTCATTGTTTCTGTACTCAATTACAGGAACTCTTCCAAAATAGTGTGGTAAAGCTTTAACTAACTGATAGGAGCCAAATCCTCTCGATTCAGTTCTATACGTAAGTATCCGATCATCACTGTAATACTTAACAATATAATGGCTAATGCCACCTTGCAAAGTGAATACTGGTTGATAGTGAATCGCAAATAGCGGATTTTTGTCGATAGTGTCATCAGTAACTAAAAAAATCCCTCGTGGATCAATACATTTTATAGATAATTCTGCCTCATCTTTCAAATAAATTAATTCATAACCTATTCCAAAGGTCGATAAATCTTTTTCTAATTCCGTGTCATGTGAAACAATATCAATACGATCATACTCGTCAAGAATAGGCGACAAATCAACTTCTCCAGTTCCTGAATAAGCAACAGGATTGCCAACCATAAAACCAACATTCATATCAACTACATACTTCGCATGATTGATAAGAACTTTATTATTCGGAGCCGATTCGTTCTCTTTTTTTCTAAGCAAGATATCGTGCTTTCCATCATAATAATTTGAAAGTCTTTCTAACCGCTCTAATTGTTTCTGATGTTCTTGCAAGCAGTAATTTAATAGTTCTGCAGAAGGATTTTTCAAATCTCCTGCTATTTCTCTATTTACTACAATCGCCATTTAACTTTATCCCTCCTTTATAGTCCGATTTTCGCTCTATTGCCGATTACTGCTGTATTATTTCTCATATCTTCACTAAAAGCATATCGAGTTGCATCAATCGTATGGTTGTCTTTATCTTCAAGTCTTGGCTTTGGATTCCCATCCTTATCCACTTGGTAATCTATATTTTCAAATTCTCTTGCAATATTTGGTGTTCTCAGCGGGTCAATACAGATAAAATCTAAGTCGTCTAACCATTCTTCCCCGTATTCGACTGAATCAGGTCCTTTTTTTACTCCTCTAATTCTCCGAATCTCATGCTCACTTTGAAGTTCAGCAATTGATTTAGGCTCAGCGGAATCAGCAAATATTTCATCCGATTGATACCCTCTTGCTTTTGCTTGATTTGAGAACTCTCGATTGCTCATTTTTACACCATAGATTTCATCTATAGCGTAAATCCCATTTTTCTTTTTGTCATAATGCCAACGAACGAATGCTAGCGGATCTGTTGCATAACCAAAATCGAGACCATTCCTGATGTTGTCAAAGTTCGCTACCATCTCATCCGTAATACTTCCTGGTTCTACTTGAAGATTATCGAACGGAACAACACCTGAACCGATGGCTTTGCCTAAATACTCCCAATCATAACGCCTCGAATTACGTTCTTTTGTTGCTTCCGCCTCTTCTATAAAGGCTTTGGCTATAAAGGGATTGTCTTTATATGTTGTATGGTGGACATACGTATTTTTTGGCTGAAAACTAGTCTCGTATTTTTTATTTACCCAACTTTGTTTTCTCTTCGGAGGGTTGTAGCTGTAAAAGAACTTATAAAAAAGACCATCTGCAAGCTCTCCACGTAAAAGGGAGTTTGTAATGGTCGTTACATCTTCTTCTGTTTTAAACTCTGCTAATTCTTCTATCCAAGCTATTGCGAATGGAAATCTGCTATCTTTCAAAGATTTTATCCGTTCTGGATTCTGTGCACCCCGAAAGGTAATATAGTTCCCTCTGGGCAGATAGGTAATTCTCATTGGACTTTTATTGATCTTGAAATAGCTCGTTACCCCTTGTTCTTCGATTGCCCACTTCAACTGTTCAAAAACTGATAATTCAATCGTGTTATCGATGAATCTAATAGCAACCGCGTTGACTGGATACCTCATGATTAATTGTATGATTACATGCGCAATATCAGAAGATTTACCTGAACCACGACCGCCTTTTTCAACAATATGAAGAATTTCTGGATCAATTGCTGCTCTCCACGTACTATGAAAAGCTTTTGGCAAATACTCAGATAGTTTAACCATCTGGCTCACCACTGATGTCATCCTTAAATACAGGAGGCTCAATTGAAGTAATCTCCTTCTTATCAACAGGAGCGAATCCTCCACGATCAAGAATATCTTTAGCTGCGTTAAAACGAACCATTTCTGATCTGGCTGCTAAAAGCTTCAACATTGTATTCAACGCTTTACCTGATGACTTACCCATAATAGTTTTTACATATTCATCATAAGCATGAGTGAAATCTTCGTCTTTTAACCAATTGTAAAGTGTCTGTTCGCTTATCTTTAGTTCTTCAGCGATTTCAATCCGCTTTAAAGAGCCTTCGAACAGCAATTCTATAGCCTTATTATGCCTATTAGTAAGTTTCATAAAATCACCTCCAAACTAAAACAAACTAAACGTATTTTCTGATGTTTTCTTGTATATGAGCATCTTTCCAACGGCCGCACCAACAATAGACTAGCTTGCAATGATCAACCTCTACTGGCGTTGCCTCTCTGATCATTTCTACAATCGAATACTTCGCCTTCATTTGAACAGACATCACTACACGTTTATGCTGTCCTTTCATTGGCAGCGGGTATTTATTGTTTAATGACACGTACCAGTAAGTTTTCATTGCTCTATCCCTTTCTGCGTTGCAATGTAAGCGTTATTATTGTATGCTTTATGTATAAATTGTTTACGTTTCACAGATAGATCGCTGCGGAAACAGCGGTCTATTTTTGTGTGTTGAAATACATGGCCAAGGATGATATATTTATAGTTACTTGTTACACTAAAGGGCTGCTGCGGAAACAGTGGCTCTTTTTTGTATTGCTATGTAAACGCTATGATGTTATACTTGTCTAACAACCCTTTAACATCTTTTTCATTTAATTCCTGACCACTATTACCCGGTAGTGGTCTATTTTTGTGAGCAAAATAAAACAGCCTCACGAGGAGACTGCTAGATTCTGTACGTTCCTTCTGGGTCGGCAATCATTTCAACTGCACGATCTAATTTCATTCCCCTAACTTTATTGTTCAATGATTCTTTAGCCTCAACGATTTCTTCAACTGAGACATCTTTTCTTCGAGTCAAGTTTTTCAAATATGCTGTTTCACCCTTGATAATAGCTTCTTGTAGCATTCTCATTCCTCCTCAAAATAAAAAGACCGCCGAAGCGATCTCAATTGATTTTCTATTTTCCCATGCTATAATAGACATAGAAAAAGGACGTGCTGGTAACACGCCCCATGTAGAACCGTTAAAAAGACGGTGGCTTAAATGAATAGTTTTTTTTGTTAAACCATCTATCCTCGCCAAAGTGTTAGATGGTTATTTTTTGTTCTTGTGATCTGTAATCAGCAACACTAACGTCGCAAATGCGATCATCAGTGACAATGCTTGATAAACAGACATGCCTACTCCCTTCTAGGGATAAAGCTATGAACCATAGGCATCACCCCTTTATTCAAGAGATTAGCCACCATCTTTTCACTTTTCTACGCAAATATTATACAAAAAGACTAATAATCATGCTAGTATGTTTTAATTTAACAGCAAAAAAGAACGTGCTGTATGCACGCCCTGTAGAGTTGTTAAGATGAGTAAGATCTTTTTTTAAATCGTTTAAAAAATCATTCTCAAGGTATATCATTTTTTTTTAACTTGCGCAGAGTCATAAAAATGGAGCTACTCATCTTAACTTCTCTACGTTAAATATTATACAAAAGAACATATTCGAAATCTATAAATTTTAATAAAAATTATTTGATAACAATAGACAGCACAGCGAACTTTCAACGGAAATGAAACTTTTCAACTCCATTCATTATTTATTTTTTGTGCCGTCTAGTATTTATCGTCTTGCAAACGATCGAAAAAATTGAAACGAAGAGGAGCTTCCTCCTTTCAAAATTTTCTATGCTAATAAAATATCATGCCTATTTCAATACTTCCATACACAAAATGAGTGCACATTTAGTGAATGTTGAAATTTTCAAAAAAGGGAAAGTTGCTGAGTTTTTCTCCTTTTTTCATCGTAGTATTCAAGCTCTTCTTTTTTTGCTTTTCTATCTAAATGGCGAGCCTCGTAATCATCAATAAATTGAAGCTTACTTCTGATTTCCGCATGCTTTTTTCTTATGTAAGAATCGCTATATCCGGTTTCTTCCACTATTTCTTCCAAAGTTAATCCCTCAATGTACTTCATACGAACAATTTCATTTTCGACTCCTTTGAAAGATTGAATAATGACCAACATTTCCTTTTGTTGTTCTTCTAACAATTCAATCTCATTTTCAATTTGAGTAATATTCTCCTCGAGCAATGACGATCGAGAGTTTTTTTCTATACGTACTTTCGATAAATCACCAGTTGTCCACCGAATCAATTCAAGTTTACTTTTATTCAGATTCCACTTTAAGTAGAGTAACTGTTCTTCCAAATCTTGATAATCCTTTAACCATTGAAATCTCACAATCGCCACTCCTTATGGTATAATTATCTTGTCAGTTTTTATTCATAAAGAGGCGTTGGGAACTTTCCCAGCGTTTTTTTGTACGATCTTGAAACGGAAAAATGAATTTGATAAACTTTTAGTGTGAGCTGGTTTCTAATTTTTCCATATTACCCGAATTTTTCTAGTTCACAAGCCGCTGTTTTTTTACTCAGCGGTCTTTTTTTCTTACTTATCTCCGTGTAAAATAAGACTAGGGCTAGTAATTTTCTTGAAGTTTGAGACCGACAATTTTGACACTGCACTAGCCCAATGAGTTAGGTTAAATAAAAATACAACCCACTTATTATAAGCACAACGACCTAACTCAGGGACCGCTGATATAACTGTTCAGTGGTCTTTTTCTATGGTATCATCTAAATGAGCTAGTTCTTTCCTTTCTAATTTTCGTTAACGTCAAAACCTATTTCATCTAGCTCGTAGACCGCTTTTTTAGTGGTCTATTTTTGTGATAAAACTATTTTGTCTAACGAAAACCAGGCATTATACCTTTCAAATTCATAAAACCTAGGCTTCTTAATTTATTTTTTTGTTATTTCACTTTGATTCACATAGGTGTACAATATATTTGAGCTAGAAAAATCCATAAATAATCCAAGAATACTACACTAGCTTAGGGACTGCCATATGAAAAAGCGGTCCTTTTTATGATACAATTATGAAGAGCTGATATTTTCTTTTGTTGACTACAAACAACTTTCGCAATCGGCTCATTGACCGCTAACTGACTGCCTAGCGGTCTTTTTTTATTGCGCTACTAGGTGTACAATAGTGATGAGCTGGCCCCTCCTTTTTAATCGGGTTAAAAGCATATTTCAATCAGCTCATGGCCGCTGACCAATCCCCAGCGGTCTTTTTTTGTTACAAATTATTTTGTCTAGCGGAAACTAGACGAGAGTTCTTTTCCAAGGCAGCCAGTGGTCGGCTGTCTTTTTTTATTTTTGTTTTAGGTGTAAAATACCTTTGAACTATTCTAATCAGCTACCCATAGTTCATTGACTGCCGTTTCATACCGCGGCAGTCTTTTTTACTATGGCTTCAGTTACCGAATCTTAGTAAACAGAAGTTTTCTCAAAGTCCGGCATTGGACCAAACTTCTTTTCAAACGAACCTTTGGCTTTTCTTGATTCTTCACGTACTAAGTCTATTCCGCTATACTCAATCTTTTTCGCTGCTAAACCTGCATTCTCCTTCATCAATACGAGCATTTTTTCTTTTGTATCACACATGATCATATCAAGTATCGAAATTGGTAATGATAATATCCTTGATCCCGAGTTGAGATCACTAAAAACTATCTCGATAGGATCAATCGGCACCATGACGACGGAACAATCTATACCAGCTATTTTTGCTTTGAAGCCAACTGCTCGATTCCATCCGTTTTCACATGCAAGCCACACGTAATACTCCTGTGGATCAATCACTACTTCACTCATTCTCACACCTACACTTTCTCAACTGTGCCACATTCAATCAATGTAACAATCGCATTCGCTTTATCTTCGCTATCAAATCTCATTACTTCGCCGCTTAAACCGTAGACGAGATGAGGCTGTAATTCATCGAAAAAGTCAACAAAGTACGCTGACCCATTGTCTTCTATCTTAACCACCCACTTCGGCTCTTCCTCGACCTCGTCTGGAATATGAAGTTCAGTAAAATGTCTCTTATACTTTGGAAAATCGTCATCTAGTGGTGTGCCGCAATATGGTGGTTCTTCGACTGGGAAATCCCACCAGAGAACAGGACCAATGTCTTCGTGCCATTTTTCGGCCAAATGAGCAATCACTTTCGTCGGTTCGTCTAGTTGATTAACAATTCCGATAATGTCATCGGAGGCATCATTGTATCCTTCCTTATAATCCGATCTGTCCAGTGACGTCCACGGTTTTGAAAAATCATATTTTTCTTGCTTTATTTTCTCTATAACTTCTCGTATTTCCATTTCATACCTCTTTTCTTACTTGATAGGCTGAATTAGCGTATTATTTACGTTTTATTTTCATTATTTTATTCATAAGGTTATACTATTATTTATCATAAGGAGGTGATAAGCATGGTAAGAAAAATTGGATTTAGTTGGGAATATTTTTTAATTGGATTACTTTTTGTTATAGCTTCTTTAGTATCATTTAATAATCCAGATAGTAGTTTAAAAGCAGTTGTCTACGTTTTTGCCATTGCTGCAGTTTTAAAGGGAATTTTTGAACTGTTTTTTAGACGTAAACTTCATGAATTCACTAATCAAAAATCAACCCTACTAATGATTCTCGGTATATTTGACCTGCTAATTGGTGTATTTTTACTCTTCAATACTAATGCAGGTTTACTAGCCCTACCTTATATTTTTGCTATTTGGTTTATTGTAGATTCAATTATGGGGCTTGTAGGAGCAGATATTTACAAGGTCAATGGATCAAGTTACTATTGGTTTATTCTGATAGTAAATATTATTGGGATAATTGTAGGAATTATGCTCTTATTTAATCCAATTGTTTCAGCATTTACATTAGCATTCTTAGTTGGTTTTTATTTAATGATGATTGGAATTTCTCTTATCGCATATGCGTTTTAAAATAGAGGCTTCTGCCTCTATTTTTATATGATAGGCGTGGTTACCGGAACTATTATTCTTCTGGCAACCCGTTTAGATATTCCTCTTTTTCATATCGTTCTAAAACACGTTTGTATAATGCAATCAATTGAAGAAATTCAGTTCTATTCATCACTGGTGTAATATCTTTGACTCTTTTAATAGCCTCTCTCACCTCTGGAATTGAGACTTGATCTTTCATTCGCCGTCCTCCTTGTATGCTCTCTTACTATTCCATAGAAACGATGACATGTTTAGCTCAATAAAATTACCAATACTCCACTTCCCGCCGAACAACAGAAAACTAATGGGTAGTAAACCCCATATAATATTTAAGAAGTATTGAATCCCTTCTAAGCAGAACTATCCAATCTTCAAGTCCTCAGACTTTACAAACATCCCGTTGATCATTTTCCCGTCTCGTCCTTGTATCTCACCATATGCGTGCATCAAACACTCGTACAGGCTCATATCGCTTTGCAAAGCTAGATTGAGTAATGTTATCACCGAATCGCCTATAGCATCTCCCAATGCGTCTTTATCGTCTCTGACAACAGCAGCGGAAACCTCGCCGATTTCCTCGTAGACTTTTAGCATCTGTTTTTGAGGATCTGCTTTATTGATTCCGCGTTCTTTCGACCACTCTTCGATCATTTGTATTAGTTCGTCCATCATGTTCTCCTAACTCTTTTCGTACGTATTTTCGGATTCAAATTGTATTTCCTCCGACAAAATGCGATCACTTTAAAATCCATTTTTAATTCGTCTCGGATTTCTTTGCTTAACTTCTTTTCAAGCAACATCTTTACGACAGCAGCCTCTAAACCTGGGCGTTTATCTAAATAGCGTTGATACTTTTCATCGTCGCTCATTACAACCGGTTCACGATATTCGATAATTCCCAGCAATTCGTCCCGACGTTTTACTTTTTCTGGATCATTGAACCACTCTGGATTTAGTTCCTCGTCAGTTAGCATAAAAAGTTCACGTCTAGCCTGTCGTTGTTCTGGTGTTTTCTTACGCCTCATGCGGTCACCGCCTTACGTTGCAATCTTTGTAGCATCTCTTTTGCACGTTTGCGCCATTCGGAATACTCTAGCTTTTGCAACGCACTGTATTCGTATCGCCCGTTATAAACCGCTAGCCAATAAATCTCCATGTATCGACAAAAACATTCGTTCGATTCTTTGGTGTCTAGTTTCGTTTGCTCCATGGTCTTTTCAAAGCGTTCTAGTGTTCCCCTCAACTTTTCTCGATAGTCATCGGGTAACAACGAAGTGATTGCGTCTGCTAATTCTAAATCAGTCATTCTATCGCTCCTCCAGGCTGTGAATGTATTGTTCTAAAGCTTGTCGGTCACGTTCATTCAATCGTTTTTTTCTGACATATTCATCGAACGCCATATTGGGCGAAAAGCGGAGTTCCTGCTCGTAATACGTGTACAGTGTTTTTCCGTAGTTTGTAGCTTGTTTTTTCGACGATCTGCTGTTGTTGACGCTGGTTTGCGTTTTGTAATCACGATTTGCTTGCGCAGCCATCGTATCGTATTTATCACGCAATTTTTTTGCGGACAAAATAACCGCTGACCAGAACGGATCACTTGTTGCCCAATCTATCATGTTGCTTACTTGGCTTTCGGTCCGCTTGTCGATCTCGATCATTTTCCGAATATCGTCGGCCCAACGATTTAAATTCGGCTCTTTGATTTCCTGATTCTGACAAATCTGTTTGGATAACTTTTCTGCAAGAATGAAATATATTGAGTCAGGGTCATACACGCGCTTTTTGCGTGTTGACGACGATGTTTTATTGTTCTCATTGTTACTCATTGTTTTAACATTGTTGTTTGTGCTTTTCTGCGGCTTTTCAGTGTCATTTGAGTGGCTTTTTTCTTGTTCCTGATTTTGGTAAATGTCATAATTGACAATGGTTAGAACTGTCTTTTTACTGTCACTTTTTCTAACCAACATTTTGTCTTTCTCCAGCAGGGTTAGAAAATCAGTCACTTTCGTCCTGGACCAGCCCCATCTTTCTGACAATTGTCGGATCGACGTCACTTTTTGACCGCGTTCAACTTCAACCAATTTTCCATCAAATACAAATTTATTGTCTTGGTGATTGGCATCCATTAGCAGATCAAGCCAAGCTTCATATTTTGAAAATACTCTTTTTTCTTGGTATACCCAATGATCACGGATATTTCGATGAAGAGCTATCCAGCCTTTATCAGACATTCGCTTCACCGCCTTCGAATTTGAATTGCTCATCTAATTCCTTAATTTGTTTTCCATTCATGATCCCGATTCTGATTAATTCTTCATTATTTAGATACACTGGATGGATTTCAAATCGAGTCATGAATTCGGTAAGTCCTAATGTATGAATCATCATATGGTGCCTTCTGCATAATGCTGTCAACGGCAACTTCCGATGATCAACTTGACTCCTTTTTCTATTTCCTACAGCTATCAAATGGTGTATATCTGCATGTGATTGCCCACAAATCACGCATTTACGATGCTTACAACAGAGATAGAAGTAATACTGTTCCTTTCGTGGCAACAATTCGTAAGACTTTGGAAATGGCACATTCCACTCAAACATAAAATCAATAACCATTTCTAAGAGGTTGTTTACTTCGCTTACGGTGGCATCAGAACAGTCGGCAATGCTAATCTCGGTGAAATATTTCATTGCATAGGATTCCTTGAAATAGCTGTCTAATTGACCTGTACCAGTACCAGACCATCTATAAATATCACCTAGCAACGCCCAATAGAGCTTACGCTGTTGCACAGTAAATCCTCTAGGATCGGGAATAAACACTCCACCGTTCACGTTGTTTAAATCACCAGAGAATAGTTTGATTAACCGCTCTATATCCAGTGATTCAAACAATTGAACAGTCATTACCCGATTTGTTTCATCGTAGTTAAGCATTTTAAATGGATAATTCATTTAATCCCTCTTAAAATGGGAGATCGTCTGCAGCTATATCAATGCTATTAAAACCACCATTTGCAAAACTTCTTGTATCTCTAACTGGATCAACCCCAGGGAGTGAGTCTTGGAACGTGTTATTATGGGCAATCATATTTGCAGCTTGATCAATCTCATCTTGTCTATGTGCGTTCATTTGTTGCTCAGACGGACGTTCAACACCGTTTGGCTTGCTTCCTTCTGGATCAGTTGGTTTATATGACTTAACTTCCAAATTCCATTTTTTGTTATAGTCACTTTGCTTCCACTCAACAGTTATATTTAGCTTTCTGTTTTTTACTGCTTCAACTAATTGTTCAATACTTTGAATTGGTGTACCATCCGGAACTCCAATCGCGGCTAATAACGTGTTAAATCGTTTAGCAGATAATTCGACATCTTTTTTATCCCATACTATGTTGTTGTATAAGATTTTCCCACCAGCATATTTACCGTCTACAACTTCATAATTTAAAACGGCCATGTCATTAAATGTATTGTTAGTTAACTTATGTTCTGAATCTTCGAGAATTCTAACGTTGTAGCTTCCTGCTTCACTGACTGATTTACCAAATACATTTTTAGAATCTGTTATAAATAGCGTCATTTTTTCTTCTCTTCTTTCTCTTCGATATTGTTATTTATTATCAACTCACTTGCTTCAACTAGCTTGCGCTCATCAAGCCTGTTTTTAGCATGATTCCCATTCTCAGGGTCTAAATCGATCAATCGTTTACCACCATCAATGTAAATGCGTCCTACCACATCAAACATTGATGTAAAAGCATTAAACGTCTTCTCGTTCATATCTGGACTAAATCGTCCTTTACCGTCTAATCCAGCAATTCCGTTATCAATTTGATGTGCTGTTGCATAAACTGTTTTATTACTTTCTCTTAGACGTGTTCCTAACTGTCTGAACCACAGTTGCAACTTTTGATAATTTTGTCGGCCATCTTTCGATGCCCCATCAATATTTTCCAGTACTAAATTTTGTAACGCTGTTACGTTGTCTAAAATAATAACCTCGTATTCCGGCTTAATTAATGCGTTATAGACCCATTTAGTTACTAACGCTTGAATATTCGGTGCATCTTGGCTTTCGAGTTGAACGACAGATATATCTTTAGCTTCTCGAATAACATTCGTTGATAAATCGAAGCTAAAAAGCATTTTATTTCCTTCAAATTGTTTTGCGAGTGACGTTTTACCAGTTCCACCATCACCATAAACAAAGTACATATTCGCTTGTTCAGGCACAGAACCATTTGGATAAAATTTCATTGCTAGCCCTCCTCGTAAAATAGTTTTTGTCTAATACTTTTTAATCAAAATGCTTCTGAATCGAAAAATTTATTGAATAACACATTCCTTGCGGAATTTGTTTCGTTATTGTGTGATTTCTCAGAGTACAATGG
>SKEM01000390.1_pt1 | contig 30995 bp, 34 predicted proteins | sample 4826731 | NCBI WGS metagenome assembly SKEM01 (sample SAMN11008809, study PRJNA524170) | human gut metagenome | biome: Human fecal sample; material: Feces; isolation source: fecal sample from pouch patient p37 | host: Homo sapiens | place: Israel: Tel-Aviv | collected 2015-07-27
CCAAGACTTATTATTCAGGAATATCCTACAGTATCCAAGTAGTAATCGTTATTTTATTTAAACATATTAGGAATAGCCCCTAAGGGCGATTGAAGGAATGAAAGTTTCTTCAAAATATATATTACGAAAGTGGTGATTAAATGAAAACAGAAAATAGCCATCATCTTCCACTAGATGAGGAGTATACTCAACAGTTTGAACCTTTGGCAAAGGAATTAGCCAAAGGGATGATGTACTATTTACAACCATAGAACACACGTGAAAAGGGGGACAGATCGTCCTCTTTTTCATTAGGGAGGAACCAAGATGAACGTGGCCTACTGCAGAAGCTCTGTTTGGAAAGAAGAAAAAGTGTCTTTACAGTCTCAGAAAGACCTGTGCGAAACAGAAGCAAAAAAGACCAACTTGATCATTCCAAAGGAGAATTTCTTATTGGAAAAAGGACAATCTGCACGAAATTTGAATCGTCCACAAATGAAGGTATTACTAGACTGGATTCGCTCAGATGTACTGGATCATGGTCATTTGTTCGTTCCTAGTTACGATCGGCTGACCAGAGAAATAACCGACTTAAACTATTTACTCAATCTATTTGATCAACATGCTATTACCGTTCATTCGGTGAAAGAAAAAATCCCTGTTACGATGTCACGCTCAACACGTACATTCTATATCTATTCGCTAGGTGCAGTGGCCCAAGCACATTTAGAGACGAGCCGACAACATGCTTTACGTAATAGTGATCGACGAAGAAAAGAAGGAAAACCGATTGGGAGTGCCCCTTTTGGATATACCTATACGAAAGAAAAATTGATTCTCGTTCCTGCAGAAAGTGACATCGTGAAGGACATATTTGACCTCTATCTTTCTGGTTTAGGGTACAAGAAAATCTGCCAATTATTAAACGGGAGGGGATTAACAATATATGGAAGACATTTTTTGGATTTAGATATTTATCGAATACTGGGAAATCAAACGTATGCTGGATTTTTAGGAAAAGGAAGCGCCACTTACAAAGGAAATCATCAACCGATTGTTTCACTCGAAACGTTTGAACGTGTTCAGCAAATCCGTAAACAGCGACAACAACCTAAGAAACATACTGCTCAGTATCCTTTAAGGAGGAAGTTGCTTTGCTCATGTGGGTGGCACATTGGTGTGCATACTTACGAAAGCAAGAATGGAAAAATAAGGCGTTATTATGAGTGTGCGAATCCCATTCATCGTGAAAAGAAATTGGCTATTCGTTGGTCAGCAGCTCATTTGGAAGAGATAGTTTTACAGGCAACAAAAACTTTTTTGTCCAATGAGAAGTTCTTAGATCAACTTCTTCACCAAATAAAGCATCAACAAGCCTCCAAGCAGAAGCAGGAAGAAAAACAACAAGAATATCTTCAACGCCAAAAGAAAAAACTGTTTTTACAGTACGAAGGACAACGTATTGATGCGAAAGAATTTACGCAGCAGCTATCACAATTGAATGGAGAAAAAGTGCTGACTGGCAATCGCTCAACTATTACAGTGAGCGAAGTCAAAGGTTTATTTGTTACGGACAGCAATGTACCAGATGCATTTTTCTTTCAATTGATTGATCATATTCGATTGTCTGATTTGAATGAGCTACAAGAACTCTATCTTACTAAATTACCAGAACACAACCTACTAGAATGGAGTGAAGAAAATGAAAGAAAGTAAACTATCACCTAATCAGCCACAACTACTTAACCGAGAACAACGCCGAAAGCTTGGCGTGAAAGTTGCTGTAGGATATGTGCGTGTATCCACGGATCGACAACAAAAATTTGGCATCAGCCTAGTGACGCAAGAGACGGAGATTAAGGAAAAAGCTGAGAGTTTAGACTATATTTTTGGTCAACTTTACGTGGATGGTGGGATATCGGGAGCGGATATCGATCATCGTTTGGGAATGCTTCAATTATTAGAGGATGCTGCAAAAGGCCTGTTTGATGCGGTTTTCATCTATTCTGTTTCAAGAGCAAGTCGTGATTTGGAAGATTTTCTATTAATTGTCAGTACGCTAGAAAGTTATAATATTGAATTAATCAGCCTTACGGAACAGTTAAATGAGGAGGGTTCGTCTGGAAATCTAACGAGAAACCTGTTTGCGATAGTTGCCCAGTTCGAAAGAGAGCGTGGCAGCGAGCTGACGGCTGAGGGAATGAATACGTTAGCAAAAGAAGGGCGTTTCACTGGCGGAAAAATGCTGGGATATAAGAGTGGCATAGACGAACAGGGAAGGAAAACTTTGCTTATTGTTCCAGAAGAAGCAGAGATCGTAAAATACATCTTCTCTGCATTTGCATCAGGAAAGGGCTATCTAGCAATTGCTAACGATCTTAACAAACGTGGTGCTAAAACTGTTAAAGGAAACAGCTTTAGTGCCGATTCAATCAAAACGATCTTGACAAATCAAAAGTATGGCGGTGTTATTCAATACGGAAAGTATCGACAGTGGAAGAAAAAACGCCGACGTGGTTTGAGCAATGACGTGATTGTCACAGATTCTATTCACGAAGCAATCATAGAAAAAGAACTTTTCGAAAAGGTCAAAGAACGCTTGGAAACCGAATCAATCCAACCGAAATGGAACCACAGGGGAGAGAATCTCCTCACAGGAATCGTAAGATGTCCTGGTTGTTCTGGACCAACTAGCGCATCGAATTCCACGAATACCTTGAAAGATGGTACGAAGAGGAAAACCCGTTATTATTCGTGTACAAATTTCAGAAGAAAAGGAAAGGCTGGTTCGGGATGTAATGCCAACTCTATTCGCGCTGATTATATTGAAAAGTTTGTGGCTGACAGATTAGTAGAAATTATTACTGTACCTGGATTTTTAGATGTGCTAGTGAGAGAAATCAATGCAAGAATTCGCGAAGAAATCAAACCTTTGGAACAAGAATTAGCAGTGCTTGAAACAACTATCCAAGATATTAGTGAGAAGCTTGAAAGCTGGAAGCAATTTGAGGCCATTGCAAATGAATTCAGTGAGGATATCAACCAAAGAAAGGAAGAATTGACTGAACAGTTGATTTTTTCTAAGCAGCGAGAACGGGAGATACTTTCAGTTTTAGAGCATCAAGATCAACTAGTAGAAGTTACTGATATCGAGAAAATATTGAAGGCTTTAAATGAGATGCTAAAGCATGCAGAAAAAGCGGTAATCAAACAAGTCTATCGTTCCTTCATCGAGAAGGTCGAGTTTGATCCATTGAACAAAGAAGATATCAGAATTACCATGAGGTTTGACGAAAACGTCATCCAACAACTAAACCAAATATACCAAGAGGCTGTATCCGATCATATGGATACAGCCTTTTTTGTGCTTAAACGTCCATTTACATTGATCGTCTAATAACTCGCTATGCAGTTAGTTTGTTCCGTAACGAAACCCTAGCTATTCTATGTAGCTAGGGTGATTGTTATGGAGGGGCGTAACATCAACATGGATACTTGTAACTCTAGGCCAATTTTTTTGCCATCAAAAACACCTAAAGCACTAATCCTTTTTATATAGACGTGATGACTTGGTGTAACTATCGCTAAGCTTTCTTGCATGGGTTATTGATATTCTTTATTTTGAAACAGTGCTTTCAAATTTTGTTTTATACGCTGGATATTTAGAAATTTCATACTCAAATGGTTTATGTTCTTTAGTAAACCCAATACTAGTAAAAACAAAAACGGGTTCATGATCTTCTAGTTCAAGATAGAGATTTTCCAGATTATTTGGTGGAGTGACCTCGATAGAACGCTTAGCGAAAGCCAAACTGATGCCTTTATCCTCTAAAACTGAGAATAATGATTCTTTAGAAAAATCATGTTCGACGATTTCAGGTAGTACCGCTAAAGGGATGCATGATTTTGCAATACAGGTTGGAAGATCATCGATATAGCGGATTCTTTCCAAAACTAAAATAAGATCTCCCGGATCAATTTCTAAATAAGCACTAATCGTTGAGTCTGCTGGTACGACTGTTTGCTGGAGAATCTTTGAGCTGATCTTTCTTCCTTGTTGAATAGCATCTTGAAAGAAGCCGATAAACGAGTCTAGTTCATGGTCAATATATTTTTCCGATGTAGCTTTCGTTTTGAGAATGTAGCCGCGTCCTTCACTTTTAATGATCCGTTCTTCTTGTTCTAAAGTTGCCAACGCTTTTCTGACAGTAGGACGACTCACTGAAAATTCCTTTGCTAATTCACGCTCAGAAGGTAATAAATCGGAAGTTTTACCAGTTGTAATATACTTTTCTTCTATTTTTTCCTTTACTTTATCAAAAATCATTATCATTCATCCTTTTTTACCAAGGTATGATAATAATTTTACCATTCTTTTGACTTAAAATCCCAAATTTATTTTCCATACAAGCCGAAATGGCTAATTTTCCCCAAGAGTACCCCATGTAGCGATCGTAGTAGCTGGGCGAAGAACCTCGTTGGAGATATGCCATATTCATGTATTTAGTTTCCATTGGTAAGTTTTTCGTAAGGAATTCGATTGTTTTTTGTTTGTTAGGTAACCCCTCTGGCAGAAGTAAAATTGGTGAATACATAGGCGAATCGTATTTTTTACACAATTCATGTAAATATTCCTTGTCACTGCTTTTAATCCACAATGTTGCTGTCGCAATTGCTGCATTCTTTGCTAATGCGAAGCAGTTTCTTCCCATTACTTCCATAATCATGATGCGGTTGTGGGAATTAGCAGTATTTGTCAGCTCGTCAGTTGCCTTGATCAATGTATTCAAAGCGGTATCGAATCCTAGTGTATAATCTGTCTCGGGAAAATCATTATCAATTGTACCGGCTATGACAGAAATATTGATATCTGATTCCTCTTTTAGTAATGCTGCACCTTTGAGCGACCCGTTGCCACCGATAACGATCAATGTTTCTATCCCTTGGTTCTTCAGGTTTTCGATGATCTTTCTTCTTGTTTTGGCTTCGCGCATTTGTTCAAAACGAGCGGTACCGATTGAGGTTCCTGCTCTACTTATATCAATAGCGTTCGTCTCAATGGAGAGCGTATTATCCTCATAAATTCCTTGGTAGCCATTTTTGAAGAATACTTCCTCTAAGTTACTATTTGCTTCAATCGTTTGTTTGATTCCGAGAATAGCAGCATTCATCCCGGGCGAATCGCCACCGCTGCAGATTACGCCAATTTTCATAACTAATACTCCTCGCCTTAGTTTATTTGTTGCTTGTGTTTAGAAAAATATAGTGCAAGTATCCTCTTTAAAACTAAAAAGTGTCACCACAAAGATATAGACTTTGTGGTGAACACCTAAATATCTGCTTGTTTTTTAATACTCCATCTTCTTGTAATAACGACGGGTTGTTAGAGGATGGTTTCTTTCATCTTCTAAGAAGGCGCTGATACGCTCAAATACTGTTGCTAAGACAATTGATGAGATGATTTTTCGTGTTTCTGCAGAAATTCCAGGTAGCTCATAATCTTTGGTGTCAATTACGGCAGAAACATCGGTAAATCTAGGAACAAAGTTTTTCACACGTTCTGTGAGTACCCGAGAGTCATCCTCACCCTCCGTTATAATCACACTTACCCCTTTTTCAATCAATTCAAGTGTACCGTGGAAAAAGTCGGCGGCGTGGACAGGTCGTGTTTTAATCCATTGCATTTCTTCTAGGATACACATGCCATAATAGTAGGCTTCAGCAAAGCTATCGCCAGCACCAGTCAAGATGTGATATGGTGTCTCTTTATGTTGCTCAGCAAAGGCTTGGGCCATTGGTTCAGCCTGTTCTTTTGCATGAACTAATGCTTCTGGCAATTTTTTAAAGTCCTCTAAGTATGTGTTGTACGTAGCTTCATCGATTTCATTTCGCTCTCTCATCATGAATAAAGCGATCATCAGTCCTTGTAGATAATAGTTTTCGGAAGAAGTATCATCTAATACATCGTTGTAGACAGAGTAAGTTGCAGCTTCTTCAAGGGGAGTGTTAGGACTTCCCACAAGGGCAAGGGTTTCAACGTTCTTTTCATTGCAATAAGCTACTAATTCAAGTGTTTCTTTTGTTGTTCCTGAAAGTGAAGGAATGACAACGAGGGATTTTTCAGAAAATGTTTTATTCGGGTGAATCATAAATTCAGCTGCAATCAAGCGATGAAAAGAAAAACTGCTTCGAGTTCGTGCAAATTCTACTGTTGAATCAAACAAAATACCTACGCCCCCGGAACCAATGAAGTAAATCTCTTCTAAATTCGCAGCTAAGGGCTTTAAAATCTCAGTAATCTCTTTATTCGCTGCAACTGCTCCTTTTTGTGTTTTCAAAAACCGTTCCTGATCAAAATTAAACATGTAAACACTCTCCTTTTTTACCAATGGTAATTTATTTTGCAAAACAAAAATACCACAGGTTAAAATTCATGTCAACACTAATCGAATAAAAATACCGTTGGTTTAAAAAACACAGCATTTTTTTCCAGAATCAAGTATATTAAGAATAAGAAGGTTCTAAAAGGAGAGATTATGATGAAAAAAAGGATTCTGAAAGAACTATCTTCTTTAGTGAGAAATAGCGATTTTCCACGAGAGATACCTGAAAATTGTAATGCTCAGTATATTGCACAAATGTTTGATATTCAGCGTAATACAGCAAGTAAACATCTGAATGAGCTAGTTGAACAGGGAGAAGCTGTAAAGATAAATGGCCGTCCTGTATTGTTTATTCCAACTAAATTGTTGAAAGAACAAGAAATGTTTCTGGGTTCCGAAAAAGAATTTTCAACAGTCGCAGAATTTAAGAAACGTTTGATTGGAAATCCGAAGAAGAACGTTTTTTCTGATCTTGTTGGTTATGATCAGAGTTTAATAGAACCGATTCAGCAAGGGATATCAGCTATGAAATATCCTGAAGGGCTACCTATCATGTATCTTGGACCATCTGGTGTCGGAAAGAGTTACTTAGCGGAAAGACTGGCAGAATATTGTCGCAAAACAGGCATTATTGCTGAGGATGCTCCTTTTATGGAATTGAATTGTGCGCAGTATTTTAATAATCCTGAACTTTTGACTAGCCAGCTATTTGGGCATATGAAGGGTGCTTTTACCGGAGCCGAAAATGACCATATCGGTATTATCGAAGCGGCCGATGGTGGCATTGTTTTTCTCGATGAAATTCACCGCTTGCCGCCGGAAGGTCAGGAAAAACTATTTACCCATATGGACAAGAGTGTTTTCCGGCGAGTAGGGGAAAGTGGTCCGTGGCGTAGGTCAAAGGTACGCTATATTTTTGCGACGACCGAACAAAAAGAGGATTTTTTTCTAGATACTTTCAAACGACGAATTCCCTTTATTTGTACGTTGCCTACCTATCAAGAGCGTAAATCAAATGAAAGAAAAGAAATTATTTTCCATTTATTAGAAAATGAGTCGTCGTTAATCCAGAAGGAAATCCTAGTTTCAGAGGCTGCCTTAACTTATCTTATTCGACTGAAGCTACCAGGTAATATTGGTGAACTGGCCGGAATGATCAAACAAACGATTGCTGGGAAAATTGCATATGAGGATGGGAAAAAATATATCGAGATTCACATTGCTGATTTGCCGAAAAGATATTTAACTTTTGAGAATCAACAGTATCCTAACCGTGTTTATAGTCAAAGGTTCTATATTTTCAGCAACGGTAACTATGTACATGATGAAGAGGATACTTCTACTTTTGCGAGTCGCTTGCAGAAATTGTTTAATAAAATTTTTACTTGCTATGAAAGTAGTCAAAAAGGCAGCATCTCCGACGAGGAGTTTCGCCAAATCACCAGAAATTATTTGTCTGAGTTCAATGAACATTTTATCTATGAAAATAAAACGGAACTTTTAACGAAGTATTATTTACCAGAATTGCAAAAGGTCGTTCAAAAAATTGCTCCTAGTTTATTCATTCATTTATCCGGCTATACTGTCCAATCGATTGCTAATTATTTAGCCATGCGAGATCCTTGGGAGAATGCATTACCAGATGAGACAGAAGCGTATATCGAAAAGTTGTTAGAAAATCTTAAACAAAAGTACTTAAGAGACCTAGATATTTTTCTGGTATTCTTTGAAAATTCGTTAGACACTAAATTAACCGTGTGGGATCAGCTGTATATCACGCTTTGTATTATCTGTGATACGAAAAGCGATAACAATAAGATCAGTGCAATTATCTTGGCTCACGGTTTTGCCACTGCTAGCAGTATTGCGAATGTCGCAAATCGTTTAGTGGAACAGTTTGTTTTTGATTCAATCGATATGCCATTAGATATTTCGGTCAAGGAAGTAATTGAGCGCTTGATCCACTATATCGAATTCCGTAACCCAAAAGAGGGTCTAGTGATATTTGTAGATATGGGAAGTCTTGTACAAATCAGAAAAGACATTGAGAATTTGGTGGAAGTTCCGACGGTCATCATAAATAATGTGACGACAGAAATGACCATAGAAACAGCTAATTTGATCCAACAATCCGGTGATATACAAAAAATTGTCAAAGAACTACCTTTTTCTCAATTTGAAAAGCAGGTGATCTTCCCAAATAAATCACGAAAACGCACAATTCTAGTTTCTTGTAGTACCGGACTAGGGACAGCAATTAAAATTAAGGAGATGCTGGAAAGAAATTTACCAAAGCAATTAGGAATCGAGTTCATACCTTATGAAAATGATTCACTAACAGATAGCAAACAAGTAGATTTTTTGCTTAAGACCAAAGAGATTATCGCAATTATTGGTACTGACGATCCCAAAATCGAACACATTCCTTATATCACGTTAGAAGAACTATTTGATGGTGAAGTCGGAAAGCTTTACGAAGTACTTTTGCGTTTGTATGGTAAAGAGACTGCCGATTCGATTAATGAGAATATTGTCAAAAACAGTACATTGAATCGCTTGATCGATAGTCTGACGATTTTAGATGCCGAAAAAGTTGTCAATCAAATTGAGGATTGTTTGAATGAGTATCAGTTGTTTTCCGGTAAACAGCTATCATCAATGAGCAAAATCAATCTGTATGTGCATATTAGCTGTATGATCGAACGTTTGATCCGGAATCAGGGAGTTAGCAGTTTTCCAGAGCTGGAGATTTTTCTCAAGAATAATGAACAGGAAATCAAAGCAGTGAAGCGTTCATTAAAAAATATCGAGGGTCTCTATAATATCAGTATTCCGATAGAAGAGTTAGCCTATGTGAGTAATATCGTGATCAACTATTAATTGAAATTTTAGAGTGACACTGTTTGCAATTATTAAACAGTGTCACTTTTTGTTTTACAAACCGCTTGAAAACAGGGGTGACAGATTTTGGCACAGTCATTGCATTTATCAAAGTGAAAGGAGTAGAAAGGATGAGAAGAATTTTATGTATGAGTCACGGTCCACTAGCAAAGGGGATGTTGGAAACATTAAAATTTATTGTTGGCGACGTGGAAAATATCGATACTCTTTGTGCGTATGTGGATGGAAATAACGATGTTGAGCAAATGATTGATCGCTATTTATCCCAAAATAGTGAAAATGAATTGATCGTTTTGACAGATATTTTTGGCGGAAGTATTAATAATGAGTGGCTGAAACGTTTACCAAAGTTGGAGAATGTTTACTTAGTTTCTGGTGTGAACTTAAGCCTGTTAGTAGACATCTATCTGAAGAGCCAGACAGCTACCACATTCAAACTACCAGAAGTCATTGATCACGCGATTCACTCATCATCGGAGGCGATGAAGTTTTGTAACCGTCTTAATTATGAACAGGTCACAGATGAGTTTTAACTCGAGAGGAGGTGGGGAAATGATCAAACTAGTGAGAGTGGATCATCGATTGATTCATGGACAAGTGGCATTAACTTGGACAAATGCTATCAATGCGGATTGTATCCTAGTTGCGAATGATGACATTCTTGATGATCCAGTTCAGAAAACGACACTCAAGCTTGCTGCACCGCATAATGTAAAGGTGGTCATAAAATCGATTGAGGATTCAATTGAAGCGATCAATGACGGAAAGACCGATAAATACAAACTATTTATTGTGACAAAGACTATCGCTGATGCACATCGATTGGCTCAAAAAGTAGACCAAATTAATAAGATTAATATCGGGAGTGTGAAAGAGGCACCAGGTAGTTCCGCGTTAACCCATACGGTTTTTGTTTCAGACGAGGACAGGTCGGAGCTTAACTCGATGGTTGCTGAAGGCTTTCACGTCTTTGCGCAGCAGGTTCCAACGGATAAAGCAGTTGATTTAAGCAAATTATTATAAAAAAAGGAGGGAATATCATGGATAGTCTTTTGGTACAAGCCATTCTATTGGCCATTTTGACTGCTGTGATTGTCATCGACTGGATGACTGGTACAAACAATCTTTCTCGTCCGATTGTAACATCAGTTTTCGTCGGTATGATCATGGGAGACCTGAAGATGGGTATCATGATGGGGGCAACGTTAGAGTTGGCCTTTGTTGGTGCGATAACAATTGGAGCAGCTCGTCCGCCAGATATCGTTTCAGGAGGGATATTAGGAACTGCTTTTGCAATTGCAACAGGTAAAGGAGCAGAATTTGCTTTAACTTTAGCCTTTCCAATAGCTGCTTTGTTCCTATTAGTCGATAACTTACTTACCTTACTCGTTTTACCGATGATTGCCCGTAAAGCAGACACTTTTGCTCAAGAAGGAAATCTAAAAGGTATCTCTAGAATGCATGTTTTAGGATTTATTTTAGTTAAAAGTTTGCCACGAGCACTTTTTATTGGATTCTCATTTTATTTAGGAAGTCCTGTGATGGAACGTATTTTAAATGCGATTCCACCGTTTGTTCAAGATGGAATTAACATTGCAGCAGGAATCATGCCAGCCCTTGGGTTCGCGATCTTACTACAAATGTTGCTTAAGAAGGATGTTTTGGTTTATTTCGTTATTGGTTTTGCGATGTTCAGCTACCTGAATGTACCTATTCTCGGCATTGCAATCTTTGGTGTATGTTTGGCCTATATCATCGTAACAATGGAGAACAAAAATAAACAGACCGTATCTAAGGAGGTGTCGATCGATGATGACTTCTAATGATGGAGTACTTACGAAAGATGATTTAAAGAAGATCTGTATTCGTTCCTGTGCCCTTGAGGCTTCTTGGAACTTTGAACGTCAACAGCACATGGGCTTTGCCTTTGCTATGATGCCGGCATTAGAAAAAATCTACGGAAACAATGAGGCTGGAAAAAAAGAGGCAGCTCAACGTCATCTGGAGTTCTTTAACACGGCACCACCACTATCAACATTTATCATGGGAATCGTTGTTTCAATGGAGGAGGAAAATGCGAAAAATCCTGAGAATTTTGATACAGCAACAATCACATCGATAAAAACTGCTTTAATGGGACCATTAGCTGGGATTGGAGATTCCCTTTTTTGGGGTACACTTTTAGTGATTGGTATTGGTGTGGGTGCTTCTTTTTCAAAAGAAGGGAATATTTTAGGTCCGATTCTATTTCTATTAATCTTCAATGTGCCTAATTTTCTATTACGTTATTTTGGTGTGATGCAAGGCTACAAGTTCGGGACAAAGCTCTTGGAAAATATTGAATCCTCTGGTGTCATGAAAACATTGACCCATGCGGCTTCTATTTTAGGATTGATGGTAATCGGTGGTATGTCTGGAAGTATGGTTTCAATTCAAGTAGCCGGTTCGATTGGACAAGGGGAGGAAGCGACTAAAATTCAAAGCATCATTGATGGCATCTTACCAAACATGCTTTCACTCCTTTGTGTACTACTTGTTTATTGGATGTTAAAAAAAGGATTTAAAACGACACATGTACTATTTGGAATCTTTATTTTTGGGATAGTAGCAGCTTTCTTTGGCTTCTTAACTACTTAATTAAAAATCAATTGAAGGAGAGAGAAAATGTTAAACTTTGATGCAACAGAAATGGAAGAAAAGGGACAGCGGATCTATAGTATCCGTACAGAGGTCGAGGAGATTGCTAAAAAGGTGCATGAAGCTGGTATTAGCAACATTTTCTTTACGGCATCAGGTGGTTCAGTGGCTGTCATGCAGCCATTTGAATATATCCTAACGACAAAATCAACTATTCCCGTTTTTTCAATGACGGCAGCTGAGTTAGTTTTAACGGGACATAAACAATTGAATGAAAAATCACTGGTTATTTTGTATTCAAAATCTGGAGACACAAAAGAAACAATCAAAGCAGCAGAATATTTAAAGGAATCCAATATTCCAACAGTAGGCATCGTTAGTAAAGAAAAGACACCACTAGAAGCACTGACCACGTATTCAATTAATTACTTAGATGGACGTCCACAGGAGATGCCTTTATACTTCCTGATTATGTCGATCATGAACTTGAACGGTGAATTTCCAGAGTATCCTCGCTTTGTAGAAGAGTTGAAGCAATTACCTAAAGCGCTGAATGCTGTTCGGGAACAGGCGGATGAAAAAGGGAAAATTTATGCAGAAGCGTTTCAAAATGATCCCTATCAAATCTGGATCGGAAGTGGAAACTTATGGGGAATTACCTATTCGTATTCGATGTGTGTATTGGAAGAATCACAATGGCTGCGAACAAAATCAGTCTCATCTCCAGAATTTTTCCATGGTACGCTAGAATTGGTAGAAAAAGATGTTTGTGTAACTCTATTGAAGACAGAAGGAGAAACACGATCTTTGGATGAACGCGTTGAACGTTTTGCGAAACAATATACGGATAAGTTCACTGTTTTTGATACGAAAGAGTATGATTTACCAGGAATTAGTACCGAGTTTCGTGAATTCTTCTGCGCCCCAGTGATGTGGGCGGCGTTAGGCAGAGTGAGTGTGCATTTAGAGCACATTCGCAATCATTCTCTAGATACTCGTCGTTATTATCGGGTTGTCGAGTACTAAAAGTAGGTGAAAAGATATGTCCCAATATGTAGTAGGTTTTGGTGACAATGTTGTAGATTATTATATTAACCATAATGTAAAATATCCCGGAGGTAACGCAGTAAATTTTGCAGTCAATGCACGAAAAAGCGGAGTGAGATCCTATTATGTCGGTAGTATTTCTTCAGATATAGATGGAGATTTTTTGCGGCAGACCATTGAATCTGAAGGTGTAGATATTTCTTATTGTGGTACTTCCTCGGGCCCAACCGAACAAGCCCATGTCATCATCAAATCAGGTGATAGAGAGTTTGTGGATGGTGTGCGTGGTAAAAGAGAGACACCCGCGCTAACAAAAGAACTTGTAGAATTACTAAAAAATAGTGCTCTGGTCCATACGAGCTGCCACAGTCGAACAGAGGAAAAAATAAAAGAATTGAAAGTTTTAGGCGTTAAACTTTCATTTGATTTTTCCGATGTTGATAAATACCGGACAAATGACTATTTAAATTTAGTTTGCCCATTCATTTATATGGCGCAATTTTCAGTAGCTGGAAATGACGAAGTAGAGATCCATCGTTTGATTAGTACCTGTCAGTCCTTAAAGGTGCCGTATCTTTTACTTACAAGAGGTAGTAAGAGTCCCATTTTTATTGATAATAAAAAGAACAAGACTTATCGAGGCTTTATAAGAAAAATTGATTCTCCTCACGATACAATGGGCGCAGGAGATGCATACTTTGCGGCGTTTGCCAGTAATTTTGTCTTGGATAGTGAAGACAGAACGGATGAAGAACACATTATCAACTGCTTCCAAAAAGGAGCGGATATTGCATACCAAACGCTAATGGTCGATGGTTCCTTTGGATATGGGAGAAAAATTGATCCTGATTTGAATTAAAAGAATATCTTGATCGTGATCTGACTATCAAAAAAGTAGTTGGATTACGATTTTTTTGTTTGTATAGTAGTATATACTGAATCTATTTGTTATACAGAAATCGTTGCGATTTAGAGTATAATGTTATGGAGTTAGATGCTCCATATTTAAGTATTTAGAAAGTAGAAAATTTGTAAGAACCCTTATTATAAGTTATGTCCTTGACCATAGCATTTTTTGTACAGATAACGATAAGGATGGAGTAAAAATCTGAAGACCAGCGAATGAAATATATTTCAAAATGTTAATGACTGATTTATAAAAGATATTTTAGTCTAAGTATGGGGGTTCATTTTTGTTTCTATAATGTGTCCTACTAACTATAAAATAAAGACTTTTTAGCAAATCATATTTGTGATAAAATACTGTCGACGAAATTAAAATAGTGTCGAGGAGGTGTTATGATGGAAGAATTAAAAGAACGCATTGTCAATTATGTTACAGAGAACTCTGAGATTAAAACTAAATGGGAAAACAATACCGCACAGAAAATAGCTGAAAAATTGAATGTTAGTCGTAATATTGTCTCTCAATATTTGAATGAATTCGTAAAAGATGGAGAATTTGGAAAAATCAATACCCGTCCAGTAATCTTCTTTTCTTTACCAGAGAAAGTTTCAACTCAACAAATTTTTAGCTCTTCAGAGGAAGCGGAAAAATGGTATGATAGCTCTTTTAGGTTTGGAATAGAAAGGGTTATCGGAAGTCAAGGAAGTCTGCGAAATATAATTGCTCAAATTAAAGCAGCAATCTACTATCCGCCAAATGGCTTACCCATTTTACTTCATGGCGAGACTGGAACTGGAAAAAGCTATTTAGCAAATTATGTATATAAGGATTTGTTGGCCAATAATTATATAGAAGAGAAGGCATCTTTCATTTCAGTTAATTGTAGTGAATATGCCAATAATCCAGAACTTTTCTTGTCCAATTTTTTTGGGCATGTAAAAGGCGCATATACAGGAGCCGAAGATGGAAGAAAGGGTTTAGCAGAATTAGCCAATAATGGAGTCTTATTTTTAGATGAAATTCATGCATTGAGCAATGAATGTCAGGAGAAACTTTTTCAGTTTATGGATACGGGGAAATTTCATCGGATGGGTGATAATGAAAACTGGTACACATCAAGTTGCTGGATTATATTTGCAACATCAGAACCACCTGAGGATAAACTATTATCAACTTTGTTGAGAAGAATACCTGTAAAGCTGACACTTCCAACATTAGACAGTCGTTCTCTTTATGAAAGAAAACAGTTAATTAAGATATTTTTTAAATCAGAAGAAGAAAGACTAGCAAAGAAAATACTGATATCTCAACAATTATTAGATTTTTTATTAAACTATCGCTTTAGTGGAAATGTTGGCAATTTGAAAAATATCATTCAATTGACCTGTGCCAATGCCTTTTCTTTCTTAGATGATTTGGAAGAACTTTATATTCAGATGTATCATTTACCACAATGGGTGAATTTCAACGGCATGAAGGTTATGAAAAGACAGAATGAATTAAAATATATTCAAATGGATGATTTGGAAAAAGTAGACGAAGTTTTTAATATCAACAAACTTATAGAGTATCTTTATCAAACGTGGAAGAAAGACACTGATAAGCAGCAGCTTTTTGAGAAATATGATAGATATTTTAGACAAAAGAATGTTGATATCCAAAATAATTCAGCTTTAACATATCCCACCTATCAAGAAATTCGATTTAGACAGTATGTTAAGGAAATAGAGAGGGATTTTCAAATAGAATTTGACTATTATTATCTTCAAATAACGTCGATTTTTTTGAATTCTTGGATTTATCAAATTCAATTAACATCGGACGATAAATTATATTCCTTCATCAATGATATTAATAGTTGGTGTAGTCGAGAAGTTCAATTAGTCAATCGTTTTATTCAAATAGGGGATATTTATTTAACAAAAATTCAAAAAAATATTTTGGTTATTTTATTTAAGTTAATGTGTAGTAAAGAATTTCAGCAAAAACGTTTAGCACTGATTTTGGCTCATGGAGATCTAACGGCAACCTGTATAGCAAATACTGCTAATAAGATCGTTGGGAGATATATATACGACGCCATTGATATGCCACTAATGACTTCAAGTAGTGAGATTGCAGATAAAATTAATAGATACTTACAAGAGTGTACCGGATATGAAGAAATTATTTTACTTGTTGATATGGGTTCACTAGAGAAAATTTATCTAAATTTGGAACTAGACGCTCAAAAAAAATTCGGACTACTAAACAATGTTTCAACAAGAATGGCTATTGATGTTGCCAATCAGATATTATTAGATTTACCGCTTAAACAGATTCTTGAACAAGTAAAAGAAAATCAAAATGTGGATTATATTTATGAATCATCAAATATTAAGAAGGATATGATTGTCTGTTCTTGTGCAAGCGGATTAGGCACTTCGTTTAAATTAAAAAAGATACTTGAAGATAGCTTTCCAAGGGATACTGATCTTGTCATAGAAACGTGTGACTATTACTCTTTAGCGAATGAAAACTATTTATCGGAGCTTCGTAAAGAGAACAATATTCTTTTTATTGTTGGAACACTGAGTCCACATCTAGAAGATGTAGAATTCTTTTCAATTGAAGATATGATTTTAGGAATGAATATAAGTAAATTCTCCAATCAATTGAATAGACACTTTAATGATAATGAACTGAAAGTTTTAAACAAGAATATTCTGAAAAATTTTAGTCTAACAAATTTAATGGAGCAATTGACCATATTAAATCCGACTAAATTATTAGAACAGGTTTCAGATGCTATATACATCTTACAAAATGATCTAGGAATTTCATTTGATAATAATACGTGTTTCGGATTATATGTTCACATTAGTTGCTTAATTGAACGATTAGTAAAACAAAATACTTTGGAAGACGAAATTTATTTCAATGAAACGAGTGAGGAATTTCAAAAATTTCAGACATATTTTAAGCAATCTTTCAGTGTCGTTGAACATTATTATAGTGTCGATATCCCGATCCATGAGGTTAAATACGTTTATGATTATGTAAAAAGAGCTTGATTTATCAAGCTCTTTTTGTTTTGGCATGGTAATTGCTTGTAAAAAAATGAAAGATAAAGGAGGAAGTATTTATGAGTATTGTTATGTCGAGAATTGATAACCGTTTATTGCATGGGATTATTGTCACGCAATGGGCACCAATGTCTAAAGCAAATAGAGTGATGGTGATCGATGATTCTGTCGCAAATGACGACATCCAAAAATCAAGTATGCGTTTAGCTAGACCTGCTGGAATGGCTGTATCAATTATCACTGAAGAAACAGCGATTGCGAATTTTAAAAAGGGGAAATACGACCAGGAAAAAGTATTTGTCATCGTGAAAGAGCCGGAAACAATCCTTCATTTAGTAGAGAACGGTATTAGAATTGACCGACTAATTGTTGGCGGTACTGTTGTTAAAGATAATGCATTACAGCTATCTTCTAGAGCTTATGCCTCAGATGAAAATATCAGCACGTATAAAAAATTGTTGGATTCTGGTGTAGAAATTGTTACACAATTTGTTCCGGCGGATAAGGCACAGGAAATTCAATCAAAATTAGGATAAAGGGGTAAGGATAATGCATTTTACTATTTTTCAAATTATTATGCTGACTGTATTAGCATTTATTAAACATGTTGATTATTATGGGATTCCGATGATCTTTGTAAATTACGCAGTCTTTTGGGGATTATTCACAGGAGTTTTGATGGGTGATATAAAAACAGGTTTGATTGTTGGCGGTACAGTTCAATTGATGTCATTAGGAGTGGCCGGTTTTGGGGGTTCATCTGTACCAGACTATGGAACGTGCGCAATTATTGCAACGGCATTCGGTAGCCAGCTTGGAGTAGAAGCAGGATTGGCAATAGGATTACCTGTAGGTATGTTAGGGGTGCAGCTAGATGTAATTGTCAAAATCTTAAATGGTTTTGTTGTTCGCAAATCACAGGAATACGCGAATAAACGAGAATTTAAGAAAATGAATAGTGTTTTGTGGTTGGGGCCAATTTTCTTTGGTTTATCTGCAGCAATTCCAGTATTTATTGCCGTTACTTTAGGGCAGTCTGCTGTTAATTACGTTTTGGATGTTTTACCTAGTTGGTTTATGGATGGGTTAACGTTAGCCGGAAAAATGTTGCCTGCTGTTGGTATTGCGATGTTGTTACGCTTTATGCCTACAGGTCGATACATCAGTTATTTACTTGTTGGATTTTTCTTAGCCGCTTTTTTGAAGGTACCTATTATTGGAGCGGCGATCATAGGATTCGCTTTAGCATTTAACGTGTATCATCGAGCTGAAAAGGATGCACAAATCACTGCTTCTGTGGGAGCTTCTGATGGCGGATTTATTGGGGAGGATGAATAAAATGAGCGAAAAATATCAAGTAACGAAAAAGGATCTTAGGAAAGCGAACTATCGTTGGTTGATGTCAGTTTGTACCTTTAATTATCAAACACAGCAAGGTGCATCTGTGACTTACGCATTGTCACCTATTTTAAGAAAATTATACAAAGATGATGATGAATACATCGAATCTTTAAATAATCACTTTCAGTATTACAATACACAGCCTTGGCTGGCCGCTATTATTTTAGGTGCTTGTGTTGCAATGGAGGAAAAGCAAGGATTAGAAGCAAAAGATGCGATTAATGACTTTAAAGTTGGTACGATGGGTCCAATTGCTGGTATTGGGGATTCTCTTTTGATGACGATGATTCCAACCATCATGGGATCAATTGCGGCTTATATGGCTTTAGAAAATAATCCTGTAGGAATCTTCTTATGGTTCATTTTAATCATGGTTATCTTCTTTTTCCGAATGAGAGGCTTTGAATTTGGTTATAAGCAGGGAATGAAGATTGTTACTGAATACGGTGAAAAGATTAATTATTTAACTGAAGCTGCTTCAGTATTGGGGTTAACAGTTGTTGGATCATTAATTGCTTCAGTTATCAGTGTTTCAACGCCACTTAAATTCACTTTTGGTGAAGTTAGTATGAAAATCCAACCAATGTTGGACAAAATTTTACCAACATTAATTCCAGTAATGATTACTGCTGCAGCATATTATCTACTTAGTAAGAAAAAAATCAGTATGACCATTTTGATTCTACTCGTTATTGTTTTTGCGATGGTTATGGCTGCATTTGGAATATTAGCGTAAAGGAAAAGGATTTGAATTATGAGAAGAATGATCATTGCTAGCCATTCAACACTAGCTGAGGGTTTTAAAGAGACACTAGAGTTTTTAACAGGTATGCATAATCAAATTAGTAGCTTATGTGCATATGTCGAAGAAACTGATGATATAGATGAACAAATTAAAGAGTTAGTGGAGACTACAGACGAAATAATTGTTTTAACTGATATGGCTGGAGGAAGTGTAAATCAAAAGTTTTTTCCCTATATTTCTGACAGAGTGCACGTAATTTCAGGAATGAATCTTCCCTTGGCAATGTCAATCGCTTTACAATTAGGAAATGATAATTTAGATATTGCCGCAATTATTGCGGAGGCACAACAACAAATCATCTATATGAATAATCAAAAAAGTGAAGAAAAGATAGAGGACGAATAAGATGAATTATTTAAACAATATATGGCTCCACAAGGGAGAGGAAAGTAGAACTATTTCACCGGAAAATAGAAATGGTGAAAAAGGGAAAGCGGCAATGACAGCGAGTCATCTAGGAATCGGCAGAAAAGGGTCACCTTCTGTTCCGATAAATGCTGGAGAGACAATTACTTTAGCAGAAATGGAAGGCCCTGGGATTTTACGCCATTTTTGGATGACAGTGACAGACAAAACAACCGCTGGGAGTTTCGTCTTACGTGATTTAGTTTTGCGTATTTATTGGGATGATGAAGCAACTCCTTCCGTAGAAAGTCCATTAGGAGATTTTTTTTGTAATGGGTTTGGGACAAGATGCGAAGTGAATTCCTTACCAATCGTAGTGAATCCAACATCAGGGATGAATTGCTATTTTGAGATGCCATTTCGAAAAAAAGCTAAGATTACTTTAACAAATGAACATCCTGAGTTTATTAAGCACATTTTTTATACATTTAATTATGCATTGACTGAAGTACCGGATGATGCGATGTATTTTCATGCTAAATGGAACCGAGAACCTATCACGACAAAAGGAAAAGATTACACTCTTATTGATGGAATCAAAGGCACTGGGTATTATGTAGGAACCTACTTTGCTTTGTGCGCATTGGAAAGATACTGGTGGGGGGAAGGAGAGTTTAAGTTTTATATAGATGGAGATGAAGATTTCCCTACAATAACATCTACAGGAGCAGAAGACTATTTTGGCGGCGCTTGGGCTTTTCATAAAAAGAACTTTGGAGAAAGGGCATATGCTCAAAATTTTAATACGCTATTTATGGGCTATCCTTTTCAATCTAAAAGGGATCACACCCGGGATTATTTTAGTGCTGGAAAACCTAATCCCAATCCAGTTCATGGTTTTGGCGATGATGCTTTACCGATGCATGGGTTGTACCGCTGGCATTTACCCGACCCCATTAGTTTCAAAGAAAATTTACGTGTTACTTTCCAAACTCTAGGAAATGATGACATCAAACTTTACGAGCGTCAAGACGATATTTCTTCTGTTGCCTATTGGTACCAAAAGGAACCACATGAGTCTTTCGAAAAACTATTAGACAGGGAAGAACGAATTCCTAGATAAAAGGACGGTGGGGTAAGAAATGTATGGCTCAATAGAAGCAGGTGGGACTAAATTTGTTTGTGCCATTGGCAATGATGATTTAAAGGTTTTAGAAAGAGTGAGTTTTCCTACAACTACACCGGATGAAACAATGCGTTTGGTAATTGATTTCTTTAATCACTATAAAGAACAATTAGAAAGCATGGGAGTAGGGTCATTTGGACCGATTGATATCCATCGTGAATCAAAGACCTATGGATATATCACCTCTACTCCAAAGCCTGCCTGGAAAAATTTTGATTTTGTTGGAACGTTGAAAAAACATTTCGAAATTCCAATTGCCTGGACAACCGATGTGAATGCTGCTTGTTACGGGGAGTATGTTTCAGGTCATGGAAAAGGTTTATCCAGTGTTGTTTATTACACGGTTGGAACTGGAGTTGGTGGAGGAGCTATACAAGATGGGATTTTTGTTGAAGGGTTTAGCCATCCAGAAATGGGGCATACGTTAGTTAAGAGGCATTCAGGAGATACTTTCTCTGGTGCTTGTCCTTTTCATCATGATTGTCTGGAAGGGTTGGCATCTGGGCCCGCTATCGAGATGCGTACGGGAACCAAGGGACAAGATCTTTCTATAAAAGATCCGTTGTGGGAAATCGAGGCGGATTATATTGCACAATGTGCCTATAATACGACCCTGATGCTTTCACCAGATATTATAATTTTTGGTGGTGGTGTCATGCAACAAGAACATCTGAAAAAGAAAGTACAAAGACGTTTTTTAGAACTAATTAACGGCTATGTCGATACGCCAAATATCGAAGAATACATTGTCACACCTAAGTTAGCAGATAATGCAGGAACTATAGGATGCTTAACTTTAGCAAAAGATGTTAGAATCAATTCTTAATCAAAAAAGTATTAGTCAATAAAACGATTATGAAGTCCGATCAACTTAATGTGGCCGGGCTATTTGTATTCAGCAATATCATTCACTTACGATACGCGGAGCCGTATCATAAATGATGATATTTTTTGATTTTCCGCGGTATGATGAGATTCATAGATTATTGAATGGATAAAACAATCAAAAAGAACTCAATTCCCTTAATCGGCAATTGAGTTTATTTTGTGTTTGGAGAAGTAAAAAATCAATATTGGATATGCAAAAAAATAGCTTTATCACAGAGATAGTGGATAAACAAGTATCAAAAGAAATCTGGTAGTTGAATGACGAAAAAAGACGAAATAAGTAGATACCACCTACTGATTCGCTCGGCCATAACCTACATTTGAGATCACGCTAGATATTTAACGAATGTTTTGACGTACTTTCTTGGGAAAGTCTATTCTTGATATCTTTGATAATAATTCTTCGCTTTTTCCATATGAAGTTGAGAAATAATTTTGTAAAAGTGTGTTTCAGAAGTGGGCATACTGCTTAGTTGATCGAGCAACGCATTTATTTTTTGTGAATAGGTGGGAAAATCAAAGTAAAGATTTACGATATATGTCATAAAGCGCAGCTGTAAGGAAAAATATAGATTGTCCGCCTTAGTAATAACACGTTCATAAAGCTGCAGACAATCTTTAGCCTCGTCTATATCATTGATCATCAACAACCATTGAATACGATTGAAAAAAAGATCGCTGATTTCTTCATAATATCGTTTCGCTTCAAAAATTTCATATTTTGCTAATTCATCAAGTAGTCTCGCGTAAAGGCTGCGTTCCTTATCCTTCTCTTTTTCGGAATAGGAAAGAAGGACAAGTTTCGCCAATTTTATTTCTTTTAGTGTCCACATTTTTATTGTATCCAAATAAGTAAGAATCTCTAAAAAGGGAGCACGAGAAAAATTGTAAAAATTGGTATTCGTAATAAGCACCAATAAGTAGGCTTTAATCGCTAGATAACGGATTTCTGTGTGAGTGTGGGATTTGTATTTTTCAAAAATTTCGTATAAAGCTTCAAAATTGCCGCTGTTATACAATTGATCAATCTCAGCATCGAGTATCTTCTCTTCATTTATAATCTGACTATCCCTAAAATAATCGAATTCTGTTTGGCTAATTCCTAGATTATTCAAAAATCCTTGAAACTTAGTTACTTCAACTGAGTGTTTTCCAGCTTCAAAATCGCTGTAAAAAGACTTCGATGCGATACCTGAGTACACTTCCTTTTGTGTAAGTCCCTTTTGTTTGCGGATTGATTTAATAATTACTTCGTTCATGAGTTCTCCCAAGTATAATTCCTGTATACAGGAATTATACTTGTTTTTAGTTTCTTTTTGCATGCTATATTGTAAAAAACAAACAGAGGAGTTAATAAAATGAACAAAACATATTTTAAATTAATCGGTGGGGCACTTGCTTTAACAATGGTAATCAGTTTCTTCTCAGTTATCGGAATTGCATTGAAAATGAACGAGAATGGAGTTGTTTTATGTCAGATAGCAGCATTTCTGATTTGTGGAGTAGTTAGTTTCTTTTGTATGAAGAAAAAAGATCCAACCTTGAAACAATTCGGGTTCAAAAAAGGGAAGCTAAGTAGAGGAATAATAGGATTTATGGCATTGATTATCTGTATACAGCCAGTCGTTCTAGGAATTAATTTCAATCTTTCTTTTTCAACATTAGGATTGATCATTATTCAGATGTTGTTAGTTGGTTTTGTTGAAGAAACTTTTTTTCGCGGAATTATTTTCAATTCTTTAAGAGATAAAGGGCCAAAGTTTTTTATTATTTTTTCTAGCATACTTTTTGGACTTCTTCATATGGCCAGTAGTTTGAATCCGAATACTGCCTTCATCTTAGTCATTTTGCAAATCATTAATGCTTTACTGCTGGGATTCGTATTTTCATTCATTTATTATTCAAATCAATCGATTTACACAGTCATTTTGTTTCATGCGCTATTCAACGTATGTGCCTCAATTTCTAGTATTTCTTCAATCGAGAAAAATATTATCGCGGTAATTCTATTGAGCATTTTCTATCTTTTATTTTTGTTCCATTACCGTATGATCAGTTCAAAAAAGATTTTTAGTTAGAGCTGTTTATGTCGTTGGTCTATTTGAATCCATGTAAAATCTATCTTGAAATATCTCTATAAAAGCTTTCGAAATTAGTTTTTAACAAGGTATAAATGCGTTTATTTAGTAGTCAAGCTGGAACATACGCTCATTTATTTTACAGGAGTTCTAACCGATTGGATGAAGTGAACGCACTTGAAAAGCATTAAAAGTTTAGCCGATTACAAATTTAATTGAAACATAAGGATGACACCAATTTCCGTACACATCCTAACTTTGAAGATTACACTAGATTACCCCATCATTCAATCTTCGTTGCATGGCTTTAACACAATCAGATTCGGAACTGATGATTCCGTCCTGAATCGTGCCCATTTTTTGTTGCAGGGCAAGGCAGGTAGCGGGTCCAAAGTTGCCATCTATTGCAACTTTTAATGTTGATTGCAGTGCACGGATCATGTTCGATCCACCGTGTCCAAATTGAACCGAGGGAATAGATTGATTCGCACGATTTCTGATTTGTCCGCTTATGATCCCATCTTTGATGCTGCAATTCAATACTTCTTGCAGACGTCTCGTAGTGGCAGGTCCCCATGAACCATCGATGGACAACATTCGTTGCTGCCCGATATTTTCGTGAGGCCCGCTAACACTCGTATTTTTTAGTCGAAAATAGCGTACAGGTAAGCCGGAATAATCACCCATCCAGCCGAACGCTTTGGTCACGGCGATATTCTGACAGCCTTTTGAGTAGGTACAGTGCAATGCGTTACCGTTAATATCACCTAAGAAAAATCCGGTATGCCCCGCTGACCCCAGCGATGCACCTTGATGTCCAGCAATCCAGAGATCTCCACGGCGAACTTGGGAGTGGCTGATTTCTTCTAATAAGGTGCCTTTTAAGTTGAAGAGCGTTTCGGTGTTTCCAATATAGGCGCCGTTTGGCAGAAAGTCTGCCGCAATCAACGCTCGAAAAACAAAACTGGAGCAATCCATGGAACGTGGGTCCAATCTATGTGACATGGAGTAGCAAATTTTTCCTTGTAGATTTAATCCGTATTGCAATGCAGTTTCAGTAGTTGGCATTTGATTCACCCCTATTGAATATTATTTTCCTGATCGTCCTTATCAGGCGTTTTCCCAACATCGCGCTCGAACACTCTCAGCCATTTCTGCAGCCAAGTGATCTTCAGTCCGAATTCATGGGCATTTTCTAAAATCGAACCGATCTCGTAAATGATTAATAATGCTGTCCAGATTAAGGCCACATTAATTGGCAAAATGATTCCTACAGTTGGCGCGATTTTGTCTAAGGCAGCGGCGCAAATAATTGTTGAAAAGGTAATGAATTTCGTAAACAAGCCATATAGATTAATCGAAGACACCCAGGTATGACTTTTCAACGCTTTGACGTATCCGGTGGTGAGGTCGAGTCCAACCATGGTCAAAAAAACGCCCATGATCGGCAGACTTCCGCCGAATAGATAATTGATTAAGGGAATTTGTATCATATAGATTCCTCGCTTTCTAAATTAATTGATAGCCCCTGCGAATTTCTTTTCGCAGGGGCTAATAGCTGTTGATCCCTACGCAGTATGTGATTGTCAATGAACGGATTTAATTGGGAAAAGAGTTACTCCCGCGGTGTATCAGGCGGTCCATCTTTGTTTTTCTTCCTGATCCGGTGAAGCCATTGAAACAGTCTGTTTTGATCTTTTGTGTCTTGGCTTGGTGACTCGTTTTTCATTAAAGGCATAGCGACTGGCTGCTGTTCGTTAAGCTGGTTATTGCTTGATTGTGGAAGCGACTCTTTTTCTACTTTGATCGCTGCTTTTTCTGAAGTTTCAATCGTGCTTAATTGTTTAAAATAGCGACTATGGGATGTAGCTGGTAGTACAGATGGTTTTGGAGCCGTCACTGTCGCAGACTTCTCCGGTTTTTCCACGACTTCAAAGCAACGTACTTCCTCACAGGTAGCTTCCTCAATAGGTTCTCCATCGTAACGAACACCTCTCGTCTCATGTTCTGGATCAAATATCAGGGTTTCCTTATGGGTCAAAATTTTAGCGGTGACCACAGTATCAAATAGTTTTACGCCGTTTTGTGTACAAATGTCTAGGTTCGTCAATAGTTCGCAAGCTTCTTTGATCTGTGGCGCCGTTAAATTGGGATTGAGGCCCTTGTATTTCCAATTGTGGGTGCCACCATCACTTTTTCCAAAGGTGGCAATTAAATCCTTGGTCATTGTTCATTTCCTTTCTTTGATTTTTTCTGCGTAGATTGGTTTATGATTTCATCAAGGTTCGCTAGTTTCTTCAGGTCGGACAAATGAAATAAGGGAGCGGGCAACAGAGACGACTGTTTCACCGAATTTTTTTACTGGAAAAACTCTCAGTTTCAAAGTCTTCCATTCGGGTGCCATAAAGTAGTCTTCAAAATAATAAAAGAGACGTTTTATGGTACGTGTGGCTTTAGTATGCATGAACACTTCGCGGACAAGATCCTTTAGAAAGTGTTCAAACTCCGCCGCTCCTAATTGGCAGCGAACTTTTAAGGCTAAAATGTATTTGATGGTGACACTACTGTTTTGTGTTTCATGATAAAAATTGGTGATTCGTTGTTCGAGTGTTTTAGCTTTTAAGTTGAATAACTGCCGAAACGACAGTGTTTGTATGACATTCATTGATGCTCATCCTTTCGTTAATTAGTGGAGGAGGGCGGCGATAGCACCGCTGCTCCTCAAAGTATTGGTTTAAAAAATAATTGTTTCAATTGTTTCGACATATTTGGCGGTTTCTACGGTGTGGAATAATTCAGCGCCATCTTTATGACAAAGCTTCACGCCCGTCATGCGTTGTAACAATCCTTTGATCTCTGTGTCGGTCTTTTGAGTATCAGGATCATTGAAGTTCCAGGTATGATTTTTTCCTAAGCTGTTTTTAAAGGTTGCGACGATTTTTAACATCTTTCATGTTCCTTTCTATGGTTTATTTGGTATAGCGTGATTGACTGGTTAGGATCACGCCGTCTAATTCACTGCCTTCGACTGACAAGGCTTTCATTATTTCTCCCAGTTCAAGTACCTTCTCTTCGCTGGGCTCATCCATTACATTTGTAAAGGTGATCTTCTTAGTTTTCTCTCCGCCTGCATCGATTTCTACTTGTAGTTTATTGCCGATTTTTTGAATCATGGTTGTTTCCTCCTAAATTTTTTTGTTTCCGGCCGGTGACTAAAAGATAAACGATTTCTAAAAAAAGTGCGAATCGCAAATTGACCAAAAGGGGGTCAATTTGACCTGTTTTTGAGTAAAAAGTGCTGTTTTTGATGAAAAAGCGGTCAAATTGGGGGTGAAATGGTCAATTTGCGATTTTACAAGTGGTATCGTAATGTAGTATAATAAAAATTCTGCATAAAACGCTTACATTGGTTGCTATAACCAATTATCCTCATAATCCTCGTCAGACTCCGCGATCAGGTCGGGAAAATGATATAGTGCATAACTAATTTCGTACTGCTTTTTTAGCTTGCCTATGGGGGTGATGAATTCTTGCAGGAGAGGTCGTTTGCTTAAGTAACGAGCGAATGGTGTATTCGGCAGGTCTAGGAAATCAAGAGGTGTTGTGCCAGGGCGAGTAGTATGGAAGCTTCCACGTGAGATAGTAGCTAGAAGTAAGGAGGCGATTTCGGCATGTTTCGTGACTCGTCGTTTACTGATAGGAAGCAGCAGGATCAGCCCGTTTATCATTTCGACAAAGTATTGACCGTCATGTTTAAAGATAGTGAGAATCTTTAGTGGATTGAGCCAGATGGTTTGATCTGCACTTTCAAGAGGAAAGAGTGCGAAATTTGGACAGAACCACGGGATTTTGTACTGCCCGAAATACTTGAGCCGTTTAAGACTATCGGAAATGATGGCATAATCGGAGTAGCAATGTGCAGAAGCAAAGGAATGTAATGTCGTGAGAATACTTTTATTGTTAATAAATGTACCATTATCCGTAACAATTAAGATCTCAGTAGTGTCAGGTATCGGAGTGATGCACAGGATCTCTTGAACCTTTGAGGGGACAAATAACAACGTATCGTGCAGATACTCTTCCCATTGTGGTGACCATTGCTTATCATCTAAAAAATCAAACGACTCTAACTTTTTCATAAATAGTTCCTCCTCTTGATACAATTTTTTTGTAAATGCGTAATTACGTCTCTACAAGCAAAAGTATAAAACTAGAGGAAAAAAGAGGATATAGGAATAGTTATTTAAACTAATTTTTTGTAAAAATTGTCCAGTTTTTGTGACAAAATGAGCAAATTTTTGTTTACTAAAAGAAAATCGAATAAAAATGCGTATAGGATCACGAGGTATTTTTTCATTTCCTAAGTATGCTAACTTCAATAAAATTAAAGAGTATCAGAGTATTAAAATAACTATTTAAAAAAGGTGAATCTATCTTTCATACTTTCCTTGTATCTTTGCTGGAAAGACTGCCATCATCTAAGCGATAACAGATGTTTAGAAAATGGTTAACAATATGTAGGCTAAGAATATGTAGGCTAAGAATTTAACTATCGTTCATTATCCACAAAAAATTTGAAGCAGAAGCAATTGCTAAGACACCCCTTAGTAATTGCTTCTGCTTCTTTACTGTTATTCAGAATAATCAAACGTATCCTGCAGCGTGCCGTCTTGTTTTTGTTTATAGACTTTCACCGAAGAATTTTTGTTTTTCGCAATTTCCTTCGCTCGTTCGACGGCCTGCTCCTTTTTGTCGAAGGTGTCACTGGCTTGACTGGCTTTTTCGGAAATGACGATCCAATGATCTTCTTGATATTTGACTAAAACGTCGGCATTCATCAATTTTTTTGCATTTTTATCATGGTCGTGAGAATCATTTTTTTGTGGTGCTTTGGCTTTTTGAAAATCTTTCTTCTCTGCGGCAGAAGCATTGTCATACCATTTTTCTGCTTGACTGGTGGCAATCGGAATTGCACGATCATCTGGATAACCATCATCTAGCAGAGCATTCGCGATATCAATGGCTTTTTTTCGAATCAATGGGTCTAGGTTTTTCATTGAGGCTGGGTAATCATTCATATTCCAAGGCATACATACGTCCTCCTTCAATAATTTATATATCTACCTTACTATGGAAACGATTGATTTGAAATTAATACGCTTATAGAAAAAAATACACGCCCGATTATGGACGTGTAGGTTCAATCTTTCCGAATTTTCGAAATGTGTTTGCTGCGTCCGCCAATTTTAGTAGCAAAATGGTCGGATTCTTGTTTGCTTTGGAATACCCAAAGTTTCTCAGGGTCTTTTTCACGGGTGCGCTGACCTTCTTTATCAATATAACCATGGAGGACTTTGACAACATACATAAGATCACCTGCTTTTTTTAGTTTAGCTATTAGTATACGGAGTGAAAAAACGAAAGCAAATCATTTGCCTGCGGATTAAGAGAAATTTATACTTGGGCTTTTTTATTGCTTGATTGAGATAGTCTTCTAAGATGTATCGGTGACGGTAAAGCCCAGTAAAAATGGCTTTGAAACAACTAGATTTAGCTTTTTCAGAAGTTTCCGTTTTTTTCAGTTGGAATGCCCGTATCCTATTCTCTTCTTGCTAAGCTTATTAATGATACTAGAATGTCCTCTTACTCTAGTATTAGATAATCAGTCAACGAAGAGTCCAATCTGATAGATGGACTCTTCGTAAAGTTACAGATGTGTGACGATAGAGCTGATTAAATGTAATTTCCTAAGTAAGGTGAAGAGGGTAATGTATTGAAATCGTACTTCTCGATCTCGGCTACGTGTTTGGTGAAAGCATGGAGAGATTCAGTCAACATGATATTGACCGTATCGCCGGCAGTCAGCAGACCGATAACAGGGATTTTCAGCATCGTTGCGATTCCGATTTCATAAGCGGTTCCTGGGTCGGTAATTTCGTGTTCATAATCTAAAATAGCGACGATAGCATCGGCTGTTTCAATATGATGCATATCCTTAAAATAGGTCTCGCTTGCCCATTCCGGTGTGAAGGCTTCGTACTCGCATGTTTGGTCTAAACGTGGAGAATGAAATTCGGTAACAGTTGGGTTGTTCTTCAAGGCTTTTTCCACTGAGTGAATTAGAGAAATTTGTTCCTTAGAGAAAAATGGCCCTGCTAAATAAATTTTCATTAGGCAACAACTCCCATCTCAGATAATTCGATACAGACTTTATTGATCAATGATTGGTAATCGTCTGAGATCAATATGTGTTTGATTGCTTGATAGTCAATGAAATCTTCATTTGAAGCCTTAATCAGAAATTCGATCAAGGACTGATAGTAGCCGTCAATATCAAGGATAGCGATAGGTTTTGGCGGAACAAGTCCAATGGCGATTGAGCTCAGTAAATGAAATAATTCTTCCAGTGTTTCTAGTCCTCCAGGTAAGATCAAATAGGCATCTGATTTATTGATCAGAAGTTGTTTTTTCTCATCCATTGTTTCAGTAAAAATAAATTCATTGATCTCTTTACGAGAAAGATCATCATCAAAGAATCCACGAGAGCAAATTCCGGTCACATTCCCGTGCTTATTGATAACACCATTGCTTACTGCTCCCATTAAACCGCTGATTGAGCCGCCAGAAACTAAGTCCAATCCTTTATCAGCGATATACTCGCCAATACGTTCTGCAAGTTCTTTATATTTTGCTTCTTTTCCATAGCATACGCCACAAAAAACTGCTAATTTCATAAATATTACCACCAATCTTTTTCTTTGAGAGTTCATCATAGCTCTAAAAAAAATAAAATAAAAGACTAGATGTTGTGTTAGATTTATGTTATTGGCTAAAATACATACAATATATTGTGTTTTAGTTAAGGCGCGTACTTGCTTAATATAAAATTTTTTAACTGATTTATTAATACATGCAGGTTATTATTTTTAGTTTTCTGCTGTGGTGGTGAAGGGAACAGCTTTACGGTCAATATGAATGATGCGTCTGTCTAACGACCAAAAATCGGCAAAAAAAAGACAATCAATGGTGAACTGATATGCTCCCCCTATATAGGACACTGAAATATAAAGTGGCTTATATAGGGGGAGTTTGTATGTCTAGAGGAAAAATGAAATTAAGTTCAGAAGAACGGCTAGCTCTTGCAGAAAGAGCTTTAAGAAATGAAGCTAGCATAAGCAGCCTGGCCAAAGAAGCACAAGTCGATAGCAGTACGATAGAAAGGTGGATCACTCTTTATGAGAATGAGGGACCCACAGGTTTACTCCCTACAAAAAGGAATCAATCATACTCAACAGAATTGAAACTGAATGCGGTCCATGATTATTTAGCTGGAACATATGGTAGCTTAAGAGCTGTCGCCAAGAAATACGGGC
>SKEM01000393.1_pt1 | contig 30665 bp, 31 predicted proteins | sample 4826731 | NCBI WGS metagenome assembly SKEM01 (sample SAMN11008809, study PRJNA524170) | human gut metagenome | biome: Human fecal sample; material: Feces; isolation source: fecal sample from pouch patient p37 | host: Homo sapiens | place: Israel: Tel-Aviv | collected 2015-07-27
GATGTCGCTACTATAATGGTGTGCAAAGCTTTTCATGGATTAAAAACTCCTGTTTTTGATCTAATTTAACTAAAATCAAATCGAATGTCAAAGTATCCAAACACGTTCTTAAGATAGTAGTGACCTGACATATAATTTGGACTTGTTATGAATATGTGTTAAGGTAATCTTAATGATTCGGCTGTAACATTTTTGTAATGTTGGACCACAAGTTCGTTTTATAGTTATTTTACAGCGTGGCCGATCAAAGCTAGTAAAGCATCGATCGGTCTCTTTTTGTATCATATTTTTCATTTTATTCAGTAAGGTATACGCTAGGCAATACACTATAATAACGAAGGTTCAAGCTGTAGACAGTTCAAGTCTTTTTTATTCGAGCAGAAAGGCCAGTTATCAGGCTGGCCTGACGAGTTTCAACTGCTAGGGCAGTGTAGGGTGTACTAAACATTTTTCAGCCGATGATTCTTAATTGTTTATCAGTTACACCAAGCACTTCGCAGCATAAGAAAGCACGGATTTATTGGAGGCATGTAATGACAGAAAAAGTTAAAGTCAAACATTTAACTAAAATATTTGGCAAACAGATCTCTCAGGCTAAGGAACTCCTTAAACAAGGTAAGAACAAAGAGGAGATCCTTGCTCAAACTGGTTGTACAGTTGGTGTCAGTGACGCTAATTTTTCAATTAATGAAGGAGAGATCTTTGTTGTCATGGGTCTATCCGGTAGTGGTAAATCAACCCTGATCCGGATGATCAATCGTTTGATCAACTCGACTGATGGAGATGTCGAAGTTGATGGCCAAAGTGTGATGGATCTAGACAAAGAAGGTTTGCGTAAACTACGCCAGGATAAGTTCGGAATGGTTTTCCAGAATTTTGCTTTGTTCCCACACTTGACAGTTCTGCAGAATGCGGAATATGGATTAGCACTAAAAAAAGTTGATCAGGAAACGCAAGAAAAAAAGGCCAAGGATGCTTTGAACCTAGTTGGTTTGAATGGTTACGATCAACAATATCCCGACCAGTTATCTGGTGGGATGCAGCAACGGGTCGGTTTAGCACGGGCAATTGCCAATGATGCCGAGATCTTACTGATGGACGAAGCCTTTTCTGCCTTGGATCCACTGTATCGTAAAGAAATGCAGGATCTCTTGTTACAGATCCAAGAAAAAATGCATAAGACAGTTATTTTCATTGGTCATGATTTAAACGAAGCCTTGAAATTGGGTGATCGAATCATGATCATGCGTGATGGTGTAGTTCAACAGATCGGGGATCCTGAAGATATCTTGACGCATCCGGCTAATGATTATGTCGAACGCTTTATTGAAGGCGTTGACCGGACTCAAGTCTTGACAGCCAGCAGCGTCATGGCTAAAGCACAGGTGGTCAACATTGCTAAAGCTGGTCCGCGAGTGGCTTTACGCCGCATGCGTGAAAATGATATTTCTTCGATCTATGTGGTTGATAACGAAAACAGGTTCGTCGGCTTTGCTGACGCGCATGATGTTTCAGACCTGATCAAGAAAAACAGTAAAGATTTACGGTCCGTTTTGAAGACCGATGTGCCCAAGACTCATGCTGATACACCGATCAATGATCTGATCAATGATATTTCGAAGACCCCGATCCCGTATATCGTGGTCGATGATGATGATCATTTGCTGGGTATTATCTTGCGTGGGACAGTCTTGGCTGCTATTTCCGGGGAAGAGGTGAGCGCTTAATGAAAGGTATCGGAGCATTACCATTAGCCGATTGGATCAACGCTGGTGTTGATTGGCTAAGTAAATTTACAGGATTTTTCAACAGTATCACGGCTTTTTTCCAGGCTATCATTGACGCGATCCAATGGGTCTTTGATTTATTGCCGGAATGGCTATTTATCATTGTTATTTTGGCTTTAACGTATTGGGTCAAGAAAGACCAGAAGAAATTGGGCTTCATGATTTTTGAAGTTTTGGGTCTTTTATTGATCTGGAACTTAGGATATTGGCGTGATATGACACAGACCCTGACTTTGGTCTTGTCGTCAAGTTTGATCGCGATCATCATTGGGATCCCGCTGGGGATCTGGATGGCTAAGAGTAATAAAGCTGAAGTTGTGATCAAACCGATCCTGGACTTCATGCAGACTCTGCCGGCCTTTGTTTACCTGATCCCAGCTGTGGCCTTCTTTGGTATCGGGATGGTCCCTGGTGTCTTGGCATCTGTGATCTTCGCAATGCCGCCGACAGTACGGATGACCAGCTTGGGTATCCGTCAGGTCCCAGAAGGCTTGATCGAAGCTGCCGATTCATTCGGTTCGACTAGCTGGCAAAAACTGATCGGACTGCAATTGCCGATGGCTAAGACAACGATCATGTCCGGTGTCAACCAGACAATGATGCTCGGACTTTCCATGGTCGTTATTGCATCGATGATCGGTGCGCTTGGTTTGGGTACGCAGGTTTACTTCGCTGTTGGACGTAACGATGCTGGTGCAGGTTTCGCTGCAGGTATCGCGGTGGTTATCGTCGCTATTATTTTGGATCGGATCACACAATCGTTCAACCAGACATCCAGATAAGGGGTGATCATAGTGAAGAAGAAAATCCTCCGTTATCTAAAATTAGCAGCCGCGACGTTAGGCTTGGCAGTAGTTGTTAGTGCCTGTGCCAAGCCGCCCGAATATAATTCGCATAAAAAATTAGGGCCTCAGATCAACTATACGATCACAGGGATCGAAGCTGGTGCGGGTATTACTGATAGTACTGAAACGGCTTTGAGTAAGTACCATCTGAAAAGCGCAAATTGGCAAATTATGCCAAGTTCTACTGCTGCCATGGTAAGTACCTTGGATAAGGCTATTAAAAATAAAGAGCCGATCGTAGTGACAGGGTGGCAGCCGCACTGGATGTTCGCCAAATATCCGCTGAAATTCCTAGATGATCCTAAACATGCTTATGGCAAGGGTGAATCAATGCGGACTATTACTCGAAAGGGATTTAAACAAGATAATCCAGGTGCCAATAAATTCTTAGAGAATTTCCATTGGTCGATCAAAATTTCTAATCCATTAATGATGAAAATCAACAACGGTATGAATAAACAAAAGGCCGTTGATGAGTTTATTAAGGACCATCCTAAGCAAGTCAAAGAGTGGCTAAAGGGTGTGCCTGATGGAAAAGGCAAGAAAATCAAGATCGGGTATACTCCATATGACTATGAAATAGCTACTACTACCCTAGTCACAACTCTTTTGAAACAAAAGGGGTATGACGCAACGATGCAGCAGCTTGATGTTGGTATTATGTGGAGTGCGATCTCTAGTGGTAAATTGGATGCGACAGTTACAGTCGAACTTCCTGTGACACATAAGTTATATGCTAAGAAATATAAGGGTAAATATGTTGAAGTCAGGAAAAATCTGGAGCATGCTAAAACTGGATTGGCTGTGCCGAAGTATATGAAGAATATTAATACCATCGATGATTTAAAAAACAAATAAAAATAAGGTTGATGCAAAAAGTATTAGTGGATCATCCTGAAACGTAACCTGCCTCCCACAGTGTTGACCTAAATTTTTTATTTTAGGCATGGATCAATTTGATGCGGATAAAGAAATGCCTTAAGTTACTGAAACCGTAACAGCTACGTTTAAGTTCTTTGATCTTGCGATTGATCCCCTCTAACGGCCCATTAGAGTAGTCATAGAGACAAGCGTTCCTGATCCCTAAGTAGTTCTTTTGAATGGTCCTTATGACGGTATCCATTTCAGTACCATTGGGACGGTAGTTCATAACTAATTGTTGTAAAGTAGCCCGATCGCGGTTGCGAATAAAGGTTAAGAGGTAGATTGTACTTGCTTTGTCCACAATTACATCTCCTACCGTTTAATGTTGTCAGGGCTAACTATCTCTTAAGGTAAATCACGACTATGAAAATAGTCAAAAAATATGCATAACGTCAAAGTTGTCTGATATGCTCTGTTATCATACAATGGTAGTATAGTTTTAAATAAAATTAGTGCTAGTAGATTGTATAACCACTAAATCCTATATGGTTGGAGGTAGTAATTATGTTCAAGAACATCCTAGTTCCACTAGACGGAAGTAAAGATTCATTCAAGGCATTAGCATATGCTAAAGAGATGGCACAGATGTTTTCTGCTACTCTTTTTGTAACCACTATAATTGACCCTAGTGTTGCTATACCAGCCGGTGTACCTCCAGTTGGTGGCATTGTTCCGGTCCAAGTTGAGTTGGACGTTCGCGAAGAGGCAGCGCATGTTATTGATGAGGCAAAAAAAGAACTAGCTGGTACTAATATTCAAGTAAAGTACACCATTGTTTCTGGTACAGTAAATGATGAAATTGCTACTAATCTTCCAGAGAAGGAAGAAATCGATCTAATCGTACTTGGAAAGTCTGGAAAGAGCGCGTTAGAGAAGCTCATTGTTGGCTCTGTGACAAAGTACGTTGTGCAACACGCAGAAGTTCCTGTATTAGTTACCGAAGCGGCTTCTGAGTGAGCTAGCTGCTCTATTGACACTAGTACATGTATGTATGACGCACTACTTAGATACTGCTATAATATTAGCTTGATATAGTAACCCCCCTGAGTCTGAATTTACTCTGACTCAGGGGGGTCTCTTTACCGATATCTTTTTATTATGTATATTAGCAGGGGCTCTGGTGCAAAAATAATAAAAGGAGCGATTTAACCCTGTTTGATAATCATTTGCGGGCTAGTTTGCTAATAATTCGGTTAATGATTGTAACGCTGAAAAACCAAAGAGGTTAATTGCTCTTTGGCTTATTTTATGTAGCTGATGCATGACTTCAATACCACTTAAAGTTTTACTGGCGGTGCGCATAGATTGAAACCCGCTAGATTTAACTAACACATGTTCAATCAGCCGATGATCTTGCTCGATCAGATTATTTCGATACGTAGAGCACTGGTGATTTCCTTTCGCCAATAATCCATTTTTAATTACTTGCTTAATCGCTTTTAAAGTTGCTCCATACTGATCGGTTACCAAACAATCTGGGCGACCGTAGGTCGTCAATAACCGTTTCAAGAAGTGGTAAGCGGATTGGTAATCTCGATGACGACGCAATTCAAAGTCTAATGTTAATCCATGATTGTCAATGGCTCGATAAAAGTAATACCAGCGCCCTTTAATTTTAAGATAGGTTTCATCCATTCGCCAGCTCTGACTAGTGGCATGTTGCTGCTTTCGCCACAACAATTTAAAGATTGGACCATAGTGATGAACCCAACGCATAATTGTCGTATGGTGGACCGCAATTCCCCGATCACGCAAAATTTCAACAAGATCCCGATAGCTTAAACTGAAGCGAAGATAGTAGCCGACGGCTACCAAAATAATGTCTTTCTGGAAATGCCGCCCTTTAAAATAATTTTTCATCATGACGAATTTACAATTGAAGTGCAACAAGTAAGAAAAAAATAAAAAAGAACTCATAGCCTGAGTCCTATAAAATGAAGTCACCACAACAATCATCTAAAGGAGATCCTAGGCTATGAGTCCGTACAACCATCTTACCTTAAAAGACCGAGAATGCATACTGTTGGGCGTCACTTTAAACGATACCTATCAAGTTATTGCGGAGAAAATTGGGTGTTCCAAAGCCACCGTATCGCGCGAAATCAAGCGCAATGGTGGTCGTAAGGCATACTCGGCCGTCAAAGCCCAAGAGAACTATCAGGGACGGCGGCTAAAAAGCCGACGTCCTAGGCTTCTAACTGATTTGAAGTTACGGGATTTTGTTCTTCACTGTATTGTTCAACGTCAGTGGTCCCCGGAACAAATTTCCGGTCGTTTAGTCCACGAAAACAGTGAATGGCATGTCAGTTATAACACCATTTATCGTGGGATTGAACGTGATAATTTAGGCATCAAACGTAAGAATCACGAGGCTCGTGGCTTTGCCCGTAAGCTCCGTCACCGTGGTAAAACCCGAAAGGTCAAGGGAACCATTAAGGAACGTCGGGGACGATTTAACGACGTCCCTTCCGTTCATGAACGACCTGTTTCATGTGAGAATCGAAGCTGGTTTGGTCATTGGGAAAGTGATACCGTTCGCGGTAAAACCGGGCGTTCGGCCCTGGTAACCTTGGTGGACCGCAAATCTCGGTATTTATTATCTCAGCGGGTTCCCAAAGTAAACGCCAAGAACGTCACACAAGCGATGATTGACCTCTTGCATACCGTGACGCCCAAACGAGTTCGGACGCTTATGCCGGATCGTGGAACTGAATTCGCAGGATACCGCGAAGTTAGTCAAGAGCTAAGTATCCCAGTCTATTTCCCAGATCCTCATGCGCCTCAGCAACGGGGAACCAATGAGAATACCAACGGACTTATCCGTGAGTATTTCCCCAAAGGAACCGACCTAGACCAACTGACTGATCAAGATATCGACAAGTTTGTCAGGGATTTAAATCACCGACCACGTAAGGTATTAGGCTGGAAGAGTCCATTTGAAGTTTTCTTCGGGACAAAGTTGCGCTTGATTTGACAATTCGTCATAGCTACCTCGCTTTTTAGGCTAATTATACTCAAAATAAGTTTACCTGAAAACTTTTGCACCAGAACCGGTTTTGGCAGACCGGTCTTTTGTTGAAGTGAAGCAAATTTAAACATTAAGATTATTTTTGGCTCGTGACAATAATCATTTTGTATACCCAAGTAATTAATCGAGCGTTGCAAGTGGCAAAGTTTCTCACCATTAAAAAAGCTTAGATATATTTAGATACAAATTTTTTGACGTTTTGAATATGTGATAATTAAAGTGTTTAAATGGCACAAACTAGGTCACAACTTAACATTAAAGCGTCGTTTGCGCTTGGTGGGATCACGAAACCAACGGTCGACCTGCTTAAAGAAGGCTTAGTTAACAAGGTCATGGACGTTCAAGATTTCGATAAGGGTGCGGCCGACTCGATGCATACGAACCCGAACCAACAGGAGATCGATGCGTCCTGGTACGCCGATCCTGATAATAAAGGGGCGATGGTTGACCAATTAGACGTTGTGATCCTGTCCGCCTTGGAAATCGATACGAAGTTTAACGTCAACGTTATGACCGGTTCCGACGGTGTGATCCGGGGAGCCGTTGGTGGTCACCAGGACGCGGCGACGGCGAAATTAACGATCATTTCAGCGCCGCTGGTGCGTGGTCGGATCGCCACGGTGGTTCCCGATGTTGCCACGGTCGTGACCCCCGGTGATTCGGTTGACGTCTTGGTCACGGAAGTGGGGATCGCCATCAACCCGAAGCGCCAAGACCTGATTGACGCCATGAAGAAGGTTCCCGGTGTGCCAGTTTACACTATTGAAGAATTACAGCAACGTGCTGAAAAAATCGTTGGTGTGCCGAAACCGCTAGAATATACGGATCAAACCGCTGCCCTCGTGGAATACCGCGACGGGACGTTGATCGATGCGATCAAGGCCGTCAAGGATTAGTTAGTAATTGATCATTAGCTCAACCGGTCGCGACAAGACGCCGCGACCGGTTTGTGTTTAACGGTATAATAATTAAGAGAATTGATGAGGAGGGGCCGCAGATGACAACGATATTTGAGACGGGGGCACCACAAACGATTGCCCAGGTGTTAGCAGACAAGGACGCGCGTGCGGCGCTACAAGCTCAATTGGTGGCAACCAAGGCGCCAGCGACCATTGTCGTAGCGAAGCTCAACATTCCCGGTCCAATCAAGGCCAACCAAACGTTGAGTCGGGTCTTTACGGCGGGCATGGCAGCATGGCAAAACCGGCTGGCAACGGCGGACGTGTCGCAGACCATCTCGGCTGACTGGGATCAGCCGACCGGGCGGGAGCAGTTTGAAGTCATTGCTGAGTCGGCGGCCGTCGTGAAACGGTTGGCAGTTCAGTTTGAGGACCAGTTCACACTTGGCCGCTTGTTCGACCTGGATGTGTTGACGGTCCAGGACGGTCAGGTCAAGCCGTTATCCCGGTCTGATTTTGACTTACCCGTGCGGACCTGCTTCATTTGTGGCCGACCAGCCAAGGAATGTGCGCGTTCACGGCGGCATAGTGTGGCCGAGCTACAAACGATGATCAGTCAACGCGTTCAAGAATTTTTTGCGAAGGAGGGGCCGACCGATGCTTAAGGGCGATCAACAGTTACCCGCGCTAGCATTACGGGCGCTGTTATACGAGGTTTCCGTGACACCGAAACCGGGACTGGTCGATCCGACCGATCCCGGGCCCCATCCGGACATGACCGTCTTCACCTTTATTGATAGTGCGGTGAGTTTGCAGCCCTACTTCGAGCAATGCCGTCAAGCCGGCCATGATTTTGAGGGTGCCGATCTGCGGCAATTATTTCAACAAATTCGGCCAGCGGGTGTGCAAGCGGAGGCGACGATGTTTGCGGCGACGCGGGGGGTCAACACCCACAAAGGGGCGATCTTTTCGCTTGGGATCCTGGTTGCTGCCAGCGCGGTCGTTTTGCGACAGGCTCAACCGACGATCGCGGCGGTTTTTCAAACGGTGAAGGCAATGGTCCGGGGACTGGTCCATCACGATTTAGGAGCCCTTAATCGGCAGACGGCCCAGACTGCTGGTGAACGGCAGTACTTAAAGTACGGGCAGGGCGGGATTCGTGCCGAAGCCGAAGCCGGCTATCCCACGGTCGTTAACGTGGGGTTACCCTTTTTACGGGAGCGGCGGGGGACCATCAATCAGCGTTTGTTGGATACGCTACTGATGATTGCGAGTCATACGAGTGACTCAAACCTAGTCAAGCGGGCCAAACCGTTGAGACTTTACCGTGGATGCAAGCACAGGCACAGCGGTACTTTGACTTAGGTGGGAGTACGACTAGTGAAGGCTGGGCCTTCTTAACGGACTTGAACCAGACTTTTGTTGCACGCAACCTTAGCTTGGGCGGGTCGGCCGACCTCTTGATTCTGACAATTTACGAGGCCCTCTTAGAAGGGACGTTAACGGCGGAATAAGCGTTAATAATCAGTAAAAAAACAGGTTTGTCGAAAAAATTCGACAAACCTGTTTTTTTGAGTTTTATGCGTGCCGGCCCAGTTTGTTATCGGTGATCAGGTCGATCGTCCGGTTCATCTGGTCACGGTAGTCGGCATTTTCGAGCAACATGGCCGCGATAATGTCTAGCGCGTAGGTGATGGCGAACTGGGAGTTCACGAAACGCGAGTTATTAACGAATTTACTATTCTTCACTTGGATGGTTAAATCGCTCAAAGCCGCGAGGTGACTGTTTTCATCAGAAGTGATCGAAATCACTTTTGCGGATTTCTTTTTGGCGAGGGCCACCGAATTATTCACTTCGTCGGTTTCCCCCGTTAGTTAAATGGCGAGGATCACGTCATCGGGCTGCATAATGCCCCCGCTGATGTACATGACGTGCGTATCGGTCATCGAAAACGCGGCGATACCCATCCGCAGTAAGCGTTGGGTCATTTCTTGAGCGGTGTAACCGGAACTGCCCAGTCCGAACAAGTAGACCCGCCGAGCATGGGAGATCAAGTTGACGGCGGTCTGCAGTTCATCAGTATAGAGTCGTTCCCAGGTTCCGCTGAGGATCTTTTGGTAGTTGTTGTAGACTTGATCGGCAACCGTGTCCGTTTGACTGACGACGGGGGCCTTGGGAGCGGGACTTTCCGTTAACTGGAGTTTAAAGTGGTAAAAGTTTGTGCAGCCCATTTTTTTGACGAAACGGGTGATCGTGGCGTTGCTCACGTCCACGGTCTTTGCCAAGCTCGAAATGGTCATTTTCTGCACTTCTTTTGGTGACTGAATGACCTTTAACGCGACTTTACGTTCCTGCCGCGAAAGGGTGGGGTACTGCTCTTCAACTGTGCTGACAATGCTCATAACGGCTTCATTCCAATCTATTTCCCAATATTAACGCTACAATACCATAGATTCCGTCGAATTCAAATAACCAGGTCGGTTAGAGCGTTACTTCGTGCTAAAAGATTTAATACTATCAATGACGAGGTCGGCAAACCACTGGCGATCGATGTGGAAGAGGACGTTGGCGTTGGGTTTACGGTTGGTAATGTGATAATAGTCGATCACCGTTTCACCAGCGGTCAGTTCGCCCTTAGTTTCGACCGCGACGTTGCAACGTTGACTCTCAAATTTTGTGGGATCGATCAACCAGGCGACCGTACACGGGTCGTAGAGTGGTAACCCCTTAAAGTTCCAGTGCTGATGGTCAAAGGACATCCCGTAGAAGTCGAGCAGTCCGCCCATCACATCGGCGACCGGGTTCTTGATCTTATGGATCTTTTTGATTTCTTCGGGTAATAATTGGGCTTCAAAGTCGACGTTTAATGGTGCTAACACGATGGGAATTCCCGATTCCATGACGATTTTAGCCGCTTCGGGATCCACTTGAATATTGAATTCGGTCGTGGGGCCCCAGTTGCCTAGACCCATGCCGCCCCCGAGGATTACGATCTGCTTGATACTCGACCGGAGCTCAAAGTGGACCGAAAGGAAGAGGGCGACGTTGGTGCAGGGGCCGGTGACCACGAGGGTTACTTTTTTCTGATGAGTGGATAAGATTTTAGCCATCAGTTCAGTAGCGGGAATGCCCTGTGAGAAGAAGTCGGGATTCGGCAGGGTCGCGCCGTCAAGCCCGGTGATACCGTGCATGCTGATCCCGGAAATCAGATCCCGGGTCAGCGGCTTAGCGTTACCGGAAGCGACGGGGATGTCTTCACGTTTCATCAGGGTTAAAAGGGACATGGCATTGCGTAGTGTTTGGCTATGTTTTTGATTACCGGCCGAAGTTGTAACCGCTAACAAATTAATGTTTTTTGAAGCGACTGCAATCATTAAGGCAATCGCGTCGTCGTGACCGGGGTCACAATCTAAAATAATATCTTCCAATGTTCTCAGCTCCAATTAATATCGTTAAAAAGTTGGTTAAGTTGGCCTTTCGACGGCCTTCGTGAAAGGTTAAATATAATCGTTTGATTTTTCTTACTATTAATAATTATAGTACAAGTTAGTTATTAATATAAGGGCCTGACCATGCACCCGAGACAAGGTCAGCCGGTTTAATTTTGATAATAAAAACACCAGCCACGTTACGACCGAAGTGTAACTTAAGTAACGTGGTCGGTGCTTTTTTATCAATTCATGATTATTATTGAATGATTATTTTTTATACCGTTGTTACCACTAATAATTTTAACAGAAAGCGGTGCGGGGTGCGATCAAAGTGTCACGATGACTTTACCATCAGGGTTACCGCCCTCAACGAGGTCCTGACCCTTTCGGATACCATCCAGAGTGAATGATTCCAAACGATCAATGGAAACGTGTAACTGATCATTTTGGATCATTAAGGCGATGGCGGCAAAAGCGTCACTGTCGCGGTATTCGCGTCGAGGGATGACCTGCTTATAAGCAACGTCCGGCTTGGCCTGACGATCCTGTGGCAGGGTGGTCAGTGAGACGTAGGTCCCGTGGGGCTTAACGATACTTAACCCGGCCGTCGCGGCACCACTGTTAGTGGCATCGATCAGGATGTCGGCCATGTCGGCGAATTTAGCGCTGACCCGTTCGGCATCGTAGGCTCCAAATTCGGACGCACCCAAGCCCAAGACGGTTTCCCGGGAGCTTTCCGTATCGGTCCCAATGACGTATAACCCAAGGGCCTTCGCCATTTGAACCAACATGGAACCGACCCCACCGGAAGAGCCTAGAATAACGATCGTTTGCCCCTGCTTAACGTGGGCAATGTGCACCAGCGTATTGTAGGACGTGATCCCGGACAATGGTAAGCCGGCCGCTTCATACGGGTTGTACTTCTTGGGCCGAAGTCCTAAATGGTCCGTTGAAACCTTAAAGTATTCCGCGTAAGTCCCGATACCGGGGCGGGCGAGCACGTCATCGCCGAGGTCGTAATCGTGGACGTTGGTGCCCAGCTTGACGATCCGACCGACCGCGTCGGTTCCGAGAATGGTCGGGAACAACATGGTGACGCTGTTCCGGAAAGTTCCGTTACGCACGGCAATGTCGAATGCGTTAATGGCAAACGCCGACGTTTTGACGAGGACTTCGTTGGGCCGCAGTTTTGGCACCGGGAGTTCCAGCTCTTCCATAACGTTAGAGTTACCGTATTGATTAAAACCAAATGCTTTCAAGTCCATCCCTCCAAACGTTGATTAAGCTTGTTGCGCCTTCAAATCGAGCAAGGCGTTGTAAGCTAATTCGTGATCTTCTTCATCAGTTAACCCAGAAACGATCAAGCTACCAATGATCCCGGTGTTGGTGATCCCGATTGGGAAACCACCACCAACGATGGCGAAGTCTTTCGGGCTTAACCCGCTACCCTTGTAGAAACTGTCAGGATCGTCCGCGTAAACGGCCTTTTCAAAGAGGGAACTGTGATCGAACGCGTCGACGACGTTGGCCTTCTTTTGGATCCATAAATTATTTTCGTGCGTGGTTTGGGTGCCGGCGTGGAAGAAGACTTCCCGCTTGTTGATCGTGATTAAAATGCAGACCCGTTCAAAGTCGGCTTTTCCGATCTTGCGGAGACTGTCAACCAACGGATCAACGTCCGCTAAATTGAAGTGGCTGAGCAAAGCTTGGTTTTCCTGGTTTGCGATTTCGTCTGTAGTGAGCATTTAAAAAAACCTCTTTCTAAAATATAATGCCTATTCCAATGGGTATGACGTATCAACCTTTTGTGGTAAGCCGGTTTCAAGGGACTTCTTAGCAGCAACGGCGGCCCGTTGTGCCATGATAACGTCGCGGCCTTCTGCAACCAATGGTTCGTCTTTCAAGATTGAACGAACGAAGGCTTTCATTTCAGCAGTGTAGGCTTCACGGTAACGTTCCTTGAAGATTGGAAGTGGCTTTTGTAATTCTTCGTTCTTGTTGTTGTAAAGTTCAACGGTACTGTTGCTTACGTTTTCAGCTTTCAGCATCCCTTCGGAGCCAAAGACTTCAACCCGTTGGTCATAGCCGTAAACGGCCCGACGACTGTTATCAATTAACCCGTAAGTCCCGTTTTCGAATTGAAGAACGAGGGCTAAGGTATCGATATCATCGATGTCCTTCAAGGTTGGGTCGATTAAAGTACCACCCTTAGCATACACCTCTGAGATGTTGCTGTTCATCATGTAACGCGCCATATCGAAATCGTGCATGGTGAAGTCGAATAATAATCCACCGATCCGTTGAATTAAATCGTGTGGCAGTAAGTCAGGGTCGCGGGAAGTGACTTTAACGATTTGAGGAGTCCCAATCTTACCATTGCGAACGCCTTCGTAGACGTTCCGGAATTGAGGGTCCATCCGACGGTTAAATCCGATTTGGAGTTTAACGCCGGCCTTTTTAACTTCGCGTAAAACGTTTAAGCTGGCTTCTTCGACTTGGTTCATACTCAATGGTTTTTCACAGAAGATGTTCTTCCCGGCTTTAGCAGCAGCCGTAACGATCTCTTCGTGGGTGTTTGTTGACGTAAAAATGAAAACGGTGTCAACTTTCGGGTTGTTGAGGATGTCATGGTAGTCGCGGGTCTGACTCGTGATTCCGATATCATTTAAATGTTCGGAAACGTTTTCAATGAAGACGTCGGCAACTTGTTCGATCACAATTTCTGGGATCGTCATTAAGTTCTTCAGATGCATTTGACCGGCGCGGCCTAAACCAATAATACCTGCATGTACTTTTTCCATAATATAAAACCACCTTAGTAAATATTTTTAAATAGTTAATACCCAAATTAAATTATTTATCTTCCGGTTTAACCCCGGAAGCGTCGCCGTACTTGAATTCCATTTGAATGAGTTCAAGTGATTTGCCCCGTGTTTCAGGCGCGCACTTATAGGCGAAGATAAAGGAAAGAATGTTGAAACCAACGAAGATCAAGAAGGTCCAGGTCATCCCGACAGCACTGAGCAGAACCGGGAAGAAGTAACCAACTAAGAAGTTCGCAAACCAGAGGAAGAACGTTGAAACGCCCATCCCAAGGCCCCGCAAGTTTTGCGGGAAGATCTCTGACAAGAGTAACCAAACTAACGGTGAAATAAATCCTTGGAAGAACCCGAGGAACATCATCGTGCAAAGCACAACGTAGATCGGTAGTAACGGGCTCTTGCTAAGAAAGGCTGAAATCAACACGATGAGTAGTAATGAAATCGTCGTCCCAATGATCCCGGACATCAACATGCTCCGCCGGTTAACGCGGTTCATGATCGACATCCCAATGAAAGTGGCGATCACGGAAACAATCCCGTTCCCGATGTTGGCGATCAGGGCCGCATTATGGGCGAAACCAGCCTCGGTCAAAATCGTGGTGCCGTAATACATCATGATGTTGATCCCGATAAATTGTTGCATGACGCCGAGGCCGATCCCGATAAAGACAAGGCGCCGAATCCATGGCGTGGTCAAGTCTTTAAAGGTTGCCTGCTTGATTTCACTTTCCTGGTTCAACGTGTCTTGAATCTGGCTGATCTCATCCTTACAGTCCCTTTCCCGAGGCCGGATCCGCTTTAACGCGTCGAGCGCGTCGTCAAGTTTATTGACCATTACTAACCAGCGCGGGGATTCAGGAACGATCATCATCCCGAAGAATAACAGGACGGCGGGAATCATCCCAAAGCCGATCATGTAGCGCCAGATATGGGAGATGTGACCGAACCAGTTCCCGAGAATGGCGTTAACGATGAAGGCGAGCAGTTGGCCAGTAACGATCATTAATTCGTTTTGCGTGACCAAGCGACCCCGAATTGAAGGCGTGGAAATCTCGGACAAGTACGTTGGGACGATAACCGATGCGCCCCCGACAGCTAAGCCCAAGAGTGCACGGAAGATGATCATCAACAGGGCGTTGGGTGCGACCGCACAAGCTAAGGTACAAAAGAAGAATAGGACTGATAGGTACTTTAATAGTCGCCGCCGCCCAATTCGGTCGGATAACCGACCCGCTAAGACGGCCCCGAACGCGGCCCCGAGGGTGATCCCACTGGTAACCAACCCTTCATTACTTGATGAAAGGTTTAATTCCTGCGGGGTCGCCATGTAACCGATGGCCCCATTGATCACACCGGTATCGACCCCAAACAATAAGCCGCCAAGCGTTGAGATCGACGCGATGTGTTTTAAATTGTGCCCGGCATTTTGATTAACTTCATCATTAGTAGAAGAATCCAGCGGGACTTTGTCATCTCTGACCACTTTTTCTTCGGACATAATCGTTCCTCCTAAATAACAAACCGTTCTATTAATTTTGTTTATACCCTTATAAATGGAATACAAGTGAGTAGCTAGTGGCGCCATAACAACATTTAAACGATCGTTACTGTGTGAACAAAGTACCATTTGAATTCCCCTGCTATTATTTCACTATGGATTGTGAATGTCAACACTTTTAAAGAAAGCGCTTTATTTGTGAAAATAATCTTTAAAATTGTGTTGACAAAGTCTGGTATATCAGTTATTCTGTAAGCGAACAAGGAAATGAACATATCGCAGATGAAGGCTGAAATTCCTCCGAAACGTGATAATTTCACAAGCGATTGCTCAGTTAAGAAATGCTTATGGAAAGGGGTATCAACATGGGAAAAAGTACAAATATCACAAGTCAAAATATCACAATCGGTATTATTGGTATGGGTCGTATTGGGAACGTGCATTACAAAAATTTAATGCGAATTCCGAATGTCACCATTAAATATATCTGTGATTTGATTGCGACTGATGACTGGGATATGAAATACAAGGCCGCCGAAAACGTCGTTACTGATTATCACGAAGTTTTAGCGGATCCGGATGTTCAAGCCGTATTGATCTGTGTGCCAACCGACTTACACCCACAATTCACGATCGACGCCGCTGAAGCTGGTAAAGATATCTTCTGTGAAAAGCCCGTTGGGTTTAACGATGAAGAAATTTTGAAAGCGCTTAGCGTTGTCAAGAAGACTGGGGTTAAATTCGAAGTCGGCTTTAACCGGCGTTTCGATAAGAACTTCCGGCGAATCGTTGATCACCGCGAAAACGGCGATATCGGTGATGAACAGGTTCTGAAGATCACTTCACGGGATCCCGAACCACCATCGATGGATTACGTTAAACGATCCGGTGGGATCTTCATGGATATGACGATCCACGACTTTGACATGGCTCGCTACATTACCAACGCCGAAGTCGACCAAGTCTTTGTAACTGGGAACGTCTTGATCGATCCAGAGATCGGTAAAGCCGGTGACATTGATACAGCAATTATTAATTTATCCTTTAAGAACGGCATGATGGGGGTTATCGACAATAGTCGCCAAGCCGTTTACGGCTACGATCAACGGATCGAATTATTCGGTTCTAAGGGCATGGCCCATGCGGATAACGTTAACGATAGTACGACGACCTTTTCCGGAAAGGATGCTGTCAGCGGCGACAAGCCAATGTTCTTTTTCCTTCAGCGTTACATTGACGCGTACAAGGATGAACTAGAATCCTTCTTGGACGCTGTTCGCGGCGTTCACGATGTTGAATGCACCTTTGAAGATGGCATTAAAGCAATTCGGTTAGCTCAAGCGGCCAAGAAGTCACTTGAAACTGGCCAACCAGCAAAAGTTGAAGACATTTAAATAAACCTAGGAGGTTATGATAATGAGTTCAAATGTTAAAGAAGATATTAAATGGGGTATTGCACCAATCGGCTGGCGGAATGATGATATTCCTTCAATCGGGAAAGATAACAATTTACAGCAATTATTAAGCGACATTGTCGTTGCCGGATTCCAAGGTACCGAAGTTGGGGGCTTCTTCCCAGGTCCTGAAAAATTAAACTACGAATTAAAACTCCGGAACTTACAAATTGCCGGTCAGTGGTTCAGCAGTTTTATCATCCGGGACGGGATCGAAAAAGCGAGTGAAGCTTTTGAAAAGCATTGCCAATACTTACACGCTTTACATGCACCAGTCGCCGTTGTTTCTGAACAAACGTACACGATCCAACGTTCAGATACCGCTGATATTTTCACTGACAAACCACACTTCACCGATAAAGAATGGGACGAAGTTTGCAAAGGTTTGAACCACTATGGCGAAATTGCGGCTAAGTACGGTATCAAGGTTGCTTATCACCACCACATGGGGACTGGGATTCAAACGAAGGAAGAAACTGATCGTTTGATGGCTAACACCGATCCTAAATTAGTTGGTTTGTTATACGATACGGGTCACATTGCCGTTTCCGATGGCGACTACATGTCACTCCTTAACGATCATATCGACCGGGTCGTTCACGTACACTTCAAGGATGTTCGTCGTAACAAAGAAAAAGAATGCCGTGAAAAGAGCCTGACATTCCAAGACTCATTCTTAAACGGGATGTTCACGGTTCCTGGCGATGGTGACTTGGACTTCAAGCCAGTCTTCGACAAGCTGGTTGCTAACAACTATAAAGGTTGGATCGTCGTTGAAGCTGAACAAGATCCAGCAAAGGCCAACCCGCTTGAAATGGCTCAGATTGCACATAAATACATTCAAGAACACCTTATTGAAGGTAAATAATTTAGCTTTTTAAAATAAAAAAACATTTTATAAATACAAATTAAGAGGAGATTGTTTATTATGGCTGAAGCACACGTAACAAAAGTTGGTATTGTTGGTATTGGTTTTATCGGGTCTGACCATTTACACCGTTTGACTAAGACCATTGCAAACGTTGATGTTACCGCCGTTTGTGATATCGTTCCTGGCAAAGCGCAAAAAGAATTGGATCGCCAAGGCTTAAAGGCTAAGACCTACGAAGACTATCACGATTTGGTTAACGATCCTAACGTGGAAGTCGTTGTCTGCACGGCTAACAACGAAGCGCACTATGAAATCGTCATGGCTGCTTTAAAGGCCGGCAAGTTCACTTTCTGTGAAAAGCCATTAGCCTTAGATGCAAAGCAATGCATGGACATCATTGACTCCGAAAAGAAATTGGGTCGGCGGATGTTACAAGTTGGTTTCATGCGTCACTACGCGCCAGAATACGTTCAAATGAAGAAAATGATCGACGATGGTGTTATTGGCAAGCCATTAATGATGGATCAACGCCACTACAACCAGACTCAACCAGAAGAATACGATTCATCACGTTCAATTATTGAAACTGCGATCCACGAAATCGATATTGACCACTGGTTAGTTAACGATACCTACGCTAACATTCGGGTCTTCAGTCCAAAGCAAACTCGTCACGTTCAAAATGCTAAGATCCAAGATCCACAAATCGTTATGATCGAAACTAAGACCGGGATTAACATCATTAACGAAGTCTTTGTTCGTTGCCAATATGGTTACGATATTAAGTGTGACGTTATTGGTGAAGAAGGGGTTCTGGAATTACCAACTGTTCCACAAGTTGCCACCCGTTTGAACGCACAACACAGTACCGCCATCTTAACGGACTGGAAAGCACGTTTCGAAAGCGCTTATGACATTGAATTCCGCGACTTCATTAACCACGTTTCAAAAGACGAATCACCAGTTGGTCCTTCATCATGGGATGGTTACATTGCTGCCGTTACTGCTGATGCCGCTTTGAAGTCATTAGCTGATGATGGTGCTAAGCAAGACTTAGACTTCCCAGAAACGCCAGCCTTCTACCAGGATGACGCCAAGGTTGCTGAATAACTAACACACATTCCTGACTGGGGAGGTCATCACAATGCCAAAAAATAACACACCGATTCGTGCTGCGATCATTGGCCTGGGTCGTTTAGGCTCACGTCATGCTCGTCATTTAGTTGAAAAAATTCAAGGTGTTGACCTAGTTGCGGCCTGTGCCTTAGAGGATGATCAACTACAGTGGGCTCATGATGAATTAGGCGTTGAAACGACGTATAAAGATTACAAAGAAATGATCGATAAAGAAAATATCGATACGATCTTTATTGTTGCGCCAACCCCATTCCATCCAGAAATGACGATTTACGCCATGAATGCCGGTTTGAACGTCTTTTGTGAAAAACCATTAGGGCTTGATTTTGATGAAGTTGCTGAAATGGCAAAGGTCATCAAAGAACATCCTAAGCAGATTTTCCAAAGCGGCTTTATGCGACGCTATGATGAATCGTACCGTTACGCCAAAAATATCGTTGATGAAGGCGGGATCGGTGACATTATCTATATGCGTGGTTACGGAATTGACCCGATTTCTGGTATGGAAAGCTTTACAAAGTTTGCAACCGAAGCTGATTCGGGCGGGATCTTTGTTGATATGAATATTCATGATGTTGACCTGATTCGGTGGTTCACCGGTCAAGAACCCGTTCAAGCTTACGGCCTGACGAGTAATCTGGCTGCTCCTGAACTGGAGAAAATTGGTGAATCCGAAACGGGTGTTGCTCAGCTGAAGATGAACGGTGGCGTTATTGCGACGTTGATTGGTGGCCGCCACGCTGCACATGGGAATCAAGTTGAACTAGAAGTTATGGGATCAAATGGCTGGTTACGTGTCGGGGAACATCCCGACTTGAACCGGGTCACGGTCTTTAATGAAAACGGTGTTACTCGTCCGTCACTCCAAAGTTTTGGGGAACGGTTCGATAACGCGTTTACGGATGAAGTCCAAGACTTTGTTAATAATGTCGCTAAGGGGACTCAGCCTAACGTTACTGTTGATGATGGTATCAAAGCGCTGAAAATTGCTAAGGCTTGTCAGGAATCTGCTGATACGGGCCAATTGGTAGACATTAACTTATAAAATTAATAGGTATTGGCCTGTTGAAGGAAGAAGGCTTTAACAATGGATATTAGTGGAAAAACAACCGACCAAAAGGGTTCACACACCGGTTTTCTCTGGTTAGCGACGTTTATCGCGGCCATGGGATCACTGCTCTTCGGTTATGATACGGGGATCGTTAACGGTTCACTTGAATTTATGGCGCAAAAGAGTCAGCTTGACTTAACGGCGTTCCAGCAAGGGATCGTTTCCTCTGGGTTAACCTTAGGGGCTGCGTTTGGTGCTATTATTGGGGGACCATTTGCCGATAAGATTGGTCGGAAAAAGATTTTGACCATTCTCGGGATTATCTTTTCAATTGGTGCGATTGGCTGTGCCTTCGCAACCAACATTGGAATTTTAATTGCATTTAGATTTATTTTAGGGCTGGCTGTTGGTTCAGCTTCAGCCAACGTTCCGGTTTACATTGCCGAAATCGCCCCAACGGAATTACGTGGGAAAATGGTGACGACCGCGCAAGTAATGATTGTTTCCGGACAATTCGTTGCTTTCGGTGTTAACGCCGCTTTGACCCCGTTAGGTGCGTCAAACGCTGCTATCTGGCGTTGGATGTTAGGATTAGGGACCATTCCTGGGATTATTCTCTGGATTGGGATGTACTTAATTCCTGAATCACCACGTTGGTTAGTTTCACAAGGTAAAATGGATAAAGCGCTTGGCGTTTTACGTAAGATTCGAGCCGCTGCTAGTGTTGATTCCGAAATGAAGGAAATTCAAGACAAAGATAAGGCTGATAAAGAATTAAACGCTGAACAAGCAACCTTTAAAGAATTGATCAGCAAACGCTGGGTCGTTCAAATCTTGATCACCGGGGCGATGTTGGGGATTATCCAACAATTCGCCGGGATCAACTCCATCATGTATTATGGTGGGAAGATCATCCAAGAATCTGGATTTAATCCGACCGTTGCTGCGATTTTAAACGCTGGTAACGGGTTCTTATCAATCGTCGGGGCCGTTCTTGGGATGTTCACGATCGACTGGTTAGGACGTCGGAAACTTGAATTTGCCGGATTAACAATTTGCGGGATCACGTTAGTTGCTGCTGGTGTTATTCACTCGACGGCGCCAAATGCCGGCTGGGCTGGTATTACGATCGTTGTCTTGGTTTATCTTTACATTATTTTCTTCCAAGGTACTTTAGGACCAGTTACCTGGTTGATCAACTCTGAAATCTTCCCACAACGTTACCGTGGTATCGGGACTGGGATCACGATCTTCGTTTTATGGATCGGTAACTTTATCGTCGGACTCCTTTCACCGGTCTTACTTGAATGGAACATGTCGAATACTTTCTACATCTTCGCAATTTGCTGTGTACTGGGTATTATCTTTGTTGCCATGCGCGTTCCTGAAACTAAGGGTGTTCCGCTTGAAGAAGTTGAACAGTACTTCAGAAATAAGTATGATAAATAATTCGATTCGCTGATTGCGAAAAGAAGGAATCTCTGGCAGATGGATAATCTGACAGAGATTTTTTTATGCGAGAGGAGAACGTACCATGCAATCATTACTCTTTTTCCTATTAGCCGCCCTTGCCGGCTTGTTTCAGCCCATCCAAAGTGGGATCAACTCCCAATTAAAGTATGATTTGAATTCAACGTATTTAAGTGGTGCTATCAGTAACTTTATCGGGGCCCTCTTAATGGTGGGGTTGGCGTTGACGTTGGAACGCAACGGCTTACAGTCCCCAACGCTAAGTGGTAACCATCTGTGGAACTGGACGGGTGGGATCCTGAGCGCGTTGATCGTGTCCGCGATGATCATCGTGCCGAAGAAGATCAGCTATTCCACGTTTTTTGCGCTCTTCATTTTCGGTCAACTGTTCATGTCCCTCGTCATCGATTACTTTGGTTGGTTTGGCTCGGATCACGTACCGCTCAGCCCTAGTCGGATCATAGGGATGCTCTTGTTACTGGCCGGAGTGGTCCTCGTTAAAAAATAGTTATTCGAAACATAAAAAAGCCGCTCCTGAAGTGAACCCACAAGTTTGGACAACTAAATTAAGCTACTAACTGATTGGCAAGTTCTCGGTATTGTACTGGTGACTTGCCTTTTAGCTTGGTCCTGATTCTACGGTTATTATAAAACTCAATCCATTCAGTCATCGCTTGCGCGAGACTCTCTGGATTTTCGAAGTGTTCGTCCATCATCTCTGCTTTCATGAGATGAAAGAATGATTCCATGGCGGCGTTATCTAAGCAAGTCGCCTTACGGGACATACTCTGAAAGGTATGATGAGTTTTAAGCGTTTTTTGCCACTGCTTATGTTGGTACTGAAATCCTTGATCTGTGTGTACCGTTGTTCGATAAGGAAGCTCAGGTAGTCCATCTAATGCTTCTTTTAGTGGCTTCAACGCAAACTCAAGAGTTGGATGTGCACTAATGTTAAATGCCAAAATTTCACCCGAAAATAAATCCATGATGGGCTCTAAATAGATTCGTTCACTTTGACTCATCTGACCGTATCGAAATTCACTAACGTCGGCGACAAGTTTTTGATATGGTCGATCTGTCTTGAATCGCCGGTGTAACTTGTTTTTGGCGATTCTACCAACAACTCCTTTGTATGAGTTATATTTACGAGTTTGCTTATTAAAGGCCTGACATGTCCAGCCTTGTTCCTTCATAATTCGGAGGACGCGTTTGTGATTAACTTTAAATCCCTGTTCATGCATAACTAACGTTATGCGACGGTAACCGTATTTTTGAGTATACTTGGCATCTGTTTGGCGAATTTCATCAATGGCTTGGATAACCTGGTCATCATCATATTTTCGTCCCTGGCTGTGCTTAGTGTAATAGTACGTGCTACGTGGTATCTTAACGGCTTTGAGGATAAAACTAATCGACGTTTTGAAGACTCGCCTCAGATCATCAATTAAGGTCACGGTTTCGCGTGAGCTGATTTTTCGTGATCTAAGGCATCGAGTTTTTTTAGGAATTCATTCTCGATTCTTAACATCTTATTTTCTTGCTTGAGTTGCTTTAACTCATCTTTATCGTGGCGTGCTTGAATTTGTGCTGTTGTGGGTTTGGTTACTTTTTTATGCTTATGCTTAGCCATAGTCTTTGGATCTCCTCTCACTCTATTTAGGCCACTGAGTCCCTTTAAATCAAACTTTCTTTGCCATTTCCAGATAGTACTTGGTGAAGAGAGATTGAAGTGTAGTGCTGTTTCTGAAAGCGAAGCTTGGTGCTGTTGTTTCCAGTTTAATACTTCTATCTTGAACTCACTAGAGTATTCCAAGTTCATAGGTCTCGGTTTTAATCCTGCAATGCCAAAACGATTAAAGCGATGAACCCATAGGAGAATCGTTTCATTGTTGGCAATATGGTATTTTCTGGCCAATTGAATGGAACTAATACCCGTTAAATATTGTGTCACAATAGAAATTCGTAACTCTAAATTAAATTTAGTCATAATAAAACCCCCGAGATTGTTGTCCAATCTCGGGGGTTCACTTCATCCGTGGATCTTGCCGGAGCGGCTTTTTTGCCGAGGCCTTTAAAAACAAATTTTACGAAATTTGCTGGGAGTCATCCCGGTCTCAGTACTAAAAACTTTGTTGAGGTGTGACGTATCATGAAAGCCGCACTGCTCGGCAATGTCCGCGATACTGAGGTCGGGGGCGGTCGTTAGCATCCCCTTCACGTGCAAGATCCGGACCGATGTTAAGTAGCCGTGAACGCTGTTATCGGTGTAGGCGCGGAAGTTTTGCGAGAGAAGCGACGGGCTGACGCCAATCCGTTTACAGAGCGCGGCAATCGTGATTTTCTGGGCGTAATGTTTATCGAGATAATCCAGCGCCTGAGTAACCATCTGGGGCGTTTGCTTCAGACTGGACCGATCGGTGGGGGCTGGGTCCGCAATCAGGGTCAGCGCGATCAGCAGCTGGTAGAGTAATACTGAAAAAGTGGTCTCTTTATCCGCGAAAGCCCGGGTTTTAAACAGGTTAAAAATCTGATTGATCAGGTGTTTAAGCTCTTCAGTCGCTTGAAAACAATTCGTTTTCGCGTTAGTAACGTAATCGTATAAGGCTTGGACCTGATCGCCGTTGAAGTGAAAGAAGATGAATTTGCAGTCGCTAGTCGCGAAGTAGTGGTTCCGCTTTTTACAATCCATGATGACGACGGAATCCTTAGTAGCCGTAAAGTCCCGCCGGTCATCAAAAGTGAAGGAGAGTTCACCATCTTCAATTAGGAAAACGATAAATGAGTTCATGTATTGACGATCGATCATGTAAGGGTAGTTAACGCAGTATTCGCCGGTCCATAACGGGTAGTAGTAAAGCTGCTTGGCCTTATTCGACGGGTTGTTAAAGTACAAGCCCTGTAAGCAGCGCATTCCCTGTTCGTTGGTGGGAATGTATTCTGAAAAATCATCCATAGTAACAGCCTCCAAGTAATGCATATTAAATCACAACGATACGTATTTTTAGCGTTTAACCAAAAATCTCGTTCCCACTGTGATGACGCAAAATGGTTAAACTGATATATACATATCTAAGCTTAATATTACTACATATTGGCGAATAATCACTGATTTAAGCCGATTTATTTAAATGTTCGTTTTTACAATTTTTCAAGATGATTTTACATTGAAGCGTTTACATAATGGCGGTATTCTAATTGTGAAATCAAAAACAAATACGGTTCAGGAGGGTATTATTATGACTTTATCAATTGGTATTATCGGATTAGGCTTCATGGGCTCAGACCACGTTAAACGGGTCGCAACTCGACTCAACGGCGCGCGCTTAGGCGGGGTTGCCGATCTAAAGAAGGATCTAGCGGAAAAGTACGCTAAGGAATACGGTGCCAAGGTCTTTGATAACGGGATGGACCTGATCGATTCACCCGACATCGACGCCGTCATGGTTGTAACGCGGCCCCACGAAACTCATGAAAAATTCGTGATCCACGCCATTGAAGTTGGCAAATTCGTCTTCTGTGAAAAGCCATTGACCTTAACGGCTGCTGGCTGTCAAAAGATTATCGATGCCGAAGTTAAGGGTGGCAAGCGTTTAGTTCAAGTTGGTTTCATGCGTCGTTACGATCCTGGTTACATCGAAATGAAGAAAGCTATTGATAGTCATGAATACGGCGAACCATTATTGATCCACGCCACTCACCGGAACACGGCCGTTGATGAAAGCTACGATACCTCAATGTCAATCATTGAAACGGCGATTCACGAAGCCGACGTTTTGCACTGGTTATTAGGCGAAGATTACGATTCTGGGACGACCTTCCTGCCAAAGAAGCAGACCAAGTACACCCACTCCAAACTTCACGATCCACAGATCATTACCTTGGATACCAAGTCCGGTGTACACATTGACCTGGAAGTCTTCGTTAACGACCAGATTGGTTACGACATCAACTGTAGCGTTGTTTGTGAAGACGGGATCATCGATCTTGAATCACCACAAGTTACTTCCGTTAAGACAAATAAGCTGAAACGTCAAACTAAGATTCCCGTTGATTGTACGGAACGTTTCAAGGTTGCTTACGACCATGAATTACAAAACTGGGTTAACGATGTTGCACAAAACAAAGTTACCGGTCCATCATCATGGGATGGCTTAGTTGCCATGGTCACCTGTGACGCCTTGGCAAAGTCTCGTGATAACAACGCGGAACGGGTTGCCATCAAGTTACCAGATAACAAACCAGCACTTTACAACGATTAATAACGAAAAAATTGGTAAGAAGGGATTTTAATGAAATTAGCATACGATCCATCAATGTTTCGGGATAATACCCCGTTTCACGAAATGATTGAAAAGACGGCCCGGTTGGGATATAAGTACCTCGAATTGTCACCACGACAAGACTTTATCTGGTTCTACCAGTATCCAAAAGTTAATTCCGCGATGATCAAGGACGTTAAAAAGTGGTGCCGGGATGCTGGTGTTGAAATTTCATCAGTCTTACCGGTTCAGCAATGGTCCTCACCCGACGAACAAGAGCGCCAGGCCGCCGTTCGGAACATGAAACGGACGATCGAGATCACGTCGGAACTCGGCGTGGACACGTTAAATACTGAATTTTCCGGTGATAAATTTAACCCGGTTGCTTCTGAAGGTCAGTGGTACAAGTCGATGGAAGAACTGATCCCTGAATTTGAAAAGAACCACATCAAGTTAGAGATCCAAGCGCATCCAAACGACTTTATTGAATCAAGTAATGAAGCGGCCAAGCTGATCCGTTCACTGGATCTTGACTGGGTTTCCCAAGTTTGGTGCTCCGCACACGCCTTTTACTCCGATGGTGGCGTCGGTGACGTGACTAAGGAAATTATGGATAGCAAGGACGTGTTGACCCACATTTTGATTGCCGACACGTTGAACTACAAGAGTAACTTCGGCTTGCGTTACATTATTAACCCGCCTGAAGCACCGGTCACCATCCATCAACACCTGAATCCGGGTGAAGGCGAAGTCGACTTTGACGCCATGTATAAGGCTTTAAAGGCCATTCACTTTGACGGTATCGTCACCAACAACGTTTTTGCTTGGCCGGATAAGGTCGACTGGTCCAACGAACAAACTTTGCCGGGCATTAAAAAGGGCCTGGGAATTAACTAATGAACGTTTGATTATCTAAAGGAGGTTATTACCAATGATTTCAATTGACCGTTTCTGTCTTAACCGTAAAGCTGCCCCGGGGATCGACCTGGCAACGACCATTCCAGCCGTTGCGAAGTTGGGACTTAAAAATATCGAAGTGCGTAACGACTTATACGGCGCACCGGACAACGCGTCGATCTTCGACCACATGGCTAACGCTGATGTTAAACAATTACTGGACGAAAACGATGTCCATCTCGAGACAATCAATGCGATCGGCAACATGGACAATCGTCAAATGATCGACGAAAACTTAGCTAGCTTGACTGAAATGCTCGACATGGCTAAGAGCCTTAATTTACGCAAGATCATCTTTTGTCCGGTTCGCTCGACCGATGATCATCAAAGCGCTGAGCAGCGACAGGCAGACGCCGTGGCGAACGTTAAGGACTACTCGAAAGTTCTGAAACAGTATGGGGTTGATGGGTTGATCGAACCCCTCGGCTTTACCGATAGTACCCTAAGAACGCCATGGGAAGGTCAGGCAGTCATTGATAAGGCCGGTGTCGATAACTTTAAGTTGGTTGCCGACACGTTCCACTACTACTTAGCAAACGTGACGGACCAACAATTCCACGACCAAGTTGATATCAATTACATTGGTTTGGTTCACTTGAGTGCCGTCACGGGCGACAAGCCACGTGAGGAATTGGATGATCAGGATCGTTACATGTTGACGGAAGCCGACGTGATGAAGTCGGCAGATTGGGCGAAGAAGTATGAAGCGGCCGGCTACCAAGGCTTGTACGCTTTTGAACCATTCTCGGATGATCTGAAACAGTGGGACCGCGCGAAGGTTGAACAGGAACTGCTGAAGAGTATTCAACTTGTCCGTGAATAATTAATTAACGGCCTCTTGAAGGTAATTATAAAATGTTGAAGTGGTGCGCATGCGCTTGACCAGGTTAATTGGTCAAGCGCTGCGCACCACTTTTTTGATGTCACTTATAGGCTTACTAAGCCGGATCTAACGGATGTGAGAAGCAGAATAAGCTGATTGGTGATGTCCGGTACTATTGTTGATGGGGGGCTTAAGAGTAGTGACCTAGCTGGGAGTTCAACCGTCCAGCTAGGGGTAAGTGGGGCGGCTATCAAGCGGTTCAGTGGTGTCTTTTGGCGTTCTCCAGGCTGACCCAAAGGCTGAGCTTAAAGCTGCATCTGCCATGGTTAAGCCGCTTTTGGGTCAGCCGGTAAAGCGAAAGTCTTCCGTGGTCCGGGCTTAACCAATCGTAGGAAAGCGAGGTCGGTCAGTATCGGTGGACGTGCAGTTCATTTTTTAATTACTTGTTTAGAGACCGAGGCCCCGTTTAATCGTCGGTAAAGTTTGTTCGTTGGACAAATCGACCTTGTCGGGCCAAGCAAAGACGTTGTTGGTGACGATGCCGTCAAAATGAATGTCTTTGAGCGCTTGGTACATGGCGTCAAAGTCGACTTCACCTTCACCCGGATTCAGGTGTTGATGGATGGTGACCGGTGCGGCCGGTGGGTTGATAATGTAACGTAAGCCGAAGTTGCTCTTATAGTTCAGAGTATCGGCAATTAGGATGTGACTTAAAACGTCTTGGCTATCAAGAATCTGTTTGCGGACGTCACCGACACCTCCATCGGAGTAGAAGGCGTGCGCGGAGCACCAGACCTGGGAGACCCAGTCGAGGTCGAGGGACCGAATTAGTTTAGCTGCTTCGTTACTGGATTCAATGAAGTCGTTCGGGTGTGCTTGGATCTCTAATTTGATGTGATTTCTTTCAAATTCGGGGATCAGTTCTGCCATCGACTTGTACCACTGACCTTCAGAAGCAACCGGGTTGGCTTTATCGCCGGAAAATTCAGTGTTTAACGTGTCCACGCCGAGTTCCGACGTGATTTCGATCGTCCGTTTCATGTTCCGAACGGCGGCCTGACGCTCTTGCTCGTCGGGCGAAGACCATTGTTGAACCGGTAAAACTGAGGATAGTTCGACTCCGGCGTCACTGAGCCAGCGTTTAACGTTTTTGATCATTCCCGAGTTGACTTTCGGGTATTGATAGAACCAGATAAAGTCTTGGCGGGGCGACAGTTCGATGTAATGATAGCCGAGGCGGGCCGTCTTTTCAATCATGTCGTGAAAGGACGTATTGTCCCGAAACATTGATGGATCGTATGCTAATTTCAATTCGATTCCTCCACTCTCTAATTTAATTTGCCGTGGTCGAGAGCGTAAAATATCTTGTGTAAATGCATAAAAGATATTTTACGCTCTCTTTATTCATGGCGGTTATGTTACGTTAACAATCATGTTGGGCATTCTTTATATTATGTGGCTTTGGTACTTTGGAAATAAACGAAGAGAACATTATGAGAAAGAAAGCGAGTATGTTTCACTTCTTGACTATCGTGATCAACTCTCTAAATTAAGCGCAGACAATACAGTACCTTTGTTCACGACTAACTTAGTGTATATGACTAAAATTAAGGGTGATTACCAAATTAAGCGTAGCACCATGTATTCTATTCTCGACAGACAACCTAAAAGAGCTAAAGTTTATTGGTTTGTTACAGTCAATGAAACCAATGCACCTTATGAAAGTAATTATACAGTTGATTTACTTGAGACGCATAATGTTGTTAACGTTCAATTTTACTTAGGGTTTAAGAAATCTCAATCCGTTAGTGTCTATTTACATCAAATTGTAAATCATCTAGTGGAACAAGGTATTTTAGAACCACAAATACCCACGTATTCAACAGAGCGACAACGGAAAGTCGGCGACTTTAAGTTTGTTATTATAAAGGAACAACCAGCAGATTTAATTGCCAATGATAAGTTAAGCTCGTTAGATAGAAGATTGATTGGCGGGCGCATCTATTTGCAGAAAATTACGGCCTCACCTATTTCATGGTATGGTTTGGAGTTTAGCAATGTCATAGAAGAAAGTTCTCCGTTATTTATTACTCAAGATCAGGATCAATACTTAATCCAAAAGAAAATTTATCATCGAGGCAGATTAAGTAAGACTGAAAAATGAGTATGCAGTAGTTTAAGTGCAACAACTAAGTTAGAAAAATTATATTTAGTTTTAGGTAGATTGTAAAATTAACCTTCAATGCATATTAATAATATTTCTAACGTTCATAATGAGTTTGAATCAATTTATTATATTAAGAATTATAAATAGTTTATCGACAGATTTTAGAGTTTCTATTAACCCGAGCCAATCAACGATGCTGCTAAGCCGGTTCAGGCTGGTCAAACAGAGGCTACTAATTTTGTAGATTAATGGTTGCCTCGAACTGATGAAACTGACCAACGACATATGACACTGAGGGGCTTATTACTATTAGCCATGAGTAGTTTGTTATAACTCTTCGGAATGACTAAGCGGCAGTACAAAGAATAGGATGATATTATATGGTAAATCATCAGCAAATTAAGAACCAGTTTGAGAGCTTAACAACCCTGCAAGCTATTCAGAATCAGGCATACCAGATGTTAGTGCAAGGACTGGCCAAAACTGACTTTTCAATGCGTGAGTGGGGAATATTAGTCTATCTTGAACAACATGGGCAAGCTACTGCTAGTGAATTAGCTGATGCATTCACGGTCACGCGCACACTAATTTCCAGGAATACTTGGCGATTGATTCAAGATAATTTAATTCAATCACAAGTGAATCCAAATGATCGACGAACTGTTTGGCTATCTTTGACTGTTAATGGCCAAGAAAGGGTCCAGGAAGGTGTTCGGCAAGTGCAAGCGAACTTAAAAGCTTTCAACCAGAGTCACAATCTGGAAAAGTTGGCTAAATATGTGGAAGCTTTGTCACAACAACTGGCTAAGATAAATTAAAAGTTTTTCAAAGTAAGTAAAGATGCCTTAATGTAAATAAAGATCGGTCCGTTAAAACCCTTGGGGTTGAGCAGGCCGGTCTTTTATTGAAGTGAAGCAAATTTAAACATTAAGATTATTTTTGGCTCGTGACAATAATTATTTTGTATACCCAAGTAATTAATCGAGCGCTGCAAGTATCAAAGTGTCTCCCCGTTAAAGGGCTTAGATATATTAGATGCAATTTTTTGGACGTCTTGAATATATAATGAGTAAAGTGTTTAGATAGAACAAGTCAGGTCACAACTTAACAGTTGTGGCCTCTTTTTTGATACTTTATAATTAAAGGGTTAGAACCGTGTCATTACTTAATGACATAAGTAAGGAGATAAAAAGATGAAATATGGCTATGCGCGGGTCAGTACCACTGATCAAAAATTAGCA